>Ga0209317_1001953_pt1 | contig 16123 bp, 15 predicted proteins | sample RifGroB2_FD_183994 | JGI IMG/M metagenome (GOLD analysis project Ga0209317, IMG submission 183994) | Soil microbial communities from Rifle, Colorado, USA - Groundwater B2 (SPAdes) (version 2) | ecosystem: Environmental > Terrestrial > Soil > Unclassified | place: Rifle, Colorado | collected... | reverse complement strand
AAGCTACCGGGGTCTACCGACAAGTCCCCGGGTGGGTCCTTCCCCCACTGGTGATCTGCGCCGTTGGGGCGCACTGAGAAATGCGGGCTAGTGTAGCGGGGGCCCGGGGGAGGCTACCCCCGACCCTGGGAGGAGAGAACTCCCGCGATGAGGGCCCGGGCCTCCTCCTGGATCCGCCGTAAGTGGTCCGCGCCGAGGAAGCTTTCGGCGTACAGCTTGTAGACGTCCTCGGTTCCCGAGGGTCGGGCGGCGAACCAGCCGTTCGCGGTGACCACCTTCAGGCCGCCGATCGCGGCGCCGTTCCCGGGGGCGGTCGTGAGCATCGCCTCGATCCGCTCCCCCGCCAGCGACTTCGCCGTCACCTGCGAAGGCGATAGCGCGGACAGCACGTCTTTCTGCTCTTTCGTCGCGGGAGCGTCGATCCGCTCGAACGCCGGGGCGCCGAACTCCCGGGTCAGATCGGCATAGTGCTCGCCCGGATCCCTCCCCGTGGTCGCCAGCATCTCCGCCGCGAGCAGCCCGAGGAGCAGCCCGTCCTTGTCGGTGCTCCACGGCGTCCCGTCCTCCCGCAGGAACGAGGCGCCCGCGCTCTCCTCGCCGCCGAACCCGAGGGTGCCGTCCGACAGCCCCTGGACGAACCATTTGAACCCGACCGGCGCCTCGAACACCCGGCGCGACAGGCGCGCCGCCACGCGATCGATCATCCCGCTGCTCACCACGGTCTTCCCGATCCCGGCATCGCCGCGCCACCCGGCCCGGTTCCGGAAAAGGTAGTCGATCGCCACGGCGAGGTAATGGTTCGGGTTGAGCAGGCCGGCGGTCCGCGTCACGATCCCGTGCCGGTCGGCGTCCGTGTCGTTTCCGAAGGCGACGTCGAACCGGTCGCGCATCGCGATCAGTCCCGCCATCGCGAACGGGGAGGAGCAGTCCATCCGGATCTTCCCGTCCCAATCGAGCGGCATGAACCGGAACGTCGGATCGACGGCGGGGTTCACCACCGTGAGATTCAGGCCGTACCGGTCGGCGATCGGCTCCCAGTACGCCGCCCCGGAGCCGCCCAGCGGGTCGACGCCGATCCGGATCCCCGCCCCGCGGATCGCCTCGATGTCCAGCACCGCGCCGAGGTCGCCGACGTAGGAGCCGACGTAGTCGTGACGCCGCGTCGCGCCCGCCGCAAGGGCCCGCTCGAAGGGGAGGCGCCGCACCTCCCCGGACCCCGACCGCAGGATCCCGTTGGCGCGCTCCTCGATCTCCCGGGTGACCCCCGTGTCCGCCGGCCCGCCGTGCGGCGGGTTGTACTTGAACCCGCCGTCCTCGGGAGGGTTGTGGGACGGGGTGATCACGATCCCGTCGGCCAGGCCCTCGCTTCGCCCCCGGTTGTGCGAGAGGATGGCGTGGGAGACCACCGGCGTGGGCGTGCACCCTCCGTCCCGGTCCACCCTCACCTCGACGCCGTTCCCCGCCAGCACCTCGAGCGCGCTTCGGAACGCCGGCTCCGAGAGAGCGTGGGTGTCCATGCCGAGGAAGAGCGGGCCCGTCGCCTTCCCGCGCACGCGACGCTCGCAGAGCGCCTGCGTCATGGCGAGGATATGGGCCTCGTTGAAGGAAAGGGAGAGGGACGACCCGCGATGGCCGGACGTTCCGAACGCCACCCGCTGCGAAGGTTCGGACGGGTCGGGATGGCCGGTGTAGTAGGCCGCGACCAGCCGCGGAACGTCGACGAGGCGCTTCGGGTCGGCCGGTTTCCCTGCGTTCGGGTGGGGCGCCAACGGGTCGGTTTCCCGGGGGGCCTTAAAAAGCGCCGGCCACGGAGCGCGCCCGTTCGGCCGCTTCCGCCTTCATCTTCGCCACGGATTCCGGCTTGCCGAGGGTCGGTTCGACCACGACCGGGGTGATGTCCGTGAACCCGATGAAACCGAGGATCAGTTCCATGTACTTCTTCTGGAGATCGAGCGCTTCGCCCCCGCTTCCCGCCGGGTAGGCGCCGCCGCGGGCGTAGACCACCGCCGCTTTCTTCCCGGAGACCAGCCCCTTGTACCCTTCCTTCGGTGAAAAGGAAAAGGTGTAGGTCGGCTGGACGAGGACATCGATGTACTGCTTGAGCCGGTAGGGGATGCCGAAATTCCACATGGGGAGCGAGAACAGGTATTTGTCCGCCCCCTTGAACCGCTCGATCACCGCCTCGACCGGCTTCCATGCGGCCTTCTGGCCCGGGGTCTGCTCCTGTCCGTGGAGAATCGCGTACTTCGCGTCGATCACCTCCCCGTTGAACTCCGGCAGGGGGGTCGTCCATAAATCTAGCGTGTCCACCGTGTCGCCGGGGTTCGTCTTCCGGTACTCACCCACGAACGCCTTCGCCACTTCGATGGATGCCGATCTCTCTTTCCGCGGGGACGCTTCGATATAGAGAAGCTTCGCCATGCTCCTGCCCTCCCTCCGGACGGTATCCGGTCCCTGATCCGGTGAACCGCGCCACGATTCGCCCGGTGGTTAGGTGTCCCCTCCACGCCGATCGTTTCGTTTTCTCCCCATGGTAAAATGTCTCGTTAGTGTAGATATCCCTTCCGGTTTTCCTCTTTTTTCCGTTTCGAATCCCGGTTGGAATGTCATAATGTAAGATTCGACCCTTGATGGGCGCGACGGCAGAAAGAAGGAAACGTATGATCGCGAACGACGCTTCATTCCGGTTGAACGCCTCGGGCGTCCCGAAGCCGACCGGTCTTTACGATCCGAAAAACGACCACGACAGTTGCGGCGTCGGGTTCATCGCCCGGATCGACGGCGTCTCCCTGCACACCGTGGTCGAGCAGGGGATCCGGATCCTCGTCAACCTGGAGCACCGCGGCGCCCTGGGGGGCGACAAGTCCACCGGCGACGGCGCCGGCCTCCTCCTCGAGATCCCCGACACCTTCTTCCGGCAGGTGTGCCCGGGGGACGGACTCTACCTTCCCCCGCGCGGCGAGTACGCCGCGGGGATGGTGTTTCTCCCCATGGACGAAGCGCTGGCCGGGCGGTGCTCCGAGGCCATGGAACGGATCGCCGCCGCGGAAGGGTGCCCGGTCCTCGGGTGGCGCGAGGTGCCGGTCGACCCGTCGATCCTCGGGGATCTCTCCCGGTCGACCAGGCCGCGGATCCGCCAGGCGTTCCTCGGGCGCGGAACCCACGAGGGGGACGCCTTCGAGCGGAAGCTCTACGTCATCCGCCGACTCGCCGAGAAGAAGGTCGCCTCCTGGCACGACGTCGACGTCAGCCAGTTCTACATCTCCAGCCTCTCCAGCCGGACGATCGTCTACAAGGGGCTCCTGACCGGATCCCAGCTCCCGCTGTTCTACCCGGACCTGAAAAACGAACACTTCATGAGCCCGTACGCCGTGGTCCACCAGCGGTACAGCACGAACACGCTTCCCACCTGGCACCTCGCGCACCCGTTCCGCCTCGCCGCCCACAACGGGGAGATCAACACGCTGCGGGGGAACATCAACCGGATGCGGGCCCGGGAGCCGAACCTCTCCTCGCCGCTGTTCGGCAACGACATCGCGAAGCTGCGTCCCATCATCAACGAGGCGGGGAGCGACTCCGCCATCTTCGACAACGTCCTCGAGCTGCTGGTGATGTCGGGCCGATCGCTGCCGCATGCCGTGATGATGATGATCCCCGAATCGTGGGGACCCAAGTTCCAGATGAGCGAGGACAAGCGGTCCTTCTACGAGTACCACTCCGCGGTCATGGAGCCGTGGGACGGGCCGGCGGCGATGGTCTTCTGCGACGGGCGGTACCTTGGCGCCACCCTCGACCGGAACGGGCTGCGGCCCGCGCGCTACACCGTGACCCGCGACGGGATGATCGTCCTCGCCTCGGAGACCGGGGTGATGGACGTCCCGCCGGACAGGATCGTCCGGCGCGGCAGGCTCCAGCCCGGGAAGATGCTCCTCCTCGACCTGCAGCAGAAACGGATCGTCCCGGACAACGAGATCAAGGCGGCCATCTCCCGGCGGAAGCCGTACCGGAAGTGGGTGAAGGACAACAAGATCGAGCTGCGGGGGATGTTCGTCCCGTCCGAGATCCCCGCAGAAGACCCGGAGACGCTGCGGCGGAAGCAGCACGCCTTCGGCTACACCGAGGAGGAGATCAAGCTCATCATCACCCCGATGGCGTCCCGTGGGCAGGAGGCGGTCGGCTCGATGGGGGACGACGCGGCGCTGGCGGTCCTGTCGAACCTGCCGCAGTCGCTTTTCGCCTACTTCAAGCAGCTCTTCGCACAGGTGACAAACCCCCCGATCGATCCGCTCCGCGAAGAGCTGGTGATGTCGCTGAACAGCTTCATCGGGAGGGAGCGGAACCTTCTGGACGAGACCCCGGAGCATTGCCGGATGCTGAAGATCATCCAGCCGATCCTCACTCCGGAGGACATGCTCCGACTGCGCGGTGCGAACCACCCTGACCTCGCCGCCGCCGACCTCGACATGCTCTTCCCGGCGGGCGGGGACGGCAAGGCCCTCGAGACGGCGCTGGCCAGGCTCTTCGTCCAGGCCGACAAGGCGATCCGGGGGGGAGCGACCCTTCTCGTCCTCACCGACAGGAACATGAACGCCGGCCGCGCCCCGATACCGTCGCTTCTCGCCACCGCGGGGCTGCACCATCATCTGATCCGCAGGGGCTTGCGGACGCAGGCGTCGATCGTCGTGGAGAGCGGCGAGCCCCGGGAGATCATCCACTTCGCGCTCCTCCTCGGGTACGGCGCCAACGCGATCTGCCCCCACACGGTCCTCTCCACGATCCGCGAGCTCGTCGAGAGCGAATCGCTGGAGGCTCCGCTGCTGCAAGGCGAAGCGGTGGATAAATACGTCACCTCGGTGAAGAAGGGGCTCCTCAAGACCTTCAGCCGGATGGGGATCTCCACCCTGCGCAGCTTTCTCGGCTCCCAGATCTTCGAGGCGGTGGGGCTGGGGAAGGAGCTGGTGGACAACTATTTCACCAACACGGCGTCCCGCATCGCCGGGATCGGACTTTCCGAGATCGCCGCGGAAACCGTGGCGCGGCACCGGCGCGGCTTCCCGGCCGACGGCCACTGGCGGAGCGCGGACAACCTCCTCGACGTGGGCGGCGTCTACCAGGTCAGGGTCGGCGGCGAGCGCCACCTGTGGACCCCGGAGTCGGTCTACAAGATCCAGAGCGCGACCCGCTTGAACGACTACGGGGTCTACAAGGAGTACGCGGCGCTCATCAACGACCAGTCGCTCGCGCACGCCACGCTGCGCTCGCTGTTCCGATTCCGCAAGGGAACCCCGATCCCCCTCGACGAGGTGGAGCCGATCGAGAAGATCCTGCCGCGCTTCGTCACCGCGGCGATGTCGTTCGGCTCCATCAGCAAGGAGACCCACGAGACGATCGCCATCGCGATGAACCGGATCGGCGGCCGGAGCAACTCCGGGGAAGGGGGCGAGGATCCCGAGCGGAACATTCCGCTCCCGAACGGGGACAGCACGCGGTCCCGGATCCGGCAGGTCGCCTCCGGGCGCTTCGGAGCGACCACCGAGTACCTGGTGAACGCCGACGAGCTGCAGATCAAGATGGCGCAGGGGGCCAAGCCCGGCGAGGGAGGGCAGCTCCCCGGCCACAAGGTGAGCCCCGAGATCGCCCGGATCCGCCACACGATGCCGTACGTGACGCTCATCTCGCCGCCGCCGCACCACGACATCTACTCCATCGAGGATCTCGCGCAGCTCATCTACGACCTGAAATCGGTCAACCCGCGGGCGAACGTCTCCGTCAAGCTCGTCTCCGAGGTCGGCGTCGGGACGATCGCGGCCGGGGTCGCCAAGGCGAAGGCCGACCTCGTGCTCATCGCTGGGAGCGACGGCGGCACGGGCGCCTCGCCCCTCACGTCCATCAAGCACACGGGGCTCCCGTGGGAGCTCGGGCTGGCCGAGACCCAGCAGGCGCTGATCTACAACCGGCTCCGCGACCGGATCCGGGTGCAGGTCGACGGGCAGCTGAAGACCGGCCGGGACCTCGCCATCGCGGCGCTGATGGGGGCCGAGGAGTTCGGGTTCGGCACGGCGGTGCTCGTGTGCCTCGGGTGCATCATGATGCGGGTGTGCCACCTGAACACCTGCCCGGTGGGAGTGGCGACCCAGGACCCGGTCCTGCGCGCGCGCTTCGGCGGCGCGCCCGAGTACGTCGTGCGCTACCTGCGCTTCGTTTCCGAGGAGCTGCGCGAATACATGGCGGAGCTCGGCTTCCGCACGCTCGACGAGATGATCGGCAGGGTCGACCTGCTGGAGGTCCAGCCGGCGATCGAGCACTGGAAGGCGAAGGGACTCGACTTCTCCGCCGTCCTCCTCCCCCCCGACAACGGGATGCACAGCCCGCTGCACTGTGTGCGTCCGCAGGAGCACGAGGTGGGAAAGGCCCTCGACTACGAGATCATGGCGCTCGCCCGGAGCGCCCTGGACCGGAAGGAGCCGGTCCGCATCGAGCTGCCGATCCGGAACGTCCACCGATCGATCGGCGCCGCGCTCTCCGGCGAGATCACCCGCCGGTACGGGGCGGCGGGGCTGCCCGACGACACGATCCACCTCACCCTCCTCGGCTCCGCGGGGCAGAGCTTCGGCGCGTTCCTGGCCCCCGGGGTGACGATGCACGTGCACGGAGACGCCAACGACTACCTCGGCAAGGGGATGTCGGGGGGACGGATCGTCGTCACCCCCCCGGAGGGTGCGACCTTCCTCCCGCACAAGAACGTGATCGTCGGAAACGTGGTGCTCTACGGCGCCACGGGCGGCGAGGCGTACTTCCACGGTATCGCCGGGGAGCGGTTCGCGGTCCGCAACAGCGGCGGGAAGGCCGTCGTGGAGGGCGTCGGCGACCACGGGTGCGAGTACATGACCGGCGGGGTCGTCGTGGTGCTGGGACCGACCGGGAACAACTTCGCCGCCGGGATGAGCGGGGGACTCGCCTACGTCTACGACGAGACGGAGCTGTTCGACACACGGTGCAACCTCGACATGGTCGACGTGGAGAGCGTCTGGCAGGAGGAGGACATAAAGCGCCTCCACGCCATGATCGAGAGCCACTTCCGCCACACGGGGAGCCAGCGGGCCGCGCAGATCCTGGAAAACTGGGAGTCCCGCCTCCCCCTGTTCGTCAAGATCATGCCGATCGAGTACCGGAAGTCGCTGGACCGGATGCGCATGGAGGAGGAGATGAACACCGAGAGCGTCTCCGCCACCGAGGAGGTCTACCGTGGTTAAGCCGACCGGGTTCATGGAGTACGACCGGGAGGAGCCGGCGCACCGGCCGGTGACCGAGCGGGTCGGGGACTACCGCGAGGTCGAGGAGCTGCTCCCCGAGGAGGGAATCTACCGCCAGGCGGCGCGCTGCATGGATTGCGGGATCCCGTATTGCCACGCCTTCGGCTGCCCCGTGAAGAACCGGATCCCCGACTGGAACGACATGGTCTACCGGAAGAACTGGCGGAAGGCGCTCGACCTGCTGCACGCCACCTGCAACCTCCCGGAGATCACGGGCCGGGTCTGTCCCGCCCCGTGCGAGACCGCGTGCACCCTGGCGATCAACCTCCCCGCGGTCACCATCCGCCACCTCGAGCTCCAGATCGTGGAGCACGGCTGGCGCGAGGAGTGGATCCGGCCGGAGCCGGCGGGGTTTTCGACCGGCAAGCGCGTGGCCGTCGTGGGGTCGGGCCCCGCGGGGCTGCCGGCCGCCCAGCAGCTTGCGCGCAGCGGCCACGAGGTGGTGGTCTTCGAGAAGTCGGACCGGATCGGGGGGCTCCTGCGGTACGGCATCCCCGACTTCAAGCTCGAGAAGTGGGTCATCGACCGGCGCCTCGACCAGATGCGGGCCGAGGGGGTGGTCTTCGAGACGAGCGTCAACGCGGGGGTGGACGTCTCCGCGGCATACCTGCGCCGATCCTTCGATGCGATCGTCCTGGCCGCCGGGGCGACGGCGGCACGCGACCTGCCGGTCCCCGGGAGGGACCTCAAGGGGGTCCATTTCGCGATGGAGTTCCTCACGCAGCAGAACCGGCGAAACGCCGGAGACGCGATCCCCGGGGGGGAAGCGGTCTCCGCGGCGGGGAAGCACGTGGTGATCATCGGCGGGGGGGACACGGGATCGGACTGCATCGGCACCAGCCGCCGGCAGGGGGCCGCCTCGATCACCCAGATCGAGCTCCTGCCGAAGCCGCCGGAGGACCGGCTCCCGACCAACCCGTGGCCCACGTGGCCGGCTATCCTGCGGACCTCCTCTTCCCAGGAGGAAGGGTGCGAGCGGATGTGGAGCCTGCAGACGAAGGAGATCCTCGGCGAAAAGGGAGAGGTCCGGAAGCTTTCGTGCGTGAAGCTCGACTGGTCCGCGCCCGATGCCGCGGGGAGGCGTTCGTTCAAGGAGATCCCCGGCTCCGCGTTCGAACTGCGGGCGGACCTCGTGCTCCTGGCGATGGGATTCGTCCACGTGGAGCACGGCCCGTTGGTCCGGGAGCTGGGCGTCGCGACGGACAGCCGCGGGAACCTGGCCGGCGACGGGAACAGCATGACGAACGTCCCCGGCGTGTTCGGCGCGGGGGACGCCGTGACGGGGGCTTCCCTCGTCGTGCGCGCGATCGACCTCGGCCGGCTGGCCGCGGCGGGGGCGGACCGCTACCTCGTCGGACGCTGATTCGCGAAACCATCCGCTCCCTCAGGGAATCTCTCCTGTGTCTTCGGTTGAAATTCGACCATCCAAGGAGGAAGAGATGCGGCGACAGATGATTCTTGCGGCGGCGGTCCTGTGTCTTGCGGCGCCGGGGCTTCTCCATGCGGCTCCCTGGGAGTTCGACCCGGCCCATACCGGGGTGCATTTCAAGGTTCGTCACCTGATGATCTCCTCGGTTCGGGGTGAATTCGAAAAAGTCTCAGGGAAGATCGTGTACGACGAGGCGGACGTGACGAAATCGTCGGCCGACATCACGATCGATACGGGATCGATCAACACGCGGGTGGCGATACGCGACGAGCACCTGCGCAGCCCCGACTTCCTCGACGTGGCGAAGTACCCCGCGATCTCCTTCAAGTCGAAGCGGGTCGAAAAAGCCGGGAACGGAACGCTGAAGATGACCGGAGACCTGACGATCCGGGGCGTGACGAAAGAGGTGGTCCTGACCGTCGAGGGGCCGACCACCACCATCAAGGACCCGGGAGGCAACTACCGCGTGGGCGGGCAGGCGATCACGAAGATCAACCGGAAGGATTTCGGCCTGGTCTGGAACAAGCCCCTGGAGACCGGCGGCGTGGTGGTGGGAGACGAGGTGGAGATCACCATCGACGTGGAGATCTACAAGAAGCCGGCGTGACCCGTGCACGGAGCCTTTCGCGTCGCGCTCCGGCGCGGAAGGCCTCCCGTCCGCAACCCCCTCCCAAAGGACCTTGAAGACATCGCTCCCCCCGCGCGCAGGAAGCGGTTGACGTCCCTGCCGCGTTGCGGGTATGTATGTCGAGTACGATTCGGCGATCCGGGACCATCCCATCCTTTCGGAGGGAACTGATGCGCAAGACGATCTCCATCCCGCTCCTGGCGGCCCTGCTCCTCGGTGTCGCCGGCACCCCGTCGTTCGCGTTCAACCAGCCGCCGCTGAACCTCGGCCTGACGGACATCCTCGACGGCGCCCTTCCCGGCCCCGGGACCTACTTCACCGAGTATATCCAGGCGTACCAGTCGGACACGTTCAAGGACCACGACGGAAACGCCATCCCCGGGGATCCGAAGGTCGCCAACGTGCTTGCGATGAACCAGTTCGTCCATGTCTACAAGCACAAGATCCTGGGGGGACACCTCGGCGCGGACGTCCTCCTGCCGGTGGTGACGATCAGCGGCTCGGGGACCGTCGGCTCCCCCGGCCCGCCGGTCTCGGCCAACCCCGCGGTCCTCGGCGACCTGGTCGTCGGCCCCTTCGTCCAGTGGTTCGACACGAAGCTCCTCGGCCGTCCCTTTTTCCAGAGGCTGGAGCTGGACGTCACCCTGCCGACCGGCCAGTACGACAGCAATCACCTGATCAACCCGGGCTCCAACCTCTGGACGATCGAGCCGTATTACGCCTTCACCTGGTTCCTCACTCCGGAGTTCTCCACTTCCTGGCGGATCCACTACACCTACAACACGAAGAACGACGATCCCTTCGCCGCCCTGGTGGCGAACGACCTCCAGCCGGGGCAGGCTTTCCATTTCAACTACTCGTTCGAATACGAGTTCTTCAAGAATTTCCGGGGCGCCGTGGCGGGGTACTACCTGAAGCAGATCACCGAGGATGAGACGAACGGCGTGAAGGGGAACGGGACGAAGGAGCAGGTCTTCGCCGTCGGGCCGGCGGTCTCCTGGGCCGCCTCCCCGAACTTCTTCCTGGGCCTCAAGACCCAGTGGGAGTCCTCCGCGGAGAACCGCCCCGAGGGGAACCGGACCACGTTCCGGATGACGTACAAGTTCTGACCGCGCACTAGATGGGGGGCGGGGAGATCGATCTGCACGGGCTGACCGTCGCGGAAGCGCTCTCGCGCCTCACCGTCCATTACAACGCGCGCCTGCGGGCGGGGGACGCCGGCCCGATCCGCGTGATCCACGGCTACGGCTCTTCGGGCCGCGGCGGCGATCTGCGGACGGCGATCCGTGAGCTGTTCTCCCGCCACGCCGGCCGCCTCGACTTCGTCCCCGGGGAAACGTACTTCAACAACCCCGGTGTGACGATCGTCTACCCGAAGCACCCGCTCCCCGCGCCCTCCCCGAGCCCCCGAACGGGTCGCAGGTAGGCGTCACCCCTCCCCCCCGGTCAGGCGTTTCAGCAGCCACGCCATGTTCCGCCCGAGGGTGCGCATCGTAGCCACCCCCTCCTCGTCCTTCTCGACCTCGCCGATCTCCCGGCCGATCCCGATGTTCCAGTAGCTCGATCCGGGGACGATCATCTGGGCGATGAGGAAGAAGTGGTTCATCGTATCGAAGGTGTGGATCGCGCCGGCCCTTCGGACCGCGACCACGGCGGCGCCGACCTTCCGCCGGTACATGTTCTCGTTCGCCCGTCCGACCATCCCCGCCCGGTCGATCAGCGCCTTCATCTCCGCGGTGACGTCGGCGAAGTAGGTGGGAGATCCCAGGAGGACGCCGTCGGCGCCGTCGATCCGCGCGATGCAGTCGTTCGCCGCGTCGCCCTTCACCGCGCACCGGCGGTCCTTGTTCGCGAAGCATTTGTAGCAGGCGGTGCACCCATGGAACCTCTTTCCGGACAGTTCGACGAGCTCGGTTTCGATCCCCTCCGCCTCCAGTTCCGTGAACACGTGCCGGAGAAGCGATGTCGTGTTCCCGCCCTTCCGGGCGCTCCCGTTGAACCCCACCACGCGCATCGGGTCTCCCCCCTTCCGGATCTTCATCAGTCCCCGGGACAGGTCGTCCCCCGAGCGTAGTTTAGCCGACAAGGGGACGAGGATGGTAAAATGTCCGGAAATTGCGTCGAAAGGGGATTCGAATGAATCGTTTCGGCAAATGGGTCGCTCTTTGCATTTCCATCGGGGCGTTGGCGGCGGGGGGCGACGCGTTGGCGGCAGGGAACGCCGCAAGCGCCGGGGGCAAAGGCGCGAAGGCGCCCGCCTCCTCCGACCCGATCAAGGTGGAAAAGGCGAAGGGAGCGGACGCCTATACCGTGTCCGAAACGTACGAGAAGTCCGGGACGCTGGACAAGAAGACCGTCGTCGTCCGGGGGAAGGTCGTCAAGGTATCCAGGGGGATCATGGGAAAGAACTGGGTCCACCTTCGCGACGGCAGCGGCGATGCGGGGAAGGGAACGAACAACCTGGTGGCCACCACGCAGGACGCCCCGAAGGTCGGGGACGTGGTGACGGCGAAGGGGATCCTTTACAAGGACAAGGATTTCGGGGCGGGATACAAGTACAAGGTGATCGTCGAGGAGGCGACCGTAAAACCGTAACGTCCACCGTCTCCACCGGCAGCGAGTCCCCGGGCGACGATGAAACCGCCGAGTAGGAGCGTGCGCACCTGCAGGCTGTTGTTGCCGGCATTGGCGGCGGGGCTCCTCCTTTTCCCGGCCGCCGGCGTTTCGCACGCGACCGGTCCGCCGGCCGTGTCGGCTCCCGGCGTTACCGACAACGTCATCGGCGCGGTCCCCTTCGCTACCGACAACGTCATCGGTGCGGTCCCCTCCACCGACAACGCCGCGGGTGCGGTCCCCGCCGCCGACAACGGCTGGGTGGACCGGACCCATTCCCGGGTCGAGAGGGACCTGTTCGAAACCGTCGTCTGGTTCGACCGGTTCTTCGGCGACCAACGGATGGAGGTCACCGAGTCTCCGGAGTCGTTCCTGCGGTGGATGAACGATTTCCGGTGGGACGAGGAGGAGCGCTTCTCCTTTCGAAGCACGATTCGCGCCTCCGTGCGCCTCCCGAGGCTCAAGAAACGGTGGAAGCTGGTCTTCTCGGGGGAAACCCGGGGCGATCCGAACGCCGTGACCCCGGAGGATCCCGGTAATCCCGGACTGGACGTGGGAAGCCGGGTCCGGACCGGCTCCACGGAGCTGGTCTACGACCTCCATCGGACTCCGCGCACCGCCCTCGACGTGGGGGCCGGGGTCCGGGTGAAGATCCCTCCCGACGCCTTCTTCCGCACGCGGTTCCAGCACGCGCGGCCCGTCGCGCTCGACACTCTCGCCCGGTTCACGGCAACCGCGTTTTGGGACGCCCGGGACGGTTTCGGCGAATCGAACCAGCTCGACCTCGAACGCTGGCTCGCCCTTCCTACCCTGCTTCGATGGTCCAACTCCTTTACGATCGCGGAGAAAAGCAACGGGTGGACGTGGGGGACGGACCTCTCCCTCCTCCAGAAGCTCTCCCCGAAAAGCGCGATCACCGTCGCCGGGGGCGTCTCGGGGTCGACCCGGCCCGCGTGGATCGCACAGGATTACCGCGTCCTCGCCCGGTTCCGGCGGAACGTCTACCGGAAATGGCTCTTCCTCGAGGGGGAACCCGACGTCCACTGGCCGAGGAAGGAGGACGGGAGCCGGAAGCCGGTGTGGGGAGCGACGCTGCGGGTGGAGATCCTGTTCACCGGGGTGGGACCGAACCCTCCGGGCGGTGGAGGGAGCGGGCCTTGACGCCGAAGGATCAAGGCGGGGACCACGGACAACGTCGTACCATGAATCATGGCGCCTCGTGGCCGTCCCGCCCGGGACGGTCCGACCGTGCCTCCAGGATCCCAGCGGCGACGGGGATCAGCAGGAGGGCCGCCACCAGGGCGACCACGCCGCTCCACCCCGCATGGCGGTACGCCAGGCCGCTCACCGTGATCCCCGCCGTCCCCCCGAGATAGTAAAAGAGCACGTACAGGGAATTTCCCCTCCCGCGGCCCGCCGCCAGCTTCCGGTTCAACGCTCCCACCGCGGCGGTATGCACGATGAAAAAACCGGCGCACACTCCTGCCAGCGACGCGGCCACGGCCGCCAGAAACGGGACCAGGGTGAGCAGGACGGAAGCGCCGAATACGGTCCCGCCGACCGCCATCGCGATCCCGTTGCCCAGCCGGTTCCCGAGACGTCCCGCCGACGGGCCGATCGCTACGCCGACCAGGTAGGACAGGTACAGCAACGTGATGAGGTGCGTCGGCAGAAGGAACGGCGGCCCGGCGAGGTGAAACGGCAGGTAGTTGAATACGGAGGAGAAGGCCCCGAACGACGCCGCGCCCACCGAGAAGATCCGCAACAGGTCGTTCCGTGAGAGCAGCGCCGCGAAACCGGCGTCTTTCCCCCCCGGATCAAGGATCTTCTCCTCCCGGGGGAGCCACCGTCCCGCGTCGAGGGTCGCGAGGAGGAGGAGAGCGGAGGCGGTCACGAACGCGTAGCGCCAGTGAAGGGGCGGGTGGAGGAATCCTGCGAGCAATCTGCCCCCCAATCCTCCCGCCACGGTGGCGGAAACGTACGCCCCCATCGCGACGTTCAGGCGCTCGGGGGGGAGACGGCGGACAAGGTACACCACGAGGCACGTGGTGAGCGACGGGACGAACACGCCCTGAAGAAACCTCGCCGCCACCAGGAGCGGGAAGCTGGTCGTGGCGGCGCAGAGGAAACCGCACAGGGAGGCGAGCGTCCCGCCGGAGAGGATGATCGGCCGGGCGGGGAAGCGATCCGCCAGGCGGCCGAACGGCAAGGTCGCCAGCGCGATCCCGAAGATGACGGCGGATACCGTGAGGGACGCCTTCGCCGCGTCGATCCCGAACTCCTCCCGCAGGACCGGGAGCACGGGTTGCGTGAGGTAGATCGTAGAAAACGTCGCGGCCACCAGAAGGAACACCCTTGCCTGGAGCGACATCGCCCCCTCTTCCCGGCGCGGCGCCGAAACGGTCATCGACTCGTTCCCCCCCGGCAGGGAACTGGCGCGCATGCGGAAAAGGCCGCCCTTCGAGAGGAGGACGGCCTGCGGATGAAACGGAGGACCTCGTTGCCGTTACGAGCGATACTTGAAGGAGACGTTCACACGGGCCCGGTAGGCGACGACCTTCCCCTTGTCGATCGCCATGTCCAGTTTGACGACTTCCCCGACTCTCAGGTCCTCGAGGGACTTGCCGGCGGTCTCCACCGCGTTTTTCGCGGCTTCCTCCCACGAAGTCTTGCTCGTGCCCACGATGTCGATGATTTTGTAAATGCTGTCCATCGCTCCACTCCTTTCCATGCGGATTTTGCTCCCGTTGGAGCAACCACGCGGCATGATACCACGCCGGGCGAAGTGGATCGACGTCTATTTATGCAGATCCCCTTCCGGCGCTCGTCGAAGGCGGTCGGGCCTCCCTCTCGAGCAACGCGCGCTTCCGCTCGACCCCACCGCGATAACCGCCCAGCTTCCCATCGCTTCGGACCACCCTGTGGCAGGGGACGGCCAGGGGGAGGGGATTCGTCGCGCAGGCACGGGCCACGGCGCGAGCCGAGAGGGGCTTCCCGATCCGGCGGGCGACCTCCCCGTAACTCGCCGTCGCGCCAGCGGGAATCCGGCGAAGCTCCTGCCATACCCTCCGCTGGAAGGCCGTGCCGCGAAGGTCCAGGGGAAGGTCCAGACCGCGCCGCGGCGACACGATCGACTCCGTCACACGGCGGATCCAACGGACGGAATCCAAATCCCCCTCGGAATACTCCCCCCTGCCGAACCGCGCCTTGAGGGCATCGATCAGGGCCCTCCGGGATTCGCCGATGTCGATGGCACAGAGACCCCGCACGGTGCCGGCGACGAGAATCCATCCGAGGTCGGTCCGCGCCACGGCGAAGCGGATCGGGCCCCCCTCTCCCCCGGACAGATCCTTTCCAGACGATACAACGTGGCGCTCCCCCGGCGTCCTCGCGATTTTTCCCTTCATGAAACCGCTCTTCCCCACCCCCACCTCCCGGGAGCGTCGGGTCCGATCCCCCCGGGCGCTCCTCCCGATACGTAATAACACTAATGATACGCCCCTTTCCATCCGATACGATATCCCGGATCCTCGATGGACCGGGGGGACGATGGAGAGCGCGGCGCACCAAAGGCCGGATGTCCGCAGGATCGAACGGCTCGCGGCGGAAATGGCCTTGACATTCAACTGGATCTCGCTGTACCAGGAGGGGCAACCATCCCTCGCGGGCCGCGTGGAGACGTTCCACCGGAACCTCGCGGATATCCTGAACGAGGAGCCGTCCGACCACCTTCTGCTCGGCGTCGCCCAAGGATAAGATCCTTTACCAGAACGTGTTCCTCGGCCAAGGCAACAGCCTCGTCCGCAGCTTCATTTCCGATCTCTTCCAGCACCATGTCGCGACCCTCGACTTCTCGAGGGAGGTGACGCCGCGCAGCTTCCGCCCCTACCAGCCGTCCATCGAGCTGGAGCGGACCCTGTCGATCATGAGGGAAGGCCGCGGCACGGAGTTCGAGCCCGGCCTGTTCGACAACTTCGTCGAGATCCTGTCCTGAGACGACCCGGCCGGGACCTTCGCCGGCAAAATAGCATCCTGCTCCTTTATCCGGAACTATGTATACTGTATGCAAATTTGGAGAATCGGCGCAGAGATGACCTGGTATAAAACCATCGGAATGAAGATCATCCTGAGCGTCGTCGG
>Ga0209317_1001952_pt1 | contig 16126 bp, 12 predicted proteins | sample RifGroB2_FD_183994 | JGI IMG/M metagenome (GOLD analysis project Ga0209317, IMG submission 183994) | Soil microbial communities from Rifle, Colorado, USA - Groundwater B2 (SPAdes) (version 2) | ecosystem: Environmental > Terrestrial > Soil > Unclassified | place: Rifle, Colorado | collected... | reverse complement strand
CTCCGGCGCACGATTTGTCGGCAGTGACCTGGGTGTCCTTCTTGAGGATGGTCAGTACTTTTGCTTTCTTGCTCGGGCTCTTGCGAAGACGGATCTCCGACGTGTTGACGGTACAGATGGTGCTCTCAGCCAGAGCTGGGACTGCGAATGCTGCAACGGCTGCAACGGCAAGTACGGTAGTGCGGAACTTATTGCTCATGACGTCTCCTTTTCTTATGAGTTTCCCGACCACAGAGGTCAATGCTGAATGTAAAAAGGGAGGGGACGCGTGGCTGTGGATGCCCCGAGAGACCGTCCTGATTCGGCGGAGGGGATAATATCTCTATTATGAAAATTATTCAATAAAAAATACTTCCTGTAAGTTTAATGCCATAAGGTGACGCGCCATGAGGGTGGCGCAGTGCCACTGATACTATCTCGCTGCTGTCCGCTGCATTGCCGCCATCTGCCTGGCCTGTCTCCGTTTGGCCTTGTCTACCTGATGCATGATCCTGTTGTACTGAGCGATGCTTACGTAATCCTGCGTCAATTCCATCCGCGCTGCAGTGGCGATCTCCTCGTGATGAGCCACGGCCTGGTGCAGTTGCGCATACTCATAGCTGGAGATTTCACAGCCGTCGTGGGGATTGCTCTTTCTAAACCCCTGATTGGAGGCAACAAGTGCGATTACTGCGATGATCACAACCAAGATGAAAGGCGTCTTTTCCATGGTTTCGGCATCCTTGAGTCAGCAGCATGCGGGTTTACTCTGTTATCGGCTGGATGTCGTGTTACTAAAGCTGAATTATGAATAATAATATTTGATTGGTACATTGTAAGGGTGGCATTGAAAACGGCAGCACCGCGATCTCTCAATCAAGATCCGGTGCTGCCGTTGCCTGTTGCTAACCTCGATTACACGCTTCTATGCTAGAACCTTTCAAAGCTGCTGTCGTCGTCATCGAGTTCCAGGGACAGACCGCTTGCAGCAACGCGTTTCTCTACCGCCGACGGTGGGCTGCCGGCCTGGGTGAGCATCTTCTTCCTGCTGATCGGTTTGATGGCAGAGGATTTTGCTCCCTTGCCAGGCTGCTTTTTCGCGGCGCTCTCACCCCCCGCCACCTTGAAGAAGCCTATGGAATCCTGCAACTGCTCCGCCTGGCTGGAGAGCTCTTCGGCGGTGGAGGACATCTCTTCCGACGCCCCGGCGTTTTGCTGGATGACCTGGTCCAGCTGCTGGATCGCCTTGTTGATTTGTTCGGCGCCGGTGTCCTGCTCCCGGCAGGCTGCGCTGATCTCCATGACCAGTTCGGCGGTCTTCTGGATGTCGGGGACCATCTGGTTCAGCATCTGGCCGGCCCGCTCCGCTATCTCCACGCTGCTGGAGGAGAGATTCGAGATCTCGGCCGCCGCCTTCTGGCTCCGTTCGGCGAGCTTTCTCACCTCGGAGGCTACCACTGCGAACCCTTTGCCGTGCTCCCCGGCCCGCGCCGCCTCGATGGCGGCGTTGAGCGCGAGGAGGTTGGTCTGCCTGGCTATCTCCTCGATGATGGAGATCTTCCCTGCAATCTCCTTCATGGCGCTCACCGTATGCTCGACCGCCTTGCCCCCTTCCTGCGCGTCCTTTGCGGACTTCGAGGCGATCTTCTCGGTCTGGATGGCGTTGTCGGCATTTTGCCTGATGTTGGAGGACATCTCCTCCATGGAGGAGGAGACCTCTTCCGCGGCCGCTGCCTGCTCGCTGGCGCCTTGTGACATCTGCTCCGAACTGGAGGAGAGTTCCTGGCTTCCCGCAGCTACGTTGTCGGCTGCGGACTTCACATCGGTCACCACCTCGCTCAGTTTCTGCACCATGGAGCGCAGCGCGATCATAAGTTCGTCTTCGGCGGAACGCTCCACTATCTCCAGTGTGAGATCGCCCTGGGCTATCCGTTTCGCAGCCTCGGAGATCTTGCGGGTCGCCTCAACCGAGCTGTTGACCGCAGCGGCTATGGTGTCGAAGGTCTGCTTCACCTCGGTCGTGTCGCCGTCGGCCGGGTCGGTGGTCAGCGTGACGTTGACGTCCCCCTTGGCAACCTTGCCGAGCCCCTCGACGAGCTTGCGGGTCTCCTTGTCCTGGTAGTCGGCGATCTTCTTCGCCTGCCGTGCCGCGGTCTTCACCGAAGTCAGGTCCGTCACCACCTCGAACGCGCCGAGCACCTTGCCGCTGGCATCCTTGATCGGCACCCCCGTGTAGGAGATGTCAAGGTCGAGCCCGGACGGGTGTGCATCCGTTTCCCTGGTGGCCTCGTGCCCTCCGGCCATGGCCTGGGAGCAGGCGCAGTTCGCCGTCTTGCAGTCGCCGGTCTTGAAGTGGTCGTAGCACTTGGTCCCGACAACCTGCTTTTGCGTCCTGCCCCCCACCTTGGCCCCCAACTCGTTCATGTAGAGGACGTTGTATTCGGTGTCGATGATCATCGCCGGGGTGGGCATGTTGTCCATGAAGCCGACCATCCTTCCCAGTGTGTCGTTCACCCCCTGCACGATCTCGCGGTAGGCCCCCTGGTGCTTGCCGGCGTCCGCGCGTGCGGTGAGCCGCCCCTCGGAGGCCGCCTGCGCCAGCATCCCTGCATCGGAGTTCAAAGTCTGGACTACCTTGACGCAGCTATTCACCGCATCCGCCAGGGACTCGAAGATCTCCTTCGCCTCCCTGGTGTCCTGGTCGCCGGCATCGGTGCTGATAGCGAAATTGACGTCACCCTTGGCGAGCTTTTCCAGGCCGTGCACGAGTTTCTGGGTTTCCTTCTCCTGGTAGTCGCTGATCTTCCTGGCCAGGCGGGCCGCCTGTTTCACCGCAGTCAGGTCCGACACCACCTCGAAGGCGCCGATGACGCTCCCGGCCTCGTTTCTAAGCGGCATGCCTGTGTACGCGATCTCCAGATCGACACCGACAGCCGGGTGGGCATCCGTTTCGCTGCCGGCCACCATACCGCTTTGCATCGCCTTGCCGCAGGCGCAGTTGCCGGTCTTGCAGTCCGAGGTCTTGAAGTGGTCGTAGCATTTCTGCCCCACGACCTGCTCCGGTGTCTTCCCCCCCACCTTTGCAGCGATCTCGTTCATGTACTGCACGCTGAAATCCTTGTCGATGATCATGGCCGGGGCCGGCATGCTGTCGAGCAGGCCGACCAGCCTGTTGATGGTCGCGTTGACCCCCTCGATGATCTTTCGGTACTCGCCCTGGTGCCTTGAGGCATCGGCGCGCAGTGAGAGTTTCCCCTCGACCGCGGCGTTGGCAAGCATATCGGCGTCTGCGACCATCGCCTTCACCGCCTCGACCGTTATGTTGAGGTTCCTGGCCAGGACGTCCTTATCCGATTTGGCCTTCAGTTCGAAAGCCAGGTCTCCAGATGCGATCCTTTCTGCAGCCTTGGATGCCTCTGCGATGTTTGCGATCATTTTCTCTAAAGCGGTGGCCAGCCTCCCCGTTTCGTCCTGGGAATCCGCTCTTACCGCGACGTCGATATCCCCCATGGCAAGCTCGTCGGCCGCCTGTATCAGCCTGTTGATGTTCTTGCTGATTCTGGACGAAATGACGTAGGCCAAGAGCATCACCAGGGCGGCTATCAGCAGGGTGATTCCCGCCATGGTGTAACGCAGTGCCGTCAACACCTTTTGCAGGTCGTCCATATAAAGACCGCTTCCTACTACCCAGCCCCATGGCTTGTACAGTTTCACGTAGGAGAGCTTTTCGACCGGTACGTCTGAGCCCGGCTTGGGCCAGAGATACTCCACGATCCCTTCACCGCCGGCCTTTGCAACATTGGCGAACTCGGTGAAGATCGCCTTGCCGTTGGGGTCCTTCATGCCGCTTTGGTCCTTCCCTTCCAACTCAGGCTTGATGGGGTGCATCACTATGGCGGCATTGACGTCGTTGATCCAGAAATATTCGTTGCCTGCGTAGCGCATCTCCCGTATGCGCGTCTTCGCCCTGCTCTGGGCCTCTGCGAGGGTGAATTCCCCTTTCTGTGCCCTGGCATCGTACTCGGCCATCAGCTCGACGGGGAGATCCACCACCGATTTCAGGGTGAACTCTCTCTCGAGAAGTACCTGGTGCTCCAGATTAGGCAGCAGGTACAGAAAATTCACCGCCGAGATGAGAATCACTGTAGCCATGGAGATACTCATTACCTTTGAGGCGATGTTCCAGTCTTTGAATTTTTTCATCTTCATTCAAACTCTCCCTTTACGTTGACTGAGAAGTAGGGCCTACCGATGTTTCGGGCACCTAGAATGAATTATCGGTACGATGAGAGTAAACTTGAAGGGAGATTAGGAATTGTCCTTTACAAAATAGAGGGCAAATATGGAGGAATAGTCGTCTGCTACAGATCACGGCGCCGTTGAACCTGCGGCATCAGGGGATAGTTCAATAAGGGCGAATTGGCGAGGGGGGGCAGATAGGGGCAATTCGGGGGGGGAGAGCGTTGTTAGGAAAGGGCAGAGCCCGCGTGGCAGCCGGTGCCGCAGCGGGCTCGGATAACTATTTGCCGGGGATGGTCATGGTGCCGGGGATGGTGATACAGAGGCACTGGGCTTCGGCGAAGGTGGTTTCGCCGCAGAAGATGCGGCCGTGCACCATGACCTTGCGCCCTTCGGCGGAAACCACCCTGCTTTCCACCGTGATCACCTGTTGCAGCGGCAGCATGTTCCGAAAACTGACGTTAAGGTTTCCCACCACGATGGGATAACCGGCGGCCCATGCGGCAAGACCCAGGGCCTCGTCCATTACTGCCGCGACTGCGCCGCCGTGGGCGTGCCCCGGAGGGCCTTCTGCCTCGGGACCGAGCCAGAAGCGTGCGTGAAGGTGGAGTTCCGCATCGCGGTAATAGCGGGCACGGAAGCGATCCCCATGGGTGTCGCCTGAGACGAAGCGGAGCGAATCGCCCACCAGTGCAGGTGCGTCGAAGGGGACCCAGCCGGCTTCGCCGCTCAGGTCGATTTCGGGGGTGCTGTCACAAGCTTTGAGGAGGTTGGACTTTGACACTGAATTTCTCCTTTTCCGGAATGTGCCGTAAACGTCAACGGTCGCCACCTTAGCAAACTTTGCCGGCGAAATAAAGGTTTCACGCATCACCCCTCGACATCGCAGGGGTTTTTCCGTTTTTGGCCGGCAAATTCAGGTTGACAGTTTCCCGCCTAAAGCGTAAACAAAATGCCAGACCAGCAGCGTAAAGAGCAACTGGGGGTGTGCCGGAATATGCAAGATGACATGAAAGCGGCGCCGCTGCGCAATCAGGCGCAGGGCAGGGTTACTGAAGCTGTGCCCGTCCCGGATCCGTCCCGCACGGACCCGCAAACGCAGCGGCTTTTGAACGACCTGCAGGCCCGTCTTGCCGAAGCGGAGGCGGAAAATGCGGAGCTGCGTCGCAGGCTCGAGCACGAAGCTGCGCTGAAGGCAAGCGACGAGCGCTACCGCATGATAGTGGAGACCTCCCAGGAGGGGATACTGGCAGCAGATCCGGAAGGTCGCCTGACCTATGCGAACCAGCAGTTCGCAGAGATGCTGGGGCACGAGGTCGGCGATATCGTCGGCCGACCCTTTCTCGATTTCGTGGACGGCTGCCTGCATGACGAGGTAACTGCCAAGGTCAAAAGCAGGGAAGCCGGGACCTCCGAGCATTACGAGACCATCTTGCTGCGCAAGGACGGCACCAAAATGTGGGCCAGCGTCTCAGCCATCCCGGTTAGAAGCGCAACCGGCGAGTTTTCCGGCTCCTTCGCCATGGTCTCGGACATCACCAAACGAAAACAGGCGGCCGAAGAGATCGAGGTGCTGCACACCCACCTCTCCGCGCGCGCCTGCGAACTGGAGATCGCCAACGAGGATCTGGAGGCATTCAGTTATACCGTTTCCCATGACCTCAGAAGGCCGCTTACCGCCATCTACGGCTTCAGCCAGGTGATCATCGATCTTTTCGGCAGCGAACTCAACCCGCAGTGCAACGAATACGTACACGAGATCCTGAACGGCAGCATCAGGATGAACCACCTGATAGATACGCTGCTCAACTTCTCGCGCAGAAAAAACGACAATTTCCTGCGGGAGTCCGTCGACATCACCCTGCAGGTGGAGGAGATATTTGCCGAGCTCAGAAGTGGCGACCCTCAGCGCAGGGTGCTCTGCATCGTGCAGCCGGGAGTGCGCGGGGAGGCCGATGCCCATCTTTTGCGGGTGGTCCTTGACAACCTGCTCGGCAACGCCTGGAAGTACTCGGCCAGGAAGGAGGAGAGCGTAATCGAGTTCGGAGTGACTGTGCAGCGGGGAAAGAGCGCCTACTTCGTGAGCGACAACGGCGCCGGCTTCGATATGAAGCATGCCGATCTTCTCTTTCAGCCCTTTCAGCGCCTGCACGACTCCGACGAGTTCGAGGGGACCGGTATCGGTCTGGCCAGCGTGCAGCGCATCATCCAGCGCCACGGCGGCCAGATCTGGGCCGAGGGCGCGCCGGGCGAGGGCGCTACCTTTTACTTCACCCTCTGCTAGCCTCCCTGCCGTAACTTCCGTTACTTTTAGACTTTCCTTTCCGGATGCTGATGCTGCCGGCTTTGCGAGCTACTCCCGAACAAAACCCGAAGCAGGGCCCCGCACGGAGCCGAACCGGATTGCCAACTACAACGACCGGAGGATGACAGATGCTGACCAAACAGGAATCGCAACTGAGGATTACCAGGCTGCAGCAGGAGCTTACAGCAAAGGGTGTTGACGGCGCGCTGTTCATCTATCCCATCGACGTCTACTATTTTTCAGGCACGCGCCAGAATGCTACGCTCTGGGTCCCGGCGCAGGGGAAGCCGCGCCTGATGGTCAGAAAGAGCGTCTCCAGGGCCCTTGCCGAGAGCTGCATAGAGGACACCCGCCCGTTTCCCTCCAGCAAGGAATTCCCCGCCCTGTTCGAGGCGGTACTGGGGAAGATAGGGTTCACCTTCGACGTTGCGCCGGTGCAGCAGTACAACTACTACGCGAAGCTTCTGCCGGGGCGCGAGTTCGTCGACATCTCCTCCGTCAACCGCGAGATCCGCTCCGTCAAGTCGGAGTGGGAACTGGAGCAGATGCGGGACAGCGGCGCGAGGCTCTGCGACGTGTTCAGGGAGATCCCCGCTTTCCTGAAAGAGGGGATGCGCGAGATTGATCTGGCTGCCGAGTTCGAGTACCGCCTGAGGAAAGCGGGGAGCGAGGGGTTCATTCGCATGCGCGCCTTCAACCAGGAGCTGTTCCTGGGACTGGCGGTCTCCTCCGCCACGGCCGTGGAACCCGGTTTCTTCGACGGCGCCGTGACCGGACAGGGGATGTCGAGCGCCTCGCCCCATGGGGCCTCTGCCGCGGCCGTCAGCGCCAACACCCCGGTTCTCATCGACTATACCGGCGTGTTCAACGGCTACATCGTGGACATGACCCGCTTCTTCGTCATCGGGAAACTGGCCCCCGAACTGGAGCACGGCTTCGCCACGGCCCTTGCCATCCAGAAATACCTGGCGGAGAACCTGAAGCCTGGGGCGATCTGCGAGGAGCTGTTTCAAAAGGCGGCTGAAATGGCGGAAGCCGCCGGGCTCGCCAAGAACTTCATGGGGGCGCCGGGCGAGAATGCGAAGTTCGTCGGGCACGGGGACGAGTTCCCCGTGCTGGCCCAGGGGTTCAAGATGACCCTGCAGGCGGGGCAGACCATCGCCATCGAGCCGAAGTTCGTCTTCCCCGGACAGGGGGTGGTCGGCATAGAGAATACCTTCGCGGTCAACAGCGACGGAGGTGTGAAGCTCACAGACATGCCGGACGACATCGTCTACCTGTAACGCTGCACCGTAAATAACGTCAAATGTAGGGGCGATCTTCGGATTGCCCCTTTTTCGTTGTTAGAAATCGCGGCAGGATTGCCGCTGCTACGAGTACTTGCAAACAGTTTTACTACCTGTAAACGCACTCATTCCTGCAACATATATGTAGACTGCGCAAAAAAATGTTACAATCGCATAAACATGTTTTAGGAATGCCTGGCATGCAAGGTAACGATGTATGATGCTACGCAGTACATAGAGTTGGAGGTGCCATGAAAGAGATATTCGTCATTGACGCACAGAGAACCCCGTTCGGATCTTTCAGTGGGGTGTTGTCCGACATCGAAGCCCCGGTGTTGGGAAGCACCGTGATAAAGGCGCTCCTGGAACGCACCGGTTTGGACCCGGCTGAGGTTGACGAGGTTATCGCGGGACAGGTGCTCTCCGGCGGTTGCGGGCAGGCACCGGCGCGGCAGGCGATGCGCGCGGCTGGGATTCCCGACAGCGCGCACGCCATGACCATCAACAAGGTGTGCGGCAGCGGTCTCAAGTCGATCATGCTGGGCGCGGGTTCCATCGGGTTTGAGGATGCCGAAATCGTGGTAGCCGGCGGCATGGAGAGCATGTCGCTCGCACCCTTCGTGCTCAAGAAGGCGCGCTCCGGTTACCGGATGGGGCACGGACAGCTCCTGGATCTGATGATTTACGATGGCCTGCAGGACCCGTACTCCGGGCGGCACATGGGAGAGATTGCCGAAGTGGCGGTCAAGAGGCACGGTCTTACCCGGGAGGCGCAGGACGAATTCGCCCTTCGCTCCTACCGGTTGGCCCAGGAGGCGGTGAAGGGGGGGATCTTCAGGGACGAGATCGCCTCTGTCGTCAAGAAAGGGCGCAAGGGGGAGGAGGTTGTTTCCGAGGACGAAGAGCCGTTCAAGGTCGACTTCGCCAAGCTGACCCAGTTGAATCCGGTGTTCAGCAAGGACGGCACCATCACCGCGGCCAACGCCTCGACCATCAGCGACGGCGCGGCTTTCACCCTGCTGGCGAGCGGAGAAGCGGTCAAGCGCTGCAAGCTGATCCCCAAGGCCCGCATCGTCGCCTACTCCACCTTCAGCACGCACCCGGACAAGTACACCGACGCGCCAGTCGGGGCGATCAAGGCAGTCTGTGCGCGCGCCGGGCTCAAGGTGGGGGAGATGGATCTTTTCGAGGTCAACGAGGCCTTTGCCGCAGTGACCCTGATAGCGATGAGGGAGCTCGATCTGGACCCCGGCAAGGTGAACGTGAACGGTGGCGCCTGCGCCATCGGCCATCCCATCGGGGCGAGCGGCGGGAGGCTGGCAGCCACCCTGGTCCGTGAGCTGCAGAGGCGAAGCGCCCGCTACGGCCTCGCCACTCTCTGCATCGGCGGCGGGGAGGCGGTAGCCGTGATCTTTGAAACCCGTTAGAACCGGTTCAACGTTCAACGTTGGAGCTGCATCCTGCCACAAGTCCATTTGATCTTACGGCCACGTTGCCGCCGAGATGGATAAGCCATCAGCGGTACAGCAACTCGAACGCAGAACGTTGAACGTTGAACATCTTTTCTTGTAGGGGAGGCTTACATGTGCAAGATCGTCGGTGTTGTGGGGGCTGGTCAGATGGGGAGCGGCATCGCTCATGTTTTCGCTCAACATGCCTACCAGGTCCTTGCCTATGACATCTCTGAAACGCAGCTCGAAAGGGCTCTGAAATCGATCGAGCAGAACCTGGAGAGACAGGCCAAAAAGGGGGTCGTCTTCGATGCCGGCATCCAGGGGATCCTGCAGCGCATCACGATCACGAAAAATCTCGAAGATTTCTCAAGCTGCGACCTGGTCGTGGAGGCTGCGACCGAGAACGAGTCTCTCAAGTTCGACCTGTTCCGAAGGCTCGATGGGATCGCCAAACCGGACGCGATCCTCGCTTCGAATACGTCGTCCATCTCGATCACCCGGATTGCGGCCGTGACGAGGCGGCCGGACAAGGTGATCGGCATGCACTTCATGAACCCGGTGCCGATCATGCAACTTGTCGAGGTCATCCGCGGCATCGCCACCAGCGAGGAGACCTTCCGATCCATCGGCCGGCTGGTCGGCCTGCTCGGAAAGGAGATGGCGGTGGCGCAGGACTACCCCGGTTTCATCGTGAACCGCGTTCTGATCCCGATGATAAACGAGGCTGTCTTCGCTCTCTACGAGGGGATCGCCTCGGCTGAGGATATCGACAAGGGGATGAAGCTCGGCACGAACCAGCCGATGGGGCCGCTGCAACTTGCGGACTTCATCGGGCTCGATACGGTCCTCGCCATCTGCAACGTGCTGCACGATGGGTTCAAGGACCCCAAGTACCGCCCCTGCCCGCTGCTGGTGAAGATGGTCGACGCCGGATACCTGGGTAAAAAATCCGGAAAGGGTTTTTACAACTACTAGATAGAGCGACGGTCGCCGGCAGTTGACCTGCCACTTCTGGCGCACAGGAGACCTTATGGAAACGAAGAACATCCTCTGTGAAATCAACGAAGGGGTCGCCCTGGTGACCGTCAACCGGCCCGAAAGCCTGAACGCGCTGAACAGCCGGGTGCTTTCGGAACTCGAGTGTGTCCTGTACGGCCTGGAGCAGGACCGGGGCGTGCAGGCGGTCATCCTCACCGGCGCAGGCGAGAAGGCCTTCGTTGCCGGGGCCGATATCAAGGAAATGGCGGCTATGACCTCCTATGACGGGCACCGGTTCGCCCTGCAGGGGCAGCGGCTGATGCTCTTCATGGAGAAGATGACCAAACCTGTGATCGCCGCGGTGAACGGCTACGCCCTCGGTGGCGGGTTGGAACTGGCATTGGCCTGCGATGTCATCTACGCCTCTGACAACGCGAAGCTCGGCTTCCCGGAGGTGACCCTGGGGATCATCCCCGGCTTCGGCGGGACCCAGAACCTGGCGAGGCTGATCGGGCCGAACCGGGCCAAGGAACTGGTGCTGAGCGGCAGGATCATCCCGGCGGCGAAGGCGCTCGAGTGGGGGATCGTGAACGAGCTCTCCCCACAGGCGGAACTGAAGGACAGGGTGATGGGCCTTGCCCGCGAGATCGCCAGGAACGGCGGCCTCGCCGTCGGCTACGCCAAGAACGCGATCGTGAACGGGCTCAACATGACCAAGGAGGACGGTTTCCGCTACGAGAGTTCCCTCTTCGGCGTACTTTTCTCCACAGAAGACCAGAAAGAGGGGATGGGTGCCTTCGTCGAGAAACGGAAGGCCAAGTTCCAGGGGAGGTGAGGCCGTTCAACGTTCAACGTTCAACGTTTGAAAGGCAAAAGCGTGACGAACGCCCAGATTATCAGTCTGTGGAACGTACATCGAAGATGAATCGAAACGTATATGGCAGTCGAACGTTGAACCTTGAACCTTGAACGGCTTCTAGGAAGTCGAACGTTGAACGTTGAACCTTGAACGGCTTTTAGGAGGATGATATGGATTTTGAACTGAGCCAGGACCACAAGGTGCTGAGGGATTCCATTCGCGATTTCGTGGTCAAGGAGATCAAGCCGATCGCCATGCAGATTGACGAGGAGCACATGATCCCCGATGCGCTGGTGAAGAGGATGGGGGAGATGGGGTTCCTCGGGAGCTGCCTCCCGGAAGAGTACGGCGGCGCCGGTCTCGACATGCTCTCCTACGTCATCCTCGTTGAAGAGGTATCAAAGGCCTGCGGCTCGAGCGGCGTGCTCATTTCCGCCCACACGTCGCTCGCCTGCGGACCTGTCTACACCTTCGGCACGGAGGAGCAGAAGAGGAAATGGCTCCCGGACCTGAACACCGGCAAGGTCATCGGCTGCTTTCTCCTCACCGAGCCCGATGCCGGCTCCGACGCCGGCGCCATCTCGACCAGCTACAGGCGTGACGGCGACGACTTCGTCATCAACGGCTCCAAGATCTTCATCACCAACGGCGGCTACCGGGGAACCGGCATCCTCTTCGCCACCTCGGACAGGAACCTGAAACACAAAGGGGTCTCGGCCTTCATCGTCGACCTGAAGTCCCCGGGTGTCGAGATCCTCAGGAACGAGAAGAAGCTCGGCATCCGCGGCAGCTACACGACGGCCTTTGCCTTCGACAACGTCCGGATACCGGCGGAGAACCTGCTGGGGGAGGAAGGGGAGGGGTTCAAGATCGCCATGGACACGCTGAACGGCGGCCGCATCGGCATCGCGTCGCAGGCGCTTGGCATCGCCGAAGGGGCCTTCGACCTGGCGCTGGCCTACTCGAAGGAGCGCAAGCAGTTCGGGCATCCCATCTGTGATCTGCAGGCGATCCAGTTCAAGCTGGCGGACATGTACGCGAGGATCGAGACAGCCAAGCTGATGACCTACAAGGCTGCCTGCCTCAAGGAGAGCAAAAAGAGCTACGTCATGGAGTCGGCCCTCTGCAAGATGATCGCTTCCGAGGCGGCGACCTACGTGACCAAGGAGGCGATCCAGATCCATGGCGGCTACGGCTACATAGTCGACTACGAGGTGGAGCGGATGTACCGGGACGCGAAGATCACCGAGATCTACGAGGGAACCAACGAGGTGCAGCGCGTGGTGGTCTCGAAGCTGCTGCTGTCGTAGGGGCGGATGATCAGGCTCCCTCCCCTCGGAACCATGATCTGCCCTGGCGGGGTAGGGAGCGGAGCGATAGCCCGGTCGGAAGGCGATGCGGGAGGACGGGATGTTTCTAGAACTTACCCAAGAACAAAAGCTGATCCAGGAAACCTCGCGGGACTTCGCCCGTGCCGAGCTGGAGCCGCTGGCGGCGAAGCTGGACCGTGAGGACGATCGCCCGGCCTTCCTCGCCAACCTGAAGAAACTGGCTGAGCTTGGCTTCATGGGGCTGAACGTCTCCGCCGCCTATGGCGGCTCCGAGGCCGGAGCGGTTGCCTTCAGCGTGGCCATGACGGAGATCGCCCGGGCCTGTGCCTCCACGGCGGTGACTGTATCGGTGAACAACATGGTCTGCGAGGTGATCCAGGCTATCGGGTCGCAGGAGCAAAAAGAGGCGTACATCCCCCGCATCTGCTCAGGGGAGTACGCCGCCGGCAGCTTCGCGCTCACCGAGGCCGGAGCAGGGTCCGACCCGGCCGGCATGACCACCACCGCTGTACAGGACGGCGACCAGTGGGTCTTGAACGGCTCCAAGATCTTCATCACCAGTGCACCCTATGCCGGCGTCTTCGTGGTCTGGGCCATCACCGACAGGGACGCCCCCAGGGGGAAAGGGATCAGCTGTTTCCTGGTGGAACCCGGCGCGCCGGGACTCGTCATCGGCAAGCAGGAGGAGAAGACCGGGCAGCACGCATCCGCCACCTGCGAGGTGATCTTTGACGACTGCAGGATCCCCAGGGACGCCCTGATGGGGAGGCTGAACGACGGGTTCCGTTTCGCCGTGGGTGAGCTGGCCGGCGGGCGCATCGGCATAGGTTCGCTGGGGCTCGGGGTGGGGCTTGCCGCCATGGATTTCGCCACCAGGTACGCCACCGGGAGGGTCCAGTTCGGTGAGAAGATCTCCAGCTTCCAGGCGATCCAGTGGATGATCGCCGACGCCTACACCGAGCTGGAGGCCGCGCGCCTTCTCTTGATGCAGGCGGCCTTCCGCAAGGATGCCGGGAGGTCGTTCGCCAAGGAGGCCTCCATGGCGAAGATGTTCGCCACCGAGGCGGCGAACCGTGCCTGCTACAGCGCCGTGCAGATGCTGGGGGGGTACGGCTACACCCGGGACTTCCCGGTCGAGCGCTATGCCCGCGATGCCCGGGTCACCACCATCTACGAGGGGACCAACGAGATCCAGCGGGTCATCATCGCCAGGGAGATACTGCACAGTTTCGCATGAACCAATTTGATCTTGACATGTCGCGGGTAAGCGGCGAAACTCACCCCCCGGCAAAGGACGAGCTCCGCTACAGCGCTCGACCCGGAGCAGATTTTCATCCCAAGGTGTAGCAGAAAGGTTAGTAATGACGCAACTGAACCCGATGGAGGAGTTTCAGCGGGACATCTCGTACCGCTTGCTGAAGCAGGATGACGGCACAGCCAGACTCACCGCGACGCTGAAAGACAGGTTCCATGACATAGTGGCCGAGGTCGTGGTCGAGGTGGCAAGTTTGAGGATACTCTCGGCGACGGCCGATTTCCACAGATCCCCCACCCCTGACTGTGGCAACGTATCGGCCCGCATGCAGGGGTTGGTGGGTTTCACCATAGGGCGCGGGCTGCAGCGCAAGCTTTCGGACGTGCTTGGGGGAGGCGAGGGGTGCGGCAACATGCGCAACCTGCTGCTGGGACTGCTCCCTCTGGCCATGAACCTTGGAGCCGCGGCCGGGATAACCGGAGAAGAGGAGATGATGGACGCCATCCACGAGAAGCTGGTCGGCACCTGCGCCGGTTACGTCTCGCCCCCTCCTGTGCGGGAAAAACGGTGACGGGGTTTAAAACAGCGACCGATGTTCAAGGCGCCGCATTCCCTCTCCTGACGGGTGCGGCGCTTTGCTTTGGCGTGGCGCTCGGGGGGGACCGGCCCCCTGTTGCGCCCCATGCTTCATTGACTGAAGCTTCCCCGGTGGGTAGTATGAGGCCGCAGTTCAACTCCACGGAAGCGTTGCTGGCAGGAGGAGAGAGATGAGTTGGTACCATTTGGGTTTTGACGGCGATATGGTGGCCGCCGGAAAGGTCGTTTCGATAAAAGAGGGTTTCACTGCCGCGTTCGGCGCTGCCGGAGGACCGCGCGCCATGGCCCTTTTCCAGAGGGGGCGGGATGACGGCGGTGTCGATCTCTTCTTCACCCCGGACTGCGGCACATTTGCCGCCGAGTTCCTGAAAGAGAGCGGGGCGCTGCCGTGCAAGGGGCCTTCGCTGGTCGGGTTGGAACTGCTGGTGGGGCACAACGAGATCACCTACTACCTGACTACCTAGCGAACCGCAATGCCCATCTGCGCGGTCATCCCCGCCGTTTCTTCAGGGCGACCGCCGTTGCAGCGCCTTTTTTGCTCCATGCGCTATACTAGGACGGTATTTTTCCCGTCAGTTGCAGCCAAAGGAGAAACCATGGACGGCGGCAGGGTGGGCAGGTTGTTCAAATGGGTAGAAGGGCTGTCACCCGCGGCAGTCGCCCTCATCTTTGTTTTCAGCAGTCTCTGCTGGTTGTTGCTGGCCCACCTGGTGTTCAACCGCCTGCTCGTGGACCGGTTCGAAGTGCAGTACCTCGCGCTGACCGCACTCGAGCTTCTAGGCGTCGCCGCCATGGCTGTGATCGTCTACCTGCTGAGCGAAAAGATAGAGGCAAGGCATCTGGCAAGCGAGCTCAGCATCAGGGAGCAGGCGGTGCGCGACGGGCTCACAGGCCTCTACAACAGGCAGGCCTTCGACGACTTCCTGGCCCAGTCGCTGGAGTACGCGAAAAGGCGCCGGGAATCGCTTGCCCTGCTTTTCCTCGACCTGGACCGCTTCAAGCTGATCAACGACAGACGCGGGCATTTCGTGGGGGATGCGCTGCTGGTAGAGACGGCGCTGCGGCTTACCCACTGCGCCATGCGTGGCGAGGATATCGTGGCGCGGGTCGGCGGCGACGAGTTCGCCATGCTGCTGCGCCAGCCCGATATGCCGGAGGGACCGGGGGTGGTCGCCAAAAGGGTACTGGAGGCGCTCTCGGCGCCGCTGCAGCTCGAAGGGGAGTCTCTGAAGACCAGCGTCAGCATAGGTATCGCCCTGTTTCCCTCGGACACCGACGACCCGATGCAGCTCTTCAAGATGGCCGACGCCGCCTTGAACCAGGCGAAGCAGCAAGGGCGTTCGACCTTCTGCTTTTACGGCGGCGGCGAGTGGCGCGAGGAGCGCGATCACAGGATTCAGCTGGAGCACGGGCTGCTGCGTGCCATCACGCACGGGGAGCTGTTCCTTGTCTACCAGCCGAAGCTGGACACCACCAGCATGAAGGTCGTAGGCGTCGAGGCCCTGGTGCGCTGGAACCATCCGCAGCTGGGGGTGCTGGGGCCGACGAGCTTCATACCGATCGCCGAGACCGGGGGGGTGATCTGGCCGCTGACCGAATGGGTGCTGAAAGAGGCCTGCCGGCAGGCTGCGGATTGGTACAGGAACGACTCCCTCGATGTGAACGTCGCCGTGAACATGTCCCCTTCGGTATTCTCACACGAGGACCTCGAAGAGGTGATCGAGAAGGCGCTGCGTGACAGCGGTCTCCCCCCCGACCGGCTCACCCTGGAGATCACCGAGCAGTCGCTGATGATCTACGAAGACGAGGCCCGCGCTGCGCTGGAACGGCTGCAGCGCATGGG
>Ga0209317_1001951_pt1 | contig 16131 bp, 16 predicted proteins | sample RifGroB2_FD_183994 | JGI IMG/M metagenome (GOLD analysis project Ga0209317, IMG submission 183994) | Soil microbial communities from Rifle, Colorado, USA - Groundwater B2 (SPAdes) (version 2) | ecosystem: Environmental > Terrestrial > Soil > Unclassified | place: Rifle, Colorado | collected... | reverse complement strand
CCTGGGTTTTTTTCCGGGCGAACAGTTTGGCAGACGCCCGGTACGTGATCGGTAACGCTTTAAATCTGAGCGGTTGCTATCACAGATTGGCGGCGTTGGGGCTGCGGGAATTCGTCGCCAGGGACGTGATGCTCCTTATGCCCCGCCACAGGTTCGTCGCCGACCTGATGATACTGGGCGCCCTGTATCTGCTTTACCGGGGCAGGAACATCGACTTCTACGCCAGACCCGCCTGGTTCCGGTGGAGTGCTTACTACGCCCTGCTCGTAGCGATCATGTTTTTGGGCGCCTTCAACTCCAGCTCGAAGTTCATATACATACAATTCTAGGAGACGCACTTGAAGCTGCTTCTTGCCAAACTCCTGCTGCTGTCTGTTCCGTTCATCGCTTACGCGACAGTGGTCATTATTATCGATCCCTTTAACTGTTTCGGGGTTTGCCGGGCGATTCCGGAGGCGTCGAAGCGAAAGAGCAGCACCAACCAGTACCTCTGGAAGGTACTGGAGTACAGAAACAGCCGCCAGGACAAAATCATTCTGGGCGATTCAAGAACCGACACCATCAGCACCGAGACGATAAAAGAAGTGACCGGCGAGAGTTATTACAACTTAGCTTTCAGCGGCGCGAGTCTTCCGGACATCATCGACGCCTTTTGGCTCGCTGCGGCGCATGGCAAGCTGAGCAAGGTCTACATCGGGCTGAATTTCAACTTGTACAACGCCAATTTCAAGAAGAACGATGTCAAATACGTGAACCGGCTCTTAAGCAACAAGCTTCTGTATTTCATCGACGTGAACGTGATGTCCGCTACACGCAATCTCCTCTCATCGATGCTCGGCAGAGAAGCTGTGGCAACCAAGAAGCCTGTCGACCCCGTTGAGGTATGGAGGTACACCATTGGTCCGGTCACTGACAGGTTCTACACAAAGTACAGCTATCCGGCGGAGTACCGGGGCGCACTGGCACGGATCGCGGATTATTGCCAAGCCAACGGCATCGCGCTGAACTTCATCATCCTGCCGACGCATGTCGATTTGCAAAGGGCGGTAAAGCACTACAGGCTGGAGGAGCAGCAAAAGGTATTCAAGGAGGAGGTAAAAACGTTGGCAAGGGTCTATGACTTCGATTTCCAGAACGCACTGACGTCGGACCGGAACAACTTCAAGGACCCGTATCACTTGAAGAGCACGCAAAAAATCATCGACGAGGTGTGGGGCAACGGCAAAAAGGGGTATGCGGTGGTTTCCTACCCGTGGGCTGCGGTTCCCCTGTCAGCGACGCCGCACCCCGCCGCAGGGCGCCGCTAGCATCTTTCAGCGCCGCCCCGCCAGGGCGAACAGGGTGGCGAAGATCAGCTTCAGATCGACCCAAAGCGACCGTTCAGCGACGTACCGCTCGCAGTAGGACAGTTTCACCGGCATGATCTCCTCGATATAGGCCTTCTCCGGATCGGCGGCGCGGCCGAGGATGGCGTTTTCGTCCCGGTACTCAAGGGAGGCGAAGTCGGTTATGCCGGGCGGCACCGACAGCACGACGTCACGCATCCGCTCGGGGTACAGGGCGACGTAGCGCGGCACCTCGGGGCGGGGTCCGACGAGACTCATCTCACCCGTTATCACGTTGAGAAGCTGCGGCAGTTCGTCGAGCTTGTAGCGGCGCAGGAAATGCCCGGAGCGCGTTATGCGCGGATCCTCTCCTACCGTTATCTGGCGCCCCTTGGCTTCCGCGTCCAGGCACATGGTCCTGAACTTGAAAATGCGGAAAGGCCTGCCGAACCGGCCCACCCTCTCCTGCCTGAAAAAAACCGGCCCGCTCGAATCGCTCCTGATCCAGGCGGCGATAATGGCAAAAAACGGCAGCAGCAGGACCAGGCCGGCGAGCGCCAATACCAGGTCGAAACACCTCTTCACTAGCATGCGAGGATTTCTGTCACGGCGGAAATCACCTTTTGCTGATCCGCTTCGCTCATCTTGGTGAACAGGGGGAGACTGACCGCTTTTTCATAATTGCGCATGGTGGCGGGAAAATCTTCCGGCTTGAGGCTGTACCTGTCCCTCCAGTAGGGGTGCAGATGAAGCGGGATGAAGTGCACGCTGCAGCCGACCCCTTTCTCCGCCATCAGTTCAATGAAGCGGTCCCGGGACACTGGGGATAGCTCGGTCAAACGGAGCACGTACAGGTGCCAGGCATGGGTCTCCGACGCAGGTGCTTTGGGGGGCAAAATGACCGGCAACCCTTGGAAGGCAGCATCGTAGCGGGCCGCCATCTCCGAGCGCTTCTTCTGGAACAACCAGGCCTTTTTCAGTTGATGAATGCCGATGGAGGCGGCGATGTCAGTCATGTTGTACTTGCATCCGGGCGCTACCACCTCGTAGTGCCAGCTAGGTTTGGTCGAGGTATAGCGGTCGAAAGCGTCGCGGCTAATGCCATGCAACCGCATGACACGGCAGCGCTTGGCCAGGTCTGGATCGCGCGTGACGATCATCCCCCCCTCGCCCGTGGTGATGGTCTTGGTGGCGTAAAAGCTGTAGACGGTCGCGTCGCTCTCCAGCGACCCGATCAGGCGACCGCCGCAGGTGGTCGGCAGGGCATGGGCTGCGTCCTCGACCACCTTCAGGTTGTGCTTGCGCGCGATAGCCAGGATGGACGCCATGTCGCAGCTCAAACCGGCGAAATGCACGGGAATGATCGCCTTGGTGCGGGGTGTTATCGCAGCTTCTATCCTGGCCGGGTCGAGATTGAAGGTAGCAGGATCGATGTCGACGAAGATCGGATCCGCATTGAGGTAACGGACCACTTCGGCGGTAGCGGTGAAGGTGTAGGGGGTGGTGATGACCTGATCGTCCGAACCGATCCCGACCGCCTCGAGCGCCAGGTGCAGGCCGGCAGTGGCGGAATTAACCGCAATCGCGTCAGTGCCGGGACCGATAAAAGCGGCGAAGTCTTCCTCGAAACGCTTGGTCTTGGGACCGGTCGTCAGCCAGCCCGAACGGAGCGAATCCAGCACTTCGTTGATCTCTTCCTCTCCCAGATCGGGAAGGGCAAAGGGTAGAAAGTTTGTCAAAAGCTCTCCTCCAGCGTCATAAGGTTATCCAGTACTCGTTCATTTTGCGCCCTTGCGGGGTGGCGAATGTGCGCTCGACGCTAAAGCCGAGCCCGGCGTAAAAGGCGTTGACCGCATCGTTTTTATCGTGGTCCGTGGTGAGAAAAACCCTTCGGCACCCCCTTCCCCTGGCTTCGTCCAGGAACGCCTGAACCAGTTTCTTCCCGGCGCCGGTTCCCTGCAGTTCCGGCAGGACGCCGATCGAGTAGAGACCGGTGACATCCTCGCCCGGGGGGTTCTCCGAGGGATGCAGCAATGCCCTGGCGATGCGCGTGGCAATGGCGGGCTTCTTCAGGATCGGCACCAGAGAGGCGAAGGCGAACTTGTACCAGCTGCGCTTAAGCAGGCGGGAATAAAACCCCCTGGGATTGGAAGTCCCCGCGACAAAACCGGCAGGACGCCCGGCATCGTTCAGGTAGACAAAGGCGATTCCTTCCCGGGCGGAGGCGATGCCGGCATAAAAATGCCTAAGGAACGGCGCACCGAGAGCGGAGAGAAAGAACCCGGGGAAGCTTTCAATATGCACGTCAACGATGGACTCGATATCCTGGAGCGTTACTTTCCTGACCACAGATCACCTCGCCAAGCAAACCTTTTGCACGACATCAACCAGTTTCCCATACTGCACATGCTGGTCATAAGACATCCCCGCTTCGAAAGACTTCTTTGCCATCGCCTGTCGCAAGCCGGGGTCGTTGGCAATGGTCTCCAGCTTCAGGAAAAGATCTTCCAGATCGCCCCCCGCATACTGCAGTCCGATGCCGTTGTCCTTTACCACCTGGCCGACCTCTCCACGCAGGGAGTTGACAACGGCCAGCCCCGCCGCCGTGTAGTCGTATATCTTGTCGGGCATCTCCACGTTCGACCTGGTGGAGTAGGCGCACAGCCCGATATCGCAGACGTTGTACAAGGGGGCAAGCAGTTCGGGAGGCAGCTTGCCGACATAATAAAGACGGGTATGGTTCGGATCGGCGACATACGCCTCGACCTCTTTTCTCAAAGGACCGTCTCCGGCAATGACGATCCTCAGCTTCGAATCGGACCCCTCCAGGCGCTCGGCGACCTTGAGCAGCGTCAGAATGTCGTACGACGGACCGAGGGAACCGGCAAAAACCGCCCGCACCTCTCCCGGCACTTTATCCGGCAGCAACCCCTCAGGCAGGGCCAATGCCGTCATCGAGCGCCGGAATTTTTCCACATCGATGCCGTTGTAAATGATCTGGTTCGGCCTGGAACGAAGCACCGGGGCCTCGTTAAGCGGCACCTCCAGGTACGGTTTGGCAAGTGCCAGCACGGCATCGAGCCTGCCGTAGATCATTTTCCTGTTCAAGTAGACGGGCGCAAACAGGACTTTCAGAACAGGTTGAAGAAAGGCGGGGAATGCCCTCTCTATCAGTTCAGGCCATAAGTCCATCTGGTGGTATATTACCGGGCACTTGTGGTGGCGAGAGAGCATATAGCCGGCATAGCCGAATGTCAATGGCGACTCGGAGTAAATGATGCAATCCGGCGCGGGCAAGCTTTTGCCCTTCTGATAGGCCCTGATGCCAAAAACAAGGTCGCGCAGAACCCGCCCCAATCCGACGTTGTTCTTGTAGGCCGTAGTGGGGACCAGCCTGAGCACGAACCGGTCGTTCACGTCGACGTCCTGCCAACCGCTGCTGCGGTATTTCTTGAAGTGGTGGGAAAAGTTAGAGGTCCACCACACGACATCATGACCGGCCGCGGTCAAGGCGTCAGCCATCATGGTGAAGCTGTAATCGCGCCAGCTTTCACTGGGAATCGGTCCGTAGGGGTTAACAAGCCAAATCTGCATCAAAGGCACCTTGAATTACTTCAGTAGAGAATAGTTGCATCTGCCGCGGGAGAAAATCTCCTTTACCTGCCTCCTGCAACGCGGCGGCAGGCACCGCAACCCTTTGCTGCGCAGCAGCTGGGAGTGCAGCATCATGGTTTCCCAGAGGGTCATCACTTTTCTTTTCTTCAGGTCGAGCTGGATGTCGAGGGCCTGCAACCGTTTCACCGCCGGGCGCTGCCATTTCCCCTTGATGACGCCGTTAACAAAGGGGAGCAGCAGCCGGTGCGTGCTGTAAAACCCGCCGTACCTGTCGGATCGCATCGTGCCGTACAGTTCAAACTCCCAGGCGTTCTCTCCCGGTTTCAGCAGGTCCAACAGGACGCTCTTTTTCCATACTGTGAGCACCGTGCCGGTGCGGTAGAGCGTCCCGGGCGAGACAACGCCGACCTGCCGGTTATGGGGCAGATCGGGGCCCGGCACCGGGTTCAGCCGGACGTAGTTGGGCCTCTCATTGGCGATCCAGGCGAAGAGATCCTGCAGCTCCTCACGGCAGATCTCACCGGTGAGAAACAGGTCGTCGATCATCATCAGGACGTACTCCTCGTCGACCGAACCGAGCGCCTTGATGACGTTGTCCGACCAGGAATGATCCTCACCCACCGCAAGGGGGGTGACCCCTTCTTCCTTTATCAGGCAGAAGTTGCTCACATGGTAGATCCTGTGCGGGCAATCCGGCCAAAAGTGTCGGAACAGGGCGAAGAATGGCCGCCAAAGGTCGGCGTAATTGTCGCAAGAGACGACGAGGACAGCTAATTGTGCCGGGTCGGGCGAATTTTGCTCCATGATTTCCAGTTACTCCGTTTCGCAGTGGGGCGCCAGTTGGGACAACAGATTGCTCCACTTCATTCTGGTAGAAGAGAGATAAAATTCGTTTTCAGACAGCTTCAGGCCCTGACTGGCGAGCAGCTCCCTTCGGCCGGCATCGCCGAGAAGAGTTTCAATGCCTTGAGCCATACCCGCAACGGTGGCAACCACCCAGACGCAGCCAAGCGACCGTACACACCCGACATCCGTCGATATGCAGGCAGTCCCGGAGGCCAGGGAGTCGAGCACGACCAACGGCTGGCATTCCGTCTTGGAACCACTTAGAAACAGTACGGCTCGTGCGTAGAGCCAGTCAATTTCTTCCTTGGTGAGCCGTTCGCAGAATTGCACTTTGGTCAGTCCCCACTCACGCGCCAAGCCTTCCAGCCGCCGGGAATAGCCGTTGAACTGATGGCCTACGAAGATGATCGGCATATCGGTTCTCCGGCTCAGCCGGTACGCCTCCAGCACGAATGCCTCATTTTTCTCTTCGCTGTAGTTGCCCACAGACAAAATGAAGCCTTTTTCCAGTTCGGCATCGGTGCAGTTCAGGTTAGGGCGTCTCTGTGCCGCTGAGTCATACCTGGCAACGTTTGGAATCACGGTGACCGGGACAGACATGCCGCGCGCTATCTTATGGTCGAGGAACCGGTCCTCGTCGATATGGTCCCACAGTATGACGAGTCGATCCAGAAGGCGCAGATACTTCGGCACGCAAAAATGCCGGTAAGGCCACCACAGAAACCGCCGCACCCAGTTGAGCGGAAAAGGATAGGTGTCACTGTTGGTCGAGATGCCGTGGCTGACCAGCACCAGTTTTTCATTTCTAACCGACGACGCGAAAAAAGTCATCAAGACGTTGGTGTTCCAGGCCTGCCAGCAGTGCATGAACGCGATGTCCCAGCGATTCTGTTCCAGGAACGCCTTCAACTCTCCCACTGCGCCACGGGACGGACTTAACAGATGCCCCTGCCCTGTTACCGGAAAACGCGCTACCGAAATGCCGTTTTCCATGTTGCGCGAGCAGGTCTCGCCGCTAGTAATGACGTCCACCTCGCAGCCAAGTTCCTGCATGATCCTGGCATGAACATAGGCGGCATTCGCGACGCCATTGGTTTTGGGCGGAAAGGTGAAGGCCGTTATCAGTACTCTAGTTTTCAGATCTGCTCCGATTGTTGCTGCGGCCGGCAGGGAAAGAGTCATACAGGCGCCCGTAACTATAAAAGATGCCAACCGGGAGGGACAAGGTCGCGAGTGTTCGTATCGTTTCGGTACCACTGCAACGGAGCGACGACCGTCTTGCCGGGATTGGGATTCAACCACGCCCCCCACCAGCTGAACGAGCTGTTGGCGATTATGTTGTGGGCGCAACTGCTCATCAGTCTCAGGTCGTCATAGGCCGGCAGGGCATCGGGCTGTGAAACCAGGACCATCGGATAATTGATGCTGAGATTTTCGGTGACCCACTGAGGTGTGTCGGTGAACACGAAAAAGACAGGATCGGGCACCCGTTCGGCCACCATGGCAACGGCGCTCCGGTAGTACCGCATGTCGCAGGCGACGTAATGAGCGGCGTTGCTCGCCACCGAGACATAGTCGCCGCGACGGACATGCAGGCTGACCGAGTTCCGCTGCTTTATCCGTTCCAGGCAAGCTCCCGCCACCGGGCCAAGCGGTGCGACAGGCTGCAATTCGCGCCGCAGTTCTTCGGCTATGTCGGCGAAATAGCGTTCGCTTTGCCAATACCCTTCCATGATGAACTTGCCGGACACCAGGGAGAGCTTGGGGTCGTACTCGGTATGCGGCTCCCGGTAGTAGCCGAAAGGCGCCTTCAGGAGCCCGATCTCGTAAAAGTAACGCCAAGGGCGGCCGACCCGTCTGCCAACCAGCGCCGCTTCCTGCCTCGTTACCGTCCTGGCCCTGATGCGATAGGGATCGAGGGCATACTCGCGCTGCGTGACCGCGGCATGGCGCCTTTGCAGCAGGGTGTCATCCAGTATCAGTTCCGCTCCGTGCCTGGCGCAGAGCGCCCTCCCGGCCGCATACTGGAAAAGCTGATTGCCCAGCCCACCCATCAGTCTGCTAATGATCTGCATTACTTTTGCGCGCCCTTCCTGGCCGTTATGTTCAGGGAAAGAAACTCCCCAAACGGCATGGCGATGGAGTTGTCGATCACCCCCGGGATGAAGTGCGGCTCGTTGGGGTACCTCTGCACGTCGGTGAATCCGGCGGCTTCTAGCAGGTACTTGAGCCAGCAGAAATTGAATCCGGTTTTGTGGTAATCGTACTGGTCCTTCTGCCCGCCATAGATCAGCGCGATCCATGGCTGATTTCCCGGCACGTTGAAGTGATCCAGGTTGCTCTGATAGATGCGCGTTATCGCGTCCAGATCAGGCACGGAAAGCCTGATCTCCCCCCCCGGTTTCAGTACCTGGAACCAGTTGGCGAGGATTTCAGCGATCTCGTCATGGGAGAAGTGTTCCAGCACATGACAGGAGTAAATCCTCTCGACGACATCTCCCGGAATTCCCGGCAGAGCCCTGATATCGAGGACCAGATCCGTCGCTCCGGTCTTTATCACGTCGACATTGCACCATCCGGGAATGTGGATGTTGCCGCAGCCCAGGTGCAACTGCCTCAGGTCGTGCTCCCCCTGCAGATAATCATCGAGTTGCAGCCGCTTCCCTGCACCGATACCGTATCGACTGAGGAGCCTTTTTACCCTTGCGATGTTCTTTTTCATTAATAACCTTCCCGCTCAAGTGGTAGCGCCAATTGTTTGTCCTCAACTTCAGCCGGTGCTTTCAAACACCCTCTTTCCACCATGTTGGCAGCAGTAACCGCCAGACTGATACCAAGCCAGTACCACAGCGTTTCGATCATGATGTTGAACAGCCCGTAGGCGGTCCAGTTGATCAAGATGCACATCAAACACCACCCCACCCATCTCTCCGAGCTCTGCTTGCAGATGATCAGGTAACGGTAAAGCCTTTTTCCGGTCCATGCCAGGATGAACAGATATGAGCCCAGCCCAATGAACCCCTGTTCCGCGGCCATATGGAAGTAGATGTTCTCAGCACTCGCCAAACCGGTCATGTAGAAATCTTCCAGGTGATACTTCAGGTTCCAGACACCCACCCCCAGGGGGTGTGTGATCGCTATTTCCGAGGCCTTCATTAACAGCCTGGACCGCGCCAGGTTGCTGTTTCCGCCGTCCTCGGAAAGCGTCGCCATGGAATCCGTCCGCGCCGAGATCAGTTTCTGGTAGTCGTCCCCGGCAATCGAATTGAATAGGGACAGCAGCCCGAAAATAAGCAGGGATATCACGGCCAGCTTCAGTTTCAGGAACTTGGTTTGAGGCACGCCGTGGGCTCTTTTCAGGGAGCGCTGGATCGCGATCAGGGCGACTACGGTTATCAGCCCCGAGAGCCAGGCGCCGCGGGCCAGCGACAAAATGAGACCCATCCCCACCATTGCGGCCAGGACCGCACAAAGCACCCGCAGAGATTTCCGGACCCCTTCCGCATAAAGCGAGATGGCGACCAGTATCCAGAAGGTCGACTGCAGGTACAGCATGTCACCGTTGCGGGATGACCCTTCGTAAGTGACGCCGAAATACCCCAGGGTATGTTGCCAGATATCGCCAACGTTCCAGGTGACAAAACCGTAGATGCCGTAGAAGAAAACGCAGACCCCGCTGATCATGAACAGTACCAGGGACTTCTTGATCAGATCCACCCGGTCCGCGATCAGGGCGATGCAGATCGGCATGAGCGGGAAGAAAAACCACTTGAACAGCACCTCGTTGTCAAGCTGTACCGCAAAGCAGCCGGAAACTACTATGGAGAAGAAGTAGATCATAAAACCGGCAAACAAGGCCGGAGGAAATTTCATCCGGCCTCGATCCGCGACTACCTTGCCGATGACAAGCACGACGATGATGTAGAAAGTCAGGATGCTGTACGGGGTGGAAAAACCCAACATCGAAATCCGAAGGGCCGGAATAGCATGTGTTCCTGATAGCAGAAACAGAATAAAAATAAGGAAATTTCCGGTTGATTTCATGTAAGCGGTTTGTCCATTTCGATGTTGACGCATCCGGTCATTTTTGCTGGCCGCCGGACCTGATCTTTACCAGCCAGTTCCAGGTTTTTTCCATACCCTCTTCAAAGGTGACAGCATCCTTCCAGCCGGTCTCGCGGACCAGCTTGCCCGGATCCAGCACGTTGGCAGGGACATCGTACCTGCGCGCAGGCATAACCTTTATCCGGGGAGATAATCCCGCTGACTGTGCCAGCGGGATTATGGCGTTGAGGATGTCCCGGTTGCTTCTGCCGATGCCGCTGGCAATGTTGTAACACGCCCCCGGCGCCCCATGTTCCAAAGCGGCCACAATCCCGCAGGCGACATCGGTCACATAGATGTAGTCACGGATGGTTCCGTTTTCGCCGAACATGATCACTTCCCGGTTTTCCAGAACCGACGCCATTGCTGTCGCTACGAAACCTTGCCCCGAGAACGGCTTTTGCCCCTCTCCATAGGCATTGGCGGGCCTGACGCAGACAATGGGAAGATCCCTCAACTCGCTGAACATCAAGGCATACTTCTCGATGGCAAGCTTGGTTATGCCATAGGGCGATATCGGGTTTTGCAGCTGATTCTCTCTTATCGGCAGGGTCTCGGTTTTGCCGTAGACCGTGCCGCCGGAGGAGACGAAAATCAGTTTTTTTATCCCGTAATGAGCTGAAATATCAAAGAGATTAACAGCAGCTGGAAGATTGGTGAGGATGTCGTTCACCGGATCTTCGAAACTTGTTTGAGGAACCGTGGAGTGAGCCAGAGCAATTACTTCATCCATCTCCTGCAGGATGCCACGCAGAAAGAACCTGTCGCCAAAGTCGCCACTGCAATAACGGACACCCGCCGGCAGTTCTCTGGTCGGGACCGGATTTCTGCCGATCACGGTGATCTGTCGATCGGGCCTCAGCAGCAGCCTGATCAGATGATGACCTATGAACCCGGTGCCACCGAGGAGACAAACTCTAGTCATTTGCTTATACCCCTTCAGAGGAATGGTTGGCCCGAGCCCTTTTCAGCATTTGAGACAGGTAAAGAAGGTACCGGCAATAAAGCTTTGCCATGCACGGGAACACCCCTTTGGTATAGAGGCGGGGACTCATGCCTGGATCCAGGCGCCTGGCAGCCTGAAACACCAACGACGACAGGGCGCGCAGATTGAGGGGCGCAGACACTTTATCATAGGCTCCGTTATAAAGGGCAGAGAGGTTTTTCAGATCCTGGCCTGGCCCTTCTTTTCCCATCAGCAGAGCCAAATTTTCGGCGCTTATCGCTACCACCTTCGCGAGGAAAGGGTTGACGCCGGTTCTGGACATACTTGAGCTGGTCTCGCGATAGATGTTGAGCACTTCCGGTATGTTGGCAACCGAGAATTTCCTCGCTACCCGTGACCAGAGCTCGTAATCCTCCGGAGGCTGTCTGCTTTTGTCCGTGCAGTAGATCCCTACTTCCCGGAATACCGCTTTGCGGATCATCATCGAACTGTGCACGAAGGGGTTGTTGAACAGGAGCCTGAACTGCAGCATTACGTTGTCCCCAGGATGCCTAAAGCTCAGCCGGGACCTGCTCCCCTCTACATAGATGCTGGCCCAGGAACCGACTATGCCACACTCGGGATGGGTGTCCAGGAAATGGACCTGCTTTTCCAGCCTGGTTGGCAGGGAGAGGTCGTCCTGATCCTGCCGTGCCAGATAGGCCCCTTTGGCCAGGCCAATCCCCCGGTTCAAAGTGGCTGCGAGCCCCATGTTGGCCTGGCTGTAGAACCTGATCCTGGGATCGTCGAACTGCTCGATAATCGAGACGGAGTTGTCCTTGGAACCGTCGTTAATGATGATCAGTTCGAAGCCGGCGTAGCTCTGGTTCAGGATGCTCTCAATGGCTTCCTTCAGGTACGACGAGCCATTGTAGACCGGAAGAAGAACGCTGACCAGCGGGGCGGCTCCGCCAGGCCCTCCGCTAGCTGGTTCTGGTTTGGCAGACAACATCGCGCACTCCCTTGATAGCACCCACCGACCAGGTGACCAGACCCGTTCCGCCTGGCAGCTGCACTGCCAGGGTCAGGGTTTTTGCCGCGAGCAGGAACAGCGACAGGTGGCGCCCTTTAAGGCCCGACGCTATCTCTTCAAAAGCGGTCCTGTCATTGCCCATGGTCAGCAGCAAAAGCGAAAAACAGACCGAGTCGACCTTCCTTCTCAGCCTCTCCAGCAGGATCCGCTTCACCGGCTCGGGGATCGCGGCATCCCGATCGATATACCCCTCAATGCGGGAGATGTAGGAGAAGGTGTCCTGTACGGCCCTGGCGGTATTGCAGCCGGCGGCTTGCTGGTGCCGGACGAAGTGGGCGCCGATTTTCTTGGACAGGAAAAAAGGGTGCTTCGCCATCGTCCTCATCATCACCGCGACATCGACGCCACACCCCATGGCGGCGTCGAGAAAAAGGTCCCCAATGATCTCCCGGCGGAAGAGGCACCCGGTAATGATCGGGTGGCTGCCGTCCACGGTCAACAGGATCGACTCACCCGGCTGATAAGCGCCTTCCCTGGGCCAGCCGGCCAGCTGGTCCCCAAGAACACGCCCGCTCTCATCGACGTGCCGCACGTTCAGGATGGACAAACGGGTCGCAGGGTACTGCACGAAAGCTTGCATGGCATCGGCAACGAAATCCGGGAGCAGATAATCGTCATCAGAGAGGACACCGAAAAAAGGGCTCGCTACCTTGCCGAAGGCAAAGTTGAAGTTGTTTATCATCCCTATGTTTTCTTCGTGGCAATGATACGCGACCCTCGGATCGGCGGCTGCGAGTCCCTGGACCATTTCGCGTGTACCATCGCAGGAAGCGTTGTCCGAAACGAGGGCCACGACGTCCCGATAGCTCTGCTCAAGCACACTGCTAATGGCGCGGCGCAGCTTTTCAGGCCGTTTATAGGTCGGAATAACTATGGTTACAGTTCCCAGTGACATCAAGATCCCTTAAAGCGGCGAGCTGGTGATTATGACAACTTTTGTACCGCGTCCCTTTGCTTATAGCTGCCACCACCGAGCCACCCCCGAAGCGCCGCCAGCAGGCGGGGTCTCAGCTGCCCTGCCAAGGCGGACGATGCTGCCAATGCCAGCCCCCCGGAACCGGCCAGGAAGAAGAACCAGTGCCAGCGCCCCTGCTGGGCTGCCGGCTGGAAAAATCTGGCGATCAGCAGCACCGAAACCGATCCCCCCAGCGGCAGCAGTATGTCGGCCAGGTACCAGCGCCACTGCTCCTGCGCTATGAGCCGCCGGTGCATGAAAAAAACGGCGACCGGAACGCAGACGGCATTAAGCGACAGCCAGATCCAGGCGGCGCCCAGGGCGCCGTAGTGCGGTACCACCCAGAAGATGGCGGGAATGAGCACGACGACCGCCCCAAGGTTCACCTTGAGGGTAAGCCTGGTCCAGCCGTGGGCAACCTGCAGCTGGTAGGGCATGTTCATGACACCGTTCAGGAAGGTTCCCAGCGCCATCACGGACAGGATCGGCGTGGTATGTTCGGCAAGGCTCGCATTGCCGGACCACATGAAGACGATGCCCTGGGCAAAAAAAACGAGCAGCATCACGAGGGGTGCGGTCAGTACGGTAATGAGTTGCGCCCCCCTGTGGTATACCTGGACCACCCCGTCCAGATCGTTCAGGGTCAGGAGTTCGACCATTCTCGGATAAATCGCCTGGATGATCGGCCCGACCATCATGAAAAGGACCCCCGCGACGGTCGCTGCCAAGGTGTAATACCCGAAGGATTCAAGCGGCAACAGCCGCGACAGAATCACCTTGTCGATCTGGGTCAAAAGTATGGAAAGAAAAGTTATGCCGAGCATCCCTCTGGCAAACTTGCCCACCTCGCCGATCGCTTCACGGGAAAAGCGGGCAGGTAAAGGCGGTTTGGGCAAGGTGCGGTGCACGCAGGCGGCGAACACCAGGATGGTCAGCAGAGATATGAACGCCTGCCAGAGAAAGAATGCCTGGACGCTTGGCAAAACCCAGACAAGAACAGCCAGAGCGCCCCCATGCCGCAGAGTGGCAAGAATGGCGCTGGCGCCATTGAACCAGACCTGCTTTTGCAGGCCGAAGAGCGAGCCGCGATAGATCCCTTCAACAAAGCGCAAGGCAACCACAAAAGCCATCACCGAGAGGGCTTGGGCCACAGCAGCGGGAGGGAGCTGCCCCGCCTTCAACCAGCTGCTTGCGAGGTAGCCTGAGCCGGCCCAGACTCCCAGGGCGATCAAGCCGGCCAGCGAAAAGCAGACCAGCTCCAGGCTGCGCAGCAGGTCCCGGATCGACTGGATGCTGTGACCACCGGAGGTGAAGCGGGCCATCTCCCGGTTCAGGGTGGGGGTCATCCCCATATCGAGCAAAGACAACCACGCCTGCATGACGGAGAAAAGCCCGATCAAGCCGTAAGCCTCAATGCCAAGGTAGCGGATGTACAGGGGAATGAAGGCGAGCCCCATTGCCGAGGTCCAGACCTGCCCCAAATAATTGGCGATTATATTGCGTCTTACGTGGGACATCAACCCGGCAAAACGATGGATTTATCGACGCGCTTCAGATAGCCGTCCGGGGCGACGGTGACCAGCAGCTTGTTCTCCAGGGCCCGATCTATCTCGAAGCTGAGCGGCGCGCCGTCCACGGCTTGGCGCCCCTGTTGCTGCAAGGTCTGCAGATATTCCCATACCGCCGTCTTCGGATTGTTCCCCACATCCCAGGGACGGTCGGCAAAGAACTTTTCGGGCATGTCCTGCACGAAGGTGTCGAACACCACGCAGTAGCTACCGGGGGTGACCAGCGGGGCGTAACCCTCAAGCTCTGCCATGACGTGGTCATGGGTATGCATGGAGTCGAGGCAGACCAGCACCCTCTGGTAACCGGCGGCTAGTTCGCGCACCTCCCGGATGATCTCGGGCGAGACGGAAGAGCCCTGCAGCATCTTGATCCTGCTGCTCATTGGATGCGCTTCGATGGCGTCACGATTGTGCGACCTGATGTCGATGTCGATACCGAGCACCAGGCGCTTGGAAGCTTTAGGATCAAAGGTGGTCCCCGCCTCGATTGCGTCGCACATGTCGAGCATGGCGAGCATCGAGGCGCTCAGCACGATGGAGCCGCCGTGGGCGATGCCGGTTTCGATGATGAGGTCGGGCCGGACCTGCCAGATCAGTTCCTGCATCGCCACCATGTCCTGAGGATATTGGATGATGGGACGCCCGAGGGAGGAAAAGTTGTAGACATACCCCTTGGACATGGTGGTTTGCAGCCAGTTACGGGAGAAATCCTGCAACTCCTGGTCTTGGCCGAATGCGGTAATCCTTTGCTGTTTTTCAAGGGTGAACTGTTCGACAGGATTCATTGGATTTTTCCTTATACTCTATGGATTGTTGATCTTTTGGAAATTTTCCCCGCAGGAAAGCATGGTTGACACTCTGTCGAGTACCGACAAAGGCTCGAAACCGAACTCATCCCTTATCCTGTCTATGCTAAGAAGCGGGAAACAGAAACGGGGCAGATCGGGTGCTGCCGAAACCGTACATCCGGTGAGCTGCTGCAAGGTGGTGACGACCTGTTGGTGGCTCAGGTTTTTTCCGCTGGCCACGTTGTAGAGAAACTGCTTGCCGTCGGAGGCGATGCTGACCAGCAAGCGAATGACATCATCGATGAGGATATAGTCTTTGGCTGATTCCAGATGGGACTGCAATACGATCTGTCCGGCCAGAGCCTCACGGATAAGGGTAAACAGGAAATTTCCGGAGGCAGGATCATCTCCGATCACGTTGGAGAGCCGAGCCACTTTTACATTGCCCCGCCCGCAAGTTCTACAAATAGACTCGCCGGTCAGCTTGGTCAGGTTGTAGAGATCGGAAGCATCCTGGGGATCTACCCCCAGTCGAGCATCTTCATTACCAGCGGCGTTTCCGGCGTACACCCTGGTAGAGGAGAGATAGAGCAGGGAGGAAAAGCGGCATCTCTCCAGGATGTCCGTCAGCAGACAGACATGGGCACGCACCGTATCGAAGGGACGGCTGCGGAAATCGGCGGTGAGCCCGACGGCGTAGATTACCACGCCCAAGTCACGTTCGAAGCTGCCGAGTTCCTCCCGTTGGGGCGCATACACCTCATGCCCGGCCTGCAGCAGATGCTCTGCCAGGTGCGAACCGATGAAACCGGAAGATCCCAGGACGGTGTATAGCATACTCTACTGACGGTGACCGTAAAGCTTCAGTGGAGTGCCGCCGTAAATGCCGTACTCCTCCAATTCGCCCTTAAC
>Ga0209317_1001950_pt1 | contig 16138 bp, 10 predicted proteins | sample RifGroB2_FD_183994 | JGI IMG/M metagenome (GOLD analysis project Ga0209317, IMG submission 183994) | Soil microbial communities from Rifle, Colorado, USA - Groundwater B2 (SPAdes) (version 2) | ecosystem: Environmental > Terrestrial > Soil > Unclassified | place: Rifle, Colorado | collected... | reverse complement strand
CCCCCGCCGGTTCTTCGCAAGAAGCCAGGGCGTTCCCCCCTCCCGACCTCCCCCCTCCGGGGGGAGGAGAGTTAGCAGAAGCCGTATAAAGCTGATGGTGGAACTGGTGGGAACGCTCTTTGCCGGCCACCCGAAAAGATACGAGATACTGAAAAAGGATTCGAGCATGGCTATAGAGGAACTGAAGTCTAAGAAGATTGCAGTGTTGTTCGGCGGGCTTTCCGCTGAGCGGGAGGTGTCGCTAAATAGCGGCAAAGCCGTGCTCGCTGCGCTGGTAGCGCAGGGGTATAATGCCGTCGGCATCGACGTCGGGCGCGACCTCCCCGAGAGGCTCTCGGCGGAAAAGGTCGAGGTCGCCTTTATCGCACTGCACGGCCGCTTCGGCGAGGACGGCTCGGTACAGGGTCTCCTGGAGCTGATGGCAATCCCCTACACCGGCTCCGGCGTGCTCGCCAGCGCCCTTGCCATAAACAAGGTCTTCTCCAAGGTCATGTTCCGCGCTTCCGGTCTCACGATAGCCCCTTACCAGGTGCTGCGCCAGGGCGAGGAGTTGAACATCCCCTTCGGGCTGCCGGTCGTGGTCAAGCCCTCTCAGGAAGGCTCTTCCGTCGGGATCAGCATCGTGCGCCAGCCGGAGGCTATGGACGCGGCCCTGGCCGAGGCGTTTTCCTATGATGCCGAAATTCTGGTGGAGCAATTCATCGCGGGGCGCGAAGTCCAGGTGGGGATCTTGGACGGTAAGGCGCTCGGAGCTATAGAGATCGTTCCCAAAGGGGAATTCTACGATTTCGAGGCGAAGTACACTGCCGGCATGGCAGAGCATATCCTTCCGGCACGCCTTCCTGCTGACATCTATCAGGATGTACTGCGGGCCGGGGAGCAGGCGCACGCGGCGCTTGGCTGCGACTGCTACAGCCGGGTCGACTTCCTGGTGAACGAGGCGGGGGAGTGCTACCTGCTTGAGGTCAATACGCTTCCGGGCATGACGGACCTGAGCCTGCTGCCGGAGATAGCCCGCGGAGCGGGAATCGAATTTGCCGAGCTGGTGGTGCGCATCCTGCTGGCTGCGTCGCTGAAGATTTAATTAACAAAAGAGAACTGGAGTAGAAGCTCAACCATTAATCGGTGTCACCCATGCGTGATCTTCAGACCAAAAAACAGCGCCAGATCCCCAATAACCGGGTGAAAAAGACGCCGAAAAAGCGAAAGCCGGTCAACTGGCGCCCCATTGTCACCTGGCTCTCCAGAGGGCTCGGCGCCACGGCGCTCTGTGCGACGCTCTTTTTCGGGGGGCGGCAGCTGTACACTCTCGCTTCGGGGATCACCTTGCTGCGCCTGGAAACGGTCGAGATCTCGCCGCTCAGGAAGCTCACCAGGAACGAAGTACTGACTCTTGCCGGAGTTAAGCCCGGGGACTCCATGCTGGGACTGGAGCTGCAGGGTGTGGTGACTCAGCTCTCTAAGAATCCCTGGATCGAACAGGTTCAGGTCCGGCGCTATTTCCCGCACACGCTTTCTATCACACTCTCGGAGCGCACGCCGCAGGCGGTCGCCAATGTCGGATGCCTGTATTATCTGGACGCCAAAGGGGTGCTCTTCAAATCTCTGGTGGAAGGCGACCGGCTCGATTACCCGCTTATTACCGGGATCGACGAAGAGGACCTGACCAAGGATCCCGCCGGCACCAAGGAGGCGCTGCAAGACGCGCTGCTCCTGATTGCGAATCTGAAAAAGAGCAAGGTCTTCGGCCTGGAGGACGTCTCGGAGATCCATTACGACAAAGGGTACGGCTTTACCCTTTTCACCATGCAGGGCGGGGTCCCGGTGAAACTCGGCAACGGCGGCTTCGACGAGAAGCTGGTCCGCTTTGCCGGCATCTACCAGGAACTGAAACCCCAGATGCAGGCGCTCGACTATATTGATCTTGATTACAGTGACAAAATCATAGTTAAAAAAGTGTAGGAAAAGGGGGGAGCATGTCCGGCAAAAGGGATAATCTGATCGTAGGTCTCGACATCGGGACGACCAAGATCTGCGCCATCGTGGGAAATCTGACCGAGGAGGGGATCGACATCGTCGGGATCGGCACCAGTCCTTCCAAGGGACTCAGGAAAGGGGTGGTGATCAACATCGAGAGCACCGTCTCCGCCATCAAGAAGGCGATCGAGGAGGCGGAGCTCATGGCCGGCTGCGAGATCAAATCGGTCTACGCGGGCATTGCCGGCGGGCACATCAAGGGATTCAACTCCCAGGGAGTGATCGCCATCAAGAACCGCGAGGTCTCGCCTGAGGACGTCAAGCGCGTCATCGAGGCGGCCAAGGCGATTGCCATCCCGATGGATCGCGAGGTGATCCACATCCTCCCCCAGGAGTTCATCATCGATGATCAGGACGGCATCCGCGAGCCGCTCGGCATGAGCGGCGTCCGTCTGGAGGCGAAGGTGCATATCGTGACCGGCGCCGTGGCCAGCGCCCAGAATATCGTGAAATCCTGCAACCGCGCCGGGCTAGAGGTGGCGGACATCGTCCTTGAGCAGCTCTCCTCCTCCGAGGCGGTGCTCTCGGCGGACGAAAAGGAGCTCGGAGTGGCGCTCGTTGACATCGGCGGCGGCACTACCGACATCGCGATCTTCGTGGACGGCGCCATCAAGCACACCTCGGTACTTTCGCTGGGCGGAAACCACCTGACCAACGACATCGCGGTGGGGCTCAGGACCCCGATGGCGGAGGCGGAGCGCATCAAGCAGAAATACGGCTGCTGTCTCTCCTCGCTGGTCGGCAAAGACGAGACCATCGAAGTGCCTAGCGTAGGCGGCAGGAAACCACGCGTTCTATCCCGGCAGCTGCTTTGCGAGATCCTGGAGCCGCGCGTGGAGGAGATCTTCACCCTGGTAAACCGCGAGATCGTGAAGAGCGGTCTGGAGGACCTGATCGCCTCGGGTGTCGTCATCACCGGCGGGAGCACCATCCTCGAAGGGATGCCCGAACTGGCAGAGCAGATCTTCAACCTTCCGGTGCGTCGCGGTCTGCCGCAGCGGATTGGCGGGCTGATAGATGTGGTCAACTCACCGGTCTACGCCACCGGCGTCGGACTTGTGGTTTACGGGAGCAAGAACATCGGGGCGCACGAATTTCCGACCCAGCAAAGCGACGATACCGTGTTCAGGCGGGTGAGCAGGAGAATGAAGGAGTGGTTCGGCGAATTCTTCTAAAAAAACGCCATTTCACGCATTTTCGGCTTCCAATCGTAGATTAAAAGTAGTATAAATTCGTCTAATAATTTTTGTAACCGCCGGGGGGCGTTATCAAGGGGGAAGTCCATGTTTCAGTTCGATGAAAGCATCGACCAGAGTGCGAAGATAAAGGTGATTGGCGTTGGCGGCTCCGGTGGGAATGCCGTGAACACCATGATGATGAGCGGCGTCACCGGGGTCGATTTCATCGTGGCGAACACGGATGCCCAGGCGCTCAGAATGTCCAAGGCACCGGTAAAAATACAGATCGGGACCCAGCTCACCAAAGGTCTGGGAGCGGGAGCCAATCCCAACGTGGGACGCGACGCAGCTCTTGAGGACAAGGAGAAGCTGACCGAGGCGCTGAAAGGCGCTGACATGATCTTCATCGCAGCCGGCATGGGCGGCGGCACCGGAACCGGCGCGGCACCGATCATCGCTGAAGTGGCGCGCGAGCACGGGGCACTTACCGTTGGCGTGGTCACCAAGCCGTTTACCCGCGAGGGAAGGCAGCGCCTGGCCAAGGGCGAGGACGGCATCAGGGAACTCAAGAAGCACGTGGACTCTCTGATCGTGATCCCGAACGACCGTCTGCTGGGACTGGCCGGCAAGTCCATGTCGATCCTGGACGCCTTCAAGCCTTCCGACGACGTGCTGCGCCAGGCAGTGCAGGGGATCTCGGACCTGATCACCCAGTCCGGTCTGATCAACGTCGACTTTGCCGACGTCAAGGCGATCATGAGCGAGCGCGGCATGGCGATGATGGGCATCGGCATCGGCAACGGCGAGAACCGGGCCGTCGACGCGGCGCTCAGGGCGATCTCCAGCCCGCTTTTGGAAGACATCGACATCTCCGGGGCCAAAGGGGTGCTGGTTAACATCTCCGGTTCCGCATCGATGACCATGGACGAGTTCGACGCAGCCAGCAAGGTGATCCACGAGAAAGTGCACGAGGATGCCAACATCATCGTCGGTCTGGTAATCGACGAGACGCTGGGCGAGACCATCAAGATCACCGCCATCGCCACCGGCTTCGGCGACCGCTTCGACCTGGAAAAAGGGCGCCACGAACTGAAGAACGTTTCAGCCGTAGTGAAGCAAAGCGAAATCAACCGCGAGATCCCGACCTTCATCCGCGAGAAGCAGCAGCGCGAGACGGTGGCCCGTCAGCGCAACTTCCTGATGGACGACGAGGACCAGTACGACATCCCGACCTTCCTGAGAAAGTCGGTCGACTAGAAAAAAAGGCAGATCCTAACAGATGCATCTGCAGCCCGACTCCTTCCTGAGGAGCCGGGCTTTTTTTTATCCCGATTGGTGCTACCTTGCGTATTTTAAACACTCTTCCTTCCACCGTAGAGGCGAACCTCGTGTTCGCCCAGCTCCGCCGAAACGCCCGATGGGTTCAAGGTTCAAGGGGTCAAGGGTCAAGGGTCTGCCTCTGTAAAAGCTCCCCCCTTTGCAAAGGGGGGTGGGGGGGGATTTAGTCAACTCTAAACCAGCTTTGCCAGCTATAGGCCCACCCCACAAGCAAATGCAAATCCCCCCAAATTCCAGCGTTGTCCTTTTACTTCCTGTACTCCGTGGCGACCCCCTCATCCGCCCCTTCGGGGCACCTTCTCCCGGAGGGAGAAGGGACTAACGCCTACCTCGCCCTCCGAGCCTTCGCGCTGAAGCGCTACGTCGCGCAAGCGGGAGAGGTAGGCAGAAAACCGGGTGAGGCGCTTTTGCGCCGCAGCAACCGGCACTGCTATTAGCGTCCTCCGGCCCGAACCTCGTTGCCGCACTAAAATAATCTAACTCGTAAAGATTAAAGGCGGATGCTGCAACATCCGATAACTCAAAAGGACATCTGAATGCCATAACTTTACTCAGATGGGAACCGCTTCTTTTCAGAAAGCCGGGGAGTCTATCCGCGATGACAGCAGAACCGCTTTATAACAGCCGAATCATCAACAGCTACCTCGGTCTCCTCAAGAAGAAGTACCCTCAGGTCGATCTGAAGGAGTTACTGCATCACGCGGAGATCATGTCCTATGAGGTAACCGACGAGGGGCACTGGTTCACTCAGCGGCAGGTCGACCGTTTCCACGAGAAAGCGACCCAGTTGGCCGGCGCTGACCTCTCCCGGGAGGCCGGGCGCTACTCTGCGTCAAGTGATGCCTTAGGTCTGATGGGGAAGTACGTGCTGGGGCTGATCGGTCCGGCCAACGCTTTCTTTGCCATAGAGAAATCCACCACCAATTTCACCAGGTCTTCAAGATATACCTCGCGAAAAATTGCCGATAACAAGGTGGAGATTACTGTAACGCCGAAGCAGGGTGTCGAGGAAAAGCCTTACCAGTGCCAGAACAGGACAGGCTTTTTCGAGGCGGTCCTGATGATGTTCAACTACGACGTACCCGAGATAGAGCACTCGGAATGCCTCTTTGAGGGTGGTGCCTGTTGCCGCTACATAGTTTCCTGGAAGAACACTCCCTATGTCCGCCTGAAGACCATAAGAAATCGTGCAATAGCGCCGCTTTTGATTGCCGGTTCAGCCTTGGTGCATTTCAACAGCTCAATCCAGGTCACGGAGATGCTTGCCGGCCTGGCATTCCTGTTCCTCGGCTGCTCCTATCTTTCCGAGCGCCTGGAAAAAAAGGAAATGGGCGCGGCACTCTCCAATCTGAAGGAGTCCACCGATAATCTGCTGGAGCAGATCGGCATGAACTACAACAACTCCCGGATGGTGAACGAAGTCGGGCAGGCAATCAGCAAGCAAAGCGACATCGACGAGGTTCTGGAGAACGTCATCAAGGCCCTGGAGAAAAGGCTCGGTTACGACCGCTGCCTGATCCTTCTGGCCGATGCCAAGAAAAGCAAACTCGCCTTCCGCACCGGATTCGGATATTCCGAGAACCAGCTCAAAGTGCTTAAGAATACCTCCTTCAGGCTTACCGATCCCGATTCCAAAGGGGTCTTTGTCGTATCGTTTCGGGAGCAGAGATCGATCTTCGTGCACGATTTTTCCGAGGTGTCGCACGTACATTCGGCTAAAAGCATCACCTTGTCCGAGAAGATGGAGGCCGAGTCCTTCATCTGCTGCGCCATAGTCTGTGAAGGGGAATCTCTCGGAGTTCTGGCCGTAGACAACATGAAGAGCAAGAAACCGCTCATGCAAAGCGACATGAGTCTTTTAACCGGGATCGCGCCGGTGATCGGCATGAGCATTCGCAACGCCATGTACATCGACCGCGAGCGGCGTATGGCAGAACAGATTCGGCAATCGCAGAAAATGGAGGCCGTGGGGCAACTGGCAGGCGGCATCGCCCACGATTTCAACAACCTCCTCACAGCGATCATCGGATTCGTGACTCTGGCGCAGATGAAAATGGCGCAGGAAGATCCGGCGCTAAAGTTCCTGGATCAGGTCCTTTCCGCCGCCGATCGTGCCAGTAATCTCACCCAGGGACTGCTTGCCTTCAGCAGGAAACAGATCAACAATCCCGCACCCGTTGATCTGAACAGCCTGGTCGGCAACATCAAAAAACTGCTCTGCCGGCTGATCTCGGCCGAGATCGAGTTGAAAATATCGCTGTGCGAACAGCGGCTTGGAGTCGTGGCCGATGCCGGGCAGATAGATCAGATTTTGATGAACCTGGTAACCAACGCCCGCGATGCCATGAGTGGTGCCGGAGTGATAACCATCAGCACCAGTCAGATCGATATTTGCGAGAACTTCATAAAATCCCGCGGCTATGGTGCCGTAGGTCCCTATGGCCTGCTCTCGGTCAGCGATACCGGTTCTGGAATGGATGACGCGACCATGGCGCATATCTTCGAGCCATTTTTCACCACCAAAGAGGTGGGGAAGGGGACCGGCCTGGGCCTGGCGATAGTTTATGGGATTGTGAAGCAGCATGACGGCTATCTGGAGATCCAAAGCTCCCCCGGAGCCGGGTCGACCTTTAATATCTACTTGCCGCTTCTGAGCAATAACCTGGTGCAGACCCCTTCGGTTAAACTCATTGCCGGTTGTTTTGAAGGCACCGAAACTGTATTAGTCGCGGAAGATGCCCCCGAAGTGAGAAAGCTCACCATGAAAGTATTGGAACAAAGCGGCTATCACGTGATTGAGGCAACCGATGGCGAGGATGCCGTGCAGAAGTTTTCAGAGCAAAGGGATCTGGTCGATCTCGTCATCCTGGATGTCATCATGCCCAAGATGAACGGGAAGGAGGCGTTCTCCGAGATGGCCAAGATGAAGCCTGGTATGAAAGTACTTTTCACCAGCGGATATAACGCTGATGACGTTAAGACGAGAGGCCTCACCTACGGGAAGGAAAATTTTCTCCCCAAACCCTCTTCACCCCATGCCCTGCTCAAGAAGGTGAGAGAAGTCCTGGCCGCGTGAGCGGAGTGACACCGATTGAAGCGATTGAAGCGGATATAAAATCTCGTTCCCAAGCAGGAGCTTGGGAACGAGAAGCCGTGCTGCAGCAGGTTCTCAGCAGTCCAGAAATCCCACCCATTTTACCCGCAGCGTGGCCACCCCGAACTCCTCTTCGACCATCCCCTTCAGCAGATAGGGACGCCTTTGCGACAGTTTCCGGCAAAACCTGGCATAGACGTCCGGAAAGAAGGTCGCGTCGAATATCGCCGTGACATCCTCGAAAGATATGAACTCCATCGCGCGGCCGTGCTTATCTTCCACCGTCTTGGTGGTTATCCACCAGCCGACCATGGTGACCCATTTCCCCGAATGTTTGATCAGCTCCGACCCTTTTATCGGCCTGTGCCGCTGCCATTGCTCCTTGTAAAGCGTTAGCGGGTGCTGTGAAACCAGAAAGCCCAGACTTTCCACCTCCTGGCGCAGCACCATTTTGGCATCGTAGCCCGGCGGCTGCGGCAGCTCGGTTTTCTGCTCGAAGAGGAGCCCCGTCGATTGTTGCTGAAAATGAAGCAGTTCCCAGAGCAGGGTCGGTCGCTTCTCCTTTCCCTCCACGCCGTCGAAACAGCCCGCCTTGACCAATCGCTCCGCATCGGAACGGGGCAGGTTCACCCTGTTCAGGAAGTTCTTGAAAGAGGTGAAATTCCCCCTGTCCCTGCGTTCTTTAAGGAGCTTGTCGGCACTGTCCCTGGTCAACCCGTCGATCTGCATCAGACCCACCCGCAGACTCTTCTCTATTCCAATATAGGGATAATTACTCTCGTTTATGTCCGGAGGGAGGATGGCAAGGCCGAGCCTGCGCCCCTCGGAGATATAGGCAAAGGGGGAGTAGTAGCCACCCTGGTTGGAGATCACCGCTGCAATGAACTGTGCCGGATGGTTCGCCTTCATGAAAGCTGCCTTGGCGCTTAACAGTGCGTAGCTTGCCGAATGCGGTTTGCAGAAGGAGTAACCGGCAAAGGAGAGAATCTGCTCCCATATCGCTTCCAGAACCGGTTCAGTGACCCCCTTGGCAAGCCCGCCCGAAAAGAACTTGATCCGGAAGTCGGCCAGCTTCTTTTCCTTATGCTTCTTGGTAATCACCTTGCGGAGCTGATCTCCCTCACTGGCCGAAAAACCTGCGAGTTCCATGGCAATCTGCGTGATCTGCTCCTGATAGATGGCGATCCCCAGGGTCTCGTCCAGCACGCTCTCAAGAAGCGGATGCAGGTGTCCCCATTTCTTTCCCTGCAGTCTGGCAAGGTATTCCTGAATGAAGCTGTTTGCCGCCGGCCTGATGATGGAGGAGGCCTGGACCAGCAGCTCGAAAATGTCCAGCTTGAAGGTCTCCGGCGGCGCGGTATGACTCCAGATCTTGCGCAGCAACAGGCGCACCGAGGGGGATTCGAGATAGAAACAGCCGATGGTGAGGCCGCGACGCAGCAGGCTGCAGGTTCTCTCGTCCTCCAGGGGCTGCCACGAGGCGTAGTCGATCTTCAGGCCGCTTTGTTCCTTGACCGCAGCCATGGCATCGCGGATCACCGCCAGGGAGCGGTTGCCGAGAATATCTATCTTCACCAGCCCGGCGTCCTCGGTCTGGTCCTTTTCCCACTGAATGAGCGGCAGCCCCTTGCGCGAGAGTTCCACCGGGACGTATTTGCGGATCTCGTCCGGCACGATGACCAGCCCGCCGCAATGCAAAGACAGATGGCGCAACTGCCCGTTCAGACGTTTGGCCGTCGCCATGATCTCCAGCCAGTCGGCTGAGAGCTGCTCGCCCTGGAAAAGCGGGTGTCCGGCCACCGCTGCGGCAGTCTGATCGGACCTCCAGAAACCGGAAATACGATCCGTCATCTCCTTGATTTCGAAGTCCGGCAGGCCGTAGACCTTAGCCACCTCCCGCAGTGCCGACCTTCCTTTGAAGCCGACGTGGTTTGCCACCATCGCCGCCCGAATTGCGCCGTAGCGGGCAAAGGCGAAGTCGAGGATGGCGTCGCGCTCGTCCCAGGGAAAGTCCATATCTATATCCGGCGGATCGGTTCTCCCCTCGTTCAAAAAGCGTTCGAAGAAGAGGTTGTACTTGATCGGGTCGACGTGCGTGATGCCGAGGCAGTAAGCGACGAGCGATGCCGCCGCGCTCCCCCTGCCGCAGGTGCGCTCCGACTGTTTCGAGATTTCCTCCACCACCAGAAAATAATGGGAAAACCCTTTGTCCCGGATGATGCCGAGCTCCTTGTTAAGGCGCGCCTGCACCGTCTCGTCGATCTTTCCATAGCGCCACAAGGCACCCTTGCGCGAGCGCCGTTGCAACTCCTCAAAAGCCGAGTCGTTGCCCAGGCCGCGGAAGGCGGGAAAGATGGTGCTGGAGAAATCCCACTCGTGGCGGCAAAGCTCCGCCACGCGCAGCGTGTTGTCCAGCGCCTCCGGGCAGTGTGGGAAGAACTCCGCCATCCTTTGAGCCGGGTAGAGGAAATCCGAGTCGCAGGCAGTTTGCTCCGGCTGGAGCCGGGAGAGCTTGGTGTTCAGGTGGATCGCCCTAAGGACCCTGTGCAGGTGGAAGTCGCTGTTACGCTCCCTCTCCCCACGGGAGAGGGTAGGGGTGAGGGAGCTGGTGTCGAGCATAACGGCGCGGGAGGTCGCCACGGTGGGAAGCTTCAATTCCCGCGACAGCGCGAGGGCGCGGTGCAGGGCATGACCCGGCGACAGCTCCACGAAGAGCCCCTCCTCCGAGTCCCTCTTGAGCGCAGACAAAAGCTTGGCATCGTCGCTTAGCACCACGATGCCGCGGCGGTACTCGCAGAGAGCCCGGATCAGGTCGAACTCTTTTCGGCAGTGCAGATCCGAGAGCAGCCGGGAGATGTTAGCGTAACCCTCCGCGTCCCGAGCCAGGAGTACCGCGCGGTTTTGCGCCGTCACAGCCTCTGTACCGATAATAGGCGTGATGCCAGCCTCGCGGGCCGCGTTCAAAAAGCGGGGCACGGCATAAAGCCCGTTACGATCCGTTAGAGCGATAGAGCCATAGCCCAACTGCAGCGCTTTAGCGCAGAGCACCTCGGGCGAATGCACGCCCCAGTTGGGAGAAAGCGAGGAATGGACATGGAGATGGACGAACATTGAAAACTACCTCATGTTTCAAATCAGCACCCGACCCCGCTTGCCTGCGAGGTGTTTTATCGGAGAGGAACTTTGCCCTAACTCTAAGATCCAGGATAGAGGGTCCCCCCCTTTAGCAAAGGGGGGACAGGGGGGATTTGCCTTTGTAGTTACTCAGGAGGAGAGTCGCGCCCTTGCCGATACAAAAGCACGACAGTGAGATTGACAGTGACCTACATTTGTAGCTACAATCCACAAAGGAAATCGAATGGGACGAATTCAAGAACGAAGGGAACATCCGAAAGCATGGCTTCGACTTTGCCGATGCGGAACGAGTTTGCAGGACCTTTGCCGTTCTTTGCCCGTCTCGATAACAGACAGGATTTATGGTGAGGACCGTTGGCAAGGGATAGGGATGCTCGATGGCATAGTTGTCGTCGTGATCATTTTCACGGAGCCGGGAGCCAATTCTGTTCGAGTCATATCAATGAGAAAGGCGACCAAAAATGAGCGCAGACAATATAAAAAAAGAATCCAGAACTGACTGGGAACGGATCAAGGCCATGAAGGACGAAAACATAGACTTCTCAGAATCGCCCGAGCTCGATGCTGATTTCTTCAAAGAGGCTGTAGTATGGCCAGCTCAATAACCTTGCGTCTTGATTCGGAAGTTTTGGACTTTTTTAAATCTCAAGGCAGAGGTTATCAGACGGCAATAAACAAGGTTTTGCGTCGTTATGTGGAAACTCAAAAACATCATTAAGAGCTGACGCGTGCAATTCAGTTCTTCGTTAATGTCATATAACGCGTTTGCTCCGGGTCCCAAGCCGGCATAGCCTCGCTTACCGTCATCTCCTTTCGGGAGGGGAACCCCTTTCCCCAGCGCACCGCATCCCTGCCATGCTTTTCCCGCAAACTGTCCAACGTCTCCTGCAGGTCGCACTGCTTTTGCGAGAGCTTCACTTCCTGCGCCGGTGCGAACAGGTCCAACTGTCCCGCCTCCCCGGCAACCTGATCGCAGCTAAGCCGAAGCCCCCGCACCCGTTGCCGTCTCTTGCAGGTGGTGAAGAAGAGCTCTTCCACCGCATGAAGCAGCAGCAGGTCGAGCGATGTCGGCGCGGCCAGCACCTTTTTCCCCTGCTGCGTAACGCCGTCCGCGTACAGCACCGAAAGCGTCACCTTGCGCGCCCCCTTCCTGAGCCGGCGCAGCCTCACTCCGCACCCCTCGACCAGGCGCAGCAGCTCGCAGAGCAGGATGGCGTCGTCGTTTTCCTCCTGATCCAGCAACCCCTCTTCCACGATCTCCGTGCTCAAGCGGGGAGGCTGCACCGGAGAGCGGTCGATGCCGCAGGCGCGGTCGTGCAGAAGCGGAGCAAATGGGCCGACAGCCAGGCGCAGTTGCGGGATGGAGAGCGAAGCCACCTGTTCCACACGCTGCAGGTTCAGGTCGCGAAAGAGCAGAGTCTGCCGCGCCTCGCCCACACCGGGAAGCACCGAAACCGGAAAGGGGGCCAGGAAGTTTTTCTCCGAGCCGTGGAACACGTCGTAGACGCCGGGCTCTCGCATGACATCGGCGGCAACCCTGGAGACCAGCTTGTTGATCCCGGCGCCGGCCATCGCCTCCAGCCCAAGATGCGAGGCTATCGCCCTTTCCAGCCGTGCCGCCACATCGCGCGCCGGCCCGAAAAGCTTGCGGGATGCGGTGAGGTCCAGAAACACCCGGCCCGCTCCCGGCTCCACGATCGGGGTGTACTCCCCCGAAAGATCCGTGAGAGCCTGGGTTCCCCGGGCACTGAGATGAGGGTCGGGTGCAATGATGATCAGAGAGGGACAGGACTTGCGGGCGTGGTAGATGGAAGTCCCGGCATAAACCCCATCCGAAGTGGCCTCCGCTGAAACGCACTGCAGCAGAGCCCGCTCTGAGTTAAGCGGAGCCACCGCCACCGGCCTGCCGCGCAGATTGGAGTGGATGACACGAGCCAGGGCAATCGGGAAGGCGGGGACAGTTATGTGGAGGATTTCCCTGTCCACTTTCGATAGAACCTCATGGAGCCGACCAGCACCCCTCTAATGTGAAACTCGTCCGCTTCCGTGACCATGATAGGCTGCATAGCGGCATTGGCAGGATGGAGTTCGATGACATCCCCCCTCCTGAGATACTTCTTGATGGTGATCGAGCCGTTCACCTCGGCAATCACCGTCTGACCGTTATCCGCCACAGCCTGCGGATGCACCGCCACGAAGTCGCCGTCCATGATTCCCATCTCCACCATGGAGTCGCCGCGCACCTCGTACACCACGTTGCCCGGCCCCGCCATGGAAGAAGGGACCTCGATAGCGTCCGACAACTGGAAGGCCTCCACAGGCTGACCCGCCGCAACGATCCCCACCAGCGGCAGTTCGTAAGCCGGGGACCCGACAAATTCAGGTACGGCAAGCTGCAGACCCCGTCTGGCATTCAACTGGCGCGACAGGTGACCGTCCCGCTCCAGCATTCGCAGGTAATGCTGCACCGTACCGAGCGATTCAAAGCCGCAACCCTTGGCGATCTCCTGTTGCGAAGGCTGATAACCCTGCCGCTCGCTGAAGCGCATGATGAAATCGAGGACCTTCTTTTGTTTAGGTGTCATGGTTTCTCTCGCTGTAGCTGTTAAAAAAACCTTCCGGCACTCTCATCTCCCCCTCCCTTCAAGGGGGGGGCAGGGAGGTGGAGATGAAAGCTATCCGGAGTGTCAGGATACTCGCAAGTTTCTCGTAAGTCAAGGGTGCGAGTTTGATGGTCAAGGGGAGGGGGGGGTGGATAAAGCCCATAAGCGGATCCCAGAGGAGACAAGTGGATCCAAATGGGCAGATCGAGGAAAAAGAGGCTCGACCCGGTGGAGTCAATGCGATTGAAATTGCGGAGGAGATGGGCTTTCATCTAACGGAAGAAGGTTTGAGGAGAATAGAAGGGTGGTGCCTCATTGAAAAACCTGATTAGTGCTGATCTGCAACTCGCATCAGTACCGTGAAAAGTCCCCCTTTGAAAAAGGGGGATTTAGGGGGATTTGCCTTAAGGCGCCCTCGGGCACACAGTAGCAACCTGGGTAAAATCCCCCCCGCCCCCCCTTTTACAAAGGGGGGAGGTCTTATAGCTGCAGATCAGCATAAGTTAAGTGTAAGTGACTGAAATCTCGTTGCGGCGAGAGCAAGCCTTACTCTGATACAGCGCCGGCGGCGTGGATTGCTCTTGAGTAAGTTAAGTGTAAGTACCTGAAATCTCGTTGCGGCATGAGAGCAAACTTACTTTCTGATACAGCGCCGCCGCAGGCGGCGTGGATTGCTTCTGAGGAACTTCAAAGGCAAATCCCCCCTGTCCCCCCTTTGCTAAAGGGGGGGACCCGGTATCCGGGGATCTTAGAGTTAGGCCAGAGTTCCTCTCCGATAAAACGCCGCTACAGGCGGGGTTGTTTGCTAATCAGGTCGAAAAAAGGCCTTTTACAGTCCTAGCTTTTCGCTTTATGCTGTCAGAAACAGGGTCATTTTCGCATCGGACAGTTCTAAGTCCTCTGCAAATTGAAGTGCCAGTATATATTCGTGGCGTTAAGTTTTGGAAAAACGGAGGTTAGTCTGCGGCGAAAAAATGGGCCTGCACTTCTGCGTGCGGGCCCATTTTTTGATTTTGGCTGCGGATACGGAAGTTTTGAGCCTGTGAACTGTCGATGGAGAGGCGCCTGCTCTAGCTGTCCGTCTGCACCACGATTCAAAACAGATGCTACTTGCCGGCTACCGTCAGCTCCTGATAGGGCCATCCCTGCATCCCCTTTTCGAGGATGAAAAGACGCTTTTCGCTGATGCCTTTCTCCTTCAGGTAGTCATAGGTATTCTTGGCACCGCCGCCACCACGCGGACAGACGACAACCACATCGTTTTGGCTCCCCAGCAGCCGGGACATAACCTTGTCCAGCTTCTCCTTGTCCTCAAGTGACTTAACCGGATAGGCACCTGTTTCAAGCGCCCCCTTGAAGTGATGTTTCTCGAACTCGACAGGCACCTGAATATCGACGATAGCCATATCCTTCCCGTTGCCCAGCCATTGCTTGAACTGGTCCTGATCGACATAGCTGTAACCGCCTGCCATGGCTGCAGTGGCACAACTAATGATTAACAACACCAGCAACATGATTCGCTTCATAAGTTTCCCCCCTGACGAAATTGACCGCACCGCAATATAGGGAATATCTGCCATACAGTCAAATGGGTTAAATTGATCAGAACAGTCGAAGCTATCGGTATTGCGAATATCTGTACCTGGCAGCGGCATGTTGTTTCCTTGCGCGCCGGAGCCCTGGCCTGCAGGTGAGCTTCCCTGTTCCAGTTTGGACCCGGTAATTAATAAATTGCGCGTTGACAGCTGCCAGCTTCCCTGTATTAATAAACGCCGGGTTTTCGAGGTGGATCGGCATGGTCGCATCGGTAGTAGCGGGAGCCACAGAAACGAGGTCAGATCAGAGCGGATATCGATGGCATGCTCTGGCCAGGCATGTCATTGCCACCATCGAAGGGGTTACAGGTGCGGTATGAATGAAGTCCGGACCGAAATTACTATCGAAGCGCCGGTTGAGCGGATATGGGAACTGCTGGCGGATTTCGATCTTTACCCGCACTGGAACCCGCTGTTCCAACGGGCAACGGGACGGCTGAAGGCCGGCGAGCAGTTGGAACTGGTGATCACCCTGCCGGAAATTCCCCCCTTCGTCGTCAGCCCGGTGCTGCTGGCGGTTGAGCCCGGGTCGGGGTTCTGCTGGCAACACACCCTGCTCTTCGGAGCATTCACCTGGAAATACTGTGTCGAACTGGAAATTCTCACACCCAGCCGCCTGAAATTCGTGCAGAGTTCGCAGTTCGGCGGAATTCTTGCCCCCTTCTTCAAGTTGGGATTGGGGACCTCGGTTGCCGGCAGTTTGCGGGAAATGAACCAGGCGATCCGGCGCTGGGGTGAAAAGGGGAACATCCAATGCCTGAAATGTTGATACGCGAGGGAGGATGGAGATGAAACCGGGCCTTATATTGCCGCACGATCCCTTCAACGAAACGCTGGTTGCCAACGTGCATCCGCAGGACTGGGTCAATCCGGAACCGGGCGGACGCTACAACCTGGTGGTGATCGGTGCCGGTACCGCAGGTCTGATAGCGGCTGCTGGAGCCGCCGGGTTGGGGGCCAGGGTTGCCCTCATCGAGCGCCACCTCATGGGAGGGGACTGCCTGAATGTCGGCTGCGTTCCCTCGAAGGGGATGATACGCGCCTCCCGTGCGATTTTCGATGCCCGGGCCGGCCGCGAATTCGGCGTGCGACAGGGCGACGGGATAAGTTTCGATTTCGCAGCCGCCATGGAGCGGATGCGGCGGTTGCGCGCCGACA
>Ga0209317_1001945_pt1 | contig 16161 bp, 13 predicted proteins | sample RifGroB2_FD_183994 | JGI IMG/M metagenome (GOLD analysis project Ga0209317, IMG submission 183994) | Soil microbial communities from Rifle, Colorado, USA - Groundwater B2 (SPAdes) (version 2) | ecosystem: Environmental > Terrestrial > Soil > Unclassified | place: Rifle, Colorado | collected... | reverse complement strand
GGCCCTGCGCGGGACCAGACTCTACCTGCGCATGGCACAGGAGGGAAGACTTCTGGGGGAAGGCACCGGCAACAATACGGCCATCTACCTCAATTTTGTCCCGCGGATGAAAGCCGAGGTGCTCATAGACGGTTACCTGAGCGTCTTGGCCACCATCTATTCCCCGAAGAACTACTATCAACGAGTGATCAGACTCTTCAGTGAGTATCGTCCTCAGCATCTCAGGAAATTTGTCCTTCAGCCGGGGTATATCGGCGCGCTCTTTAAATCCATCGTGCTCTTGGGTTTGATCGGCAAGGAGAGGCGCTACTTTTGGAGGCTCTTCTTTTGGACGCTAGCCAGAAAGCCACGGCTTTTCCCGCTGGCCATAACATACGCCGTTTACGGTTTTCACTTCAGAAAGGTCGCGGAAAAGATCACGGAGTCAAATGCCAGCGTATATAGGCGGTCAGTCTAGACAGAAAAACTTGTCTTGAGGATCGCACATCCCCCTTTACCATTGGCATGTGGTGAACCAGTTTTGCCGCTGCATGACAAGCGATGAGATCTTGGACAGAATTTTTTAATTCCGCTACACTTGAGGTAGAGCGTCAGTTTCCAAGCTGAAGGCTGCATGCTCCATCATTTTCCCCGCTCCAAAAAAAGAGCTGCGGACAAAACGTGAAGGGAGGATCTGAAATGAATAAGATAAAGAAGGCGACTTTTACCGTAGTAGCACTCGCTGCTCTTTCTTTTCTAGCTGGTTGTGAACATCATCGTGGCGGGGGAGGTGCAACCGGCACAGGCGGCGGCGGAACCATAGACACGGGAGGCACTATGGACCAGGGTCGTGGCCCAACTGGCACACACCTTGATCCATAGGCGACTGACTCTGCCCCCCCCGAACCGTTCTCCGGCTTGCGGGGGCACATCTAAAAAGGACCTACAGCTTAACCGCTGTAGGTCCTTTGTCTTTTATGCCTCTGTCGTTTAACGAGTTACACAACTTACCAACGTCCTGCCGTCGTCCCATCGTCCATTAGCACCACGCACCCGGTTGCGGGAGCGGGTTGATCTTGTTTTTTTGGCTTCCTGACTAAGCCTGATACACAGCCAGACCTTGTGACTTCAAGGCCGATTTGAACCTCGCGTCGAAGGTGACGATAACAGCTCCTTTGATCGCTTTTCCAACCGAGGCGACGATTGCATCTCCAAAGTCGGCGATTTTTTCTGGCCACAGGGATAGCACCTTGTTGAAATCCGTTTCGTGGCGCATCTCGACTCCAGGCATGGCGATGAAGTCACGGACCATGGCATTGATTGTCTCTTTCGGTGTTCCATAGACCTTGTCCATAACGAAAATGAATTCAGTCAGTACGAACTGATGACAAACAAGAGCACATTTCAAGCGGGAAGCGGCGGCAAACAGCGGGGCGACAACTTCCTGTTGCGCAAGGTTACGATCCGTAACGAAGGAGATTATCGCGTTGGTGTCGATGACATATCTTTTCACCGATACTTCTCCAGACGGTGCTCGCGGGCCGACTCGATATCAGCGGCAATGTCACCGGCTCCCGTCTTCACACTTCCGCGATAACTTAGAAACTCGCTGTGCACGGGATGAACGACCACCTGCCCATTTTCGACGACCCATTCCAAGGCGTCATTAACGGATATGCCCAGCCTTTCCCGTATGGCCTTCGGTATGGTCGTTTGGTACTTGGTTGTAACGGTGGAGTTCATAGACCTCTCCTAGTCAGATTCCTTACGATTTGATGATAGTGTAAGGGATTTGGGGTGTCAAGGGAACAAGTATGGACGTACGGGTGAGGCCGGTGCCACGGTCCTGAAATCGTTGTGCTGGTGGTTGAACTTAGTGCGGATTCCGGTCCATGCCGACCGGCATAATGATGCAGTCGCGAGGTAACTCACACGTTATTTATCCCCTCAGTTCATTAGCCCAAAACTATGTAGCGGTTGTTCCAGATGGACTTTTGGATCTTACCCGGCGGAGCTTCTCTGTGCCAGCGTTCGCATCTCCCACCATTTTACAAAGGACCTACAGCTTAACCCCTGTAGGTCCTTTGTCCTTTATGCCTCTGTCGTTTAACAACTTACACAACTGACCAACGCCGTCGCTCCTCTCCCCTGGCGTCCCCTCCCCTGTACTTAATGTATTAATCATTTTACCGTCAGTTCCCTGATGCAAGCTGAAACAAAACCGCCAACCGTGTTCATCATTCCTCCTTTCAGAAGGCGAAGCAGTCGCAGCCGATCCCCCACAACCGTGCATGCTTCGGCGACCATACGCGCCTGTGCCCATGACATGTGCATTCCGAGTGCGTGAGGGCTTCAGCCGGTGAGGCACTGTGGTAACCGCCATAGCGGCCAACCGGCGACCACTCCGGACTTACGGGTAGCGGTGGTGGTGCCAGGTTCCCGAACTCTCCCCCCGCATAAACTATCTTCCCGCCCACGATGGTAAGCACCGACTCTATGCCCCGAATTTCCTGTTCCGGAACGGTCAGGTAATCCGAGGAGAGCACTGCCAGGTCGGCAAGCTGCCCCGGGACGATCATTCCCTTCTTGCCCTCCTCTCCGGAGAACCAGGAGCTTCCCACGGTGTACAATCGGAGCGCAGTGAGCCGGTCGAGACAGTTATCCTCGGGGTAGAGCCGCAATCCGCCGACAGTCCGGCCGGTGACGAGCCAGTACAGGGAGACCCACGGGTTGTAACTGGCCACCCGCGTCGCGTCAGTACCTGCGCCAATGGGAATCCCCATCTCGATTATCCTTTTGAACGGTGGAGACTGCTCGGTAGCATCCTTGCCGTACATTTCCCTGAAGTATTCCCCCTGGAACGCCATCCGGTCCTGAATGGCAATGCCGCCCCCCAGCGCTTTCACCCGCTCCAGGTTTCCCGGGGTGATCGTCTCCGCGTGGTCGAAGAACCAGCGCAGGCCACTGAATGGAATCATTTGGTTCACCGCCTCGAAGACATCGAGGAATCGGGAGATGGATTCGTCATAGGTGGCGTGGAGACGGAAGGGCCAGCGGTTCTGAACCAGGAGGCCGATTACCTGGGAAAGTTCCTGTTCCATGACCGGCACAAGATCCGGCCGCGGTTCGAGAAAGTCCTCGAAGTCCGCCGCTGAGAATACCAGCATCTCCCCTGCCCCATTCATGCGGAAGAAGTCGGTCCCCTTGCCTGGCGAAGTCATCTGCACCCAGTTTGCGAAATCGTCCAGTTCACCCTTGGGGTGCTGCGTGAAGAGGTTGTAGGCGATGCGAATGGAAAGCTCACCCTTCGCTGCCAATTCCTCGATTACTTTGTAATCGTCGGGATAATTTTGGAATCCGCCTCCTGCGTCGATGGCGCTGGTCAGCCCGAGACGGTTCAGTTCGCGCATGAAGTGGCGGGTTGAGTTGATCTGGTCCTCGAAGGGGAGTTTCGGCCCCTTGGCGAGGCTGGCATAAAGAAGCATGGCGTTCGGCTTGGCGATCAGGAGGCCGGTGGGGTTTCCGCTTTTATCGCGTTGAATCTCCCCCCCGGGGGGGTTAGGCGTATCGCGGTCATACCCCAGAACCCGCAGCGCTGCACGGTTCACCATGGCCCGGTCATACAGGTGCAGGACGAACACCGGCGTTTCCGGTGCTGCCGCGTTGATTTCTTCAAGGGTCGGCATACGACGTTCGGCGAACTGAAACTCAGTCCAGCCCCCGATAACCCGTACCCACTGTGGAGCGGGCGTGCGTCGGGCCTGCTCCCGCAACATGGCGAGGGCATCAGCCAGTGAGGGGACCCCGTCCCAGCGAAGCTCCATGTTGTAGTTGAGCCCGCCCCGGATGACATGGATATGGGAGTCGTTGAGGCCGGGAATGACACGGCGACCTTTCAGATCGACCCTCTTGGTGCTCCCATTACCACTTTGTATCAGTTCCTCGCCGCCGACCGCCGTGATCCGCCCGTCGCTTATGGCGACGGCAGCAACTTCAGGTTGACTCGGGTCAAGCGTTGATATTTTGCCGTTATGTATGATCAGTTCAGGCACATTCATGGGGATTACCTCCCTTGTTGCTCATAGGGCACCTTGATAACGAAAAAGGGGGCGTGATTGCCCCCCCCTGCCGCTCAGATACTGGAACCTAATTCCTTCTGTGCTTCGCTGGCGTGTTCCCCGAGCATCGCCTTGGCGTAATTGATACCCAGACCATAACCACCGGCGTGTTCTTTTGCCACGGTCATTACTGCGTTGTAGGTTTCCTGGCGAGCCCAATCGCGCTGCCACTCGAGCAGCACCTGCAGCCAGGTTACCGGCACCGCTCCGGCCTGGATCATCCTCTGGATCGCCATTTCATGCGCCTCGATTGTGACACCGGCCGAGGCGTCGGTGACGATGTAAACTTCGAAACCGTCATCGAGAGCGGAAAGCGCCGCTGTCGCCAGGCAGACCTCTGTCCAAAGGGCGGCCATCACCAGTTTCCTTCTATCCGTTTGCCTGACTGCTTCCACTACCTTGGGGTCTTCCCACGAGTTCATCGTTGTCCGGTCGATGGGGTTGTAGTTGGGAAACACCTCCTGGACATTCGAGAAGATCGGGCCGCTGAAGCTCTTGGCGGCGACGGTGGTAAGGACGGTCGGCACGTTGAAGATCTTTGCCGATTTGGCCAGGCCGGTTACGTTGTTGACGAGCAGCTGCACGTCAATGGAATGTGATGCAAATGCCATCTGAGGCTGGTGGTCTATGAGGAGCACCATTGAATTCTGTGGAGTTAACAGACGCGTACTTGCTCCGCCTTTTCCTATGCTGGTAGCCATGGTTGTATCTCCTTTTTCCCGGAGTAGCCCCGCCCGCATTCTCTGGCGGCCTCTTGGTATGTTTTTCAGGAGAGTGTTTGTCGGCAGCTACTTCGTTTTCGTCTTATTATACGCGTTTGAATTGGAGAAGGTTCATACTGATTTGTACTGGCAGGTAAATAAATGTTATGGATCACGGGATTAAGGAACCTGGGCAGGGAATCTGGGGGGGGAGGCGAATTGAAAAAGTGTACCGGCGTCGGTCGGACTGATAAAGAGAACAGATTATCGCTTGTGGGCGCGAAAATAACGTTGTGGGCGCGAAAATAACGTTAATGGCGGGCCTCGAAGGCACCTGTACGGAGGACGAAGGTTATTTTCGGCAGTTCATGTTCTGATCGCGGGATGGGAACGATATCGACGGGAGTTTAGTGTCTCAGGATGCTTGCGCAACGAAATTGCCAGCCGTTTTAAACTTCGGAGGCTTACTTTAAGGTTATGGCGGCCGTAAGAACGTTACGGCACGTGGACTTAGTGTTATTTTCAGCGCCTCAAGCTTGCTGGCCGCACACAGAGCGCTATCTTCGGAAGTTTAGCGTTGCCGCGCCAGGTTTAACGATCATTGGGAGACCAATAACGTTATTTTTCCGACAATAACGTTATTCCCGGAAGATTAACGCTATTGGTCAAAAAGAAGTGTAATCCCCGGCAGTTAAAAGCCTGGGGTTTAACGCTAAACTTCCAGGCTTAACGCTATTTCTCCGAGGATAACGTTATTCGCGAAACAATAGCGTTATTGCCTGAAAGTTAACGCTCAGTGCGGGTCATTAGGGTTTGAAGGCGGGGAATCCTGCTTCAATTGAGCGACTTTATCGCTCAGATGCGCGGTGGCAACGTTGAAACGGGGAATTTACTGCAGCGGGACACTATCGGAAGGATTTTTTGCGGACCTTAAGGTCTGAGGTTCTCGACACTTGCTTAAAACTGTCTGCATAAGCTTTGTGGCAGCGTAACGAACGACAAATCTTTCGGCTCTTGCCATGAAACTTTAAGCCTCGGTTTTCGGGATGCGGCGCCGAGGACGCAGGAGATGTGACGGGCGGATTGGAAACGACGGCAAACACGACAAAGGCCCCGGCCGGGCGGCCGGGGCCTTTGTCGCCAAGGTTAGATTACCATCAAGCTGACGATCGAGGACCAGGGTCACTACACGAGAAGAATTAAAGCAAACCTATTTTCCCCTGTCAAGCAGACGGCGACACAAAGATGCCGCCGACGGGGCCGGCAGGCAGGAGAAGCCATCGGACTTAGAACGGAATTGTTCTGGGGAAGGAAAGCTTGACACCGACACCGATGAAAAGAACGATCGAGCGAGTTGCTGTAAGTCTTATCTTACTTCTTCCTTACGAGTGTCACAACGATAGGGCTACCCATCGGGCAATGACAGAAGAACGACGGATTTACAACTTCTGTCCGTCCAAATGTACAAATTTGCAAAACCTCTGTTCTTTATGAATTTGCAACCGGTAATTATTGACAAATAGACGACATCCGGTTAATTTTGTCAGACTCCACCATTTTACATTGCAAACCTGGTCTAGGCGGACATTGCCTGCGATCAGTCCGTCCTTTGCCGACAGCGAGCTTGTGACAGCCGCCTCGGTGTTTCGTTAGACAAAGGAGGAAGCACCATGCAGTTATTGCAGGGACGTAGACACCCTTTACGCGGGATTGTGCCATTCGTCGTGATGTGCCTGATCTGCATGGCCGCCCCGGGGACTTCCAGAGGCGACGACTTCCAAAGCCTGTTCCAGGCGGGAATGCAGTGGTATCGAGCAGGCGACTTCGCCAGTTCTTTTGCCACGCTCCAGGAAGCGGTCAAGGTGAACCCCAAGGCAGGCGACGCGCTCTACATGATCGGGCAGATGTATGAGAAGGGGCAAGGCGTTGCCGCCAGCGAGGTCGAGGCTGCCAATTACTACCGGCTGGCCTGGAAGAACGGCAGTCAGGAAGCCTATTCCCGCCTTGAACTGCTGTACTCGGAGGCGCTTGATAAAAAGAGCACTCCGCGCAGCGCGGCACCGGTCGTTCCTCCCGCTCCCCCGGCAACCCCTGCTCCCCCCGTTCCCCCCGTTCTCACGGCAACCCCACCTCCCGCTGAGGCGGCTGAAGCCCGGGTGGTGATCGACATCCCCACCGAAGCTCTCGCAAGGCTGAAAGATGTGCAGCTGAGATCCTCCCAAGAGGACAGCTATAAAATCGTCCTCACCTGCCCCGACAACTGCACTGACCTCTCCCGCAAGGCTGAAAAGATCGCAGAAGCGCTGGGAGGGACCGTCGTTCCCGAAGAGGCCGGCTCCCGCTCCGTAGAACCTGAGCATTACGAGGTGATCTCCTTGCAGATGGAGCCGGATAACCGCTCGGTCCAGGGCATTGCCTCCGACATTGCCAATGCCCTCGACGTGATGGTGACCTGCAAGGGTTGGTGCGGGATCATCAAGGTCGTTGCCAAATCGGTTGCCGAAATCCTCGGCGAACTGGACCATGACCCGGCCCCAGCCCCGCCCATAAATGATGCTGCAGCTTCGGTTAGCCTCGATACGCCAAAGGAACCCTAACAGTCAGGAGGTACTTACCATGTCCGTGCGCCAGGCCAGGAAGTTCATTGAAACAGCAACCATCATTGCCGCCTTATCCCTCACCCTGGCAGGCTATTGCTATGCTGCCGTAGACATGTTTCTCAAGGTGGACGGCATAAAGGGGGAATCGGCAGACGCGAGACACAGGGACGAGATCGACGTGCTGGCCTGGAGCTGGGGGGCCTCGCAGTCCGGAAACACCCACACCGGCGGCGGGGGTGGCGCAGTCAAGGTGAACGTCCAGGACATCAGCATCACCAAGTACGTCGACAAGTCCTCCCCCTTGCTGATGAAGGCGACCTGCACCGGACAGCACATCAAGGAGATGAACCTCGTGGTGCGCAAGGCGGGAAGCAAGCCGTTGGAATACATGAAGATCAAGCTGAGCGACTGCCTCGTCTCCTCAGTATCCACCGGCGGCTCGGGAGGGCAGGACAGGCTGACCGAAAACATCTCGATCAACTTTGCCAAGTTCCAGGTAACGTACACCTCCGAGACTGCAGCCGGGGCCGCGGCCGGAGAGGTCGTGTTCGGTTTTGACATAAAAACCAACAAGGCCTTATAGCCTCGCGATTTCCGTATACGATCAGGCGAGAGGGAGGAAAGGCTGTTACCGGTCACCTGGTAGTGGCAAGGAAAAAGGAGAGATGACATGAGATGTCTTTGGCAAGGACTGCTGGCCGTCACGGTCATGGTTGCGATTATCTGCCTCCTGCCCCGCCCCTCCCAAGCGGTTTCCCTGACCAGGCACACTGCCCTGCTGATGAACGAGGAACTCTCGGTGACGGTGAAGTGGGTCTCCGATGCACCGGTTACCGCCCTGCACCTTGTGACGGGACAGGAAGAGAAGCTGGTCAGCGTCGACAGCGCCCTCAGCAGGCGCATGGGGGAAGGGTTCGAGGGAAAAGGGAGCTTCTCGGTACCGGTCAATCTCGCCGGTGTCGAACAGTTTCTCCCCTACAGCATCACCCTCGAAGACAGCCAGGGGGGCATGAGCAACCAGGTATCAGGGCGGGTCCGGTTGAAACCGGTGGCGAGCCGGGCCGCTTTGGCGCAGGAGGTAAACGTTCCGGGTCTCGGGCTTGTCAGGGTCAAGCTCCCGGGCGGGAACCAGGTATCGTTCTCCTCGATCGCCACGGACGACAAGGGGCTGTACGAGATAAGCTTCAGGGTTTATGACGCGGCCGGCAACCAGGTCAAACAGCAGGTTTTGAGAAACCTCGGCAAGCACTGGGAAGGGAGCACCGAACCTTTCACCCTGAAAAATGGCTCCTACCGCGTCGTTGCCAGGGCGGTCGATTCCTCGGGGAGCATTTCCAAGGAGCAAAGCACCAGGTTCGACCTGTACGACGTCCCGAAGATCGCCGTTTTCCAGGGGGGCGCCGCGACGCGGTCGCTGGGGGGCGAGCCGCCGCCAGTGAACAAGATCCTGCTCAAGCTGCCGCCCGAGGCGTATGCGAAGCTGAACCTTGAAGGGGAACTTCCGCCTGAGGACAGCTACGAGCTGGAAATCAGTTGCGGCAACGATTGCGCCGACCTCCAAGCGCAGGCAGAGCGGGTAGCTCGCAGCCTGGGAGCGACGATAATCTCCGCCGAGGAGAGCGCGGCGAGCACCAGGTCGATACAGGCAACGGAACAGATCGTCGTGACCAAGGAAACCCTTTCCAGGGCGATTGAAGGTGCGGCGGGCGACCCGGCCGAGGTCCTGACCATCAACATCACCTGCGGCGGTTGGTGCAAGGCGATCAAGAAGGTTGGCGAGGCTGTGCTGGCGATCTTCGAGGCGGTCACCCGTTCGGGGGGAGCCACCCTGGCGCCGCCCGTACTGCTGCCGGCCGGCAACCAGTCCGAGGAGAGCAGGTCGCTCAGCAAGAAACTGGTCGAGGGGAAATCCTATGCGGTCGTGGTCGGGATAAACGACTACAAGCATATCAACAAGCTGAAAAACGCGGTGAGCGACGCCACCGTGATGGATCAGGTGCTGAGAGAACATTACGGGTTCGAAACCACCCTTCTTACCGACGCGCAGGCGACGCGCGACGGCATCCTGACCTCGCTCAACGACCTGCGCAAGAAGCTGACCGAAAACGACAGCCTGGTCATCTTCTACTCGGGGCATGGCGAATACAACAAGGATACCGAGACCTCGTATTGGCTGCCGGTCGACGCGGCCTTCGACGACAACACGAAGTGGCTTGAAACGAGGGCGATATCCGACCAGCTAAAGCTGTTAAGCGCGAAACATGTCCTGATCATCGCAGACAGCTGTTTTTCCGGCACCATGACCCGCGCGGCAAACACGGCCCTCACGGGGAACAACACGCGCGAGAGGTATCTCAACAAGCTGTTCGAGAAGCCGTCGCGGGTGCTGATAGCAAGCGGCGGGAACGAACCGGTGACCGATGCCGGCGGCAAGGGGCACTCCATTTTCTCCGATGTGCTGATCACGGCGCTGAAGGAACCGTTCCAAGAGGTCTTTACCGCGGAAGAGTTGATGACCAGGCACCTGAAGGAGTCCGTCGCGGGGAGGACGGAGCAGACCCCCGAGTACAAGGTAATCCGCAACTCCGGGCATGACGGGGGAGACTTCATCTTCGTGAAAAGGAAGTGAGGGGGCAAAAGGGCGCACTGATCAGGGGAGGGGAAAAATCATTCAACAACGGTAATGGTCTTATCCTCAAGACTCAAAATGGCCTACAGCTGATGCTGTCGGCCATTTTTGTCTCTCTAAAGCTTTAAGGAAGCTGAATCTTTGCGCTTTACCTGGACATTGATGCATAATCTATGCTTTTATCCAACTTATTTTACATCGTTGTTCCACACGTCTCGCTGTTCATCTGAAAAAGTTGGAGGGATTAGATTGAAAAAGCTGCTGATACTGACGGTAACCATGCTTGCTTTCATTTTTCTGTTTGCGGCCACGCCGCCGGCCGCTCAATCCGCCGAAGTCTCCGATACGACAAAGCCGACGGGGGCCATTGCCGGAACGGTTACTGATGAGTCGGGAATCCCTATTGCCGGTGCCACCGCGCAAGCGTTTGCCTGCTCCGATGAAACACCATCAGGCAGCGCAGATACCGATAAGCATGGCGAGTACCTTATGCCGGTTGCTGATGGCTGCTACCATGTCCGCTTTACTGGCGAGAGGTACGAATCCTCATGGCACGGCACTCAGGAGGTCAAGGACTCCGCCACCGATGTCAAAGTCAGAGGCGAAAAGGTCCAGGGGATCGATAGCAAGCTGTCCGAAGCAGGAGCTGTTATCTCCGGGACGATTAAGAATACGGAAGGAAAACCGTTAACCGGAGCGTGGGTGACCGCGTTCCGTAACGGTCCCGGGGACGATGAGGGCTCGATCAGCGATGGCCGCAGCGACGAAAAAGGGGCATTTTCGGTGCGGGTCTCCCCCGGCAGCTACATGGTCATCTTTGCTCGCAAAGGCTATGTGATGCAGATCCACGGCAAGTCACTGGAGGATCCTTCAATGGTTGAGGCTGCCGAGGGGAAGACGGTCCGCGGTATCGACGCGACGCTCTCCAAAGGTGGACGTATCACGGGCAATGTTACCGACGAAGCAGGAAAGGCACTCCCGGGAATAATGGTGGGCTGTTATTCCACTGTAAAAACCGCCTTCCCGGTAGTTGCGCAAACCGACGCGGACGGGAATTTCGTTCTGGACGGGCTGTCCACCGGCAAATACAGGATTGCCTATGGCGACCGCGAGAAGAAATATCTGGTCCAGTGGCATAACGGGAAGACAAATCCAGGGGAGGCTGACCTTTTGGCGATTACCGCGCCAGGAGCGACCTCTGGAATAAAGCTGGTCGTGCGACAAGCGGGAGCGATCACCGGGAGGGTCACCGACGAGGCGGGGAACGCACTCCCGCAGGTGATGGTATATGCGGAGGCGGTTGACCGCAATGGCCCTGGAGCCGGCGCCATGACCGACTCAACCGGAGCGTACAACCTCGCCGGCCTTTCTTCCGGCAGCTATAAGATTTCCTTTCGTGTCGTAGGCGGCACGCGCCTTACCCGCTACTATCGCGACGCTGCCAACGGCGACGCCGCCCATCCCGTCGAGGTGACGGCACCGCAGGTGACTTTTGGTATCGACCAGATCCTCCCGGCCGGGATCCTGCTTACCGGCAAGGTGCGCAACTCCGACGATGAACCGATCCCTCGAGCCATGGTTACCGTTTATCCCGCCGCGAGCGACAGAAAGCTTGAGCCGGCCTTTGCCGTCACCGAGCCGGACGGCAGCTTTTCCGTACCGCTTGCCGAGGGAGAATACCTGGTCCAATTCAGGGCAGCCGAAGGCTACCTCACTCAATGGTCTGGCAACCGTCCCACTCGAAGCGAGGCGACACCGGTGACTATCTCGAATAAAGAGGGCGCCAAGAAGCTGGACGTGGTCCTCTCTCGTGGCGGCTCGATATCCGGAACTGTGAAAAACCGCGCCGGGGCCGGCATACCCGGAGTATCCGTATCTGCGACGGATGCCGCGACCGGTGACCACGGCGAATCCGCCATGACGGACGCAGCAGGAAAATATCAGATCCAGGCGCTAGTATCGGGCTCGTTCCGTTTGGCCGCGGACGGCTCTAACGCGGGATACATAGAAGCTAAACTGCCGCAACCGGTGACTGTCACCGTACCGGCCGCAATAGAGAATGTCGATATGGTATTGGTCCAAGGGGGCGCAGTTTCTGGCAAAGTCACAGACCCGGAAGGAAACCCGATGCTCGGAGTCGATGTATCAGCCTACGATCCGGTCACCTGGGACGAGATCGGCAGCGCATATACCGGTTCGGACGGGCAATACAAAATCAGCGGCCTCCCGGAAAACAGCTATCATATCCGCTTCAACAAATCGGATTCGAAGTACGCAGTACAGTGGTACAAGGGGAAATTGCGCCGTGAGGAGTCGGCACAACTGGGTGTCGTCGGGACCGGCACCATCACTGGAATCGACGCGACCCTTTTCTCCGGAGTCGCGCTGACCGGAACGGTAACCGACGCCAGCGGCGCCCCACTATTCGGTGCCAAGGTTGAGGTGTACGGCGGAAGCGAGGACGAGCCGTTTACCGATGTCAGTACCGATATCAAGGGCAGTTTCACCGTTTCTGCACTTGCCCCCGGCAGTTACCGGCTCCGTTTCAGCCACAACGATCATGTCCCGAGATGGCATGGAGGCAGCGACCGCAAGAGTGCGACCTCCCTAAGGGTAAAGGATACTGGGATGCAGCCAATATCGGCATCTCTGGTGAAGGCAGTGGGCAGGTTCTCCGGGAAACTGATGAACCCGGAAAGAGAGAAGATCGGACAGGCGTGGCTAACCGCAATCGACGCGGCGACCGGTGTTGCGGTAGCCGACGAGAGAATCTGCGAGTGCTCCGGCCAGTTCAACACGCCAGTCCCATCGGGATTCTACCAACTCAGGGTCGAACGCCACGGCCAGGTTACCTGGTATGGCGGCAATACCAAGGATGAGGCGATTGCACTGCCCGGCTCCGGTGAAATTTCCGGACTGGAGATGATCATAGAGGACAAGGTTGTGCGTGCGAAGCAGGGGACGGAGAAGATCCAGGGGCTGCAGTAAGTTGAAGCCACAAAGGGCCTACAGCTTTAGTGCTGTAGGCCCTTTGTCTAGACGCTCTATTTCCTTACTACTTCCTCTACTGCCCCATCTGGACCAGTTCCGCTTTGCCGTCAGCCTTGACTACCAGCTTCTGCGCCTCCTTGATGGAGGCCCTGAAATCCTGCTCGGTCAGATCTTCACCCGGTTGCTTGGTGTCGTACACGTAGTAACTGCAGCCGTCCAGATCGCCGCCATCCAGTCTGGCAGCATTTACTGCTTCCATGACGACCCTGGCTTTCCATATACCCATGGCGACGTTGTGCTGCAGGAAATATATCTTGTCCGCCTCGAAATCCACCTGAACAGCCTCGGTATTTTCCGCCTTCACGATGATGTGCTTTTTGCCCGGCTCGATGTCGTCCTTGGCGAAATACGATTTGCCTTTGGTGACTCCGATCATCTTCTGGTCAAGGTAGGTCTCGAACTCAATGGCCGCCCCGAACGAGGTCGTCCTGGAGATGACCATGGCGGATTTGCCCGGCGCGGGTTTGATTTCGGCGACTTTTGGACATTGTTCCTTCTTAACCATGTGCGACGGACCACCGCAAGCGGCTAGGACGCAGGACAGAACTACCAAGAAACATGCACTAGTAAACTTCTTCATTGTTGCCCTCCGATTGAATTGTACCGCTCGATTAAAAAAAGCCGCCCGTCGCTGTTACTGACACGCGGGTCGATCTCACAGATATTATTTATCCTTCGCTGCAAGCTGCAGAGCCATTTGACATCCCTCATACACCGATCGGAACAACAAAGTCAACGGGAATAACGGAAGTAGGTCATATCTACTGATTCAGACCCGGCCCTCGGTCTCATTATGGGTGTTGGTAAAAAGCGGACAACAAAAAAGGCGGCTGATCAGCCGCCTTTTCGCGAATTATCTGTTACGTCCCGAACAGGCTGGGAGTACAGATGTATCTATGGTTGTGAGATGGATCGTCACATGGGCTGCAGTTGAAATTGCTACTGTACCTAGCTCTTTCAATGGCGCAGCCGTTCAAGGACAATGAGCACATGTGCTCGTAATGCGCCATGCTGTTGCAGCATTTTTCCAACATAAAGGGTCACCTCTTTCTGCTTGACCATTTAACTCCCTTTCACTTACCTATTAATATAATATACTTATTGGCTTTCAATCGGCAATCTGCTTTTACTCGCCCGTGCCGGACGGGCAGCAGGTGCTTTTCCTGGGACTAGTGATATTGTTCCTCTTTTGCCTCTTCCGCCACTGATGATAGCTCCGAGGCCTTTTCTTCGGCGAATTCGCGTCCCTTCCGCAGGTTCCTATTCAGCCTTTCTTGAGCTTCCGCCGTAAATCCCTTCATTTTCGCGACGGCGTCGCCTGTAACATCCGACACTTTTTCTCTCATCTCGTGCCCTGTCTTAGGGGCATAAAGAAGAGCAAGTCCTGCTCCGACCAATGCACCAGCCGAAAAACTCACCACCTCAGCCGTCGTACTCGCGTGTCTTCTCATGGCTTCCTCCCTGGCGATGCTTTTCATCGCCATACCAGGGACCGATCGGTTCGATCAGACCCTGCGTTCTTTGTGGCTGTACCAATAACTGCCAAGCGCCGCTCCGATGGCTGTCGCCAATCCGCGCCATGCCACCCTTCTCTCCGGTCGAGCCGTACCGCTTTTTTCCGAGGCCCGAGCGCCGCTGAAAAACGCCTTCGCCGCTGTAGCGGCCAGGGCGACTCCGGATACCGCAGGTTTCTTGGCAGCTGTTTCTTTTCCAGCATTCATCTTTCGCATTAACATCCAGAGCGCGCTGGTCCCCACCGCCTTTGCCACGGCAACGGCCGGATTGATCTCAGGTACAGCCGGTTTTCTAGCAACGATCTTTCTCGCCTTCCTGCTTCTCAGCAACATCAACAGTGCACCTCCCGCTACCAACGACGCCTGCACAGACGTGCGCTGCGAGAGGTCCAGCAACTTCGCGGTGCCTTCCCATGCGAGACGTTTTGCCTTGCGGGCGCCCCGCTGGCGCAAAAGGCGGGGGGACAGTCTTTCTTCAAGGCTGTGCACGGTTTCGGTTATATCGCTTTCCGTATGCCGGATTTGCTCGCGAAGCCGGTACGCCGCTGTCGACTGCTGCTCCTTAACCTTAACGTTTTCGCCCATGTTACCGTCTCCTTCAGACTTTCCGTCGTTTGTTCAGGTTTCTTTTCCATCTGCGTCAGATCTTTGCGCCCTTTCTGGACCAGAACGAATCCGATGCCGATAAAAGCTGTGGCAACCAGCAGCGCAGCGCCCCACGCTGGCATCACTGTCGCCAAGCCTAGAACTATCGCCGCCAGCAAGACCAGAAAACCCGAATAGATCAGGACACCGCCTACGCCGATCGCGACCGTGTCTTTGGCAACATTCGCCATCATCTCTTTCATCTCAGCGGTGAACAGTTCCAGTTCTTGCCGGAAAAGGGTTCGCAATTCCCCGGTCAGCTCGGAAACCAATTCGCCAATTGATTTTTCTGCTTTTTCAGGCATGGCAGCCTCCTTTTCTCACCTGGAGCAGGTATCTACTCAATTATTGGTTCAATTTAATGCTAGGAGATTTTCAAACGCATTGCAAGGACTCTTTAAAGACCTTTGGCAAACGCCGTCTTGGCTAGCCGGTGTCGCTTTCGGAGCCGATGTGGAAGAGGATGCTACAACGGAGCGAGAAGGCGAGAGGAATTGTTGCACTGCGGGGCAGGGCAAGGTCCAGAACTTACACTACGCGGCCATCAGCATGGCGGTGAAAAAGCTCAAGGATGATCTCGACCTGTGAGTTGAAGTTTCAGTCTTTCCGAGCAGCGTCGGGACAGTTCTGGACAGTTGGCTGTACGGCGTCCAGCAGTTCCCGCACCTTCCTGAGGAGCGCCTGCGGGGGAGCAGGCTTGGAAATAAAGTGGAAATCTTCCATCAGTACCCCCTTCTTGTGGATCACTTCCTCGGTGTATCCGCTGGTAAAGAGCGCCACGACCTCGGGCCTGACCGACTGCATCTTCAGCAACGTCTCGTTGCCATTCATCTTAGGCAGCACCACATCCATGATTACCAGTTTTATCTCATCCCGGTGCGCACCGAACCTCGCCACGGCATCCTGACCGTCCACCGCTCCTAT
>Ga0209317_1001944_pt1 | contig 16161 bp, 10 predicted proteins | sample RifGroB2_FD_183994 | JGI IMG/M metagenome (GOLD analysis project Ga0209317, IMG submission 183994) | Soil microbial communities from Rifle, Colorado, USA - Groundwater B2 (SPAdes) (version 2) | ecosystem: Environmental > Terrestrial > Soil > Unclassified | place: Rifle, Colorado | collected... | reverse complement strand
CCCGCAGTCCTCTTCCCTGATTATTATATCCTGCGCCACATCAACAAGTCTTCTTGTGAGATAACCTGAATTTGCAGTCTTCAACGCCGTATCTGCAAGCCCCTTCCTTGCACCGTGGGTTGATATGAAGTACTGCAGAACTGTAAGCCCCTCTCTGAAGTTAGCTGTAATCGGTGTCTCTATAATCTCCCCGGAGGGTTTCGCCATAAGACCCCTCATACCTGCAAGCTGTCTTATCTGCTGTGAGCTTCCCCTTGCACCTGAATCTGCCATTATATATATTGAGTTGAAATCTGTACCTTTTTCTACATTCCCCTCCATTATCCTCTTGTCTTCAGATTCCAGGTCCTTGAACATCTCATCCGAGACCTGCTCATTTACATGCGCCCAGATATCTATTATCTTGTTATACCTCTCGCCGTTTGTGATAAGTCCATTCCTGTACTGCTTCTCTACCTTCATGACCTCTTTTCTGCCCTCTTCAACAATCTTCTCCTTAGTCGCAGGGATGCGCATATCATCGAGAGATATGGATATACCTGCCTTTGTAGAATACCTGAATCCCATCTCTTTTAGCCTGTCAAGAAATTCTACAGTCTTTTCTCTGCCTGCCTTTAAATAGCTCTCACTTACCAGTTCAGTGAGTGTTTTTTTATTCATCAGTCTGTTTACCTTTGAAAAAGGTATCTCTGAAGGCACTACCTCATACAATAAAACCCTTCCGGTTGTAGTAGAAACGAGCTCGCTGTTTATCCTGACTTTTATTTTTGCCTGCAGGTCAAGCTCGCCTGCATCATAGGCCATCCTCACCTCATTCACATTTGAGAAGACCTTATTCTCTCCCTTTACCCCTCCCCTAATCTTTGTCATGTAGTAACAGCCAAGCACTATATCCTGACTCGGAACCGTAATCGGCTTTCCGCTGGCCGGGGAAAGTATATTATTCGTTGAAAGCATTAAGACCTTCGCCTCTATCTTTGCCTCCATTGAAAGGGGAACATGAACAGCCATCTGGTCTCCGTCAAAATCTGCGTTAAAGGCAGTACAGACAAGCGGATGAAGCTGAATAGCCTTGCCCTCTATGAGGATTGGTTCAAATGCCTGAATACCAAGCCTGTGAAGTGTAGGTGCCCTGTTTAAAAGTATAGGATGGTCCTTTATTACCTCATCTAACACCTCCCAAACCTCAGGAGATTCTTTCTCCACCAGCTTTTTGGCGCTCTTAATAGTTGTTGCATACCCCTTCTGTTCAAGCATGTGGAAAATAAACGGCTTAAAAAGCTCTAATGCCATTTTCTTTGGAAGACCGCATTGATGGAACTTAAGTTCAGGACCTACGACGATAACTGTCCTTCCAGAGTAATCCACCCTCTTTCCAAGAAGATTTTGTCTGAAGCGTCCCTGCTTGCCTTTAAGCATGTCGCTGAGGGATTTCAAAGGTCTCTTATTTGTCCCCCTCAATGTTCTTCCACGTCTTCCGTTATCAAAAAGGGCTGCAACAGCCTCCTGAAGCATTCTCTTTTCATTCCTTATGATTATCTCGGGTGCTCTGAGTTCCATTAACCTCTTCAGTCTATTATTTCTATTTATAACCCGCCTATACAAGTCATTAAGATCTGATGTTGCAAATCTTCCCCCATCTAACGGAACCAACGGTCTCAATTCAGGCGGAATCACAGGTATTACTTTTAAAACCATCCACTCAGGTCTGTTGCCGGATTTTCTGAACGCCTCAACTATCTTCATCCTCTTTACAATCTTCCTCCTCGTCTGAACAGATGAGGTTGATTTCATCTCTTCTTTCAACTCCTTTGAAAGCTGGTCAAGGTCAATCTTTTTTAAGAGTTCATAAATCGCCTCTGCACCCATCATTGCAGTGAACTTATCACCATAAAGCTCTCTCATCTCCTTGTACTTATCTTCAGGGAGCAGCTTTTTTTCTTTCAGCGGTGTACCGCCGGAGTTAACAATTATATAATTCTCAAAATATATAACCTTTTCTAATTCCCTGATTGACAGATCGAGTACGTTTCCAATCCTGCTTGGCAACCCTTTAAAAAACCAGATATGTGCAACTGGAGAGGCAAGCTCTATATGCCCCATTCTCTCTCTCCTCACTTTTGAAAGAGTAACCTCTACTCCGCATTTTTCGCAGACAACACCCTTATACTTCATCCTCTTATATTTTCCACAGATACACTCCCAGTCCTTTACAGGACCGAATATCTTCCCACAGAAAAGCCCATCTCTTTCAGGTTTAAACGTCCTATAATTTATGGTCTCCGGTTTTTTTACCTCGCCAAATGACCATGACAAAATCTTTTCAGGAGAGGCAAGTTTAATCTTTATGCCATCAAAGCGTAAAGGGTCTTTAGGTTTTTCGAAAAGTTCTCTAAAATTTTCCAATTGTATATCCTCCCAAAAATAAAAGAAGTTATGAAGATGAGAGGGTAAGAAGTTATTTTCCTATCCTCTTAACTTCCTGTCTTCTCAACTTCTCTCTTTCTCGTCCTCAACCAATTCTACATCTAGGGCAAGACTCTGGAGTTCTTTTACAAGGACATTAAATGACTCAGGCACACCCGGCTGCAATGTGTTATCTCCTTTTACAATTGACTCGTAAATCCTCTTTCTCCCCTCAACATCGTCGGATTTCACTGTCAGCATCTCCTGTAATGTATATGCAGACCCATAAGACTCAAGTGCCCAGACCTCCATTTCACCAAGCCTCTGACCGCCAAACTGTGCCTTTCCGCCTAATGGCTGTTGTGTAACGAGGGAGTATGGGCCTGTAGACCTGGCATGTATCTTATCATCTACCAAGTGATGAAGTTTCATCATGTATATATATCCTACAACAACCTTCTGATCAAACGACTCACCGCTCCTTCCGTCATAAAGAACTGTCTCACCTGTCTCTGGAAAATCAGCCTTTTTTAACAGCTCCCTTACATCAGCTTCCATTGCACCATCAAAAACAGGTGAGGCAACATGTATATTTAACCTCTTTGCAGCCATACCTAGATTAGTCTCTAAAATCTGCCCAACATTCATTCTTGAAGGCACGCCGAGCGGGTTTAATATAATATCCACAGGTGTCCCGTCTTCAAGATACGGCATATCCTCCTCAGGTACAATCCTTGACACAACACCCTTATTACCGTGTCTCCCTGCCATCTTATCACCTACAGCAAGCTTCCTCTTCATTGCTATAAAGACCTTTACAAGCTTAATAACGCCGGGAGATAACTCATCTCCTTTTCTTAGTTTAGATATCTTCTCATTCATTAGGGTCTTCATGGCATGTATTTGGTCCTGTGCCACATCCTCAATCTCCTGCATCTCATCTTTTACAGCAGCCTCGACAATCTCTATGCCCAATAATTCTTTTCCTTCTAATTTGCTTAATATCTCTTCTGTCAACTTCTTCTTTTTCTGAATCAGAAGCTTTTTCCCAGCTTTTATATCCTCTGCAGCAATCCTGCCCGTGAGGAGGTTTCTGAGCTTTTTATCCCTTTCTTCCTTTATTATATCTATCTCCTCTTCATAATCCTTCGTAAGCCTTGCTAACTCCTCTTCTTCAATGCTCTGTGCCCGCGAATCCTTGTCCATTCCCTTTCTGGAAAAGACCTTTACACCTATAACTGTCCCTTCTATACCGGGGGGAACTCTGAGCGATGTATCCCTCACATCTCCTGCCTTCTCGCCGAATATGGCCTTCAAGAGTTTTTCCTCCGGAGAAAGGATTGTCTCTCCTTTTGGAGTAATCTTGCCAACTAAAATATCATCTGGTTTTACCTTTGCCCCAATGCGGATAATTCCACTTTCGTCTAAATCCTTTAACACCTCTTTGTTTATATTTGGGATATCCCTTGTAATCTCCTCCTTACCCTGCTTGGTATCTCTCGCCTCTACCTCAAACTCCTCTATATGAATCGATGTAAATATATCCTCCTTCACAAACTTTTCACTGACTATTATCGCATCCTCAAAGTTGTAACCATCCCACGGCATAAAGGCTACAAGGACATTTTTTCCCAATGCAAGGTCACCTCTCTCAGTAGCAGGACCGTCTGCAAGAACATCCCCCTTCTTTATCCTGTCACCATTGGCTACCAACGGCCTTTGGTTTTTGCAGGTATTCTGGTTTGACCTTTGATATTTGCTCATGTTATATACATCTACCCTTGGCGATTTCTTACCTTTCTCTTTTCTGTCAGATAGTATTACAATCCTGTTTGCATCTACACTCAATACCTCTCCCGATGTCCTCGCAAGAACTGCTGCACCTGAATCCCTTGCCACAATTCTCTCCATCCCTGTGCCAACCAGCGGTGCCTCCGTCCTTAAAAGCGGAACCGCCTGTCTCTGCATATTTGAACCCATCAATGCCCTGTTTGCATCATCATGCTCAAGAAATGGGATTAAAGATGCAGCCACACTTACCAGCTGTTTAGGCGACACATCCATGTAATCAATCTTATCGGGGGGCACCATTATGAACTCCCCGCCTTTTCTGCATGAGACAAGTTCTGTCTCAAAATTACCCCTGCCATCTATCGGAGCGTTTGCCTGTGCAATTGTAAATCCTTCTTCCTCCATTGCAGAGAGATATATTACTTCATCTGTTACTTTCCCATTCTTTACCTTTCTATAAGGTGTCTCTATGAATCCAAATTCATTAACTCGCGCATAGGTGCTGAGCGAAGCAATTAGTCCTATGTTTGGACCTTCTGGAGTTTCTATTGGGCATATCCTTCCATAATGGGTTGGATGGACATCTCTAACCTCAAATCCTGCTCTTTCCCTTGTGAGTCCACCTGGACCCAATGCTGATAGCCTCCTCTTATGGGTAATCTCTGATAAAGGATTCGTCTGATCCATAAACTGGGATAATTGGCTGCTTCCAAAAAACTCTTTTATAGCAGCCATAACCGGTTTTGAATTTATAAGGTCATATGGCATAGCGGTCTCAATATCCTGTATATTCATCCTCTCTATAATAGCCCTCTCCATTCTCACAAGCCCTATTCTTAATTGATTCTCTAAAGACTCACCGATTGCCCTCACCCTTCTATTCCCAAGATGGTCAATATCATCTACAGCGTTGATACCCTTTCTGAGATTGAATAAATACTTCACAGTACCAACGATATCCTCAGGAGTCAGATGTCTTTGGCTCAGCGGTAAATTTAAGCCGAGTTTGCTGTTTAATTTAAGCCTTCCAACTTCAGATAAATCATATCGCTTTGGATTAAAGAACAGTCCTTCAAAAAGCAGTTTGGCTGTCTCGGGTGTAGGCGGCTCTCCAGGTCTTATCCTTCTGTATATTTCCTTTAATGCCTCCTCAGTGGTATTTATTTTATCTGAAAGCAATGTATCTCTTAGTGAGGTATCATTAAACTGTTCATCAATATGGAGAACAGAGAACTCCTTTATCTTGTTCTTTCTTATAACCTCCAGCATGTCAGCCGTGATATCCGTATTTATCTCAAGGAGAACCTCGCCTGACTTTTCATCAACCACATCACTGGCTATAATCTTTCCTACTATTTCGTCAGGGCTTACCTTAATGGTCTTTATCTTTGCAGCCTCCATTCTCTTTACCATCCCTCTGTTTATCTTCCTTTGAGCTTTTACTATACACTCTTTAGTTTCAGGGTCAGTTATATCCTCCTTAGCCTTTTGTCCGACAAGAAGATCGGTAAGCTTCATAGAAAATGTGTCAGACTCGGAATGGTAGCTTATCTTTACTGCCTCATAGAATATTGAGAGGATTTCATCAGTTGAATTGCCCAACGCCCTCAAAAGGATAGTGGCAGAAAACTTTCTCCTCCTATCAATTCTTACATACAGTATGTCTTTTGTATCAAACTCAAAGTCAAGCCATGAACCTCTATAAGGTATCAAACGGGCAGAGTATGAAATCTTTCCAATAGCTGAGCTCTTTCCCTTGTCATGAAAAAAGAAGACACCTGGCGAACGATGCATCTGGCTCACTATAACCCTCTCAATCCCGTTTATTATAAAAGTCCCCGTATCGGTCATGAGTGGCAGTTCACCCATATATATCTTCTGTTCCTTTATCTCGCGAATTGCACTCTTTCCCTTCTCGTCTTTTTCCTTAACAACTAACTGCACTAATATCTTAAGCGGGTCAGCATATGTCATCCCCTTCTGATGGCATTCATCAATACTATATTTTTCTTTACACACCACTTCTGTCTTGCACTTTTCACAGACCACCCCTTCTCCGCCGAGTCCCTTATATTCACCGCATCTGCATTCCCATATGCCAACCTCATATCCGACATATTCAATAGAAGCATTCTCCTTATAATTAGTTATAGGAAATATACTCCTGAACACCTCCTCAAGCCCTCTATTTTCCCTCTTATCTGGATTTTTATCTCTCTGCAAGAATCTATCATATGAAATTTTCTGAACCTCTATCAGATTCGGAATATCAACTATAACAGGGATTTTACCAAAGTCCTTACGATGGATAGAATTACTTGAATCCATCGCGTTTCTACTGCTTAACATATTTTTGCCCCCTCAAAAAGTGTAAGTGCAAATATTTAATTTTTTACCAACACTAATCACTGCCACCACTACTATTTTATCTCTATCTTTGCACCCACCTCTTCCATCTTCTTCTTAATCTCTTCTGCCTCTTCCTTCTTTATGCCTTCCTTAAGAGGCTTTGGGGCACCATCTACCAAGTCCTTTGCCTCTTTAAGTCCGAGATTGGTTAATTCCCTGACTACCTTTATTACCTGGATTTTCTTATCTCCTGCGCTAGCCAGTATTACACTCACTGTTGCAGGTTCTGCTGCCGCCGCCTGTCCTGCCACTGCTCCGCCTGCTGCTGCAACTGCCACAGGGGCTGCTGCTGTGACGCCAAACTTCTTCTCCAGTTCCTTCACCAACTCTGAAAGCTCAAGGACTGAAATGTTCTCAATGTAGGATATTACATTCTCTCTTGACATCTTTGCTACCTCTGCCATATTACTTTCCTCCTTTTAAAGTTAATTATCGATTACACTGCCCGGCAGGTAATCATTTTTTTAATTCTATTGCCTTTAATGTATAAACAAACTTCCTTACTACTCCATGTAAAACGCCAACTAAATTTGTCGCAGGGGACTTCATGCTTGCAAGTGCCTTGGAGAGGAGAACTTCTTTTGATGGAAGCTCAGACAATTTTCTTACCTCTTCTACCTTAATCACATTTCCTTCTACAAACCCTGCCTTTATATTCAGCTTCTCTTCCTTCTTTGCATAAGAAACCATTATCTTTGCAGCCGCCACAGGGTCTTTATAACTTATTGCCAGAGAAGTCGGACCAGCAAAATATTTGGAAGTGTTTTCAAAAGGCGTACCTTTTGAGGCTATAACTGCAAGGGTATTCTTGACAATCTTGAATTCAATTCCCGCACCCCGCAGCATTTTTCGCAGATCAGTCAACTCCTGAACAGTAAGGCCTTTATAATCAGCAAATACTGCCGCCTTCGCCCTTAAAAATTTATCGTGAAGATCCTTTATCTGTTGCTCTTTATTTTCGCCTGCCAATTTTATTCAACCCCCTTTCTATAAACTAACAAATAACTACTAACTCATAACTAACAACTAAAGGATTTTTTCGTTATAAGTTAAATTATGCTACATTCATTAATTTTGAAATCTGGACGCTGTCCGCCTTAACACCAGGACCCATAGTTGTAGATACAGTAATGCTCTTAAGATAATGCCCTTTTGACGATGCAGGCTTCATCCTTACAATAGTTTCAAGGATTACCCTTGCATTCTCAATGAGATCTTCGGGTTTGAAGCTTGCCTTCCCGATAGGAACATGGACTATCCCTGCCTTTTCAGTCTTGAACTCCACCTTACCTGCCTGTATCTCTTTTATAGCCCTGGCAAGCTCAAAGGTAACAGTGCCCGATTTTGGATTCGGCATAAGCCCTCTTGGACCCAGCACCTTCCCCAATTTACCTACTGCCCCCATCATATCGGGTGTTGCAACAACACGGTCAAACTCCATCCATCCGCCCGTAACCTTCTCAATCATATTCTCTGCACCAACAAAATCTGCCCCTGCATCCAATGCCTCTTTTTCCTTTTCCCCCTTTGCAAAAACCAATATCTTCGTCTTCTTTCCAATCCCCTTCGGCAAGACTATGCTCCCCCTTACCATCTGGTCAGCCTGCTGTGGTTTAACACCCAGCCTGATTGCCATTACAACAGCCTCATCAAATTTAACAGAGGCCAAGCTCTTTGACAGGGCTATTGCATCTTCAAGAGAGTATTCTTTTTTATTATCTATTTTTGATGCTAACTTTTTATACCTCTTTCCTCTTTTTTTTCTCATAATCTCCCCCTATTCTTCTACAGTAATCCCCATATTTCTTGCAGTTCCCATTATCGTCCTCATTGCTGCATCCATATTAAAAGCATTCAGATCATTCATCTTTGTCTCTGCAATCTGCTTAATCTGTGACATCTTAACCTTGCCAACCTTTATCTTGCTCGGCTCAGAAGACCCTTTTGCAATGCCTGCAGCCTGTTTAAGGAGAACTGATGCAGGTGGAGATTTTGTTATAAATGTAAAACTCCTATCTGAATATACAGTTATCACAACAGGTATTATAGTGCCTTCCTTCCCCTTAGTCTGAGCATTAAATGCCTTACAAAACTCCATTATATTGACTCCATGCTGACCGAGTGCAGGCCCAACCGGAGGTGACGGATTCGCCTGTCCTCCTGGAATCTGTAATTTTATCATTGCCGCTACTTCTTTTGCCTTAGCCATATAACCCCCCTTTATAATTGACGATTGTAAATTGAAGATTGAATAAATTTAATAGTCATCCATCAATAGTCAATCCCTTATACTCTTTCTATCTGTGAAAATTCAAGCTCAACAGGTGTTGCCCTTCCGAATATAGTAACCAGTACTCTAACTTTACCCTTATCAGCATTCATCTCGTCAATTACACCTGCAAAATTGGCAAATGGTCCATCTACAACCCTTACCTTCTCCCCTTTTTCAAAAATAAATTTTGGTTTTGGTTTTGATGCCTCTCCCTTTAACTGCTCTAACAACCGATTAATCTCTTCTTCATCCAGAGGTGTCGGCCTTGTCCCGCCAAGAAAGCCTGTAACCTTAGGTGTATTTTTTATGACATACCAGATATCGTCATCCATCTCCATCTCTATCATTATGTAGCCGGGAAAATATTTTCTTGTAGATATCTTTTTCTTCCCCCCCTTTACCTCAACAACATCTTCGGTGGGGACGAGGATCTGGCTCACCTTCCCTTCCATTGCACTGTTTTTCAGCCTCTCTTCCATATTTGACTTCACCTTGCCCTCATACCCTGAGTAGGTATGAACCACATACCATTTCTTATCCATCTAATAAAAACCTTTCTTTATTTTAAAATTATCAGCCCTTAAAGACTCATTTTATAAGCCTTTCAATCAATTTTGAAAGACCAAGGTCAACCAGTCCAAGAAAAAAAGAAATCAAAAATACAGAAATAATAACTGCCGATGTTGTATACATAGTCTCTTTCCTGGTCGGCCAGGAAACTTTTTTCATCTCTATCTTTACTTCATTTAAGAAGATTTTTAATCTATTTATGTATTCCATCATAAAAAAATTGGCAGGCCAGGAGGGATTTGAACCCCCAACACCCGGATTTGGAGTCCGGTGCTCTAGCCGTTAGAGCTACTGGCCTGTTACCTAATAAAATCCCTCTCTTTACGCAAGGTCTATTTAACCTCCTTATGCAGTGTATGTTTTCTACAAAAAGGACAATACTTTTTAAATTCCAGCCTGTCAGGAGTTGATTTTTTATTCTTTGTAGTTGAATAATTCCTATTCTTGCACTCACCGCATGACAATTGAATTATATCCCTCATTCTATCACCTCACTGATTACACCTGCCCCTACAGTCCTGCCGCCTTCCCTTATCGCAAACCTCAACTCCTTCTCCATCGCTATCGGTGTTATCAATTCAACATTCATTGTTATGTTATCTCCAGGCATTACCATCTCTACTCCTTCAGGAAGCTGTACTACTCCAGTCACATCTGTCGTCCTAAAGTAAAACTGAGGCCTGTATCCCTTGAAGAATGGTGTGTGCCTCCCGCCTTCCTCCTTCGTCAGTATGTACGCTTCTGCCTTGAATTTGGTATGGGGGGTTATCGCACCGCTCTTTGCCAATACCTGCCCTCTTTCTACTTCTTCCCTCTTTGTGCCTCTTAGGAGTATCCCAACATTATCCCCTGCCTGTCCCTGATCTAACAGTTTCCTGAACATCTCTACTCCGGTTACTACTGTCTTCTGGGTAGGCTTTATTCCTACTATTTCTATTTCGTCTCCTACTTTTACTATTCCCCTCTCTATCCTACCTGTTACTACTGTCCCTCTGCCGCTTATGCTGAATACATCTTCTATCGCCATCATGAACGGTTTTTCTATGTCCCTCTTCGGGGTCGGTATGTATTTGTCTATGGCATCCATTAAATCCCATATGCATTTGCTCTTTACAGGGTCTTCTGGATTCTGTAATGCCTGTAATGCGCTTCCCTTCACTATTGGTATTTCGTCTCCGGGAAATTCATATTTAGTCAATAATTCCCTTACTTCAAGTTCTACAAGCTCCATTAGTTCAGGGTCTGTTACCATGTCAACTTTGTTCATGAATACTACTATATACGGCACCCCAACCTGTCTTGCTAAGAGTATATGCTCTCTTGTCTGGGGCATCGGTCCGTCTGCCGCACTTACTACGAGTATTGCACCGTCCATCTGAGCCGCTCCGGTTATCATGTTCTTTACATAGTCTGCGTGTCCGGGGCAGTCAACATGGGCATAGTGTCGGTTTGTTGTCTGGTATTCTATGTGGGCTATGCTTATTGTTATCCCCCTCTCTCTTTCTTCAGGGGCCTTATCTATCTGGTCGTATGGTATATATTCGGCTAATCCCTTTTTTGATAATACTTCCGTTATTGATGCTGTTAGTGTGGTCTTGCCGTGGTCTACATGCCCTATCGTCCCCACATTTATATGCGGCTTCGTCCTTTCAAATTTCTCTTTTGCCATAATTGCCCTCCCTACCTTCAAATCTCAAATTTGAGATTTGAAATTTTTTATTAAACTGCTACCTTTTCTCTTACACCGCCAGTAGCCTTAGCTATAATTTCATCACTTAAACTTCTCGGCACCTCTTCATAACGACTGAACTGCATTGAATAGGCAGCCCTCCCCTGCGTCTTTGAGCGAAGGTCAGTTGCATAGCCGAACATTGCTGAGAGAGGGACAAATGCCTTTATTATCCTTCCATTCCCCCTCTGCTCCATCTCATTTATCCTCCCTCTCCGGGAATTGAGGTCGCCAATTACATCACCCATATATTCGTCCGGCACTACAACCTCTACATCCATTATTGGTTCCAGTATTACAGGATTCGCCTTCTGACACGCAGACTTAAATGCCATAGAGGCAGCAATCTTAAATGCCATTTCAGATGAGTCAACATCATGGTATGACCCGTCAAACAGAGTTACCTTAATATCCACTACAGGGTAACTTGCCAAAACACCGTTTTCAAGAGCCTCTTTAACACCTTTTTCAGCAGCCGGAATATATTCCCTCGGTATTACACCGCCTACTATATCATTTTCAAACTCAAATCCCTTACCCGCTTCAAGAGGTTCAACCTTAATCCATACATGACCATACTGTCCCCTGCCGCCTGACTGCCTGATATATTTACCTTCAGCCTCTATCTCTTTTCTTATAGTTTCTTTGTATGATACCTGCGGCTTTGATACATTTGCACTTATATTAAACTCCCTCCTTAAACGATCTACCAATACTTCAAGATGAAGCTCTCCCATCCCTGAAATAATTGTCTGTCCTGTCTCATCATCAACCTTTACCTTAAATGTAGGATCCTCCTGTGCCAATTTATTGAGAGATTCCCCAAGCTTATCCTGTTCCGCCTTTGTCTTTGGCTCTATCGCAACAGATATAACCGGTTCAGGGAACTGTATTGATTCAAGGATTATTGTTTTATCTTCACCGCAGAGGGTATCCCCTGTAAGCGTCTTTTTTAATCCTACAGCAGCACCAATATCTCCTGCCCTTACCTCATTCACATCCTCTCTTTTATTGGCATGCATCTTTACCAGACGCCCTATCCTCTCTTTAACATCCCTTATAGGATTATACACATACGAGCTGCTGGTAAGAACACCTGAATATACCCTGAAGAATGTCAACTGCCCCACAAATGGGTCTGTCATTATCTTGAATGCAAGCGCAGAGACCGGCTCATCATCAGAAGCCTTGCGGATTTCTTCTTTATCGTTTTCCGGATTTATTCCCTTCACCGGGGGTATGTCCAGCGGAGATGGAAGATATTTCACTACGGCATCAAGGAGCGGCTGAACAGCCTTATTCTTAAAAGATGCACCGCACAGCACAGGGATTATTTTCATCGCAATGGTCCCCTTCCTGATACCCTTTTCAATCTCCTCTGCCGACAAGTCCTCACCAGCAAGATATTTTTCCATCAATGCATCATCCTGCTCTGCCGCAACCTCTATAAGTTTCTCCCTTAATTCTGATGCCTTATCTTTATACTCTTGAGGTATATCTGTTTCCTTATATACACTTCCTTTCTGCTCGTGCTCTTCATATACTACAGCCTTCATCTTTACAAGGTCTATAATCCCCTTAAAATTGTCTTCAGCGCCGTAAGGCAACTGCAGTGGAACAGGATTAGCCCCTAATTTATTTTTCATCTGCTCTACACATTTAAAGAAGTTCGCACCGACCCTGTCCATCTTATTTACAAAGGCTATTCTTGGCACCTTGTATTTATCTGCCTGTCTCCATACAGTCTCTGACTGAGGCTGGACTCCTCCAACTGCACAGAATACACCGACTGCCCCATCCAGAACCCTGAGCGACCTTTCTACCTCCACGGTAAAGTCCACATGGCCCGGTGTATCAATTATATTTATACTATTGTCCAGCCATGAACAGGTGGTTGCAGCAGATGTAATAGTTATACCCCTCTCCTGCTCCTGCTCCATCCAGTCCATAGTTGTATTTCCATCATCCACATCGCCTATCCGATGCGTCCTGCCGGTATAGAATAGTATCCTCTCGGTAGTTGTTGTCTTACCTGCATCTATATGGGCTATAATCCCTATATTTCTTACCTTTTCTAATGGTATATTTCTTGCCATTTTATTTTAAAACCTCACCACTTATAATGAGAGAATGCCCTGTTTGCCTCAGCCATCTTATGCACATCATCCCTCTTCTTCATTGCACTGCCTGTCTTGTTAAATGCATCCAAAATCTCTGCCGCCAATCTTTCCTGCATTGTCTTCTCTCCACGCCCTCTCGCACTACCAACTATCCACCTTATACTGAGAGCATTTCTTCTTTCAGGCCTTATATCTACAGGAATCTGATATGTGGCACCCCCTACCCTTCTCGGCCTAACTTCTAACATAGGTTTTACATTATCAAGCGCCTTCCTGAAAATCTTCAATGGCTCATCTTTGCCTTTGTCCTTAATTATTTCCATTGCATCATACATTATTGCCTCGGCTGTACTCTTTTTGCCATCACTCATAATCAGATTTATCATCTTAGCAACAAGAGGATCGCTATACTTAAGATCAGATACTATAACTTTTTTAATTGAAACCTTTCTCCTTGACATAAAACTCCTTATTGTTTCTTTGGCCTTTTTGCCCCGTATTTTGACCTTGCCTGCATACGATTCTGAACCCCTAGCGTATCAAGGGAACCCCTGATTATGTGGTAGCGAACTCCAGGAAGGTCTTTAACCCTGCCTCCCCTTATCAAGACAATGGCATGCTCTTGAAGATTATGGCCTACGCCGGGTATATAGGTAGTAACCTCTATTTTATTAGTCAACCTGACCCTTGCCACTTTTCTCAATGCTGAATTTGGTTTCTTAGGGGTCGTAGTGTAAACCCTAACACATACACCTCTCTTCTGAGGACACTCGTTAAGTGCCGGACTGCTTGTCTTGTTTCTTACCTTCTCTCTACCTTTTCTTATTAACTGATTTATGGTTGGCAATTATCTCACCTCAAATTTTAAAATCAGGCAGTCATGCCTAAATTTTTCAGATCAAATTCAATTAAAGCAAAGTATTTATTGTAACAATTAAAAAAAATATGTCAAGATATTTTTTGAAATATCTGACATATTTTTTCTAAACTGTCACATCCTCTGCTTCCTGCGGAACTTCCCCTATCTTCTCTTTTTCTAAAATCTTCTCCATCTCAAGGGCAATATTCTGATACATCTTGATACCTGTACCTGCGGGAATAAGTCTCCCCATAATTACATTTTCCTTCAATCCTTTTAAATAATCCACCTTACCACTTATACTAACATCGGTAAGAACCCTTGTTGTCTCCTGGAAAGATGCAGCAGAGATAAAACTCTCAGTGCTTAGCGATGATTTAGTAATACCGAGAAGCGTAGGCCTGCCCTTTGCACGTTTTCCACCCTCAGCAACAGCCTCTTCATTTTTTCTCGTGAATACATTCTTTGGCACCTGCTCCCCAACGAGAAACTCTGTATCACCTGAATCCTCAATAATGAGGTGTTTCATCATCTGTTTTACTATAACCTCAATATGTTTATCATTTATCTGAACACCCTGAAGCCTGTACACCTCCTGAACCTCATTAACTAAATATTTCTGAAGTTCATCTACGCCAAGAACGTTAAGTATATCATGCGGGTCAACAACACCGTCCATCAACTGCTCACCTGCCTTGATCCTGTCGCCTTCATGAACGCTGACATGTTTACCTCGCGGTATAAGGTATTCCCTCTTTTCTCCATCATCGGCAACAATAGTAACAAGCCTCTTGCCCTGAACAAATCCTCCAAGTTTAACTGCTCCGTTTATCTCTGCAACGATAGCCTTCTCGTGAGGCTTTCTTGCCTCAAAGAGCTCTGCAACCCTTGGAAGGCCACCTGTAATATCCTTTGTCTTTGTGGTCTCTCTCGGTATCTTCGCAATTACATCGCCTGCCGATATCGTCTCCCCTTCTGATACAGCAATGTGGGCACCTGCCGGAAGGAGGTATCTGCCTATGGTCTTCTTAGTCTCCTTGAGGTCTTTAATGGAAATCCTCGGCTGGAGCTTCTCTTCCCTGTGTTCAAGTATTACCTTCTGTACGAGTCCCGTGACCTCATCAGTCTTCTCCTGAACTGTCACACCTTCTATAATATCACCGAATGCAATCTTTCCGCTAACATCGGTAAGTATGGACATCGTATATGGATCCCACTCCACGAGTGTGTAACCCTCAGGGACGATCTGGCCATCTTTCACTTTCAGCTTCGCACCATAAACAACTTTATATCTTTCTTTTTCCCTCCCGTGCTCGTCCTGAATTATTACCGAGCCGTTGCGGTTCATAACAACTATATCACCGTGTTTATTCACCACAGTCCGAAGGTCGGAATATTTTACTGTCCCGCCCTTCTTCGTCTGGAGTGTAGTCTGCTCAATCACCCTGCTGGCAGTCCCTCCGATGTGGAATGTCCTCATTGTAAGCTGTGTCCCCGGCTCACCAATTGACTGTGCGGCTATTATGCCTACAGCCTCGCCCATTGTTACGTGATCACCGGTGGCGAGATTCCTGCCATAGCACTTTGCACAGACCCCTTCTATAGACTCACAGGTAAGGACTGAACGAATCTTCACCTTTTCTATTCCTGAATTTTCAATTATTTCTACTGCTATTTCATTTATCTCTTCATTTGCCTTTACCATCACATCTTCGGTAAACGGGTCTACAATATCTTCCAATGCTACTCTTCCCAATAACCTCTCGCTTAACGGCTGGATAATCTCTCCGCTTTCAATAAGCGACTCTACTTCAATGCCCCTTATAGTCCCGCAGTCCTCTTCCCTGATTATTATATCCTGCGCCACATCAACAAGTCTTCTTGTGAGATAACCTGAATTTGCAGTCTTCAACGCCGTATCTGCAAGCCCCTTCCTTGCACCGTGGGTTGATATAAAGTACTGCAGAACTGTAAGCCCCTCTCTGAAGTTGGCTGTAATCGGTGT
>Ga0209317_1001943_pt1 | contig 16182 bp, 20 predicted proteins | sample RifGroB2_FD_183994 | JGI IMG/M metagenome (GOLD analysis project Ga0209317, IMG submission 183994) | Soil microbial communities from Rifle, Colorado, USA - Groundwater B2 (SPAdes) (version 2) | ecosystem: Environmental > Terrestrial > Soil > Unclassified | place: Rifle, Colorado | collected... | reverse complement strand
GACTCCTTCACCCTCAGCAGCTCAGCGGCCTCACGCGTGGTCAACAACCTGTCGGGCATGGCCATTATTCTTTCATCCCCAGGAGCTCCCTCAGCTCCTTACCGGTTACCTTCGCTTTGGGTGGCACGCCTGCACCGTTGAAATCAAATGCCAACTGGTTGGGACCGGCTGTGGCTTTGCCGCGGGAGACCTCCTCCCTGGGCACGTGCACCGACTCCAATTTCTCCAGCTTCGCACACACTGGCCCGATACCCGCGGCCCGGGACGCCTCGGATGTCAAAGGCCTACCGCACCTCCTGCATTGACAAGGGGCTATTTTCCGCCGGCGCCTTGCGCGGCGGGTACGAGGTAAGGAACGCGAGGATCTTGGCCAGGGCTGCTATGAGGGGGTTGGTTTTCGGTGTGCGCATGATGGGCACCTCCCATTTTTGGATTTTGTGGGGAATGCCAAACGCGGCAGACAAAATCCGACTAGGTAGGAGGCGCACACAGACACCGAAGGAAACTCAACCTGAAATGAAACCGGAAACAGCACCCAAAACGGACACGGAAACCGACCACCTTGAACCAGGCCTAAATACGTATTTCATATAGATGGGAAGATTCCACGTGTATTTTTTACCCCTTAAAGTGCTGTTTTTAGCTTTTACGCCGGTGACTTGCAGACCTTCGAGGGGTGCACGAAAAAAGCCCTCCGTTAATTAGGCGGATAATCCCCCGTGGGGATGAAGCCGGAGTGGTGCCCAATCCCTTGTATCACCTCACAACTTCGCCAGCAGCCCCTCGTCGGCGCCCCCCCTCGCGCCAGTACGTACAGGTGGGTGGGCAGCTGTAACTGAGCGGCAACGGTCCCACTCACCGTAGCGGTTCCCCCTCGGGATACGCCCGACTGCGCCCTTACATCCCTTAACAGTCGGACCCGGTGTCCCCCAGGTATCGTTTTGCGCCCGCCCCGAGTTGGCGAGCTCAGGTAGTCTTGCTGTTATGCCTCCGGGATCCGGCTGCCCCAGCAGCTGGGCCGTGGGCTGCACCAGGAAAATGACACGTAGATGAAATGGATGTACCCTTTCGGAGGCGATCAAATGTCAGGTGGGGAACAAGGGAGGGCATCAGGAGGAATTCACCCAGCGCTACCAGGCTCTGCTCAGGCACTATGCCCTGACCGGTCGTAAGACCCAGGCCGGTAGTCCCAACGAAAACGGTGACGTGGAACAGAGCAACCACCGCTTGAAGAGGGCGGTTCAGCAGGCCCTTCTTCTGCGCGGCAGCTTCGACTTCGACAGCATCGAGGAGTACCGGCTCTTTTTGCGCGACCTCTTCACCAGGCTAAACCGCGGTCGCCGCGATCGCTTCCTGGAGGAGCAACGCGTGCTTCGCAACCTGCCGGAAAGACGCCTGGAAAGCTGCACGCGGCTCGAAGTCGGCGTCGGGCGCACCAGCACCATCCGGGTCAACAACAATACCTATTCCGTGCAAAGTCGTCTGATCGGGGAGACGCTGCAGGTGCAGCTGTTCGCCGACCATCTCGATCTCTACTATGCCCAGAAGCGAGTGGACACGCTGCCCCGCCTGCGTGGCAAGAACCGGCACCTGATCAATTACCGGCACGTCATCGACCAGTTGCAGCGAAAGCCGGGAGCCTTCGAGAACTACCGGTATCGGGAGGAGATGTTCCCGGGCAGTTGCTTCCGTGTTGCCTATGATGAACTCAAGGAACGTCATACGCAGCAGGTGGCTGCCCGTGAGTACCTGAAGATACTGGCACTGGCGGCAAAGGAGAGCGAGGCTGCGGTGATGGCGGCGCTAACCGAGCTGTGCGGCCGTCCGATCACGGCGCAGGCCGTAGAGGAACTGGTGTGCACAAAGCAGCTTCCCGCACCAGTCACCGAGGTCGGCGTCACCGCGGTCGACCTTGCCAGCTACGACCGGCTCCTCAGTATGCAGGAGGTGGCCTATGCAATGTGAGAAGGAGAAAGCCGGCCGCCTGCACCGCCACCTTACCGACCTCCGCCTCCCCACCATACGGCGCTGCTATCAGGACATCGCCATCGCTGCACGGCGGGACAACTGGGAGTACGAGAGCTACCTTCTAGAACTCGCGGAACGGGAGCGCGAAGCCCGCCATAACGCACGAACGGCGCGCCTGCTCAAGGACTCGAAGCTGCCGCTGGAGAAAAACCTGAAGGCCTTCGACCGCAAACGGCTGCCGCGAAAGGTGGACACCAACCTGACTCAGCTCCTCAAGGCGAGGTTCCTGGATCACAAGGAAAACGTGCTGGCATTCGGTAATCCCGGAAGCGGCAAGACCCACCTTCTGTGCGCCATCGCGCAGGAACTGATCCATCAAGGGCGGCAGGTGCGCTTTACTCCCTGCAACCTGCTGGTCCAGGAACTCTTGGTTGCGAAGAGGGACCTGAAACTGGCGCGGGTCCTCAAGCAGTACGCGAAGTACGAGGCGCTGATCATCGACGACATCGGATACGTACAGCAAAGCCGCGAAGAGATGGAGGTTCTCTTCACCCTACTGGCAGACCGTTACGAGCGCGGCAGCGTCATGCTCACCAGCAACCTGCCCTTCTCGAAGTGGGAGCAGATATTTAAGGACCCGATGACGACGGCGGCTGCCATTGACCGGCTCGTGCATCACAGTGTGATTCTGGAGCTGAACATCCCCAGTTACCGGCTGGAGCAATCCCAAAGAGCCCTGGCTCAGGAAGAGCCGCAACAAGACCCGCAATGAAAGGAACCGCCATGGAATGCACGGTATACAACCCTCAGAAAGGCCGTCTGGAAACCATCGACGTCGAGTTCGCCGACGACAATACGACCCGCTTCTATAGCCGCCGCAGTGGCAGCGTCACTATGATCGCCGACTGGGAAGGAGGGCTGCTCATCAAGTCCGGGTACGACTACCCCGTGTACATCTACGACGTCTCGAGGGCCGACATCGGGTTCAGCCGCAACAGGGCAGAGCAACTGAAGCGGCAGTACCTTTAGACGAAAACGAGGGCGGCTGAAGGGCTGCATCGCAAGCTCGCAGCCGCCCCCGTTCCACCATCGGAGAAACGGGAATTTTAATTGTCGTTGAGCGGGAATAATAGTTGACGTTGATCACACCGCGAAGTTAAAGGCAGCGGACCCCACTCAGCTCTTTAATCGGCAGGAGGCGGCAAAATTTCTGGGGATGACGGTCGATGACTTGAGGATCATAAGGAATACCAGGAAGGGGCCGGCATTTGTACTGGTTGGCAAGACCCCTTTTTATGAGCGCGCGGCCATGGAGGAGTTCGCGGGGAGGCAGAAGAGATAAAGTGATAGGGTGAATGTGGACGAGTAAGAAGCTGCTTTGGAGAGAGCGGAATGGTGTTGGGATTGCCCCCAAGCGCCATCATGTGCCTGATGCTGGCCGGTGATGATCACCGGGAATCCCATCTTTTCCTCAACACCATACCCCTGGCGCGCTTACTCCTCCCTAAGCTGGTACTTCGGGACCACGCTGGCCTTGAAGAAGTAGAGAGGGCGGACCATACCTCTTTTGAGAGGATCAGCGATCGTGTCTGTTTCGGAACGTGGGCATGAATGGTGCCGGTGACAAGCGGCCCCCGTTCCAGGAGCTCCTTGTCGGCGACAGTGATAGCAGACGGCACCAAGATGGGCAACGCGGGGGGGCTAAGGTGGGACAAAGGTGGTGGTTGTTGTAGAGTAGAAGCTTGGTGGGAATTACAGCATCTTTGCAAGCTCTGGCGCCGCGGTGCCGAGAACAGTACCAACAATCAGCCAGATTGCTCCTATCACTGATATGTGCAGCCCACCTGTGGCGGTTTCAAGCAATTCTTTTCGGATGTCTCTTGCTTCTTCTTTTCTTGCTCGGTCCACGCCTTCGATAGTTCTATTGATCTCTCTTATTTCGCCATCCAACTCATTTTTTAAGCCGCTTATTCGTTCATGGAGGCCTTTCACGTTTTCAATGAGGGCCTCGGCGAGACTCTCAATGGTGGGATTAGAGCCAACACCACGAATCCCGTATGCGTCTAACTTGTCAGCTAAGCCTATACACGCCCCTACCCCTTCTAGCCTGGCCACTCCACGTCGTGGCAACCAAGGACATCTCTTTAACCACAGCAAAGCCTGGTGCCGCAAAGAGGGTAGCTTGAAATCATTCCGAGCCTTAGTGGCACCCCAAATCACAGTCGCTGTGCCAAAGAGCAAAAGGGTAAGGCCTGTATGGCGAATTACCACCTCGGGGGACCCTGGGGATATACATTTCGCCAGGACCGATGTAGCCATGGCAATGATAATGACTGTAGCGGCTACCAGGGGGTACTTTGCTTCCCCTACCCAGCGTAGAAAAGCCCTGATCGAACTATAGCGGTCTCTGATGAACAAGAGGGCTGCGACCGCGATAATCTCCAGCGGGCCAAAGCCGTACTCCTTCAAAAAGCTAACTACGTCCTGGATAGTAATCATAATTTCTCCGTTTATCGATCGCAGGGTTCTGCGTCCCATTGTTCATGGTGGTAGATGCCAAGCGCGTTTGTTCTCCCGGTGGACTGGCGCAGGATACCTATTTCTGCTGTGGCCATCAAGCAATCGTTTCCCTCATCAGCGAACGGAATGAATGGGTTGAAGGACTAAAAGGAGTTCACGAACAAGGCTGTTCTTTGATTAACAGAGCGGACGTGCGGAAGGAGGTACGACATTTGCCTAGACGATACGCCTGTGCAACTATGGCGAGCTCATCTATCATAGGAGGGAGTCTTTCATTGGGACAAAAGGGAAGGTATGGCACTCGGTCCAGAGGATATCGAGAAGATCCGCCAGATAATCCGCGAGGAGGTGAGATCAGCCTTCGGTCCTTCGATCGTGTCCACTCCCAGTTGGGCCGATAAGGTCCACGAGGTGCAGTTGCATCTGGAACAACTGAGGCAAAGGAGCAGGGAGTAGATAGCGGACAAAGAGAGATTGGACAAAGAGATCCGGGATAAAAGCAAGGCGTTGTCGCCAAACCTTCGTCCCCGACCTGAACAGTACAAATCCGTGCAAGGGAAAAAACATGTGATTGCTCTGTTGGATGATCCTTCGCGTTGAGGGGAAAACCCCGCTCTTACCCGTGCCATGGCCCAGCAGGAAGGGGGAAAAGCGCAGTTGATACTGATGGATCTATCCTGCCAGCGAAGGCACCTTCTCACGACGGGGCCGGTTATGGCTTCGTCAAGCTGCAAGTCGGGCGTTGATGCCCAGGCACTCCCATAACAGGGCCAAGTCCGGTGAGCGCTTGAACCGGTCATATTCCGCCCCGTCCCATTCTGTTGCTACTTCGTGGAGCCGTTCCTTCGGTATGTTTTCCGTTATAAACTTCACGGTCTCCCTGTCATTCAACAGTACATTTGACACCAGGAACATAGGTATGAAGTCTGCTGTCCCATCCAGGAAATCCTTCACCAACGGAGCGAGCTTGACGGCCTTCTCCTCGTTACTGAGGTGTCCGTAGTGCTTGTGGCACTCGGAAATCAAAGTGGTAATTTGGGGGGTCATGTACTTCGTGGGTTGCTTTTTCATCTCGTGTCCTCCATGTATGCCCTCAAGGGGCGGATCTCCGGGCGCTAGGGCCGGTTACACTGCCAGGGTCTCTGCTTCTGCTTTACTCTTGATTTCCCACTTGTGGGAATATATACTCCCCACCTATTCCCGATGTCAACATAAATTTCCCACTTATGGGAAGAGGAGGAGGAATGGTAAGGGAAAGAGGAAGCGGGGAAACGCCGGAAAGGTTGGTGAAGTTACTCACAGAGGCGAAGAGCCTGTTGGCAATCGCGAAAGAAACGGGGGTGGGAAAGTCAGCACTCAGCCGGTATGCAAAGGGCATAGGCGAGCCAACGACTGCAAGCCTGCAACGACTTGCTGACTATTTCGGCTGTTCCGTAAGTTGGCTCAGAGACGACGATTGCACTGAAGAGAAGGGAACGGTGCAACGATCCTACATCTGCGCCGTATGCGAGAATCCAGTCTCTGCCGCCAGCGAAAGGGAACTAGAGTCTGGGCACACTGAAGTGAGAATAATTCCGTGTGAGGCTTGCTGTAAATGACTGCGGCCCCCTGTGGGGGGCTTCTGAAGTGCACTTTCAGACAAGTGTTACTGTCTAAAAGTTCCCTACTTTGCTTTAAACTTATTAATTGTCTGATAGAATTAGCAGCTCAGTCTTTGATGCACCACCTGTTAGGAGGGTAGCATGGCGGCTAAGCTGTCTCGGAATCCATCGAGTCCAGGTAAACCTTCTCAACAAACGAGTGAAGCCCCCCACTCTCCTTTCTCTGCGCTTACTCCTCAGTTATTCATTCAAAAATGGAAGAGGGCCTCGAATCTGAATGAACGGTCCGCCTCTCAATCCCACTTTAATGACCTCTGCACCCTTATTGCTGAGCCTTCACCCACAGACGCTGATCCACATGGCAGTTGGTACACCTTTGAGAAGGGAGCTACTAAGGTGGGTTCTGGCAAGGGATGGGCGGATGTTTGGAAAAAGGGATGCTTCGCCTGGGAATACAAGGGGAAGCACAAAGATCTGAACGCGGCACTCTCTCAACTCCAGCGTTACGCAATCGCCCTAGACAATCCGCCCTTGCTGGTTGTCTCCGACATGGAAACGATCACCATCCACACCAATTTCAACAACAGCATCCATGAAGAGCATAGGATAGACCTTGACGATCTCGTGCATCCGGGCATCCTCCAGAAGCTGAAGAACCTCTTCTCGGCACCTCAAGAATTTGACCCTCGAATATCTACCTCCAGCATAACAACACAAGCAGCAGAAGCATTTGCCAGTATCGCCCAACACCTACGAAACCAAGGGTACGAGGGGCGTAGGGTCGCTCACTTCATGACCAAGCTCATCTTCTGCATGTTCGCCGAAGATATCAAAATTCTACCCGCGAAGGTATTCACCCATCTTGTGGAGTCAGTGGAGAACCAGCCAGAGAAGTTTGCAGTTAGGTTGAAAAACCTGTTTGCAGCCATGAAGACTGGAGGCGATTACGGATCTGCCGACATTCCCTGGTTCAACGGTGGGCTCTTCGACGACGACGATGCTCTCCCTCTCGATTGTGGTGGGGTCCAGCTAGTTCTATCGGCTGCACAACTCGACTGGAGTCAAATAGAACCTTCGATTTTCGGTACCCTCTTCGAACGCGGACTTGACCCCTCGAAGCGCTCCCAGATCGGAGCACATTACACTGATCCGGAATGTATAAGGCGGATCCTTAATCCCGTTCTTAAGGAACCCCTAGAGGCCGAGTGGGACAAAACGAAACGGGAAATCCATCAGTTGGTGTCCTCATCTATCAAAACGGCAAAGCCTGCAGCGCGAAAGAAGCTTCAGAAGGAAGCTGAAGAACTTTACGAAGGCTTCCTGCGGAGGCTCTGCGGGTTCCGGGTACTCGATGCTGGTTGTGGCAGCGGGAACTTTTTATACCTTGCACTCATAGAATTGAAGAACCTGGAGCACCGGGTCCGCTTGGAAGGGGAAAGTTTCGGCTTTCACAGGAGCTTTTACGAAATCGGCCCCCAAAATGTTAGAGGTATCGAAATCAATGACTATGCAGCTGAGCTGGCAAGGTTGACGATATGGATTGGTGAAATCCAGTGGATGGCCAGAAACGGCTTTGGCATAACCAAAAATCCTGTACTAAGGCGCCTGGAGCAGATCGAAAACCGCGACGCCCTTCTGAACGCCGATGGCACTGAAGCAAAATGGCCCGAGGTCGACTGTATCATTGGCAATCCTCCGTTCTTGGGGAATAAGAAGATGCTCTCGGAATTGGGGCAAAAGTACGTGAGTCAACTGCGGGCTGTCTACAAAGGTCGAGTCCCCGGAGATGCAGACCTCGTTACCTATTGGTTTGAAAAATCCAGGACCGCAATGGAAAACGGAAAGGTTGAACGGGCCGGCCTCGTCGCGACTAACTCCATCAGGGGAGGAACGAACCGGAAAGCCCTTGAGCGGATTTGCTCCGGCGGGCGGATCTTCTCTGCATGGAGTGATGAGCCGTGGGTGATAGAAGGGGCTGCGGTTCGAGTGTCGTTGATTTGCTTCGAAGGTAAAGGGGGCCCAAATCAGGAGAATAATGTTACACCTGTAACGCTGAATGGCCAAAGGGTGACAAAAATTTATTCTGATCTCACACCTCACGAAGAGGGAAAGCTGAACCTCGATATTACGACAGCCAAAGTCTTAGCTGAAAATAAAGGAACATGCTTTATGGGCACGACTAAGGTCGGAGCTTTCGAGGTTCCGGCTGATATGGCCCACCATTGGCTCGGTCTACCTTCTAACCCAAACAGCAAAAGAAATAGTGAAGTCATTCGTCCATGGGCAAATGGAATGGATATAACTCGTCGACCATCGGGCAACTGGATCATCGATTTCGGGTGCCACATGACAGAGAGCGAAGCCGCTCTTTATGAGGCGCCTTTTGAATATGCCCTCGATCATGTTAGACCAACCCGTGAAAACAACAACCGAGAGGTGTACAAACGCCTCTGGTGGAGGCATGCTGAACCGCGACCAGCCCTGCGGCAGGCATTGGCGTCACTACCTCGCTTCATCGTAACACCTCGAGTTGCCAAACACAGAATCTTCGCTTGGTTGGACACGGCGGTACTTCCGGATTCCCGTTTGTATGCTATTTGCCGCGACGATGATACAACATTTGGCATCCTCCATTCGCGCTTTCACGAGATCTGGAGTTTGCGTACGTGCTCATGGCACGGAGTTGGGAACGACCCAACATACAATGCTGCCTCGTGCTTTGAAACGTTCCCCTTCCCGACCGGTCTCTCACCAAATATCCACGCAAGAAATTACGCCAGCGATTCACGTGCACGGAGAATAGCTGCAGCCTCAAAAGAACTTGTTGACCTCCGGGAGGCATGGCTCAATCCCCCAGAACTGGTTACACGAGTACCTGAAGTTGTCTCTGGTTTTCCTGACAGGATTATTCCAGTGAACGAGTGGGCCGCGGGGGAGCTCAAGAAACGGACTCTCACCACTCTCTATAACCGAAAGCCGCAGTGGCTTATACAGGCTCACCGGAAGCTAGATGAAGCCGTTGCGGCAGCATATGGATGGGATGCCGACATAAGTGATGAACTGATCTTGGAATTATTGCTGAAGCTCAACCAGAAGAGGTCTGTAGCTACTGTTGCACGGGTAGCTAAGACAGCTGGACAGGAGGGAGCCCGAAAAAGACCGAGGCAGCAATCCTTTATCTATTCGTATAACGGCAAGAAGAAGCCCCCAAATAATCCGCCTCCGTCACCTCCACATGACCCTCGCCATACAGTAGAATAAGAAACAGAAGATTATGTCCCCCCCCGGAGGGGCATCAATGGCACCAACGACGGAGGGGGCGCAAAGATTCGATCGCAAGGGGAAAGGGATGGAACAAGAGGAATTGCTCACTGCAATTCGGCAAATAGTGCGTGAAGAACTTGCCCGTGCATTGGAAGTACATGAATTCCCTGCTACTGTCCCACGGTCTTCTGCCTTGGACTTGAGAAACATTGCCCTTGTCATGGGCTTAAATATTTTTCCAAAGGATTTTCAAGACCTAATCGGACAGTATAAGGCACATGGAAGCCTGCCCATCTCAATGAAGGAGAGCTTCAAAAGATTTGATGACTGGGGAAAGAGCAAGGAGGGGAGGATTGCGGCCTCGCTATCTCACCGTGCTTATCTGGACATGGTGGCGGAAAAGCGAAGACAGCTTAAACAGGAAGGAAAGTGGCCAGAAAAGAAAAAGATCAAAAGTGAAATGAATAACGCTGCGCTCTAGCCTCTGCCTCTCTGCATGTCTGTAACTGGGGGGGCTATGGCTTTTGCATCCCACTCATGTTAAGAAGGGTTCCACATGGCGCTCAATGCTGAAGACGTTCAGGCGATCCGCCAAATCATCCGCGAGGAGCTGCCCCCTCGAGATCAAAGCGTTAGCGCGTGAGATCGTCAGGGAGGTAGTTGCTGAACAACGGCGCCAGGAATTGGCAGCCTACGAGGCGACCCTCGACTTTGACCAGGTGGCAAAGATCCAGCGTGCAAAGATGCGTGAACACCAGCGAGCCAAGCGTACCGAAAAGGCGGCAGCAAAGGGGCCTAGCAGCAGACAAAAGCGATTGAGTGCCTTGGGGGGGGGACTGTGCTCTCAACAGAAGATTTGAAGTCAATCGAAGTTGTGGTACGCCGCGTTGTTCGTGAGGAGTTGGCCGCGGCAAAGCGTAGCGAGGACCTCATGGGTGATGAGGCATATCTCGTCGTCACAACCACACCCCAAGAGCGCAACCGGATGTTCCACGCCAACAGAAGGGCCGCAAAGGTGGCCACTCAAAAAGGAACCGGCCAACCGCTGGCTCAGATGCCAATTCTTGATCAGATAGCCGCACGAAATAGGGAGATCAAGCTGCAACACCTCGCTGAGAAGCGGGCCAAGCGGGTCACAAAAGAAAAAGGCCGGGTTTCCCCGGCCTTCGATATTGCAATGCCCTGCTAACCTCATGCATGCCTCCGCATCACCTGCAGCACGGTCTCCTCGATGGCATTACGCAGCGCGGAGGAGAGCTTGTTGTTCCCCTCCACCGTCACCGGGACGCTGATGGTGGTTTGCGACGGTTCGGCGGCCGGCTGCTTCGCCATGCCCCTGATCACCTCGGCATACTCTGCCGGGAGGATCATCTCTTTCTGGTGGGTCTGGACCACCGGATTTACACCGGAGGGTATATCGAACCCACCGGCTGCCGAGAGGGTCGGGTTGTATCCGTTCTGTGCCGGCACGCTGCTACCGCTGCCGAACATGCTCCCGAGAGAGCTGAGCCCGAACTGGGCCACCTCCGACAGCGGGCCCATGAGACCCTGCTGCACGGCGATCCGGGCAAGGTCCTTGATCACGGCGTCGGCAAATGAGGCGAAGCTGGCCTTGCCGCTGGTGGTGAAACTGACTAGCGCGTCCTCCATGTTGTTCAGGACGTTGGTGGTAGCGTTGTCGAGCTGTGCGCCGACATTGGATGCGGCCCGGGCGTATTCGTTCAGCGACACCGTCATACCGCCTATGGCCGTGGTGCTCTGCAGGATCTTCTTCTGTTCGAGCAGCTTCTCGTTGATGCCGTTGATGGTCGCCTGCTCCTGCAGCCTCGCCATGACCGCGTCGGCACCGTCGCCCTGGATGGAGTCGTAGATCGACTGCTGGGCGGCGAGCTCCCGGTTGAGCAGATCGATGCGCTGGGCGGCGGCGCCGCCGACGCTCGTTTGGTAGAACCTCTCCGCGGTATCCACAAGTGCGAGCTGGTTGTTGATTTGGGCAATGGTGATGGCGTCCATCTCGCGGGCCGCTTTCGCCTGGTCGATTAACGGGCTGGTCGGGTTGCCACCGAAGCCCATTCTCTCCGCCCCGGTGAGGCTGAATGTCGGCATCTTTGGCTTGGCCAAGGTGAGGGGCTTATCGAGCAGACCAGCCCCAAGACCGGCAAGATCCCAATCATTAACCGACGCTTCGAGGAGTTGATTCTGTTCCCTTAGCGCCGAGTTGATCGCCCTCTGCGCGGTGGCCTGCTCACGTTGCAATTTCAACTTTTCTTCCTGGCGGGCTTTTTCCTTTGCTGCCCTTGCCGCGGCAAGATCCTCAGCATTTGCATTGCCGCCAGTCCCCGCCTTACTCGGTCCGGATGCGGGCGCGCGGTCATACCCCGCGGCAATCTCGGCCAACTGCCCCATTTCTGCCTTGGTTATGTCCTGGATCCTCTTCTTGTACTCGGCAGCTTTTTTGCTGCTGAAGGTGTGACCCAAGAGCCCGCCTGTGTCGTTCCATGCTCCGATCTTGTCCGCGAACGAAGCCCAATAGACGGTGGCCTCCTGGATGGATCGCACCGTCTCCTTGATGGCAGCGCCAAAGATGACAGCCCCGCCCGCACCATTGTCCACCATGGCGCTGCTGACCGAAAGCAGGGACGGCAGCATTTCGTTGGCGAAAGCCAGCGCCGCCCCTTGGGTTATGTCCTTCAGCCGGGTCAAGTTGTCGTTGAACTCCTCGGCCCGCTTTCCAGCTTCTTCATCGATGACAAGCCCAAACCTACGGGCTTCCTCTGTTGCGTCTTTCAGCCCCTTTGCGCCACCGTTCAGCAAGGGGATCATGTCGGCGCCTGCTTTGCCGAACACCTCCATGGAAAGCGCGGTTTTCTCGGCACCGTCCCTCATCCCGGCAAACTTGCCAGCGATGTCAACCATCACATCGTCAGCTTTGCGGAGTTTGCCAGCTGCATCGACCACGGAAACGCCGATCGCCCTGAAGGTCTTGGCTGGTCCCCCGTTCGGGTCCCCAGCCGCATCGTACATGGCCTTGTTCAGCTTACCCATGCCCTTTGCAAGTTGTTCCGTGGATACATCGGCCAGGCCGGCGGCGTAGGCCATCCCCGAAAGTTCCTCGATGTTGACGCCGACCTTTTGAGACATCTTCGACATTTCGTCCTGCAGGTCAACCACACTCTTGACCAACCCACCGAGCGAAGCGGCCCCAGCAAAGCCGACCATCAGGCCGGTAGTTTTGACAATGGCCCGCCCCATAGCATCGAAGTGGCCGGACATCGTCCTGGCCGTGTCCTGCGCGATCTTGTTCGCCTTGCCCATGTCGGCCTGAAAGCGCGCCATGTCAGCGCTCAAACTCAAAACTAGGGACCCCAAATTACCGCTCATTTTGCTGCCTCCTTATCAATCCGTGCCGCGAGGTAATCGCGGATCGCTTCGGTTGCCTTCTCTTTCAGCGTGTCGAATGCGGGCCGCATGAATGGCTGTGCGGGCATCTTTACCGTTCCGAACTCAAGAAATTTCCAATACCAATACCGCCTGGAGACGTACACCCAATACTCGATTGGTACTGTCCGGCTCTTACGCGGCGCCAGGCGGACCTTGATGCCTTTTCGTTTCAGCTCCCCGGGCGCGATCAGCACACGCTCTTTGCCGCGCTTCTTCCCCAGCCAATGGGCCTCGGAACTGACAGGGCAGCGTTGCCGCGCTTCCTTCTGGATCACCACAGCGCCCGCGCGCAGGGCACCCGACATGATGTTTTTTGCCACTTGGTCCGTGAACTGCTCTAGCCGCTTCTCTAGTTCGGAAAGCCCAGTGACTGTGACGGATGATGTCTTGATGTCAGGCATCCCTTTCTCCTAACCTAGGGCTACTCATTGCCCAGACGTACAGTCTCAGGCACCAGCAGATTAGGGTGTTGGCCAAGGTGCTTTACTTCTTCCTTTGTCAAACAGCCATGTCGTTGGAGGTAATCCGCCTGGCTCTCAAAAATCGGAGGATCCGCCGGGTCTATTGGCTGCCCCGCGAACCGATCAGAATAAGCCTTCGTCTCCATGGCACCAATCCATGGTGAAGGTATCCCCAAGAAGAAGCGCGGGACGACGTTCAGGCACTCATACCGAGGCGTGCCTATCCCGCCGATCCGGCGCCTGAAGGCCTGGAGAGCAAAAAACTCCGTCCCGTCACAACCGGGGACGAGCTCCTTCGGTGCGTCGTACAGCCACCACAAGCTCGGGCGAGTGCACGGCGAGGTCCTGGCCCATTCCTCCAAAACCTCCCGCTTGTGAGCGTCCCATAGCGCTTTTTTCTCATCTTTCGTCATGAAACGAAGCCATACGCGCGCCGAAAGAGGCCGATCATGGAGCAGGTTCAGCTGGTCGGGAGTCAGGGCACTCTCGCGCCGGCTCCGGGGAGTCCGTTTCCTGTTCGTCGCCATGCCGCTACCTCCCCGCCGGCCGGCCCGGTCGTTCCTGGAGCGGCTCAAGGTCCAGGTTCAGCGCCTTGAGCGCGGCCAGCATCGCCGCCCTGGAATCTCTTTCCACCGTGGTCAAAGGGTGGGCCTTCGGCTGGCCGAACCGATCTTTAACGGTCAAGCCTTCTTTCGCTATTACCGCCTGCGCGTCCCTCATCCGGTCAAAGGCCTCCGCGGCGGTCTGGAGAATTAGTAGTCCTGCCTCGTCCTCAATCCCGTATTCCTTGAGCAACCTAGACCAAAGCGATTTGGCCTCCTTGCCCAGGTGTTTCGGGGTCTTCGTTCCCATGTTTCACCTCGGAATTTTTTAAAGCAGAATCTTCGTTTAATAGAAATGGAGGCTAGCGCTCGTTGAAACTATGAAATATTTTAAAGATTTAAGCCCCCCCCAAGGGGAGACTGTCACTTCCTCCAGTGGTGGTTTCTGTCGGTCGGGAGCCCGTCAACGCCGCAGGCCTTGCTCACCTTGCCCTTTGCTGTTGGGTTACCAAAGGCTCCGTCACAGGTCGCAGTTTTCACAGCATGACAGCGGGTGCACAACCCTTGCAAGTTGTCGTAGTCGTAGAACAGGGTCAGATCCCCTTTGTGCGGCACGATGTGGTCACAGACCGTAGCCAGCACGAGTCGCCCTTGCTTCTCGCACTCGGCGCACAGCGGGTCCTCTCTGAGCTTCCTGGCCCGGATCTTCTTCCACTCAGTCGAGTAGAGGTGTAGGTGCGCGTTGTCCCGCCTTGACTGGCTTTGTAGGCGCTGCTGCACCCGGTGCTTCTCGCACCGCCCAGAATCCACCAGTTCGGGGCAACCAGGGTGAGTGCATGGGCGCTTAGGTTTGATCGGTGACATCGGCCCCTCCTTCCGGCTTGATATGGTGCGTCTCAGTATCCTTCATTATGTTCCACCGAAGATCTTGCTCGGCATCCTCTAGCATCGTGACTAAGTCGCCATCGCTTATGCTCGCCTCACAGAAGACCTGCACAATCACCACCCCTCGGCGTTTTGTTTCGACTCGTAGCTGCATTTGTCTTCTCTCCTATCCTTATACACCTTCGAACTTCTGATACTCTCCAAGCCAGCAGGCGGGGATGCTCACATTGCGCTCACCGGCCCTCTGCTTCTCGATTATGAGTTCGGCCTTTGCCTGGTGCTCCCGATAGTTGTGCTGGCCATCGTCAACCCGATCCTTGCACTTCTGGCAGTAGACCGCCGGCCGGTATGGGAAGATGATCACGTCCGCGTCCTGCTCGATTTCCCCCGAGTCCCTAAGATCGCTCATCATCGGCCGCTTATCGTTTCTCTTCTCAACCTCGCGGCTAAGCTGTGAAAGGACGACCACGGGAATGTCCAACTCCCGGGCAAGCTGCTTGAACCCTCGGCTGATCTCACCGAGCCCCTGCACCCGGTTGTCTTTCGGGTTCGACACGGACATCAGCTGCAGGTAGTCAACCACGACCAGGTCAAGTCCTTCCTTCTTCTGCCGGCGAGCCTTGGCCCTCAGATCCCGCAGGGAGATCGCCGGAGTGTCATCGATCGCCAGCCGCCAGCCGTGAATTTCGCTCATTGCCTTGGTGAGGTACGACCACTCGATTTCTTTGAGTTGTCCAGTTCGGATGCTCTGGTACTTGATTCCGTGGCCGGCTGCCATCCGGTCAATGATGTCCCCGCGGCTCATCTCCAGGGTGAACAGTAGCGCCGACTTCCCAGAGGCTCCGGCGTTGGCCAAGACGTTGCCGGCAAAGGCCGACTTCCCCATCGACGGCCGCCCTCCAATGACGATAAATTCGCCCGGGTGCATCCCAGAGGTGGCTTTGTCCAGGTCTTTCAGGCCATAAGGCAGCCCCTGAACGGTGCCTCTAGTCTCATGCCGCCTCTCGACGCGCTTGATCGCTTCCCTGACTGCCTGCTCCATGCCGACAGCGGCGCTGCTCTCCTTGCCTATTGCCGGCTGGACGGCACGCTCGAGCTTTGCAACGGCCTCTTCCATCTCGCCGCCGCGGTAAATGATCTGGATCGCCTCTTGTGCATCTGACACCAGCCGGCGTTGCAAAGCCCGTTGCGCCACTATGCGGCAGTAGTAGAGGGTGTTCGCGGCCATCGGCACAAAGTCGACAAGGATGGCAAGGTATGCTGCACCTCCAACCTGCTCAAGAGAACCGGCGTTCTTGAGCTCGGTTGAGGTGGTGATCAGGTCAATGGGCTCGTTCCGATTGCTTAGCCGGGACATCGCCAGGAAGATCAGACGGTGAGACTCACGATAGAAGTCGTTGACCTCGATCGCGCCATGGACGGCGTCGATTATCTCGTTGTCTACGAAGATCCCCCCGAGGATTGACATCTCCGCTTCTATGGCTTGAAGTGGCAGCTGCT
>Ga0209317_1001942_pt1 | contig 16192 bp, 13 predicted proteins | sample RifGroB2_FD_183994 | JGI IMG/M metagenome (GOLD analysis project Ga0209317, IMG submission 183994) | Soil microbial communities from Rifle, Colorado, USA - Groundwater B2 (SPAdes) (version 2) | ecosystem: Environmental > Terrestrial > Soil > Unclassified | place: Rifle, Colorado | collected... | reverse complement strand
GTGATCAAGTTGGGACGGACTGGGGGGACGTAGGAAACGTTTGGTAACATTTCCGTGGAGGTCGGTTACAAAAAGGGCTGGAGATGACTAGGAGGTTCAAATGCCACGGCAGGCGCGGTTGGAAATTCCTGGTTTAGTTCATCACGTGATGGCGCGAGGGACCGAGGGGCGTGAGTGGGTCCATGGGGCCAGGCATTGATAACTTGATAACTCCGGTTAGCAGCAGCCAGACGCCAATTGATTATAGATTACTCCCCCAGGCACGCCTCTGGCCAATACATCTGACGATACACCCAATCAGCCCCCCTGCTGATGATCAGTAGATGAGACGGGAGTTGCACCGAGTTATTTCTCATTTTTACCAGTTTATTGTAGGAAAACTTCTGCACGATGCTTTTGCAGGAAACCGGAATCGGGCACGAATTTATCCGGCAACTGAATCTGCTTTCCTTCAAACACAAGAAAACTCTGCTCCAGTGCTTCGTTGGGCAGGTAATCTCGCAGGTATGAGCCAACCACGAGCTGATAGTTTTCGTCAAAGGTTATCAACCCCCTATCAAAGGCTATGTCTTGGGTCGGCGCGAGACATAACCCATTTCTCGGGTTAAGACGATGCTCAGGGTAACGGCCCCAGGGAAGGATATGACTGGCCACAAGCAATTCAGCAATCGGATTCCCAGTTACGCAACAGCGACAGTTATATGAAGCGAGCACGCTCTGGCGGAAAAACCTCTGGCCTAAGCGGGCTTTAGTTGTCATTACAATTTCAGTCGGTCCTATAGGCGTATTTGTCGGAAGATTGAAGGCTCGACGTTTTGGGGTTTTTTCTGATGCCGGGGAAACGATCAGTTCTTCATACATTGCCTTCCCCAGCAGTAATTGCAAATGGTCTTCACTCTCTACCCCAAAACGCTCCCAGTCCGCGTTGAACTCATGCCATACCTCCCTGTCTCCCTTGCTTGAGCTGCCGAGTCCCTTAATCCCGCGGGCCTGCAATTGTGGATCAAGCGAAGCAAGATTGCAGAGCTTCATGGATAAGCTGCTAGGCGTTCGCCCTAACCTCTGCGACACTTCAATGATCACAGGATTGCGGTGATCAAGTTGACCGAAGGGGAGTTTGCAATAAAGGTTCATTGCCAGCATTAACTCAGCATGTGTCCATGATTTCCGTTGAGACATCTAATTCTCCAAGACCAAAAAAGCCGTCCGAGATCTGGCACGAGAAGGTGCGAAGCATTTTTGACACTTTGGTTGAAGCGATGTCTAGGGCTGCGCCCTCACCCGACGACCACCTCCGCCCGACCCTGACGTTTTTCATCGGTAGCCGTAATCTAGACTGAGGACTTTATTTACACGACTGCCGTCAAAACAGACGCCTTGCATGAACTCATTTGGGCCGAAGTTGTACAACCAAATCTCGCGGCAACCACTGCTACCGGTATACTGACGACTAACAGGCTGTTCGCACTTCTCTAACACCTCTTGCTTTAAATCACCTTTCGCCGCCAGACCATTTTTGCACCGGCAGGATTCAAACACGTTCATACCGGTGTGAGCACTAGACGCCGCATTCATAGCAACCAAAGTGAGATTCACCGGTGGAGCGGCCTGTAAAGGTGCAATCCTTGCCTGAGACACTTGCTGAGACACCAAAGGGGTGACCTGCGGAGCCCTTTGGTGAACAGTTCTCTGCTGAGGTCGCGGTGCTGCTTGAATAGGTGCTGATTCAGTTTCTGCTTCGTATCTGGCGGGGACAATTACCACTTCATCCCCGTTTTTATCGGTGTAGGAGAAGTACTCTTTAATACGTGCTGGCGATTGCGGTTCAGCACGAATTGCACGCGGTGGCGAGGTTACCTGTTTTCCGGGGCGGGGGACTTCCTCTAGTGCGGTGCCCTGTACCTGAGAGGCTGCATGCCTTGCGGAATAAAGCGACGGAAACAGATAAAAGTGAACGAATAAAAAAACCACGGTCGAGATCAACAACCATTTCATGCTCATGCCTCATGCAGCCGTAGATGTACTTGTTCTTTTTATGGCCTTTCCACCCTTAAAACTCAGCATGGTCCGGTTTAGTCTTCGCAATGCCAGTTGCCGCAGTGCAAAAGCCCCTCACCCGGCCTTCGGCCACCCTCTCCCGGAGGGCGAGGGTAAGCAATTACTTCCGAGGTTTCATGACCCGCGGACTAAGCTCAGAAGATTCAACCAATTAATGAGAGCTAAAATACGACTAACTGCTGCACGTGTCAAGATGGAAGAGGCGGGTGGGCAATTTGAAGGGATAAAGATGAGGAGTGATTAAAAGAGGTCAGTAGATTGTGCGGACACGGTCCTGATGAAGTAGGCGGAGAGTACCAGAGGACGCCCCTACCATCCTGCGTTTTTTCACACTGAGTTCCAGCCACTAACTCAGCTAGCTGATTGACGGCTCTGTTTCCAAGGTGAGCTTCAGAATAAGACAGAAGTTGGAAAAGTATCAGGAATTGCGCGAGAAGTGCGAAGCATTCTTTCAGATTTTGGTCTGGGCAATGTCCAGGGCTGCCCCTCGGCCCCTCTTTATGTACTTTTAATTCAATAGTCAGGAAAAGGCAGATTGAAGCTGGTTTCCTCTTCAGGGTCGGCCTCCTACAACCTCATGCCTGATCTTGTCTTTACCCCCTGCTTTCGCTTCGTACATTAGACTATCAGCCCTGGCGATCATTTCGTCGACGGTTGCAGGTGGTTTGAAAAAAGTTACCATGCCGATACTGAACGTTACCGGCCAATCGCGCTGCACTACAGCCTGAAGTTCTCTTTTCACCTTGAAAATTAATGCATCCGCCGCTTCGCTTCCCGTCTCGGGCAGAAACAAGGCGAATTCGTCCCCACCCAGCCTTGCCACTATATCTGAGGTCCTTATATTGTCTTTTATAGTGGTTGACACAACTCGTAAAAGATTGTCTCCTGCAAGGTGTCCCATCGTATCGTTAACCGTCTTGAAATTATCTATATCCATGGAAATTACAGAGAAAGGGTGACCATAGCGACGGCTGATGCTGAGTTCCAGGTTTACCAGGTCGTAAAAGTTTCTTCTGTTCGATATCCCGGTCAGATGATCCGTTCTTGAGGTATTTTTCTCCTGCTCAAGCGCATTTTTAAGAGCCGACAGAATGAAGGAAACTATCAGAAAGAAACTGAGCTCCATGAAATCGTTCCAGTAAAGCGCAACAGGATGTTCGTGGTATGTCTTTCCCAGCAATTCAGCGATGAGCCAGGCAAGTGCGGCAAACACGGAAAAAACCATACCTGTCGTTCTTCCGCCAAACCATGCAACAAGAATTACGGGAAACAGGTAGAAGAGGGAAAGGGAATATTCCGGGTTGGTCAGGTAGTCAGCAGTAGCCACAGCTAGAATGCCTAAGGTTCCCCAGACCAGGGCAACTGGTTTCTTGCTGAAATATTCATGCAAATTCGTGTGATTCTTCCTGAATATTTTCAACGGCTTAATCTCCTTAGTCTCAACTCAAGCACCATTTCCTGCATGGCGCGAAGGTCCCGCACTCTCCAGGGCGCACCAGTTGACTGCGTATTCCCCCCCTTTTGATGGCCACTGCCTACCCTGCCGGTCGCTTGGACACCGCCATGCTCACCATCCTCTGACCGTTCGGACATTCGAGTCCCAATCGCCTGAAAGAAAACTTATCTATCAATCTTAATCTAACAAGGCGGAACTATATTACCTCTCCTTACCCAAGTCAAACTGGTTTGTGATCATCTCCACTTAACGGTTCTCCCTCGCCACCATGTTACTGCGCCAGGCAATTTATGATACAGGGGATTCAGTCAGTCCCTCTGTGTCGCCTGAAGTATTCGCTCACTCGTCTTTAGGGGCGTAGCTGCAACTCGCATCATGAATATCGGATTTGGCTTTTGGAGCTAGATTGAGCGATGTGAAATGAGTTTCGGCTTCGCGAATCGAATTCAGGGATTGTGAAAACATTTTCCGCTTTGCGAGTTCGATTTGGAGATTCTGAAATTATTTTCGTCTTTGCGAGTTCGATTGGGCAATACTGAAAATATTTTCGGCTTTGCCAGTTCGATTTGGCGATTCCGAAAATATTTCCGGTTTTGCCAGTTCGAATTTGGCGATTCCGAAAATATTTCCGGCTTTCCGGGTTCGATTTGGCGATTCTGAAAATAATTTCGGCTTTTCCTGTTCGATTTGGGGAATGGTTAGATTTGGCGAGCTTGACAGGGGTGGGAGGTAGATGAAGAGGCCCCGGCGTAGTGGATAACCTTCGCCGGGGCCCGATTGAGTGGCACCTCGCGGTGCACGAAGCTTCTCTTTTGAGAGGAACTAGACCTCCCTGCTGATCAGGTGGCGATGATGGTAACCGGGGACGACCAGGGTCCGGTCTTTTTGGTGGAGCGCCCTCTGATGCAGAAGGAGTACTGTTGGGTCGGCGTCAGTCCGTTGTACTCCATGTGGGAACAGCCCATATAGGTATCGAAGTGCCTATACTCTTCCTGGTTGGTAGGATCCGCTTGGGTGTAGCGCACCTCGTAGAAGGTGGCACCGGGGATCGGCTTGGCCTTGCCGATCGCCTGCCCTCGGTGCTCCCCTTGTATAACGTTGAAGCTTGAGGTGATACCAATCGGCAAGGAGCTGGTAGTTCGCGGCTTTTTCACGGGGAAGCCCAATGCAGCGATCTTGGCAGTGTCATCCCAGTAGCAAAGTTCCACGTTGTTGGCGATCTTTTTGATGAGATCAATCGACTTGGTGCGCGCTTCTTTTCTTATCGCTACTTTCTGGACATCCTTGTAGATGGCCGCATTGTAGGCCGCTTGAAAGATGTCGCGGTGCTCCTTCAGGCTTTCGAGTCTCGGGCAGTCCCCATGCCACTTGAACTCCTGAATGACGCTGCTTGCGCTAATGCCGTCATGGAGTGTTCCCATGAAGGTAATTAGGCCGGGGTCGTTCAAGCCTTCAACGGCGCCCATGTCAATGGAATTTCGCATCGGTCCCTCCTATTTTTAGATTTTGCTAATTATAGGCATCGCAGACCCGATTGCAACCGGTACCTGAATTTTGTGGGATCGGTGTGGTCTTTTACATGCGGGCTTTGAAGATGTTCAGCGGATTTGCAGAAAAGCGCTCCTGAGTAACTTAAGCGTAACCGCCTGAAGTTGCGTAAACCTGCTTCCCCCCATCCCCCTCCCGCCTTCGGGCTGAAGCGCTTCGGCGCCCAATCTCCCCCTTGAAGGGGGAGGAGCCCTAACGGCCCCTCCCCTTCAAGGGGAGGGTGTGGATGGGAGCAGGCAGGGCGGTGCAGGAGTCACTTTCTGATAAAGGGTCGCCCACGGCGGCGTGGGGCGCTTCTGAGGGACTTCAAAGGCAGATCCCCCCTGTCCCCCCTTTGCTAAGGGGGGGACCCAGTATCCGGGGCTCTTCAGAGTTAGGACAGAGTTCCTCTCCGATAAACCGCCGCCGCAGGCGGGGTCGGGTGCTAATCAGAACTATTTAAATTATCGGCACCGTTTCAGTAATGCTCAAACCCGTCATCCATCAGGCACTCTTTCTCGGCCAGGTTGAGTTCCAGCCCGGCAGCTCCTTTATTGCCCACGCCCGCCTTGGTGAGAATCCTGCCGATGACCGGCGACTTGGAGGGAGGCGCCGAGTACACCTTTGATTTGACCGGCTGGCGCCTTACCGGCGCGACTTCCTCGATCTTGAAATATGCGATGGCCCCCTGGAGCTGCTCGGCCTGCGAGGCGAGTTCCTCGGAGGTCGAGGCCATTTCCTCGGAAGAGCCGGCGTTTTGCTGGATCACCATGTCCAGTTGCTGTATCGCCTTGTTGATCTGCTCGGCACCGGTGTCCTGTTCCCGGCAGGAAGCGGAGATCTCCTGCACCAACTCGGCGGTCCTGCTGATATCGGGTACCAGCTTTTGCAAAAGTTCTCCCGCGGTCTCCGCCACTCCTACGCTGCTCAGCGAGAGAGCTCCGATTTCTCCCGCCGCCTTCTGACTGCGCTCGGCAAGCTTTCGGACCTCCGAGGCGACTACGGCAAATCCCTTGCCGTGCTCGCCGGCGCGGGCGGCCTCGATTGCTGCATTCAGCGCCAGCAGATTGGTCTGCCGGGCAATCTCCTCGATGATCGATATCTTGCTGGCAATCTCCTTCATGGCGGATACCGTCTGGATCACCGCCTTGCCCCCCTCCTGGGCGTCCCTGGCGGATTTGGCGGCCATTTTTTCGGTCTGAATGGCGTTGTCGGCATTCTGCCTGATATTGGCGGACATCTGCTCCATGGAAGAGGAGACCTCTTCAGCCGCCGCCGCCTGTTCGCTCGCCCCCTGCGACATCTGCTCGGAACCGGTCGACAGTTCCATGCTGCCGGCTGCCACGTTGTCGGCGGATGCTTTCACCTCCGTCACCACGTCGCTTATTTTTTTAACCATGGCACTCAAGGCAAGCATCAATTCGTCTTCTGCCGAACGCTCCCTGATCTCGACGGTAAGATCTCCCTCGGCAATCTGCTTGGCCGCCGCGGAGATTTTCCGTGTTGCCTCGACGGTAGCGTTGACGGCCGCGGCAATCGTCTCGAAGGTCTGTTTGGTCTGCTCGGTGTCGAGGTCGGACGGCCCGGCGGCAAGGGCAAAGTTGACATCCCCCTTGGCCAGTTTGCCGAGGCAGCCCACCAGTTTCTCGGTTTCGTGTTCCTGATAATCGGCAACTTTTTTGGCCTGGCGAGCCGCCTTCTTCGCCGCGGTCTGATCCGTTACCACCTCGAACACGCCGATCACCTTGCCGGCGCCGTCTTTGATCGGCACGCCGGTATAGGAGATGTCAAGATCGAGCCCGGCCGAAGGATGGGCATCGGTTTCTCTCGTTGCCTGCTGGCCGCTGGCGATGGCCTGGTAACAGGCACAGTTCGGGGTTTTGCAGTCGGAGGTTTTGAAATGGTCGTAGCATTTGGAACCCGCCACCTGGCTCGGCGTCTTGCCCCCCACCTTGGCTCCCAGTTCGTTGATGTAAAGCACGCGGAAGTCGTTGTCGATGATCATGGCCGGGCTGGGCATATTGTCTAGGAATCCCACCAGCCGGTCGATGGTGTCGTTCACCCCCTGCACTATGCCGCGGTAGGCACCCTGGTGCTTGCCGGCATCGGCACGGGTATTCAGGCGTCCCTCCAGTGCCGCCTGGGAAAGCATTGCGGTATCTGCAGTGAGGGTGTTGATGACCTTGGCACAGCTGTTAAGCGCATCGGCAATCGACTCGAAGGTCTCCTTCACCCCCCTGGTATCGTCGTCGGCCGCATCGGTGACAATGGCGAAGTCGACATCGCCCTGCGCCAGTTTGCTAAGGCCCGCCACCAGTTTACTGGTTTCCTTTTCCTGGTAGTCGTTGATCTTGCCGGCCAACCGGAACGCCTTCTTGACCGCGGTCTGGTCGGACACCACTTCGAAGGCACCGATCACCTGACCTGCCTCGTTTCTAAGCGGCATGCCGCTGTAGGCTATATCCAGATCGACCCCGGGCGCCGGATGGGCATCGGTTTCACTGCTGACCGCCAGTCCGCTCTGCATGGCCCTGCCGCAGGCACAGTTCTGGGTCTTGCAGTCGGAAGTCTTGAAATGGTCGTAGCATTTCATGCCGACCACCTGGGCCGGGGTTTTCCCCGCCACCTTGGCCCCCAGCTCGTTCATGTACAAAACGGTGAAGTCGTTGTCGATCACCATGGCCGGAGCCGGCATGTTGTCTAGCAGGCCGACCAGCCTTGCCATGGTGGCGTTTACCCCTTCCACGATCTTGCGGAAATCCCCTTCGTGCCTGGTGGCGTCGGCACGTGTGGAGAGTCTCCCTTCTATCGCCGCATGGGCGAGCATGTCGGCATCGCTTACCATGGCCTTGACCGCGGCGACCGTCGTTTGGAGGCTTTGGGCGAGGACGTCCTTGTCCGATTTGACGGCGAATTCGATATCCAGATCACCCGCGGCCAGCCTTTGCGCAACTTTGGCTGCCTCGGAAATATTCACCGTCATTTTTTGAAAGGCGCGGGCAAGTTGTCCCGTTTCGTCCTCCGATTCCGCCGACACCTCGACTTCGACATCCCCCATGGCAAGCATCTCGGCTGCGGATATGATTTTTTTGATGTTTCTGCTGATCCTTGACGCTACGACATACGCCAACAGGAGAACTACCACTACTATCAAGAGGGTGGCTCCCGCTATTTTCCAGCGCAAGGCCGCCATGGCCTGCTGCATGTCGTCGACATAGAGTCCGCTGCCGACCACCCACCCCCAGGGCTTGTAGAGCTTAACGTAGGAGAACTTGGACACGGCAGTAGTCGATCCGGGCTTGGGCCAGAGGTAGGTCACGAGACCCTCCCCCGTTCCCTTGGCGACGTTGACGAACTCGACGAAGACCGCCTTGCCGTCGGGATCCTTCATGCCGGACTGGTCCTGACCGTCCAACTCCGGCTTGATCGGATGCATGACGATTTTTGCATCGAGATCGTTGATCCAGAAATATTCGTTTCCCGCATAGCGCAGCTGCTTGATCTGCGCCGTCGCCCGCTTCTTGGCTTCCTCCTGGGTGAATTCTCCTTTCTGCGCTCTTTCGTCGTAATCGGCAATCAGTTTAACGGGAAGCTCGACGACGGATCTCAAGGTCGCTTCTCTCTCGGCCAGCACCTTTTCTTCCAGGTTCGGCAACAAATACAGGAAATTCACCAAGGAGACGATGAAAACGGTAGCCATGGAAACACTCATAACTTTAGCAGCGATACTCCAGTCTCTAAAACGCAACATTTTCATCTCCCATTACTCCTTTGCTTGTTGTAGACAAATCGGGTTCAGGGGTAACCTGCCCCTTCCATTCGTCAGTGCCGACCAGCCGGTCGCTCGCAGATCATCAACCCGTATCAGCCTTGCTGAAGCAAAATCTGAAACGAACCATCATCGGAGCCACTGCCTATGTATCGACCCATTGCCGCACAACTTAAGGGTAAATCGCGTTTGCGTTTTACCGGCTATTCGGGCGAGAACTTGAATGGCCGCAACTGTTCCAGAACAGCAGATGACCGCAGCCCTCCCGGATGGGGTCGCACATCGTTGCAAGGCCAGCGAGACTGTTGACGAAACTTGGTAATTCAGAAGGAGGACTAAGAGGCGAAAACCAGGATGCAAGGGGTGGGTTGAAATGGGAGGGGGATATGGAATATCCCAAACTAAGGTGCCGTTGCTATCTGCTAAACTAACCTCCTCCTTTAACAAAGGGGGATTGAGGCAGCGTTGTCCGGTAAGGTTCCTGCACTCCGTGGCAACTTCCCTCATCCGCCCCTTCGGGGCACCTTCTCCCGCAGGGAGAAGGGATAAATGGTTACCCTCGCCCTCCGGGCCTGCCCGACGAAGCGCTACGGCGCGTAGGCGGGAGAGGGTGGCCGAAGGCCGGGTGAGGGGCTTTTGCGCTGTTTTGTTGCCGAGAGGGCTCGGATTTCCGGTTCGCCTCTCCTGACCTGCCTTCCTAGCGTCCCGTTACCAGCAGTTCCTTGTAGGGCCATTCCGCAATGCCGTCTTCCAGGATCTGCAACCGCGATTCGGGAATCCCCTTGGAAATCAGGTAAGCATAGCTGTTCTTGGCGCCGCTCATGCCCCGGGGACAGAGCACCACTACCGGTGCATCACTGGCATTGATGATCGGCAGGGTTTTGTCCAGCCGGGTCTTCTCCTCGTCAGTCTTGGCCGGAAAAGCGTTGGTTTCCATGGAACCGGGGAGGTGATGTTTCTCAAAATCAGCGGCAGGCTGGATGTCCACCAGCAGCACCGGCTTTTTCTGGTCTATCATTTCCTTTAACTGCTGCGGTTCGATGTAGTTGGCAGCCAGCACAGTACCGGCAGCAACCAGAGTCAGTGATAAAGACAGGGCGATTTCCTTGAACATGTTCTTTCTCCTTGGTAGGCAAACAACAGAAGGCATTCGAGCCTCATGCAAAAATTCGTACGGATTTACCTTTAGATAATCATCTACAACGTGCACGCGTGCAGCGCAGCTCCCAAGGCTCCTACGATGGAAGGTGCCGGGGGAACCAGCACCGCCACCCCCAGCTCCAGCTCCAACAACCGCACCAGGGTGGTGTTGTTGGCTACGCCGCCGCTGAAGACCAGGTGGTCGCCGTAGCCGCTCTTGGCGACCATGCCTGCCAGGCGTCCCGCTACGGCGAGGTGCACGGAGCGGGCAATGGTCCCGGGGGGCACACCCCGGTTTTTCAATGACACCACCTCCGACTCGGCGAAAACGGCGCACATACTGTTGATGGGGGTCCCGTGTTCGGCATCGGCGGCAGCCCGGCCGAACTCCTCCAGCTCGTACCCCAGGGAAACCCCCATCATTTCCAGGAAACGGCCGGTTCCGGCGGCGCATTTGTCGTTCATCTGAAAGCTGGTCACCCGGCCAGATTCGTCCAGCAGGATGACCTTGCAATCCTGCCCACCCACATCGAGGATCGTCCTGCAACCCGGGAAAAGATGCCGGGCACCCAGGGCATGGGCCTTGATCTCGGTGATGACGCTCAGCTCCTCATGCTGCCGCAGCAGATGACGACCATAGCCGGTAGCGACCACCCGGGCAGCAGGGTGCTGTTCAAGAAAAGCGAGCGCCTGGCGGTGCGGCTCGTAGCCGCTTTCCGTCACCTGATGTCGGACTATGGCGCCGTCCTGCCAGACCACCGCCTTGACCGTACGGCTTCCGAGATCAATGCCGATCCGCATGCGTCACCCCGTGATCTGTTCGATGAATGCCTCGACCCGCGTCTGCAGCTGGCCGACATCGTCGGGAGAGTAGTCGCTTTCGATGGCCATGAACGGTATGCCGCGCTGTTCGCACGCCTCGCGCAGCTTGATCGCCTCGATGTTGTAGGTGTGGCAAAACTGCAGGCAGTAGTCGATGATCCCCTGGGCGCCGGAATCCCGGTACTCCTTGATTACCTGGTCGATGCGCTCGTCGTTGGGGGTGAAGCAGGAGCAGTCTATCTTCATGTAGCGCTCGGTGAGCCGCTCCAACTGCTCTTCGACCGAGGTTGAGCCTTCGTCGATCAGATCCTTGTAATAGCGGGTGCCGATGCAGCTCTCCTCATTGACCACCACCGCTCCGGATGTTTCGATGATGTTGTGCAGCTTCCAGTTGGGAAGCGCCATCGGGGTCCCCGACACCATGATGCGCGGGGTCGAGGCCGGGGCGACGGCGATCCCGTCGGCAATCCTCTGGTCCAGTTCTTTGCAAAGCTCATTCACTTTCAGGGTAAAGCGGACCGGTTCGTCGTAGAATGCGATCTGCTCGATCAGCAGCATATCCTTGCCGCTGATGGGGGACGGGTTGTGGTGACGCAGGTTGTTTAACCGCTGCAGGGAGGCGCGTTTCGCGTTTATGGTGCTGATCGCAGCGGCAATTTCCGCAAAACCGGTTTCCGTACCGGCAATTTTATCCACCGCCGCCTTGAAGTCCTTGACCTCTTCGACCCAGAGTACCTTGTCCCGCTCCCGCTTCATCTGGGGGATTTCCATGACGTGGGTCGGGACATACCGGTCCAGCAGTTCCCAGGTCTTCTTCTTGGCGTCACAGGTAGTCTCGCCATAAACCAGATCCACTGCCTGGAAGTAAGGGCAGATTTTGCCCACCTTGAAACCGAAGGCGGATTTGACCATGGGGCAGATATTGCGTGGCAGAATCTTCTCCGCATCGGCAATCGAGCCTTGAGCGCCGCCGCACAGGCCGACACAGACCCCGCCGGCCGCCACGATCAGCTCTTCCGGCACGTAGACGCAGAAGGTGCCGATAACCGGCTTTCCGCTCTCCTTGACTGCCATGATTTCGTGGATGCGGCCGGTGTGAATATTCTCCACCATGCTGTCAAAGTAGGCCATCCCGGCGGGCCGGTTCTTCTGCGAGAGAAACACATTAGTGTAGGCCTGGGTCAGCATGCCCGGCATCCCCGAAAATCTGGCAACATCCATCCCGAGCTTTTCCCACAACTCAGTATCCGACTTTACCTGAAACGCTTCGCTCATATATCCTCCTGAAAAAAGATGTTTAGCGTTAAAGGTTGTATGCTGCATTCACCATATAGTCAAATTCGAATTATTGATAGACATGGCAGGCATTATCGGTATTTGCAATAACTGCGGCACTGCAAAGACAATCAGACAACGCTGCCTCAATCTCCCTTTGCCAAAGGGGAAGTTGATCTGGCAGCAGATAGCAGCGGCCTTTGCCCCTCAACATATGGCCGTTATGTCAGATATGGCAGTTTCTCTCAACTGACGATCCTTGCCACCCCAAGAGATCACCCCTATTTAACGCGTTTAATCGACGTGTTGCGGCCGTGATGGGCGCAAGAATTCTTTGGCGCGCTAGTTGCTGCTGACAGGGTAGCGGAAAATGAACATTGCCTTACTTCCCTCGCAGTATAGATAAGATTCGAAACGTCGAGAGGAGAAAATTGGTTGAACAACTCAAATACATAGGCACTCTCGGTGAATGGTCGGCAGCAGCGGTTTCTGCAATGACTCTGGCATTAGCTCTGCTGCTCGGTCTGCTCGGATACGTAATCATTTTCAAGGTGCTGTTGCGCTTCGCAGCACGGCCCGACACCTCGCTGCACCAGACTCTGGTGCAACGCTGGCGGCATCCCGCCAAACTGCTGCTTCCGCTTTTAGCGGCACTCTTGATTCTGCCATCGCTACATTTTCCGTGGCAGTTGGTTTCACTGCTGCAGCATCTGGGCAGTCTGGCACTTGTCGCTGCTGTCGCCTGGCTGCTGGCCGCCAGCGTGCTCGGTTTTCAGGACCTGGTGCTGCGGCGTTACGACGTTACCTCCAGCGACAACCTTAAAGCACGGGCGGTATCGACACAGGTTAACGTACTGGTAAAGATCACCATGGTTCTGATTCTCGTCATCGCCGGGTCGACCATGCTGATGACCTTCGACAAGGTTCGCCAGGTGGGAATGAGTTTGCTGGCATCGGCCGGGGTTGTCGGACTTATTGCAGGCTTCGCAGCCCAACGCAGCCTGGCGACCCTCTTTGCCGGTATTCAGATTGCCGTTACCCAACCGATCCGGATTGACGACGTGGTTGTTGTAGAGGGTGAATGGGGACGCGTCGAAGAAATCACCCTTACCTACGTGGTGGTCTGCATCTGGGATCTGCGACGTCTGGTACTGCCTATTACCTATTTCCTGGAAAAGCCCTTTCAGAACTGGACCAGGGTTTCCGCAGCTATGCTCGGTACGGTGACCCTGCATTGCGACTACCGGGTACCGTTGGAAGCGGTTCGGGCTGAACTGGACCGCATCCTTGCGGGCACCGATCTCTGGGATGGCAAGGCATCCGGTCTGGTCGTCGTGGAAGCTACCGACAAAACCGTGGTTCTGCGGGCGATGGTCAGCTCGAAAAATTCGGGGGATGGCTGGGATCTGCGCTGTCATGTCCGCGAGAAACTGATCGAATTCCTGCAAAGCGTGTATCCGGACTGCCTGCCGCGGGTACGCGCGGATGTGGCAACGCTCCCGAACCGAGTCCAGCAGACGGCTCAGAGCAGCTCGGATGAACGCCGCTTCCCGGTTCGGGACAATTTCAGTAAGGATTCGGCTTCAGTCGAGCACGATTTGCTTCATGGATCAAAAGGAGGTAACCATGCAGGTCATAATCAATACAGACCGTAACATCGAAGGTAACGAAGCACTGGCAGCCTATGTCAGAAGCGAAACCGAGCTGGCCCTGAGCCGGTTCAGCGATCATGTCACCCGGGTGGAAGTTCATCTAAGCGACGAGAAAAGCGACAAAAAAGGCGGCAAGGACGGGCAGCGGTGCGTTATGGAAGCGCGACTCGAAGGTCGTCAGCCCTTGGCGGCCACTTGCAGGGCCTTAACCCTGGAACAGGCTGTTAACGGCGCAGCAGACAAGGTGTCCAGATTGATCGAGAGCACCATTGGACGGTCAGGAAACCAGCGGGGACACAGGGCCGGTCCGCATCCTTACGGACTGGATGAGCCTGAGGAGTGATGATTGCATCATCGAGCGGGTACTGGAGAGATAATCCGGGCCAAAACGAAACGACGCAATAGTCGAAAAGGAGTCGGATATGAAAACAAAAGCGGGCTTATGGATCGATCACAGGCAGGCAATTGTAGTTATTATATCGACCACGGGTGAAGAGATCAAACAGATATCTTCAGATGCCGAAAAACAACTGAGGCGTACCGGCAGCACGCCGCTTCGGGGCAGCTTCGAAGCACAGAAGGTACCCGCGGATGACAGCCGGCAGAGAGTATTTACCGCACAACTCAAAACGTTTTACGATGAGGTGATCGACTGCATCCGTGATGCTGAATCCGTTCTGGTAATGGGTCCCGGTGTGGCAAAGGATGAGTTGAAGGCACGCCTTGATGAAAGCAACCTCGGTGACCGCGTCTCGAGTATCGAAACGGCAGACAATATGACGGACCCGCAGATAGCCGCGAAGGTTCGACGGCATTTTGGTGAATAACCGGTCGGTTCGAAACAGACCCTGTTTGCTACAAATTCATGAAAGTCTGGACAATTGCAGCGATAATTTAGCTGAAGGGCACTGCCCCCTACTCAGGGTCTTGCCCGCGGCATGACGGTGGTGGGTTCTGGCGGGCCGTTGAAGGCGCTGGTCGGCAAAGGTAACCGGCTACTTTTATGGTTTCTCATAAGTGATTAAAAAAGACCTTTACCCGCGGCATGGCTGCCTGGGTAAAGGTCTTCTTAATTCGAGCCTATTCAACTCTTCCAGCGTGTACACCTTTTCGCCTTTTGTGACCTCTATACTCAATTTAGCTATCCGCTCGGGCAGACTAAGCGATACATTAGGACAGTTCTGCTTGGCAAGACTGATTTGTTGCATCTGCTGTCGGGTTTTCCGGGAATGGTCATTTCAATCAACTCTTCCTCCATAGCAGGCCCGAGGTAACGCTCACGGAACGACTGCGGTCCTGCAAGAAGAGGGCATTTTGCAGAGTCTCGCGACTCATACTACCTTTAATCACCTCCAGCAACTGCATGACTTGGGGGTGACTTGGGGGGCGGCCGTTTAGCCAGTTTGTGGGAAAAGTGGACACCAACAAGAGCGAAGCTTCGCCATGCTGAATATGGATTAAATATCTGCAATCCCTATCCAAAGGGCGAGCAACCTGGTAACCTCGCCCATTTGCCTGTCGTTGAGACGGCCTATGATCCCTCCAATCTTTTCTCGGGGGACGGTCATGATCTTGTCTATCTGGATCTGGGAGGTGACGGATAGGCCATTGTCGGCATGCGGGTCAACGCTGTAACGGAATAGCGGCGTCGGCTTGATGTGGCTTGTCAACAAGCAGATGGTGACACTCGGATGATCTGTAAAGAGATCAGTTTGAACTATCAGGGCCGGTCGGGGTTTACCGTAATCGCCGGGAGTCGCAACCAAAACAACTGCCCCACGTTTCATTCCTCACTCCAGTCTGCGATCTCAGCAAAAATTCCGAGGTCGTGCGTTTCGGCCGGGTCGCCGTTGATAATTAGAGATTGCCTTCTGCACTCGGCAGCGAACCCGGGGGCCTTCGGGTCCGGAACCCATATTTGAACTGGCTTCAAACCCGCTGCCCGTAGCCGGTCTCTGTGGGTTTGAACCCTCTCTTTCACGGGATGCACTTTCATGACATTATCTCCTGTAGTGTTACATGTAACAGGCAGTAGTCGCGATGTCAATACCATTGCGATCCCCCCTTTTTGGCACGCAACACGATCAAGTAGGGTGAGGCGAACTGATCATGTTCGCCTCAGTTGCCGCGTTACCAAACGGTAGTTGCCGAGAACAGCAGTCTCAGCAAAGTCAGGGGTGTTACAGTGGTATGTGCTGGGGTGGGGGATTATAGAAGCAATGTAAGCGTCTGACTGCCTCAATGTAACCTGCATCAACATCTGCGTCAGACAACAAAAAAGGACCCAGGCAATTAAGCCTAAGTCCTTATAGTGTTTTGGTTGCGGGGACAGGATTTGAACCTGTGACCTTCGGGTTATGAGCCCGACGAGCTACCAGACTGCTCCACCCCGCGTCAGTAGTCATAGATATATACGTGAACTTCGTTCCCGGGTCAACAGAAATATTCTCCGCTTACCCTTTTTTTCCGCACATCCTCTGACGCACTACCTCG
>Ga0209317_1001941_pt1 | contig 16209 bp, 11 predicted proteins | sample RifGroB2_FD_183994 | JGI IMG/M metagenome (GOLD analysis project Ga0209317, IMG submission 183994) | Soil microbial communities from Rifle, Colorado, USA - Groundwater B2 (SPAdes) (version 2) | ecosystem: Environmental > Terrestrial > Soil > Unclassified | place: Rifle, Colorado | collected... | reverse complement strand
GATCAGCCCATTGAAAAAAATGGTGTCGAAACTTTTACAATGGGCTGATCCTGCTTTTTGTCTTTCAGTAAAAAAGTGGTCAAAACTGCCGCGATGCCCGGCAGGAAAGCAATCAGGAACAAGGTTTTATAATCGTCGGGACGAAAATACAAAAAGATAAGGGCGGCAAGTGGCCCCAAAACTGCCCCAAAAGTGTCCATCGAACGGTGAAAACCGAATACTTTCCCTTTGGTCTGTGGGGTAGCTTCGTCAGAAAGCATGGCATCGCGTGCCCCGGTACGCAAGCCTTTTCCAAAACGGTCGATGGTCCGGACAAAGAAAATCCAAACCGGAACTACAAATAATATCATCAATGGTTTTGAGATGGCGCTCAGTGAATATCCAAGCTGAATAAAAGGAGCGCGCTTGCCCGAGTTATCCGATAGTTTTCCGAAATAGCCTTTGCACAATCCGGCAGTGGCTTCAGCAATTCCTTCCAGAATTCCGATTAAAAGAACTGAAAAACCAATGCTTTGCAGAAAAACCGGCATAACCGGGTAAAGCATTTCACTGGCCATATCGGTAAACAGGCTGATGAGCGAAAGAATCCAGACGGTTCTGGTAATGTATTTTTTAAACATCAAACATCTTTTTCTTTCCTGATTTGTAGAGCAAAACGTCTGTTTTACTGAAAGTTACCAGGCATCCGTATTTCATCGCTTCAAGTTGTGGTCGCAGGCTTTCGTAAAACGAACGGATTTTATCTTCGTCATCAATCAATTCTACCACGATAGGCAGTTTTTCGCTCACTTCCCAGAATTTGTACGAATGGATCACCGAACTGGCGCCATAACCCAGAATGCCTTTCAGTACGGTTGCACCGGCAATTCCTTCTTTTTTTGCCCGAAAAACAATGAATTCGGATAGCGGAGTTTGTCCTGTTTTATCGGTCGAACTGATGTAAATCCGTAAAATGCCAGCTTGTGTGTTGTTTTCCATTTTAGAATAGTTTTAGGATGATACGTCCGGCAAAAACAGCCAGAAGCCCCAGAAAAAAACTGAGCGATGTATAGAAGGCGAACCGCAACCATTCTTCCTGCCGAAGCAATAAAAAAGCGTCGTTCGAAAAAGTTGAAAATGTGGTAAAACCGCCGCAGATTCCGACAGTCAGGAATAAGCGGACTTCAGGACTCAGAAAATCGCCTTTTTCTGAAAGGCCGTAAATAATACCAATCAGCAAGCACCCAACAATATTTACGATAAATGTACCCCAGGGAAAAACTGAAGCAAGGTTGAACTGAAAATACCTCGAGATCATAAAACGGGCAACTGTTCCGATGAATCCGCCAAATCCAACAATCAGGATAGATTTTAGCATGAAATTACATTTTAAATCGTTTGAATTTAGTCAGAAGTCATCAGCCTGATAGGTAATCAAGGCGATTAAAGGCAGACCTCATTGCCATTGACAAATATAAAGAATCTGCAAATACCGGTTACATCAATTCAAATGATTATCCTGATTTTTATGCCTGTAAATCATTTGACTGTCCAACATAAAGGATTCTTTGTTATTTTTGAACAGGAAACCAATTTATTTGCCGGTTTGTTTTCAATTAATACCTGAATCAATCAGTTACCAGTTTTAAATTGCAGCTCCGGAAACCAACTAAACCTAACCATGAAAATCATGAAATGCTTGCTTAAAAAGAGAATTACTGCTGTTTTAATGATAGCAGTTATACCGTTGTTGCAGTATTCTGTATGTACCGCACAGAAATCTGAAATTAATCAATCCATCACCAGTACCCGGAAAGGGGAGTTAACTATCAAGGCGAAACGTGGTGCTCAGGTAACGGTGGAACAGCTTAGCCACGAATTTTGGTTTGGGTGTGCCCTTCCCGACCACATGTTTGTTGGTTCAGCCTCTGAATCTGACAAAAAGCAATTCAAGGAGAAATTTCTGGAGAATTTTAACTCGGCAGTTACTGAAAATGCTGTGAAATGGGGCAATATGGAACGCCAAAAAGGTAATGTGAAGTATTCGGTGATTGATGCAATGCTCGCATGGACAGAAGCAAACCACATCCCGATAAGGGCACATAATCTGTTCTGGGGAATTCCTGAATTTGTACAGCTCTGGGTAAAAGAATTGTCAAACGAAGAGCTGGAACAAACTTTGAAAAACCGCACCGAAACGGTAACAGCCCGTTACAAAGGCCGGTTTCAGGAATACGACCTGAACAACGAAATGGTTCATGGGAATTATTATGAAGACCGGTTGGGGCCTGACATTACCAAAAAAATGGCACAATGGGCACGAACCGGCGACCCGGAAGTCAAACTTTTTTTAAACGATTACGACATTCTAACCGGAGTAAAGTTGCCGGAATACCTGGCTCAAATCCGTAAACTTCTGAAGCAGGGAGTCCCGATTGCAGGCATTGGCGTACAAGGACATCTTCACGCCGAAACGTTCGACCGGGTTCAATTGAAAAATGCACTCGATTCACTGGCACAGTTTCATTTACCTATTCGGGTTACTGAATTCAATATGCCCGGACAGCGGTCGAAATATTACAAGGATCGAAATTTGGTTATGACCCCGGAAGAGGAGGAATTAAAGGCGATAGAACTGGTTGATTATTACAAAATCTGTTTTGCTCATCCCGCTGTGGAAGGGATCCTGATGTGGGGATTCTGGGAAGGAGCCAACTGGATACGGCCTTCGTCGTTGTACAAAAAAGACTGGACTCTTACGCCTGCCGCAATTGCTTACCACAACCTTATTTTTAAGGAGTGGTGGACGAGCGAAAATGGCAGAACCAACCGCGATGGAGAATTCACAGTTCCGGCATTTTTCGGGAAATACAAGGTTACCGTAAACGGAAAAACGAAAAATATTGATTTAACCAAAGCTGCCGGAAAAGTGGTTGTGGCGTTTAAATAACCTTTGCACATGAAAAATAACCACATAGGTCACATAGAAAAATAAAACTATGTGTTCTATGTGCCTATGTGGTTCAAAAAATAAAGTATATGAAAAGTAAATTTCTTGTTTTAATAGTTTGTATTTTATTCGCAAATTCTGTGATTTCAGCGCAATTTGCCAAATGGACAAAAACTGAATTGATCCTGAACAATGGAATGGTTGAACGGATCATCAGATTGCCATCATCCGAAGGTCAGTTTCTAACCACCTCCTACAAACCGTTAACTGGCGAGTTTAAGTATTTTCTGCCTGAAAATACCGACTTTCAGTTCGAATTGAATGGAATAATCTATTCAGGAAAAAGCAATTGGAGTCTGGCTGGTGTAAAATCCATCCGTGATTTGCTTCAGGGCAATGGAGCTGCCGTGACCTTACTGAGCAGCGATAAAAAGATTGAACTTACCCTGAAATACCTGTTGTATCCCCAGTTGCCGGTTATCCGAAAAAGTCTCGTGATCAAGAACCTGGACAGCGAGGCATCTTCATTAGAGTCGGTTGATATCGAAAAACTGAATGTAATCAACTACTGGGCCAGTACTTTCAGCTGGATTTACAGTGATTACGGCCGGAGAAAATCAATTGGCCCTTACGAAGGAAACAAGCAGGATGCGCTCATGATTGTGCATAACCCGGACTGGGAGGCTGGCATAGTGATTGGTAACGAAGCTTCAGGAGTACTGAAACGAACGGCTTTGTTTTGGGATGGAGCTGAAATCACAACTGGCCTTACCCATAAAGATGCACGTTTTCCCTTCCGCAAATGGATCAAACCTCAGGAATCGTTTGAAACACCGCAGGTTTTCACTATGGTTTACAACAACCGGAAAAATCCGGAAGAAATCCTGAGCACGGCTGTCCCCGATTTTATCCGGAAACACATGGGCATCCGCCTTTCTGTATTGGATGAAAAACCAACCTTCGTTTACAACACCTGGAATCCTTTCGAAAAAAATATTGATGCAAAACTCGTCATGGAACTGGCTAAAGCTGCAGCTGATGCAGGGATGAAAGAATTTATTATTGATGATGGCTGGCAGGATAGCTACGGCGATTGGGGAATAGATTACAAAAAATTTCCAAATGGTTTAAAACCGGTTTTTGACTACATCAAATCGTTGGGAATGAAACCAGGTTTGTGGGTAAGTGTAGGCAGTGCATCATCTAAAAGTAATGTGTTTAAACAACATCCTGAGTGGTTTGCCCGCGATAAAAATGGAAATTTCGCCAATCTTCACATTGATCAGGCTGTTGATGAAATACGCTCGGCCTGTTATTCTACTGACTGGAAGGATTATATAAAAGGTGTATTGCTAAAATTGGCTGTGGACTATGGCCTGGAATACCTGAAACTTGATTTTGCCGTAGTTTCAAGCGCCTATGTTTTTAATGTCGAAAATTCAGGTTGTTATTCAACCGAACATACCGGACATAAAGATCATCACGAATCAATGTATGTCAATTATGAACGAATGTGGGAACTTTTCGACGAACTCCATGCCATCAAACCAAACCTGTTCATTGATTGTACTTTCGAGACCATGGGCGGCTTGCAGATGATTGATTATGCCATGCTGAAGCACGCCGAAGGTAACTGGCTTTCGAACTTTGATGGTGACAAAGGTGAAAAAACCGACTTGCGGGTACGCAATATGGCATGGTGGAGATCGCCTGCTATACCGGCAACAGCATTGGTTATCGGTAATCCCCAAATGCAGGATGCCGGCTGGGAAATGCACATCAAATCGCTGGCGGGCGCGTTACCTATCATGTTGGGCGATCCACGGCAATTATCACCAAACGACCTTAAGAAGTACCGTGCTTATGCCGACTGGCTTCAGGCGATGCAAACCAAACACGATTTCATGTCTTTCCGGCAGGATTTGAAAGGATTTGGCGAACCTACCGAAGGGTTGTGGGATGGATTTCAGCGCATCAATTCAGATACTTTTTCGGGAGGGATTGTCGGGATTTTCAAACAAGGCTCAAAAGATGACCGAAGAAAGATCACCGTTCAATTGCTCGATCCGGATGCAAATTATCGTATTTTAACGGCTCCGGAAGGACTGGAAATCGGGAAAATGACCGGCAAAGATCTAAGTGAAAAAGGCTTCGAAATCAAATTAGAAAAAAAATACGATGGTTCATTATTTGAAATCTGTAAATAAACCAACTATGAAAATACCGGCAATGAAACAATTATTGCTGATCGGAATCATTTTATTGATCGGATCATGCAAACCTAAAGTTCCCCAAATCCGGATACCTGCAGATGCTTCGCGTCTCGAAAACCTTGCCGCAAGTGAATTCCGCAGATATATCTATTTACGGACTGGCTTACTGCCTGTAATTATCAATGGTTCCGAAACTGAAATACCAAGTTCCGGGCAAGTCATTGTACTTGAACGAAAAGGCCAAAATCAGGTTCCGGGCGATCTGGCAGAGGAAGAATACTATCTGAAATCAAGTATTACAGCAGATTTGGAAAAATTGGTTGTTTCCGGAGGGTCCGATCAGGCTGTTTTGTATGCGGCCTATGAGTTTGCCGAACAATTGGGGGTCCGGTTTTACCTGCATGGCGACGTCATTCCTGATGGTAAAATCCTTTTCAAAATTCCCGATCTGGATATGCGCCATAAGCCTTTGTTTTCGGTTCGCGGAATTCAGCCTTTCCACGACTTCCCTGAAGGACCAGACTGGTGGAATGTAAACGATTTTCATGCAATTCTTGGTCAGTTGCCTAAAATGAAGATGAATTTCTTTGGGTTACACACCTATCCGTATCGCGCCCGATTCGATGGTGGCGGACCAAAAGCCGAACCGTTGGTCTGGATTGGCAAGGAAAGTGAAATTAATACGGACGGAACGGCAAAGTCAGCCTATCCGGCTATGCATTTCGCGACTAACGACAGTACCTGGGGCTATTCCCCGGTTAAAACTTCAGATTTCAGTTTAGGAGCTTCCCAAATTTTCGAAACGGATACGTATGGCACCGATTACATGAAAAATGTTTCGGGATGGCCTCACACCGAAACCGAAAACCTGCAGATATTTAATACTTCCGGAAAAATGTTTAACGAGGTATTTTCTCAGGCCAAAGCTTTGGGGGTGAAAATCAGTGTGGGAACCGAAACTCCACTGATCATTCCCAAAGAAGTACGCGACCGGTACAACATCAGAGCTGAAACCGATGAACAAATCAAAGAACTGTATCGTGGTATGTTTAGCCGCATTCAGAAAACCTATCCGGTAGATTATTACTGGCTCTGGACTCCGGAAGACTGGACCTGGAAAGGAGTGAGCGATGCCAATGTAGCAAAAACAGAAAAAGATATGAAACTGGCTTATGAAGTGCTGAACGAAATGGGAAAACCTTTTCAGTTGGCAACTTCAGGCTGGGTACTTGGGCCTCCCAAAGATCGGACACAGTTCGACCGGGTATTGCCAAAAGATATTCCTTTTAGCTGCATCAACCGCGGAGTTGGCTACACTCCGGTTGAAAAAGGTTTCAAAGCAATAACTGATCGTCCTAAATGGTCTATTCCCTGGATGGAAGACGATCCGGATTTAATCGGAACGCAATTGTGGGTTGGTCGTTTGCGAAAAGACGCGCTAGATTCGTACCGGTATGGCTGTAACGGACTGATAGGAATTCACTGGCGAACCCGCGATTTGTCGCCTAATGTCTCGGCTCTGGCAAAAGCTGCCTGGACCATAAGTGAATGGAATAATTTATCTGAATCCACTGAACGGGATTTGCCTACAACCGATTTTTATACCGATTGGGTAAACAGCGAATTCGGATTTCCTTATAAGTCGCTCATCAAATTACTGGTTTGGCTCGATGGCAAAGGGGTTGAACAGAAAGAAGGCTATAAAGGGGATTCACACCTGAATGTGACCGACTGGATTGATGGGCCAGGTGCATTAATGACCAATAAATCAATAGAAGATTTAACTGAGCGATTGGATCGTTACCAGTTTTTACAGCAAATGGAAGCAGTCCTGCCAACAATTCCCGGAGCCGGAAATCACGAACGGTACGAATATTGGCTTAACAGCATGAAATTCAATAAATCATTGGTCGAAACTGCTCTGGCCGCCAAAAAATTGCAGCTGGCAGTTGATGAGATTAAAAAGGAAAAAGATAAAACTAAAAAACAACAGATGACCATTGACAAAGCCTTGCCCCTTCGGCTTGAACTGGCTGAAAAATGGAAGCAAACTGTAAAATTATTGCTTTCGAAGGTCACAACAACGGGTGAAATGGGAATGCTGGCCAATCTTGAAATGCATAATTACAGACATAACCAAACGATTATCGGAAACGATAAATATTTAATGGAACTGGGCGTGGATTTACCCTCAGAAGCTTTTCCATCGGAAGTATACTCCGGAAAAACACGGGTGATTGTACCAACAGACGAGTCAATTCTTTCAAAGGGAAAAGACTTCTATTTAAGGGTCAGGGTACTTTCTTCCGAAAAGGCTATCTCCGGGAAACTGATGTGGAAAAATCTGGGAACATTTGAATATAAAGAGATTGGGCTAAAAAAGATGGACCGGAATGTATTTGAAGTCACTATTCCTTCTTCGGAAATCACCGATGATTTTGAATATTTTGTCGAGGTTTCGGCAGGAAATGAGATCGTTAAATTCCCTGTCACCACTCCAAATATCAACCGGACAGTGGTGCTGATGAATTAAGACAGTGATGACTAATTGGAATTTGAAACTTTAAACTATTTTTCATGAAAAGCAATCATCAATTTACCAGAGAATCTAAAGCCCCTTTTGTGGATGGGTTGGGGAGGCTTTCAAAAGAACGATTTGATTTGACCGTAAACCACCAACAGCCCGACAAGCTCGTCGTTGATTTTGGCTCAACCGCTGTAACCGGAATCCATGTGCTGGCGGTTGAAAACCTACGAAAATATTACGGACTGGAAAGCAAACCAGTCCGCGTAATCGAACCATACCAGATGCTGGGCGAAGTTGATCAGGAATTAATTGACTGTCTCGGAATTGATGTGGTTGGCGCCTGGGGAAAAAACAACATGTTTGGTATATACAACCACGAACCTTTTAAGGAAATGACCACTTTTTGGGGACAGAAAGTACTTGTTCCTGAAAATTTCAATACTTCGTACGACGAAAAAGGAGATTTGCTGATTTACCCGGAAGGAGATACATCAGCCGGGGCATCAGCCCGGATGCCCAGGGCCAGTTATTTTTTTGATGCTATTATTCGCCAGGAACCTCTTGACGAAGAAAAACTGGATGTTCAGGATAATCTCGAAGAATTTGGACTGGTCTCCGATGCCGACCTTGCCTTCTGGAAAAATGCGACCCAAAAAGCCCGGGCCACCGGCAAAGCGGTGATTGCCGGATTGGGAGGAACTGCTCTGGGTGATATTGCCTTAGTTCCTGGTATCCAGATGAAACACCCGAAGGGCATCCGCGACATTGCCGAGTGGTACATGAGCACCATTATACGGCCTGATTACATAACCGCTATTTTTGATCGTCAATCTGAAATCGCTATTGAGAATTTTCGTCGTTTGCATGAGGTTATTGGTGATAACATCGATGCTGTATTTATCTGTGGAACCGATTTTGGTACGCAGGACTCAACCTTCTGCTCTCCTGAACAATTCGACGAATTGTGGCTGCCCTATTACAGACGGATCAACGATTGGATGCACACCCACACAAACTGGAAATCGTTCAAACATTCGTGTGGTGCAGTTGAAACATTAATGGGACGCTTTATAGATGCCGGTTTTGATATAATCAATCCGGTTCAGATAAGCGCCAAAGGAATGGATCCGGCTCACCTGAAAAATGAATTTGGAAAAGATTTGGTTTTTTGGGGAGGTGGAATAGACACACAAAAAACCTTACCCTATTCAACTCCCGAAAAGATCCGGGATGAAGTTCTCCGGTTATGCGACATTTTTGCCAAAGACGGTGGTTTTGTGTTCAACACCGTTCACAACATTCAGGCCAATGTTCCGGTCGGAAATATCGTAGCGATGGTTGAGGCGATCAGGGAATTTAATGGAAAAAAGTAAATGACCATGCAGTTTTAAACTCACTCACCCCAATCCCGGCAAGCTGTGCTTTTCCCCCCTCTTTGAAAAAGAGGGGCAGAGGGAGCTCAGCGACCGAGGGGTGAGTCAAAAAAGGAACAAAATGAGCGATAAACCTACTCATATTTCGCGCGCAAGAGAACTTCGGAAAAACATGACTGGGGCCGAAAGAACATTGTGGTATTTTCTTAGGAATAGAAGGTTTTACAACCTTAAATTTTTACGTCAGCATCCAATAATCTATCAGGTCACAATAAAAGGACCTGATTATTTTATTCCTGATTTTTATTGTGCTGAGAAAAAAGTAGTTTTAGAATTGGATGGTATAATTCATAATTTTCAGAGAGATGAAGATGAATTTCGTGAAAATATCTTAAAAGGTCTCGGATTAAGAATACTTCGAATTAGAAATGAAGAATTGGAAGATGTAACGTCAGTACTAAAGAAAATCAAACAATTTGTATTTTAGTAATTTGTTAACCTCACTCACCCCAAGCCCAGCAAGCTGTGCTTTCCCCCTCTCTTTAAAAAAGAGAGGGGCGGAGTCCGCTGTGCGGACTCGGGGTGAGTGAGATGATTAAAAAACTTAAATCTTGCCAAATGAAATGCATAAAATTCAAAATTCTGTTGTTGTTGGTGTTGATAACTTCAGTTATTTCCGCCAAAGAGTATCATGTATCCGTAAATGGAAACGATAAAAATGATGGTTCGGTTACCAACCCATTCCGAACTATCAATTTTGCCGCTCAACTGGCAGTTGCCGGCGATGTGATTACTGTTCATGCGGGGACATATCGCGAACGGATCAATCCTGCGCGTGGTGGCGAAAGCGATACTAAACGAATTGTTTACCGGGCTGCTTGGGGCGAAAAAGTGGAGATCAAAGGATCCGAAATCATTACCGGGTGGAAAAAAGAAAAAACTGGCGTGTGGTCGGTTACTATTCCAAATTCTTTTTTCGGCGATTACAATCCGTATCGGGATTCCATTTTTGGTGACTGGTTTAATAATCATGGAAGAATCCACCATACCGGCGAAGTATTTCTGAACGGGAAGTCTCTGTACGAAAAGGAAATCCTTGAAAAGGTCATCAGTCCGGTGGCTGACCAAAAGATTAAAGATACGGAAGGATCAACCTTTACCTGGTTTTGCAGGAGCGACAACAGCAGCACAACCATTTGGGCCAATTTTCATCAGTACAATCCCAACAAAGAATTAATTGAAATCAGTGTCCGTCCAACTGTTTTTTATCCTTCAAAGCCGGGACTCAATTACATTACCATCAGCGGATTTCACATCAGTCAGGCGGCAACACAATGGGGCGCGCCAACTGCTGAACAGGTTGGAATGATCGCAACACATTGGAACAAAGGCTGGATCATCGAGAATAACGTGATCAGCGATTCAAAATGTTCGGGCATCACGCTTGGAAAAGAACGTGGAACTGGTCACAATGTTTGGTCAAATGATATTGGAAATGTCAATAACGATGGCAACATTCATTACATTGAAGTAACCTTCAGGGTCCTCAGGAATGGCTGGAATAAAGAGAATACCGGTTCGCACATTGTTCGGAACAATACCATTTTTAACTGTGAACAAACCGGAATTTGCGGAAGCATGGGCGGAGCTTTTTGCACCGTCGAAAACAACCATATTTATAACATCTGGACTAAGAGGCAGTTTTCAGGAGCTGAAATTGGAGGAATTAAATTTCATGCGGCCATTGACACACAAATCAGGAATAATAGGATTCATAGTTGTGGAAGAGGTTTGTGGCTCGATTGGATGACCCAGGGAACCCGGGTTTCAAGCAATCTGTTCTATGATAACGACATGGAAGACATCTTTCTCGAGGTCAATCACGGTCCGTTTATCGTTGATAATAACATTCTGTTGTCGCTGGTTTCCTTACGGACCCAGTCGGAAGGTGGCGCATATCTGCACAATCTGATTACTGGTGTGGTGCAAATGTGGCCCGATCTGAACCGGTTTACACCCTATTTTTTACCACATTCAACAGATATGAGAGCCCTGACTACCATCCTGTCGGGCGACGACCGGTTTTATAACAATATTTTCGTCGGACCTGGCGATAAGACAAGCCGAAATAATGAATATAAACATGGTTTAGAAAGCTATAACAAGGCCAAACTTCCCGTGTGGATGAGTGGAAATGTATATTACAATGCTGCAAAACCTTCGGATAAAGATTTGAATGCCCTCAATAATTCAACCTTTAATCCGGGAGTGAAATTGATGGCAGAAGGAGAAAGCGGGTATTTGTTTCTTACTTATGTTCAGAGTTTTTATAACCATCAGGTTCAGATGATTACCACTGAACTGCTTGGCAAAGCAAAAATTTCGAAAGCAGCGTTCGACAATCCCGACGGCACACCTTTAAAAATTGATATGGATTTTTTTGGAAAGAAACGTTCCGATTCAAATCTATCGGCTGGTCCGTTTGAAAATCCCGGGAAAGGTGAAATCAAATTAAAGGTTTGGTAAGTATATGATGTTTCAACTTCAGGCCGCTGATCTTACACAAATAGTAATTTAACGCCTGCAATCAGTAAAACCATCGAAAGTGCATAAGTAAGCCACTTGACCGGGAATCTATGGCTGCCCCAGTATGCTCCGGCCAAACCACCCGTCAAACCTGCCATTACCCAGTAAATAATATTGGGGGGAAGCGTAATTTCAGCATGCCAGGCGCCCACAAGTCCCGAAACCGAATTCAGGAAAATAAACAGTGCAGAAACAGCCGCGGTTTCCCTGATATTGGCCCAGTTGAGCAGTAATAGCAAGGGACTGAGAATTATGCCGCCGCCAATGCCTGTCATTCCTGAAAAAAATCCAATAACCGCGCCTGCTGCCATCGCAATCATAAATGATGGAGCTTTGGTCGCTTTTTTGTCTGAAGGCTGGTACAACATGCGAAATGTGGCCAGAAAAAGTAATAATCCCAGTACAATTTTATATAAGTGCGGATTGATATCGAGCCTGGCGCCAACGAAAGCAAAGGGGATGGAAGTGATCACGAAGGGAAGCAACAATCTCCATCTGAAATGTCCTGCTTTGTAATACGAAGCAAACGCAATAAGTGAAACAAATACGTTGAGCAAAAGCGCCGATGTTTTCATGTAAACCGGCGCAATGCTGAAAATGGCCATCAATGCCAGGTAACCGCTGGCCCCTCCATGACCCGCCGAAGCGTACAAAAATGCAACAATAACGATACACCCAATTAAAGCAATTTCCATGTACTATTTTTTGTAATGTTGTCAAAAGTAAAAAATCTTTCGAATTAGCGTTTAAATATCATAAATTAGCAACACCAATAAGACATACCAATTCGATGAAATTAGTAATCCAATCACCCAAAAAAGCGCTCAAACCATTTATAAAGCAAAAACCGCTGAGAAGCGATATTGATGCATTTAAGATTCACCTTATTGATTTGCTCGACAAGATTAGTACGATTGAAAAGCGTCCAACGGACGAAAGCGAAGAACACCTTAAAAACGACCTTCGCGACTTTCTACGCGACACTTATTACAAAGACATCAATGCCATAAATACCAAAGACAAAAAGGATTTGGTAATCCATTTGGGTAAAAGTACCGATAGCGAAGTTGGGGTAATTATTGAAGCTAAACGCCCAAACAATCTGAATGAAATGGTTTCGGCTGAAAACCCAAACAAAAAAGCCCTTCACGAATTAATTCTGTATTACCTCGACGAACGGAATAAAGCCGGAAATATCCAGCTTAAACAGTTGGTAATAACCAATATCAACGAATGGTATATCATTGATGCCAACCAGTTTGATAAACACATTTACCGTAATACTCAAATCAGGAAACTCTACGAAACAAAGCTCAACGACAAAAAGGACAACCCATTTTTTTATGAGGAGATTGCAAAAATTATTCAAAAAACCGATATAGAAATACCTTGCATTTACTTCGATATTCGTAAATACGACACTATTTTAAGGAACAATAAGAAAGAAGACGACCGGGAATTAAGTTCGTTATTTAAAATTCTTTCGCCTCAGCATTTGCTGAAAATTGCCACACCCAACGACAGTAATTCACTAAACGAAAGGTTTTATAAGGAATTGCTGCATATTATCGGACTCGAAGAAGCCAAGGAAGGGTCAAAAAATATCATCAGGCGAAAGAAAGAAAACCGAAATGCTGCGTCATTACTTGAAACCACTATTGATGCTATCAATACCGAGGACGTTTTGCATCGGCTGCCCGACCAATCAGCCTACGGAACAACCAGAGAGGAACGAATCTTTAATGTGGCCTTAGAACTTTGCATTACCTGGATAAACCGCATTTTGTTTCTTAAATTATTGGAAGGCCAGTTGGTTACATACCATCAGGGAAATAAAGCGTTTTGTTTTCTAAATACAGAAACCATCCACGATTTCGACGAACTGTTTAAGCTTTTCCACAAAGTGCTGGCGGTAAATCTGGGCGAACGTACCGAGGCGATAAAAGACAAATACAGCCGGGTTCCGTACCTGAACAGCTCGCTTTTCGAAATCAGCGAATTGGAAGACCAAATCCTGAAAATAAACGCGCTCGACGATGCCGGACTACTCGAACTGATTAAAACAACCATTTTAAAAGACATCAAAAAGAAGGCTGATAAACTTCCCACACTTGATTACCTTTTCCGGTTCCTGGCAGCATATGACTTTGCAAGCGAAGGAACGGATGAGATTCAGGAGGATAACAAGCCATTAATCAATGCCTCAGTTTTGGGCAAGGTGTTCGAAAAAATCAACGGGTATAAGGATGGTTCTATTTTTACTCCCGGCTTTATTACCATGTATATGTGCAAGCAGTCAATCCGGCTGGCCGTGGTCGAAAAGTTTAACGAAAGCCTCACCCCAACCCTCTCCAAAGGAGAGGGAGAAAAAATCTTCGACACCTTTGAAGATGTTCGTAACTACACTTCGCGGCTGTACAAAACTCAGGAGATTTTAAACGCCAACGAAATAATTAATTCGCTGCGCATTTGCGACCCTGCGGTAGGTTCGGGGCATTTTCTGGTTTCGTCGCTAAACGAAATTATCAGCATTAAGGCCGAGTTGGGAATTTTGGCCGATGCGCAAGGCAATAGCATTGGCAGTTACGAAATTGAAATTGTAAACGACGAACTAATTATTACCAACCAAAATGGCGATATTCTGGAATACAAGGTGCAAAATGGCAAACCATTGAACAAAGAAATGCAGCGCATGCAAAAAACACTTTTCCACGAGAAGCAACAAATTATCGAAAACTGTTTGTTTGGGGTTGATATTAATCCAAACTCTGTAAAAATTTGCCGTTTGCGTTTATGGATTGAATTGCTGAAAAACGCCTACTACAAAGAAGAAACCGACTTTACCGAATTGGAAACGCTTCCCAATATCGACATCAACATTAAATGCGGTAACAGTTTGGTGAGCCGCTTTGCCATTGATGCCGACTTGAGCAAAGCACTGAGAAGTATTAAGTACGACATTAAAGCCTATCGTGGTTTTGTTAACGATTATAAAAACGAAAAAAACCGAGAAGTAAAACGCGGCCTGCAAAAAATCATCGACACAATTAAAAGCGATTTCCGGTCGAACATCGACGACCCGTTCAAAGCAAAAATTGCCAAAGCCCGGGGCGAATTGGATAATGTGATGGCCGACTTGAACACCAAACAGCAATGGGGCGAAAAAATACCCAAAGAGTTAAAAGAAAAATTGGAGAAGGCTGCTCAAAAACTGGCTAAACTGGAAGCCGAAAAAGAAACCATTGAAAACAATGTGGTTTATAAAAACGCTTTCGAATGGCGTTTCGAATTTCCTGAAGTGCTTAATAATAAAGGAGAATTCGAGGGTTTTGATGTGGTGATTGGAAATCCACCGTATATAAGACAGGAAGAAATTAAAGATCAAAAAAGCTTTTTGAGAGATAATTATAATACATACTCTGGAACAGCCGATTTATATGTATTCTTTGTTGAAAAGGGTTTTCAAATACTTAAACCTAAAGGGCATTTTAGTTTCATAATGCCTAATAAATGGATGCAAGCTGGCTATGGTAAACCTTTACGTTCATTTTTGCTAAATAATCGTCTGCTTTCTGTTATTGATTTCGGCGATTTGCAAGTATTTGGTGGGGTTACGACCTATCCTTGTATTTTAGTTGCAATAAAAGAAAAATCAGTTAGCACTTTCAATTCTACTATTGTTAAAACCTTACAATTCGACAAGGAATTTGAAGGCTATGTAAATTCGAATACTAATGAAATGAGCCTTTCTGACTTTTCAGATGAAAACTGGGTTATTTCTTCCGGTTTAGAACAAATGTTATTATCAAGATTAAAACCTCTGTCAATTAGTCTTTCAGATTATGTTAGTGGAAGTTCCTATCGGGGAATTTTAACAGGACTTACTGAAGCTTTTTTAGTTAATACAGAAACCAAAGAACGATTAATTGAAGAAGATAAGAATTCAGAAGAATTAATAAAACCGTTTTTGCTTGGGAGAAATATTAAGCCTTATGCGAGTTCAACAGCCGATAATTGGTTGATCTTAATTCTCAAAGGATTTACCATCAAAAGGAATTTATCACCTGACAATCCTAACTTTATTGCAGAACCTGTTCCAAGATATGGGAATATGCATCCTGGAGTTGCTTGGGAATGGTTTGAGAAAAATTATCCCGCTATAGCCCGACATTTATTTCCTTTTAAAGAGAAGGCTGAGATAAGAACAGATATGGGAGATTTTTGGTGGGAATTGAGAGCTTGCGACTATTACCATGAATTTGAATCACCCAAAATAATGTACCAAGTAATGCAGGTAAAACCTTGCTTTATTTATGATGAAAATGGTCAGTATTGCAATAATTCATTATGGATTATCATGACTGTCCACTTAAAATAAGCTGAGTGACAGTTGTTTACAATCGAGTTCTTTGACATCTTTGTAATCTGTATTTGCAAATAGTTCATTTACAGGTGTTTTGTCCAATAGGGATATGCCAATTACCTGTAATATTTCGTAGGTTGACCGGTCTATTTTCAGTTCTTTTCCTACGATAGCCACCCAGCAATATGTAATGATGGCACTGTAGATTTGGATGCGAA
>Ga0209317_1001940_pt1 | contig 16213 bp, 10 predicted proteins | sample RifGroB2_FD_183994 | JGI IMG/M metagenome (GOLD analysis project Ga0209317, IMG submission 183994) | Soil microbial communities from Rifle, Colorado, USA - Groundwater B2 (SPAdes) (version 2) | ecosystem: Environmental > Terrestrial > Soil > Unclassified | place: Rifle, Colorado | collected... | reverse complement strand
CCTGCTCTCGCGGGCTCTCCGCAAAAACGTGGCGTATGTACCCGTGTATATACCACCACCCCGAAGAAGCCCAACTCTGCGTTGCGCAAAGTGGCCAAGGTGCGCCTGACCAATGGCTTTGAGGTGATCAGCTACATCGGCGGTGAAGGGCACAACCTGCAGGAGCACTCGGTAGTGTTGCTGCGCGGCGGCCGGGTAAAAGATTTGCCAGGTGTTCGTTACCATATGGTGCGAGGAAGCCTGGATACGGCCGGTGTTAAGGATCGTAAGCAGTCCCGTTCGAAGTATGGTACGAAGCGCGCCAAAAAAGCGTAATTTCAGCAAGTGTGATTTTAAGAAAATAATTCGAGGTAGTTATGCCAAGACGTAGAGAAGTTCCCAAGCGCGAAGTCCTGCCAGATCCGAAATTCGGTAACCAGGATTTGTCCAAGTTCGTAAACGTATTGATGACCGCTGGCAAGAAGTCAGTTGCCGAGCGCATCCTGTATGGGGCTTTGGAGCAAATTGTCAAGAAAACCGGGAAGGATGCGCTTGAGGTATTCAATCTCGCGTTGACCAACGCCAAGCCGCAGGTGGAAGTAAAAAGCCGCCGTGTTGGTGGCGCGAATTATCAGGTGCCTGTTGAAGTGCGCCCTTCGCGCCGCATGGCTTTGTCGATGCGCTGGTTGCGCGAAGCCGCGCGCAAGCGCGGCGAAAAGTCCATGGGTATGCGTCTGGCGGGCGAGTTGATTGATGCGTCCGAAGGTCGCGGCGGCGCGGTGAAAAAGCGTGAAGAAGTGCACCGTATGGCTGAAGCGAACAAGGCGTTCTCGCATTTCAGGTTTTAACCCGATTGCAATTGTTTTTAACCAGATTAATAGTTAGGCATCTACCGTGGCACGTAAAACCCCCATTGAGCGTTATCGTAATATTGGCATCAGTGCGCATATTGACGCAGGCAAGACCACGACTACAGAGCGTGTCCTGTTCTATACCGGTGTAAATCACAAGATCGGTGAAGTGCATGATGGCGCGGCCACCATGGACTGGATGGAACAGGAGCAGGAGCGTGGCATTACCATTACTTCTGCCGCGACCACTTGTTTCTGGAAGGGGATGGATAACACTCTTCCCGAGCACCGCATCAACATCATTGACACCCCGGGTCACGTGGACTTCACTATCGAAGTCGAGCGTTCCATGCGTGTGCTGGATGGCGCCTGTATGGTTTATTGCGCAGTAGGTGGTGTGCAGCCTCAGTCTGAAACAGTATGGCGTCAGGCTAATAAATACAATGTGCCACGCTTGGCATTTGTGAACAAAATGGATCGCTCTGGCGCCAATTTCTTCAAGGTGGTTGACCAGATGAAGACGCGTCTGCGTGCCAATGTGGTGCCGATCCAGGTGCCTATTGGCGCTGAAGAAAAGTTTGAGGGTGTGGTTGATCTGGTGCGCATGAAGGCAATCTATTGGGATGACTCGACCCAGGGGATGAAATTTGAATTGCGCGACATTCCTGGTGATCTTCAGGCGACTGCCAAAGAGTGGCGCGAGAAGATGGTGGAAAGCGCAGCGGAAGCATCAGAAGAGATGATGAATAAATATCTCGAGGAAGGTGATCTGTCAGAGGCGGATATTAAAAAGTGTCTGCGCATACGCACGATCGCCGGCGAAATTGTGCCAATGCTGTGCGGTTCTGCTTTCAAGAATAAAGGTGTGCAGGCCATGCTGGATGCGGTGGTGGATTATCTGCCAGCGCCTACCGATATTCCGCCGGTAAAAGGCACACTGGAAAACGAAGAGGTCGGTGAGCGTAAGGCCCAAGACGATGAGCCGTTCTCTGCGCTGGCGTTCAAGATCATGACTGACCCGTTTGTCGGTCAGTTGATTTTTTTCCGCGTCTATTCCGGCATGCTTAAATCCGGCGATACCATTTACAACCCGATCAAGGGTAAGAAGGAGCGTATTGGCCGCATTCTGCTGATGCATGCCAACGAGCGCGAGGAAATCAAGGAAGTATTTGCGGGCGATATTGCTGCAGCGGTAGGTCTAAAGGATGCGACAACAGGTGAAACATTGTGTGACCCGGCGAATATTATTACGTTGGAGCGCATGGTATTCCCGGAGCCTGTGATTCACGTTGCGGTTGAGCCAAAGACCAAGGTTGACCAGGAAAAAATGGGCATGGCGCTGAATCGCCTGGCCCAAGAGGATCCGTCGTTCCGTGTGCGCACCGATGAAGAGTCGGGACAAACCATTATTTCTGGTATGGGTGAACTGCACCTGGAAATTCTGGTTGATCGCATGAAGCGCGAGTTTGGTGTGGAGGCAAACGTGGGGGCGCCTCAGGTGGCTTACCGCGAAGCGATCCGTAAGTCGGTTGAAGCTGAAGGCAAGTTTGTCAAGCAGTCTGGTGGTCGTGGCCAGTATGGTCACGTATGGCTGAAGATTGAGCCGAACGAAACCGGCAAGGGCTTTGAGTTTGTTGACGCGATTAAGGGTGGTACTGTTCCGCGTGAATTTATTCCTGCGGTCAAGAAGGGACTGGAAGATACGTTGCCGAATGGCGTGCTGGCAGGCTTCCCGGTTGTCGATGTGAAGGTTACCTTGTTCGACGGCTCCTATCACGATGTGGACTCCAACGAGAACGCCTTCAAAATGGCCGCATCGATGGGTTTTAAAGATGGTATGCGCAAGGCCAGCCCTGTCTTGCTTGAGCCGATGATGTCTGTTGAGGTGGAAACGCCGGAAGACTATACCGGCACGGTAATGGGCGATCTATCCTCGCGTCGCGGTATGGTGCAGGGCATGGATGACATGGCGGGTGGCGGCAAGACCGTTAAGGCTGAAGTTCCATTGTCAGAAATGTTCGGCTATTCGACTGCTCTGCGTTCCGCAACTCAAGGTCGTGCAACCTATACGATGGAATTCAAGCACTACGCTGAAGCACCGAAGAATGTCGCTGAAGCGATTATGAACAAGAAATAATTTTTGATTTAAGGGGCGAAAATCATGGCAAAGAGCAAGTTTGAACGAACCAAACCGCACGTAAACGTAGGCACGATCGGCCACGTTGACCACGGCAAGACCACCCTGACAGCGGCGATCACCACCGTATTGTCCAAGAAATTTGGCGGCGAAGCCAAGGCCTACGACCAGATCGACGCGGCGCCGGAAGAAAAGGCGCGCGGCATCACCATCAACACCGCCCACGTTGAATATGAAACGGCTGCTCGCCACTACGCCCACGTAGACTGTCCGGGGCACGCCGACTACATCAAGAACATGATCACGGGCGCAGCGCAGATGGACGGCGCGATCCTGGTGGTATCCGCCGCCGACGGCCCGATGCCGCAAACCCGCGAGCACATCCTGCTGGCACGCCAGGTAGGCGTACCCTACATCGTCGTATTCATGAATAAATGCGACATGGTCGACGACGAAGAACTGCTCGAACTGGTCGAAATGGAAGTGCGCGAACTGCTCTCCAAATACGACTTCCCCGGCGACGACATCCCCATCATCAAGGGCTCCGCCCTCAAAGCCATGCAAGGCGACCAGGGCGACCTGGGTGAACCCGCCATTTTCCGCCTGGCCGAAGCGCTCGACACCTACATCCCGACCCCGGAACGCGCCATCGACGGCGCCTTCCTGATGCCCGTTGAAGACGTATTCTCCATTTCCGGTCGCGGCACCGTGGTAACCGGCCGTATCGAGCGCGGCGTGGTCAAGGTCGGCGAAGAACTCGAAATCGTCGGCATCAAACCCACCCTGAAGACCACCTGTACCGGCGTGGAAATGTTCCGCAAACTGCTTGACCAGGGCCAGGCCGGTGACAACGTCGGCGTATTGCTGCGCGGCACCAAGCGCGAAGAAGTCGAGCGCGGCCAGGTACTGTGCAAACCGGGCAGCATCAAGCCGCACACCAAGTTCACCGCCGAGATCTACGTGCTGGGCAAAGACGAAGGCGGGCGCCATACCCCGTTCTTCCAGGGCTACCGCCCGCAGTTCTACTTCCGCACCACCGACGTGACCGGCGCGGTCGAACTGCCGGCTGGCACCGAAATGGTCATGCCTGGGGACAACGTCAGCATCACCGTCAGCCTGATCAACCCGATCGCGATGGAAGAAGGCCTGCGCTTCGCGATCCGCGAAGGTGGCCGTACCGTCGGCGCGGGCGTGGTGGCGAAGATTATCGAATAGTAGCTCGTAGCCCGTAGCGGGTAGCTCGTAGCAAAGGCAGATTTTGCTACCGGCTACAGGCTACCAGCAACAAGCTGTATTTTTAGGCCAGTAGCTCAATTGGTAGAGTATCGGTCTCCAAAACCGAGGGTTGGGGGTTCGAGACCCTCCTGGCCTGCCAAAAACAAGTAGGATTGACTGGAATATACGCATGGCGGACAAAATCAAGTTGCTCGTTGCCCTTTTGCTGGTTGTGGCGGGTATCGTGGGCTTTTACTTCTTGAGCGACAGCGCCGCAGTGGTCAGACTGATTTCGGTGCTGGCTGGCGTGGCGCTGGCTACCGTTGTGGCCTACACCAGTGAGCCGGGCAAGCGCTTTTTTGCATTTGGCAAGGATTCCGTGGCCGAGGCGAAACGCGTAGTTTGGCCAACGCGCAAGGAGACATTGCAGACCACCGGTATAGTGATTCTGTTTGCTATCACCATGGCTTTGCTCCTGTGGGCGGTGGATGCCGGTTTGATGATAATGGTGAATAAACTGATGGGACGGGGTGGGTGATGGCCAAGAATTGGTATGTTGTTCATACGTACTCTCAGTTTGAGAAAAGCGTGCAGCGCACATTGATGGAGCGCATTCAACGTGAGGGTATGCAGGATAAATTTGGCCGGGTTCTGGTGCCGGTCGAAGAGGTGGTGGAGCTGAAGTCAGGGCAAAAAAGCATTACCGAGCGCAAGTTTTTTCCTGGCTATGTGTTGGTTGAGATGGAAATGACCGACGAGAGTTGGCATCTGGTAAAGAGCATCCCCAAGGTAACCGGTTTCCTGGGGGGGTCGGCGATGAAGCCCACGCCGATCAGCGAAAAAGAAGTGCAGAATATCATGCAGCAAATGCAGGCTGGGGTTGAGAAGCCCAGGCCCAAGGTGCTGTTCGAGGCGGGTGAGGCGGTGCGTGTCAAGGAAGGTCCGTTTACGGACTTCAACGGTACGGTCGAGGATGTCAATTACGACAAGAATAAAATACGTGTGGCGGTGACTATTTTTGGTCGCTCGACACCTGTGGAGCTGGATTTCGGCCAGGTAGAAAAGAGCTGAGAAATGCAGGACTGAGGATTTAGGACTCAGGACTGAGTGAAGAGCAGTAATTGTTTTTAACGGGGAGCATGCCGGAGTAACGGCGGTAGGGTGCTTCTGACAATTCAGAGTTCGCCCAAATGCAAGGCGCGGGAAAAATTTTGCAGCGCGCATATGAATTATATGTAAGCAAGAAATTTTTTCCGCAACGCAGCAGTTGGGATACAACGAAGTTGCAGTGAAGGCTAACCTTCAGGTTATGCCGGACTAAAATCTGAGTTTTAAGAAGTGCCAGGTATGCGTTTAACCCACTGATAAGGAGTATTAGCGTGGCAAAGAAAGTTGTCGGTTATATCAAGCTGCAAGTGCCTGCGGGCAAGGCAAATCCAAGTCCACCGATCGGCCCGGCATTGGGTCAGCGCGGTTTGAATATCATGGAGTTCTGCAAAGCGTTTAACGCGCAAACTCAAGGTGTTGAACCAGGCCTGCCGATTCCGGTGGTGATCACCGCATTTGCGGACAAGAGTTTCACCTTCATTATGAAGACCCCGCCCGCGACCATTCTGATCAAGAAGGCCGCCGGTGTGCAGAAGGGCAGTAAAACGCCGCACACCGACAAGGTGGGCAAGCTGACCCGCAAGCAAGCGGAAGAAATCGCGACAACCAAGATGCCGGATCTGACGGCCGCCGATATGGACGCCGCAGTGCGCACCATTGCCGGCAGCGCGCGCAGCATGGGCATCACCGTGGAGGGCGTATAACATGTCCAAACGTTATAGAGCGATTGTGGCCAAGGTCAATCGCGACAAGCTGTATCCCTTGAGCGATGCACTGAATCTGGTCAAGGAAACTGCCGTGGCGAAGTTCGATGAGTCTATCGATATTGCGATAAACTTGGGTATTGATGCGCGCAAGTCAGACCAATTGGTGCGCGGCTCCGTGGTGTTGCCCAAGGGCACCGGCAAAACTGTGCGTGTAGCGGTATTTGCCCAGGGCGCGAAGGCCGACGAGGCCAAGGCGGCCGGTGCGGACATCGTGGGTTTCGACGATTTGGCCGAATCCATCAAGGGCGGCAACCTGGACTTTGACGTGCTGATTGCCAGCCCGGATGCAATGCGTCTGGTCGGGCAATTGGGCCAGATTCTCGGTCCGCGCGGTTTGATGCCCAATCCCAAGGTGGGTACGGTGTCCGCCGATGTGGCGGGTGCGGTGAAGAACGCCAAGGCTGGCCAGGTGCAGTACCGCACCGACAAGAACGGTATCGTGCAGTGCACTATCGGACGCGCTTCATTTGCGCCTGAAGCATTGCGCGAAAACCTGCTGGCGTTGATCGACGCGCTGAACAAGGCCAAACCTGCCGCATCCAAGGGGGTGTACCTGAAAAAAATATCCATCTCCAGCACCATGGGAGCAGGTATCCGTGTCGAGCAGGCCAGCCTGACTGCAGGCTGATTTAATTTGTTGTGATTTGGATTTGTTGGTGAGGCTTTGCCTCGTCAGCATTTGTTTTTGGACTGCTGGCGTGCTTGCAGCATCCAAGACCGGTGGAGCCGCAAGGCTTAATACTCAATAGGCTGTCGATGGCGCATGGAGGGTTTCTGTCCTCTGTCCTCTGTCCTCTGTCCTCTGATGTCCCCCGTAGATGGTGTGGCTTGTCCGCAGGAGATTTTTCCTGAAGTTAAGTCGCGGTTGTTAACCTTGGGGCGTGCAAGCGCTCCAGATTGAGATGGAGGAAAACTTGAGTCTTAATCTACAAGAGAAGCAGGCAGTGGTGGCTGAAGTCAGCGCGCAGGTGGCGCAGGCGCAGACCATTGTTTTGGCAGAGTACCGTGGCATTAAAGTCAGCGACATCACCAGATTGCGTGCCAATGCGCGCAAGGCTGGGGTGTATTTTCATGTGTTGAAAAACACGCTGGCGCGGCGCGCGGTACAAGGCACGCCTTTCGAAGGGCTGGCTGAAAAAATGGTTGGACCACTGGTGTACAGTATCAGTGCCGATGCAGTAGCTGCGGCAAAAGTGGTTTATGACTTTGCCAAGGCAAATGACAAGCTGGTGGTCAAGGCTGGCGCTTACAACGGCAAGGTGCTGGATGTGACTGGCGTTAACGCGCTGGCTACCGTCCCGAGCAAGGAAGTGTTGCTGGCTCAACTGTGTGGCTTGTTGCAATCGCCAGTTTCCGGCCTGGCTCGTGTACTGAGCGCTGTGGCCGAACAAAAGGCAGCGGCTTAACTATTCGCAATTAATTTTAAAGTTAGGAAATACAAAATGGCATTCGATAAAGACGCATTTTTACAAACTTTGGACGGCATGTCCGTTCTTGAACTCAATGAGCTGGTCAAGGCAATTGAAGAGAAGTTCGGTGTTTCTGCCGCTGCGATGGCTGCCCCTGCTGCGGGCGGTGCCGTTGCAGGTGCCGCCGCCGTCGAGCAGACTGAATTTTCCGTGATTCTGAAGTCGGCAGGCGAGGCCAAAGTAAACGTGATCAAGGTGGTTCGCGCCATTACCGGCCTGGGTTTGAAGGAAGCCAAGGATATGGTGGACGGTGCGCCGAAGGCAGTCAAGGAAGGCGTGTCCAAGGCTGACGCTGACGCAGTATTGAAACAGTTGATTGAGGCTGGCGCAGAGGCTGAAATCAAGTAAGGTTGTACGCTACAAAAGGCTGGCGGTGAATCGCCAGCCTTTTGCCGCTTTAAGAAGTCAGTGGCCAGAAAGCGCGGGATTGCTTTCTGCCCCCTGTCTTTTGGTTTCGGCATAACCGGGAGTTATGTCTGCACTGAAGTAATGTAAGCAGGCATTTCGCCGAAAGGCGAAATCCCGCAATTTTTTGTTTTCCCTCGATCGTGGAGATTATATGAGCTACTCTTTTACAGAAAAAAAACGTATTCGTAAAAGTTTTGCCAAGCGGGTCGGCGCGTTGCCGGTTCCCTTTTTGTTATCCACTCAACTGGAATCCTTTGCTGCCTTCCTGCAGGCTTATACGCCACCGGAACAGCGCAAGAACGAAGGTTTACAAGCCGCCTTCAACGGTATTTTTCCGATCGAGAGTCATTCCAAAAATGCACGCCTCGACTTTGTCAGCTATCAGCTCGGCATGCCGCCGTTTGATGTGAAGGAGTGTCAGCAGCGCGGCTTGACCTATGCGTCGCCGTTGCGTGCCCGTGTGCGTCTGTCCATCATGGACAGGGAAGCATCCAAGCCGACGGTCAAAGAGGTGAAGGAGCAGGAAGTCTACATGGGCGAGATTCCGCTGATGACCCATACCGGCTCATTCGTGATCAACGGTACCGAGCGCGTCATCGTGTCGCAGTTGCATCGTTCGCCCGGCGTGTTTTTTGAGCATGATCGCGGCAAGACCCATTCTTCCGGCAAGCTGTTGTTTTCCGCGCGCATTATTCCGTATCGTGGCTCCTGGCTGGATTTCGAATTCGACGCGAAAGACTACGTGTATTTCCGTATCGATCGCCGCCGCAAGATGCCGGTTACTACCCTGCTGCGTGCGCTGGGTTACGGCAATGAAGACATACTCAGGATGTTTTTCGAGTTTGACACCTTTCATCTGGGCAAGAAGGGGATTCAGTTCGAGGTGGTGCCGGAGCGTCTGCGCGGTGATGTCGCGCGCTTTGACATCGTCGGCAAAACTGGCAAGGTTATCGTTGCCAAAGATAAGCGCATTACCGTGCGCCATATCCGCGAGATGCAGGAAGCTGGCATCGACAAACTGGCGGTTGGCGAGGATTTTCTGATTGGGCGCGTGATTGCGACCAATGTGGTGGACAAGGACAGCGGTGAAATTATTGCCAATGCAAACGATGAAATTACCGAAGCCTTGCTGGCAAAGCTGCAAGCCGCCGGTATTGCCAGGATACAGACGCTGTATATCAACGATCTGGATCATGGCGCATTCATCTCGCAAACCCTGCGCGCCGACGAAACCACCGATCAATGGACGGGGCGTGTGGCGATTTACCGCATGATGCGTCCCGGTGAACCACCAACAGAAGATGCGGTCGAGGGATTATTCCAAGGGCTGTTCTTCAACGAAGAGCGCTATGACCTGTCCGCCGTCGGACGCATGAAATTTAACCGCCGCGTTGGCCGTGAAGAGTTGACCGGCGCATCGATCCTGTCCAACGAGGACATCGTCGAGGTGGTGAAGATTCTGGTCGAGTTGCGCAATGGCCGCGGCGAGATCGACGACATTGATCACCTCGGCAACCGTCGTGTGCGTGCAGTAGGCGAACTGGCTGAAAATCAGTTTCGCGCCGGTTTGGCGCGCGTGGAGCGTGCCGTCAAGGAGCGCCTCGGCCAGGCCGAAACCGACAACCTGATGCCGCACGACCTGATCAACGCCAAGCCGATCTCGGCGGCGGTCAAGGAATTCTTCGGCTCCAGCCAGTTGTCGCAGTTCATGGATCAGACCAATCCGTTGTCCGAAATCACCCACAAGCGCCGCATTTCCGCGCTCGGTCCGGGCGGCCTGACGCGCGAGCGCGCCGGCTTCGAGGTGCGCGACGTGCACCCGACCCACTATGGCCGCGTCTGCCCGATCGAAACGCCGGAAGGCCCGAACATCGGCCTGATCAATTCGCTGGCGTTGTACGCGCGCACCAACGAATATGGCTTCATCGAAACGCCCTACCGCAAGGTGACCAAGGGCAAGGTGGCCGATGAGGTCGATTATTTGTCTGCGATTGAAGAGGGCAAATTCACCATCGCCCAGGCGAACGCCGAACTGGACAAAAAAGGCCACTTCACCAACGACATCGTGTCGGCGCGCCATCACAACGAATTTGTGCTGGCCGAACCGGACAAGCTGGAATACATGGACGTGTCGCCCTCCCAGGTAGTGTCGGTGGCGGCCTCGCTGATTCCATTCCTCGAGCATGACGACGCCAACCGCGCCCTGATGGGCGCCAACATGCAGCGCCAGGCCGTCCCTTGCCTGCGCGCGGAAAAGCCGCTGGTGGGCACCGGCCTTGAGCGCACCGTGGCAGTCGACTCCGGCACAACCGTGCAGGCATGGCGTGGCGGGCGTATCGACTACATCGATGCCGGCCGTATCGTGGTGCGCGCCAACGACGACGAAACCACTGCCGGCGAGGTTGGCGTGGATATTTACAACTTGATCAAATACACCCGTTCCAACCAGAACACCAACATCAACCAGCGTCCGCTGGTCAAGGTGGGCGACGTGATTGCGCGTGGCGATGTGATTGCCGACGGCGCTTCCACCGACATGGGCGAACTGGCTCTTGGCCAGAACATGCTGGTTGCGTTCATGCCGTGGAACGGCTACAACTATGAAGACTCGATTCTGATTTCCGAACGTGTTCTGGTACATGACCGTTTCACCTCCATTCATATTGAGGAGTTGACCGTTGCTGCACGTGACACCAAGCTTGGCCCGGAAGAAATTACGCGCGACATCCCGAATCTGGCTGATGCGCAACTGGCGCGCCTGGATGAATGCGGTATCGTGCATATCGGTGCGGAAGTCGCGGTGGGCGATGTGCTGGTTGGTAAGGTGACGCCCAAGGGCGAGACACAATTGACCCCGGAAGAAAAATTGCTGCGTGCGATTTTCGGTGAGAAGGCGTCGGATGTGAAAGATACCAGCTTGCGTGTGTCGGCCGGCAGTTCGGGAACGGTGATTGATGTGCAGGTGTTTACGCGGGAAGGTTTGCAACGTGACAAGCGCGCTCAGCAAATTATTGATGACGAACTGAATCGATACAAAAAAGATCTGGCCGACCAGATGCGTATTGTCGAAGTCGACGTGTTTGCTCGCCTGGAAAAACTGTTGATCAATAAGGTCGCCAACGGCGGGCCGAAAAAACTGGCCAAGGGTAGCAAGCTCAGCAAGGAATACCTGCATAGCATCGAACATCATCATTGGTTCGATATCCGCGTGGCCGACGATGAAGTGGCAGCACAGATGGAGCAGGTAAAAGAAGGTCTGGCGCAAAATCGTACGGGGTTTGATGCTGCATTTGAGTTGAAGAAAAAGAAGTTGACGCAAGGCGACGAGTTGCAGGCGGGTGTGCAAAAAATGGTCAAGGTTTGTGTTGCGGTGAAACGCCGCTTGCAGCCTGGCGACAAAATGGCGGGCCGTCACGGCAATAAGGGCGTGGTATCGCGTATTGTACCGGTGGAAGATATGCCGTACATGGCTGATGGCACGCCGGTTGACGTGGTGCTGAACCCGCTGGGTGTGCCGTCGCGGATGAACATCGGTCAGATACTTGAGACGCATCTTGGCTGGGCGGCGAAGGGATTGGGCAGGAAGATTGACGAGATGCTGCAAGCCAACGCCAAGATCACCGAGATGCGCAAGCTTCTCAACAAGATATACAACCATCACAACGGTCAGACCGTCGATCTGGATTCGTTCAGCGATGATGAAATTATCGAGTTATGTCGCAACCTGAAGCATGGCGTGCCATTCGCAACCCCGGTGTTTGATGGCGCCAGCGAAGAGGAAATCAAATATATGCTGGAACTGGCCGACCTGCCGCTGTCCGGGCAGACCACGCTGTACGATGGCCGCACCGGCGAAGCGTTTGATCGTCCGGTGACGATTGGCTACAAGCATGTCCTGAAGCTTCATCATTTGGTAGATGACAAGATGCATGCGCGTTCTACTGGCCCGTACAGCCTGGTGACACAGCAGCCATTGGGCGGCAAGGCGCAATTTGGCGGTCAACGCTTCGGTGAAATGGAGGTATGGGCGCTGGAGGCTTATGGCGCTGCCTATACCCTGCAGGAAATGCTGACCGTCAAATCGGATGATGTGGCGGGGCGCACCAAGGTTTATGAAAACATTGTCAAGGGCGATCACAAGATTGATGCTGGTATGCCGGAATCCTTTAATGTGGTTATCAAGGAAATCCGTTCCTTGGGTATTGATATAGATTTTGTGCGCCATTAAGTGCTGGTAAGTGGGAGTAGGAAGTGGGAGTGCCACCACCGCTTACTACTAACCACTAACCACTAACCACTTACCAGATTTTAGGAGCTTCATATGAAATCATTGCTGGATTTATTCAAACAAGTTACACAAAAAGAAGAGTTTGACGCGATCAAAATCGGGTTGGCCTCACCGGAAAAGATCCGTTCCTGGTCCTACGGCGAAGTCAAGAAACCGGAAACCATCAACTATCGCACCTTCAAGCCGGAGCGTGACGGTCTGTTCTGCGCCAAAATCTTTGGTCCGGTAAAGGACTACGAGTGCTTGTGCGGCAAGTACAAGCGCCTCAAGCATCGTGGTGTGATCTGTGAAAAGTGCGGCGTGGAAGTGACGTTGTCCAAGGTGCGTCGCGAACGCATGGGGCATATCGAGCTGGCCAGCCCGGTGGCGCATATCTGGTTCCTGAAATCGCTGCCTTCACGTCTTGGTATGGTGCTGGACATGACGTTGCGCGACATCGAGCGCGTGCTGTATTTCGAGGCCTATGTGGTGACCGATCCCGGCATGACGCCGTTAAATCGTGGCCAATTGCTGTCGGAAGACGATTATCTCGCGAAAACAGAGGAATATGGTGACGAATTCACCGCGATGATGGGGGCGGAAGGCGTTCGCGCGTTGTTGGCAAATCTGGATGTGATGAGCGAGATCGAAATCATCCGTGCCGAACTGGCAGCGACTGGCTCAGAAACCAAGATCAAAAAGTATTCCAAGCGCCTGAAGGTGCTGGAAGCGTTTAACACTTCCGGTATCAAGCCGCAATGGATGGTGATGGAAGTACTGCCGGTGTTGCCGCCGGAGCTGCGCCCGCTGGTGCCGCTGGATGGAGGCCGCTTTGCGACTTCCGACCTGAACGATTTGTACCGCCGCGTGATCAACCGTAACAACCGCCTGCGCCGCCTGCTTGAATTGAAGGCGCCGGATATCATCGTGCGCAATGAAAAGCGCATGTTGCAGGAAGCGGTGGACTCGTTATTGGACAATGGCCGCCGCGGCAAGGCAATGACTGGCGCGAACAAGCGCCAGTTGAAATCGCTGGCCGACATGATCAAGGGCAAGAGCGGACGCTTCCGCCAGAACCTGCTGGGCAAGCGCGTGGACTACTCCGGCCGTTCGGTGATCGTGGTGGGGCCGCAACTGAAGCTGCATCAATGCGGTTTACCCAAGAAAATGGCGCTGGAATTGTTTAAACCGTTCATTTTCAGCAGGCTCGAAGCGATGGGCCTGGCAACGACCATCAAGGCCAGCAAACGCATGGTGGAAGCTGAAGAGCCAATCGTGTGGGATATTCTCGAAGAGGTGATTCGTGAGCATCCGGTGCTGCTGAACCGCGCGCCGACCCTGCATCGTCTCGGTATTCAGGCGTTCGAGCCGATCCTGATCGAGGGCAAGGCAATCCAGTTGCATCCGCTGGTGTGCTCTGCGTTCAATGCCGACTTTGACGGCGACCAGATGGCGGTGCATGTGCCACTTTCGCTGGAAGCGCAAATGGAAGCACGCACCCTGATGCTGGCTTCCAATAACGTGCTGTCCCCCGCAAACGGTGAGCCGATTATTGTCCCATCGCAGGACATCGTGCTGGGTTTGTACTACATGACCCGCGAGAAGATCGGCGCATTGGGCGAGGGTTCGCTGTTCGCCAATATCGCCGAAGTGTCGCGCGCTTATGAAACTCGCGAAGTCGAGTTGCAGGCCAAGGTGGTGGTGCGCCTCAAGGAGATCCATAAGCCTGCCCTGAGCCAAGTCGAAGGGGATGAAGCCGGCCAGCCGGTGGAAAAACAGGTTCGTTATGAGACGACCGTGGGCCGTGCCTTGTTGTCTGAAGTGCTGCCTGCCGGATTGCCATTTGCCTTGATCAACAAGACGCTCAAGAAGAAAGAAATTTCACGCCTGATCAACGCCAGCTTCCGCCAGTGTGGCTTGCGCGATACGGTCATCATGGCCGACAAGCTGATGTATACCGGATTCAGCTATGCAACTCGCGCCGGCATTTCGATTTGCCTGGACGACATGTTGATGCCGCCACAGAAGAATGAACTGATTGGTGCAGCAGAAAAAGAAGTGCACGAGATTCACACTCAGTACACCTCCGGTCTGGTAACCGATGGCGAGCGCTATAACAAGGTGGTGGATATCTGGGGACGTACCGGCGACGTGGTGGCCAAAGCCATGATGGAGCAGCTTGGCAGCGAACCGGTGATTGATCGTGCCACCGGAAAAACGCGCATGGAAAAAGGCAAGCCGGTGATGCAGGAGTCGTTTAACTCCATCTACATGATGGCGGACTCCGGCGCGCGCGGTTCGGCTGCGCAGATTCGTCAGCTTGCCGGGATGCGCGGCCTGATGGCCAAGCCGGACGGTTCGATCATTGAAACCCCGATCACCGCGAACTTCCGCGAGGGGTTGAATATGTTGCAGTACTTCATCTCCACGCACGGTGCGCGTAAGGGTTTGGCGGATACCGCGTTGAAGACCGCAAACTCAGGTTACCTGACTCGTCGTCTGGTGGACGTCACGCAAGACTTGGTGGTGATCGAAGACGACTGCGGCACCGAAAATGGCACCGCAATGAAGGCTATCGTCGAAGGTGGTGAGGTCATCGAGGCATTGCGTGAGCGTATCCTTGGTCGCGTGGTCAGTGCCGATGTGATTAATCCTGATACGGCCGAAACACTTTATGAGGCGGGCATCTTGCTCGATGAAACCGCTGTGGAGCGTATCGAGGCGTTGGGTGTCGATGAGGTGCGGGTGCGCACGCCGTTGAATTGCGAAACCCGTTTTGGCTTGTGCGCCAAGTGTTACGGCCGGGATTTGGGACGTGGCGGCCAGATCAATGTTGGTGAGGCGGTCGGCGTGATTGCCGCCCAGTCCATCGGCGAACCGGGCACCCAGTTGACCATGCGTACCTTCCACATCGGCGGCGCGGCATCGCGTACCGTGGTGGCCAGCCAGGTTGAAAGCAAGTCCAACGGTGTATTGAAGTACAGCCCGAACATGCGCGTGGTGACTACCGTGCGCGGTGAAGTGATCGTGGTGGCACGCAGTGCAGAACTTATCATTGTTGATGATCATGGCCGTGAGCGCGAGCGCCACAAGGTGCCGTATGGCGCGATGCTGGCGGTCAAGCAGGGTGAAGCGGCGCGCGCCGGCGTGCTGCTGGCGACCTGGGATCCGCATACCCGCCCGATCATTACCGAGTATGCCGGCCAGGTGCAGTTTCAGAATGTTGAGGAAGGCGTGACGGTTGCCAGGCAGATCGATGAGGTGACCGGTCTGTCCACGCTGGTGGTGATCGATCCAAAGCGTTCCACCACGCAAAATAAAGGCGTGCGCCCGATGGTGCGTTTGATCGACGAGGCAGGTCAGGAAGTCACCCTGGCGGGAACTGCGACCCCGGTAAGCATCACTTTCCAAACGGGTTGTATCATCACTGTGGAAGACGGTCAGCGTGTCGGTGTAGGTGATGTGCTGGCGCGTATCCCGCAGGAAAGCAGCAAGACAAGGGATATTACCGGCGGCCTGCCGCGCGTGGCCGAGTTGTTCGAGGCACGCGTTCCCAAGGATGCCGGCATGTTGGCCGAATGCACCGGTACGGTTTCGTTCGGCAAGGACACCAAGGGCAAGCAGCGCCTGGTGATCACCGATGTGGATGGCATTGCCAACGAATTCCTGATCTCCAAGGAAAAGCATGTGCTGGCGCATGACGGCCAGGTGGTCAACCAGGGAGAAATGATCGTGGACGGCCCGGCCGACCCGCATGACATTCTGCGTTTGTTGGGAGTGGCCGCATTGGCACGTTACATCACCGATGAGGTGCAGGAAGTTTACCGCCTGCAAGGCGTGAAGATCAGCGACAAGCACATCGAGGTGATCGTGCGCCAGATGCTGCGCCGCGTGCAGGTCTCCGAGGTAGGCGATACCCGTTTCATCACCGGTGAGCAAGTGGAGCGCGCCGACCTGCTGGAGGAAAACGAACGCGTGGTTGCAGAAGGCAAGAGTCCGGCAACTTTCGATTA
>Ga0209317_1001939_pt1 | contig 16231 bp, 8 predicted proteins | sample RifGroB2_FD_183994 | JGI IMG/M metagenome (GOLD analysis project Ga0209317, IMG submission 183994) | Soil microbial communities from Rifle, Colorado, USA - Groundwater B2 (SPAdes) (version 2) | ecosystem: Environmental > Terrestrial > Soil > Unclassified | place: Rifle, Colorado | collected... | reverse complement strand
CCCGTCCACAACACATACAGCAAGCCTTCCATGGCTCCGCCGTCTGTAGGCTTTTTGCGCCACCAGGAGGTGATCACATAGATCACAATCAGCAGCCCGACGCCAGAACCTACGGCAGACAACAGGAAAATGATCGGCATCAGATCGGACGACCACCATTCGCGCGTTTTCAGCGATCCGAACAGGAACCCGACGTAGCCGTGCAAACCACACGCACCGGGTATGCCGATCATCGCCAGCCTGCGCGCAATGGTATGGTCGGTGTGCAGCGCACGCGGCGATACATCATCCGAGCCCAGCGTAAGCGCCTGATACACTTTCTGCATGATGCCGGTTCTGGATTTCGACAACGCGACAATGTCGGCGCGAAACGAAAACCAGACCTCCAGCAGCAGCAGGCAGATATAAAAGCCGGCGACATAACCGAAGGCCGCCATCGCCGAGGTCCAGTGCGGCGTCAACACCGCATTCAACGCGCGGGTCGGCTGACCCAGGTGAAACAGCAACGGAGTCGGCGCGAAGAACATGAAGCACAGCGACGTCAGCAACGCAAACTTGGAGATCGGCGCAAAACGCTCCATACCGAACACGTGATGCAGGCTGGATACCACAAACGCACCGGCAACCAACCCGGTGATATAGGGATAGATTACGATAAGTTCGCTCCACGGCACCTCGGTCTCGTTCGGAAACGTGAATCCGGAAAACGGGGCTACGTGATAAAAGACATCTTTTTCCATTTTAGAAAACCTCCTTATCGATCCCTTTGTAAAACACATTCGGGTAATTACCCATGGCCGGTTGCAGCACGCTCACCTTGTTGTTGCGGATAAACTCGCTGACCGGGCTTTCCGGGTCCATGCGATCGCCAAAAACCCGCGTACCGGTCGGGCACACTTCGACGCATGCCGGCTGCAGCCCTTTGGTAATACGGTGATAACACCAGTTGCACTTCTCGGCGGTACCTCTTTCATGATTCAGGCTGCGCGCGCCATAAGGGCAAGCCTGGACGCAATACTGACAGCCGATACAATATTTCGTATCGATCAATACCGGACCATCCACCGATTTATAGGTGGCGCCAGTCGGGCATACCTGAACGCAGGAGGGTTTCTCGCACTGGTTGCACAACTTGGCCACGAAGAACGCCTTTTCAACCTTCTTGCCCTCGAATTGGCCGTCCTTGTAGCGGTCGTCGAATTTGAACCTGGTCTCCTTACTGCCTGGCACCACGTTTTTGATATCGTGGATGCTGTCGACAAGCGCATGGTGCTCGCCCTCCAGATAGACGTAACGCTCGACCCAGGTGCGGGTATGGTTTCTGTCCATCTGCACACTGTTTTCCATCTTGCACGCTTCCACGCAGCGCAAGCAACCGATGCAGAGATCGGCATCGACACCAAACGCCCACTTGTGCTGGGTCCAGTTGTAATTGGGGATCTTGGGCGGGTTCTTGACCGCCTCGGCGTATTGCTCCGGCGCCTGCTGATATGCTGGCCCAACACCGCCAAGAGCATTTACAGCCCCTCCGCCAGCTGAAGCCAGCGCACTGCCTGCACTGACCAGCGCTCCGGCGCAGGCCGCGCCTTTACCCAATAAACCCAAGAAGTCGCGGCGAGACAAATCACCCGCTTCCTTTTCTATTTTTGTATCCTGAGTAGTCATTTTTCCCTCGCTAGGTAACTTATTCATTTGCAGCTCACAGTGGCGTAGTAAGCCGCCAAGTTATCGATATCGGAAGCACTCAGTGTCTTCGCCACGCTTGTCATGACTGCATGGTTGCGGCTGCCATCCTGGAACGATTTGAGTGCCATGGACAGATATCCGGCATTCTGTCCGGCCAGATTCGGCCATACCTGTGCACCGCTGATCCCGTCCTTACCTGGGTTACGCAACCCGCCGGAGCTATGGCATGCCACACAACCTGCCGCTGCTGCCTTGGCTTTGCCCAATTCGGCCTGCGCCTTGTCGCCGCCGGTTACGCTGCAACTATTTCTGGAGAAATAGGCGGCCACGTTCCGCATATCGGCTTCGCTCAAGCCAGCCGCCATTGGACTCATCAGGTCATTTTTGCGTGATCCTGCCTTGAATGCATTAAGCGAATTAACCAAGTAGCCGGCATTTTGCCCTGCCAGGTTTGGCCATTCCGGATTGACGCTGGTTCCGGAATTACCGTGGCATGCAGCACAAGCCGCCGCTACAGATTTGCCTGCACCGGCATCCCCTACCTTAGCTGCGCTCACGGGGAGAGCCTTGCCGGTTTGCGGATCCACTGGAGCCCTCGGTATGGCAGCAAAATTGACTCGGGGGGAATGCGGATTGTGACAGCTGTTGCACTGTGCTTTACCGCCATGACCATCAACCGCAACCTGGGGTACCCCGCCTTTATCCTTGCCCCGCAGTGGACGCCCGACCGTTTTTTCGTGGCAGTTGGTGCACAAAATCCGCATATCTTCCGGATCCCGCATCAGATTCCTGTCCGCTACATTGGCTGGATGGATTGTATGTTTGAGATGGGTGATGGTGGTCACCTGATCCTCGGTGGAAAGCGGCATGGCCTCTTTGGAGGGGTGATTGCCTGCAGGACCGTTGTGACAGACCTCGCAATTGACACCCGACTTAACGACGGTGCCCACCACCTTGTTGTCCTTGTGCGCTTTCTGGTGCATGCCGGACGACCATTCGGTGTAAATTTCCTTATGGCATGTCTGGCAGGATGCAGAGCCTTGATGTTTAGGCAGTTTGGCCGCAATTTGCGCTACCGAGGCACCGCGGTAGTGACCGTATTGGTGAAACGTATCCTGTATGGCTAAAAATTTTGCAGTTGTGGCGACTACTGCAATTACCGCAATCAATGTCAATAAACGAACTATGTGCTTATGCATAATCTTCCCTTTTTTGTTTTCGACTTAACTTAACTGTCCTAGTTTTGACAAACCTAGTTTTGACGAAACGTCACTCTATTGGATGGGAACCGGATACTTTTTGATATAGGTCAAGTTTTTATCGCCATACCGGAATCATGGCATGCGAACACACCAAGAAGTCCCAGAAACAACAATGTATCTATGTCACCAGCCAAGCCTAATATTGTTATGTCGCCACAATACCTATCCCGAGCCGACACACACTGCCAGACTAAGCTGGCATGCGCAACGTTCCTATACCTCTAAAGAACAGTTTGGAAAGAAAAAAGAACTAGTTCTTTCGGATAATTGAACCCCTGGACCGGATTTTCTAAAACTCCAGCGGGTCGACATCCAGCGACCAGCGCAGTTTCTGGGCGGGCAATGCGTCCAGCAGGGGTTGCCAGACGCGCAGGAATTGCTGCAAGTCCCTGCGCTTCGCGCCCTGTATCAGCAACTGCGCGCGAATGTGATTGGCGCGGCGCGGCAGCGCGGCGGGCACCACGCCGAGGACTTCCACGGCGTGGTGCAATTCAACCGCAGCGGCGCGCGCCTGGTTGAGGAACGCATAAACCCCGGTTTCCTGCTTGCCTTCGGCACGCAGCATCGCCTGGTACATGAACGGCGGGAAGCCCGCCATCTGCCGCTCGGCAAGCTGCGCTGCCGCCCAGCCCTCGAAATCATGGGTCTGCAATGCGACAAACAGCGGGTGATCCGGGAAGGCGGTCTGGATTATCACCTCGCCCGGCTTGTCGGCGCGCCCGGCGCGTCCCGCTACCTGCACCAGTTGCGCGAACAGTTTTTCCGCCGCGCGGAAATCGCTGCTGTACAGCGCGCTGTCCGGGTTGAGCACGCCGACCAGCGTCAGCGCGGGGAAATCGTGCCCCTTGGCGAGCATCTGCGTGCCGACCAGGATATCCACTTCGTTCGCGTGGATCTGCTCGCGCATGGTCTGCCAGGCGCGTTTGTTGCGCGTGCTGTCGCGGTCGACGCGCAGAATGCGCGCCTCCGGGAAGCGTTCCTGCAGCACATTTTCCACGCGCTGCGTACCGCTGCCAACCGGATGCAAATCGGTATTGCCGCAGCTCGGGCAGGCGTGCGGCACATGCAATTGATAGCCGCAATGGTGGCAGCGCAGCCGCTTGTCGTTGAGATGCAGCACCATCTTGCCCGCGCAATGCTTGCAGCCGGACAGCCAGCCGCATGAGGTGCACATCAGCACCGGCGCATAGCCGCGCCGGTTGATGAACAGCAGGCTCTGCTCGCGGCGCGCAAGGCGCTGCCCGATCTCGCGCAGCAGGTTTTCGCTGATGCCGTGGTGCATCACGGTCTGGTTGATATTGATGCAGCGCACCGCAGGCAGGCGCGCCTCGGCGAGCGCGCGCCCGGTCAGCTTGAGCATCCGGTAACGCCCGCTCTGCGCATTGTGGTAGCTCTCCAGCGACGGCGTAGCCGAACCCAGCACGATGGGCACGCCGCGCTGATTGGCGCGGAAAATCGCCACATCGCGCGCCGAATAGCGCAGCCCATCCTGCTGCTTGAACGAACTGTCGTGTTCCTCGTCCACGATGATCAGCGCGAGCCTGGGCAATTCGGCGAATACCGCCAGCCGCGTACCGAGCACGATCTGCGCCGCACCGGCTTGCGCCTGCTGCCAGTTGTGCAGCCGCTCGCCTTCCGACAAACCGCTGTGCAGGCTGATCAGATTCACCTCCGGGAAGCGGCTGCGGAAATAGTTCTCCAGTTGCGGCGTGAGATTGATTTCCGGCACCAGCAACAACACCTGCCCGCCGCGCTGCAGCACATCGTGCATCAAGTGCACATACACCTCGGTCTTGCCGCTGCCGGTGATGCCATGCAGCAGGAAGCAGGCATAGCCCTGCGCTGCGGTGACCACATCCACCGCAAGCTGCTGTTCGCCGGTCAGCGTGTGCGCATTGTCGAAAGTATGCTTCTGCTCCCCTCCCCCGCAGGCGGGGGAGAGGGACGTTGCAAGAGCAACACTCTCGACCCACCCCTCCGCCACCAACGCTTTCAACTGCTTCCCCGCCGTCGCCGACAGACTCTTGAGCTGCGCCAGATTGCACGGCTGCTCCGCCAGCTTCGCGAGGATGCGCCGCTGCACCACCTTGCGTTTCGAGAAAGTGTCGAGGTCGAGCGCCGCTCCACTGGCAGTCAGGCGATAACTCAAAATAGCTTTACTGATGATGGGCTTGTCCGAACGCAGCCTTGTCGGCAACGCCGACAACACCGTCTGCCCGATCGGATAACGGTAATAGTCGCTGCAAAAGCGCAACAAATCGAGCAGCCCCGCCGACAGCGGCACGCTGTCATGCAATACCTGTTTCATCGGCTTGATGCGCTCCGGCGCCATCTCCGTCGCGGCAACGCATTCCATCACCACCCCGACCATCTGCCGCCGCCCGAACGGCACGATCACGCGCTGCCCGATTGCAACCGCAACGCCCTCATCCACCGTGTAATCAAACAGGGTGGACAGCGGGATATCGAGGGCGACGCGGACTATTTGCATATTTGTTCAGGGACGATAGGCGTTGCGATTGTCGCAGAAATCTCTATGTCCGCCATAAATCCGTGCAGTATTATGTGTGCCGAACACTGCGGCGTAATCACAACGTGACTTTCATATTGGGGACAGAAGAGTGAATGAAGAACTTCAAAAATCGATAGCCTTAGAACTATTGGCCGCACTTTCGTCTGAGGATGTCGGTCGCGTTATTGCAGATGAAAAATTAAAATTCTGGTTTGATGCCCCTGAAAACTGGAAACCATATGGAGATCGCCCCAAAAATTGGGATACGGTCGGAAACCAACAAACCAACCCCGTGGGCGCAATGGTCGAGCTCATTACCAACGGTCTTGACTCCATCTTGTTGCGCAAAGCACGCGAGGCTGGCATCAAAGACTTTCGTTCAACGGAAGCTCCTCACTCAATGTTTGAAGCTGTAAAGAAATTTTTTCCTCATGTCATTGAAGGGAGGATTGCAAATCTCGAACCATCCGAAAGAACTAAACTCGCTGAGAAATGCATGATTATCGGCGTTAAGCGCGCCGACCGCAGACGAGGGTGCCCGACTTATACGTTAATTGACTTTGGCGATGGTCAACTGCCGCAAAAATTTCCGGAAACATTTCTCTCTCTCAGCGTACGCAACAAAGAAGGAATTCCCTTTGTTCAGGGCAAATTCAACATGGGCAGTACGGGAAGTTTGAGGTTTTGTACTCGTTCAGATATTCGCTTGGGGCATTACAAGTTAATCATATCGCGCCGACCCGAACATGAGTATTGGGGCTGGACACTTATTCGCGTTCGCAGGCCGCGCGAAGATGAGGGAGAAATGTTGCCGGTAGCAGAATACTTTTGCCCGGATGGAAAAATCCCAAGATTTCGCGCCGAAGAAATCAATGCATTTGGTCATGATTCCATTGGTGTCGTCCGCGAAGGCTCCATCATTCGGCTTTATGAATATGACATCGGTAAAAAATCTCATACAGTAGATTTCGGGCTGTATGATGCATTGACGGTAAACCTCGTTGATTGCGCTCTCCCAATACAAATATTTGACTTTGACGCTGCTCCAACGCAAGGCAAAGGTAAGTTGCGCGACGAAGGTATTGCTCCTCGAACATTCGGCGGCATGAACGTCGTTTTGGGCGCTGAAATAATAGAAGCCGGCAATAACGACCAGCCTACAAGCCAAAGCAAGGAGAAAACAGAATGGGTTCACATGGTTCTGGAGGAAAAACATGATGAGCTTGGGCACATTAAAATCGTGGCGACTGCCGTTACAAAATTAAAACAATTTCTAGTAAATCAGCCAGCCAGAGTTTTTTATACCGTTAACGGACAAACTCATGCTATCGAGCGCGCCAGCTTTCTGAACACTCGCGTCGGATTGGGTGATTTGCGCAACCATGTACTGATTAACGTGATATGCGACGAAATGGATCGTACCGCGCTTTCGACTATCTTCATGCCGGATCGCGAGCGCAAGGCAGATACCAATCTCGCACGGATGCTTGAGGATATTGTTATCAAAGCCCTTAAGGAAGATGATCGTCTTCGCGCATACGCCGCCGAAATTAGAATGCGCCGCGCAACAGAGTATGTAGAGGATACGGAGGAGACAAAAGATTTCCTGGCGGAGTTGGCAAAAATTGACCCTGCAATCAAAGACCTGTTTGGCTTAGGTGCATTCTTGCCGGAAATTACCAGCAAACCGGGGGGGACAGAACCATTTCTGGGGAAGAAATTTCCAACCTTCTTGAAGCCCCTGAATTTGCGCCAAGAAAATGGCTTGTACATCAAAGAAGTCCCAATAAATGCCTCGCGCCGTATCGAGTGCGGCACAGATGCTGAAAACGAGTATTTGACTCGCGTGGATAGCCCCGGTGAAACATGGTGTTCACTACCGCCGACGCAAATGCCGCATAGCGTTAAGCTGAGAAACGGCACAGCCACATTTAGCATACGTTCCCCCAAATCCGTCATGCCGGGAGATTCAATTGAAGCTGAGTTTGGTTTTAAGGATTTTGGCCATAACATCGAACCGCTGAAATTTTCCGTAAAGATTCTCTATACGGATGAAGAAAAACCCACCAAAGGAAAAAGCGGAGAAAAAGGCGATACTAAAGAAAAACAAGCGAATAGCTTAGCCATGCCAGAATTTCGTTGGGTCAAAGAAGACATGTGGGATGAGCATAGCTTCGACAAATGGTCTGGCGCATACGTTTCTACCGGCGAGACAACAGTCGTTTATGTAAACCAGGACAATGAGTACCTTCGCCTGATGCGCGTCAAAGAAAAAGATGAAGCAGCAAGAATTTTAAATGAGAATATGTTCAGGTATGGTCTTGGCATTTTGGCACTCTCAATTCACCGCAAAGCACTATCTATAGATCAGGACAGCCCTGAAAAAAACACCGCAGAAGAGGTCGTCCGACTGGCAACCGAAGCAATATCCGCACATATTGTGACCGTGATTCGGCGTCTTGGAGGCGCACATAGCGGAAAGTGAAAACAAGAGAGCAAATCAGCTTCAACATGTCCCGTGTTAAAAGCACGGGTTCGAAGATTGAACGAACCTTGGGTAAGGCACTTTGGGCTTCCGGCATTCGCTATCGAAAACAATATCGAAAGCTCCCCGGAAAACCGGATTTTGTAATCGTATGTGCCAAGGTGGCTATTTTCTGTGACTCTGCGTTTTGGCATGGATATGGATGGCCTGCCGCAGCGCATGAAATTAAAAGCAATAGGGAGTTTTGGATTCAGAAGATTCAGGGTAACATCGCACGTGACAAAGCGGTCAACCAAACACTTGCCGAACTTGGTTGGATTATCCTTCGCTTTTGGGATCACGAAATACTGACAAATACGGCGGCTTGCGTTGACCAAGTTGTTAGCGTTGCAAGGCAAAGAGGGAAAAACTAACAATGAGTCAGATAGTAGCAGTTGATTTTTTTTGTGGCGCCGGAGGTATGACTCACGGTCTTATCAAGTCCGGTTTTCATGTGCTCGCGGGAATTGACAATGCGCCTTCATGCGAAGCCACGTATTCCCAAAATAAAAATCACGATAAAACTTCACCAACTTTTCTTTGCAAGAATATCTTCCCTTTATCGTCTGTCCATCCATCAGGGCAACAACATGAAATTGCCGAGTCACTGCGCAGCTTACTGACTAATTATCGAAAACGTACCGGATTACGTCGCCTAAAATTAGTTTTTGCTATTTGCGCCCCATGCCAACCGTTTACAAAAATTTCACGGATTGAAATGTCTGAGAAACGACAATTCAAACGACAAAATGACTCAAATCTATTGCTGACAACACTTAGTCTGATTAACGAGTTTCGCCCGGATGCAATAATCTGTGAAAACGTCGAGGGCATTATTGGAGATGATCAGAATTCGGTTCTCGGCACGTTCAAACAAAAACTCCACGATGCAGGATATGTTTTTGATGCGAAAGTGATAAATACCGCACGCTTTGGTATCCCACAAAATCGGCGCCGGACTATAGGATTAGGGTTTGACATTAATAAATATGGCGAAGATTTAGAAATATTGGAAGCCGACCCGGCTATCAAACAATACGTTACGGTTCGTGAAACAATAGGAAGTCTTCCCCCAATCGCAGCCGGAGAATCACATCCTTCGATTCCAAACCACCGTGCGCGCGCATTGAATGACCTAAATCTGAAACGTATTTCTTGTGCCCGTCCCGGAGAGAACAATCTTTATCTCCGTGATACGCCTTACGGAGACTTGTCTTTGGATTGCCACAAACGCCTTCAAGCAAAATCTGGCAAGCAATCTTTTTCAGATACATACACCCGTATGCGCGGTGATGATGTCGCGCCAACCATAACCACTAAATGTATTTCCATCACAAATGGGCGGTTTGGCCACTATGACACATCCCAGAATAGAGGCCTCACCCCTCGTGAAGCTGCACTACTTCAAACGTTTCCGGCAGACTATGTTTTTTATCCAGAAGATCAAACATCACATGCCGCAACTTTGATTGGAAATGCTGTCCCGCCTACGCTTGCCAAATTTTTTGGTGGCAAGATTGCTGAAAGGCTGGCTAGGAAGTAAACGCTTTCGTTGCCGCAAAAATGCAAAAGCCGCAGGCATCCCCTGCGGCTTTTTTTACCCTTGTAGCTTGTTGTAGTAGCGTGCCATGCCCGCGAAAAGATTTCGCGGGCATGGCACGCTACTACACAAACCTCTTAGTGGTATTTCCGGCTCAGCTCATGCACCGCCGCAACCAGTGCCGCCACATGTTCCGGGTTGGTGTGTTGCGAGATGCCGTGGCCCAGGTTGAACACATGGCCGCTGCCGTAGCCGTAACTGCTGAGCAGTTTTTCCACTTCGGCACGGATCGCCTCGGGCGAGGCGAACAATACTGCCGGATCGAGGTTGCCCTGCAGCGCGACCTTGTGGCCGACCTTCTGCCGCGCGATGCCGATGTCCATGGTCCAGTCCAAACCGATCGCATCGCAGCCGGTGTTGGCGATGCTTTCGATCCACAATCCGCCGCCCTTGGTGAACACGATGCTCGGGATGCGCACGCCGTCTTTTTCCTTGATCAGGCCGTCCACGATGCGCTGGGTATAAGCCAGCGAGAATTCGTGGAATGCCGCATGCGACAGCACGCCGCCCCAGGAATCGAAAATCATCACCGCTTGCGCACCCGCCTCGATTTGCGCATTCAGGTAAGCGATCACCGCCTGGGTGGTCACTTCGAGAATGTGGTGCATCAGCTTGGGTTCGTTGTACATCAGGGTCTTCACCTTGGCGTAATCGTCGCTGCCGCCGCCTTCGACCATGTAGCAGGACAGCGTGAACGGGCTGCCGGAGAAACCGATCAGCGGGATACGCCCATCCAGCGCCTTGCGAATCTGCGTCACGGCATCGGTGACATAGCGCAAGTCCTTGCCGATGTCCGGCACGCGCAGCGCCTTGATCGCCGCTGCGTCGCGCAACGGACGTTCGAACTTCGGGCCTTCGCCATCGGAAAAATAAAGCCCCAGACCCATCGCATCCGGCACGGTAAGAATGTCCGAGAACAGGATCGCCGCATCCAGCGGGAAACGGTCCACCGGTTGCAGCGTGACTTCGGTCGCGAAGTCCGGGTTCTTGCACAGGCCGAGGAAGCTGCCGGCGCGTTTGCGCGTTTCGCGGTACTCCGGCAAGAAACGACCGGCTTGGCGCATCATCCACAGCGGGGTGTATTCGGTTGATTCACGCAGCAATGCGCGCAGGAAGGTGTCGTTTTTCAGTTTGAAGTTCATATGTGCCTTTGATAATTTTTCTTGTTGTTCGGGCGGGATAAATCCCGCCCCTACAGGTTAACGCGGCAATACCGACGAGCCCATCAGGAACTCGTCCACCGCCCGCGCGCACTGGCGGCCTTCGCGGATCGCCCACACCACCAGCGACTGGCCACGGCGCATGTCGCCGGCGGCGAATACCTTGTCCCTGCTGGTGCGGTAATTCTCGGTGTCGGCCTTGACGTTGCCGCGGCCATCCTTCTCCACGCCGAACGCGTCCAGCACCGGCTGTAACGGGTTGGTGAAGCCCATCGCCAGGAACACCAGGTCTGCCTTCAATTCGAACTCGCTGCCCGCGATCTCGCTCATCCTGCCGTCCTTCCATTCGACGCGCACCGCCTTGATGGCCTTGAGCACGCCCTTCTCGCCGATGAACTCCTTGGTGGCAATCGCCCAGTCGCGCGAGCAGCCTTCGTCGTGCGAGCTGGAAGTGCGCAGCTTGAGCGGCCAGTTCGGCCACACCAGAGATTTGTTCTCCTTCTCGGGCGGACGCGGCATCACTTCGATCTGCGTCACCGAGGCCGCGCCGTGGCGATTCGAGGTGCCCACGCAGTCGGAGCCGGTGTCGCCGCCGCCGATCACGACCACATGCCTGCCCTTGGCATTGATCGGGTTCTTGCCGTCGCCGGCCACTTCCCTGTTCTGCGGGATCAGGAACTCCAGCGCGTAATGCACGCCTTTCAGTTCGCGTCCCGGCATCGGCAGGTCGCGCGGCTGTTCCGAGCCACCCGACAGGATTACCGCGTCGAACTTGTTCAGCAGTTCGTCCGGCGTGACGGTTTTTTTCGCATCGTTCGCCACACCCCTGGGCAATTTATCTTGGCCCGGCTTCTCCTTGCCGACGAAGGTGCTGGTCTGGAACTTCACGCCCTCGGCCTCGAGCTGCGCCATGCGCCAGTCGATCAGGCGCTTGTCGAGCTTGAAGTCCGGGATGCCGTAGCGCAGCAGGCCGCCGATGCGGCTGTTCTTCTCGAACACGGTGACCGCATGGCCGGCGCGCGCCAGTTGCTGCGCCGCCGCCAGCCCTGCGGGGCCGGAACCGACCACGGCAACCTTCTTGCCGGTCTTCCTCGCTGCGGGCTGCGGCACCACCCAGCCGTTCTCGCCGCCCTTGTCGATGAGGAAGTGCTCGATGGACTTGATGCCCACCGCATCGCCGTCGATGTTCACCGTGCAGGCCGCCTCGCATGGCGCGGGGCAGATACGCCCGGTGAACTCGGGGAAATTGTTGGTGGAATGCAGCGTATCCAGCGCCTCGCGCCAGTTGCCGCGGTACACCAAGTCGTTCCAGTCCGGGATGATATTGTTGACCGGGCAGCCCGAAGTGCAAAAAGGAATGCCGCAATCCATGCAGCGTGCGCCCTGTATCTTGGCCTGCTCATCGCTCAGGTGCAGCGTGAACTCGCGGTAATTCTTCAGCCGTTTCTCCACTGGCAGGCTGGCCTCGCTCTGCCGCTGGAATTCCATGAACCCGGTGATCTTACCCATTATGGACACCTCTAGAAATTTGGCTTTGCGGGATGAAGTGCAAGAAGCCGCGCAGAGAGCAACGAGACATATCGAACAGATAGGCGAGGAGCGAACGAGCATGCGACGCCGCGATTCGCCCGCAAAACGGATTTATAGAGGTGTCCATTATGCGGCCTCCTTCTGCTGCGCCGCTATCTCCTGCAACGCGCGGCGGTATTCGGTCGGCATCACCTTGACGAACTTCGGCAGGTATTGCGGCCAGTGATCCAGGATATCCTTGGCACGTATACTGCCGGTATGGTGCCAGTGGTTCCTGATGAACTCGCGCAGCACATGCTCATCCGCCTTGTTCAGGTGGTTGAAGTGCACGCGGCCATGCGCTTCCACCTCACCGGTTTCGCTGGCCTCGGCCTCGGCAGGAACAGGTTCGAGTTCCACCATCGCCAGGTTGCAATGCTTCTCGAAACTGCCGTCCTCATCCAGCACATAGGCCACGCCGCCGGACATGCCTGCGGCAAAGTTGCGCCCGGTTTGTCCCAGCACGATGACCACGCCGCCGGTCATGTATTCGCAGCCATGATCGCCCACGCCTTCCACCACCGCGACGGCGCCGGAGTTGCGCACCGCAAAACGTTCGCCGGCCACGCCGCTGAAATAGCATTCACCGGAGGTTGCGCCATACAGCACGGTGTTGCCGACGATGATGTTCTCGTGCGACGCAATCCTGCATTCCCTGGGCGGCATGATCGCGATGCGCCCGCCGCACAGGCCCTTGCCGACGTAGTCATTGCCTTCACCGCGCAGTTCGAATGAAATGCCGTGCGCGAGAAACGCGCCGAAACTCTGCCCTGCCGTACCGCTGAATTTCACATTGATGGTGTCGGTAGGCAGTCCCATCTGTCCATAACGCTTGGCGACTTCATGCGACAGCATTGTGCCGACGGTGCGGTTGACGTTGCCGATTCTGCTCTCGATGGCCACCGGCTTCCTGTCGTTCAGCGCGCCTTGCGCCTGGGCGATCAGGGCATTGTCCAGCGCCTTCTCCAGTTCGTGATCCTGCTGCTCTACGTTTCGGCGCGCTACGCTGGCCGGCATATCCGGCTGGTGGAACACCCTGGAGAAATCCAGTCCCTGCGACTTCCAGTGCGCGATGCCGTGCTGCATGCCCAGCAAATCGCTGCGCCCGATCAGCTCGTCGAACTTGCGGATGCCCAGTTGCGCCATGTATTCGCGCACTTCATCGGCAATGAAGAAGAAGAAGTTCACCACATGTTCCGGCTGCCCGGTGAATTTTTTGCGCAACTCGGGATCCTGCGTCGCCACGCCCACCGGACAGGTGTTGAGGTGGCACTTGCGCATCATGATGCAGCCTTCCACCACCAGCGGGGCGGTGGCGAAACCGAATTCGTCCGCGCCCAGCAACGCGCCGATCAGCACATCGCGCCCGGTCTTGAGCTGGCCGTCCACCTGCAACGCGACGCGGCCGCGCAGCTGGTTCAGCACCAGGGTCTGCTGCGCTTCGGCCAGGCCCAGTTCCCACGGCGTACCGGCATGCTTGATCGAGGAAATCGGCGATGCGCCGGTACCCCCGTCAAAACCGGATATGACGATATGATCCGCCTTGGTCTTGGCGACGCCGGCCGCGACCGTGCCCACCCCCACTTCGGAAACCAGCTTGACCGAAATCGATGCGGACGGGTTGGAATTTTTCAGGTCATGGATGAGCTGTGCCAGATCCTCGATCGAATAAATGTCGTGATGCGGCGGCGGCGAAATCAGCCCCACGCCCGGCACCGAAAAACGCAGCTTGGCGATATATTCGGTCACCTTGTGGCCGGGCAACTGCCCGCCTTCGCCGGGCTTGGCGCCCTGCGCCATCTTGATCTGGATCTGGTCGGCGCTGGCGAGGTATTCGGCGGTCACGCCGAAACGGCCTGACGCGACCTGCTTGATGCGCGAACGCAACGAATCGCCTTCCTTGAGCTCGCGGTCGCTGGCGATGCGGCTCTTGCCGATGATGTCAGACAGCATTTCGCCGCCGTTGAACGGCTTGAAACGTGCCGCGTCCTCGCCGCCTTCGCCGGTGTTGGACTTGCCGCCGATGCGGTTCATCGCGATCGCCAGCGTGGTATGCGCCTCGGTGGAAATCGAACCGAGCGACATCGCGCCGGTGACAAAACGCTTGACGATCTCTTTGGCCGGTTCGACTTCTTCCAGCGGCACCGGAGCGCCTGCGGGCTTGATCTCGAACAGCCCGCGCAGGGTTTTCAGCTTCGTGCTTTGCTCGTTGATCAGCCGCGCATATTCCTTGAAAGTCCCGGCATTGTTGGTGCGTGTGGCGTTCTGCAGTTTTGCGATGGTATCGGGCGTCCACATGTGCTCTTCGCCGCGCACGCGCCAGGCATACTCACCGCCTGCCTCCAGTGCGTTGGCCAGCACCGGGTCGGCGCCGAAAGCGTTGCGATGGGTGCGAACTGCCTCTTCGGCCACCGCGCTTAAGCCGATGCCTTCGATCTGGGTCGCCGTGCCGGTGAAATATTTCTCGACGAATTCCGCGTTCAGGCCGATCGCCTCGAAGATCTGGGCGCCGCAATAAGACTGGTAAGTGGAAATGCCCATCTTGGACATCACCTTCATCAAGCCCTTGCTGATTGCCTTGATAAAGCGTTTCTTGGCTTCGTGAACCCGGGCCTCGCGCAGCGAGTCCGCGTCCCTCTCGCCCGCTTGCGGGAGAGAGTTAGGAGAGAGGGAAAGAGGGCGGTCAACGATGTCCGTGATGGTCTCATAAGCCAGCCACGGGCACACCGCCTCGGCGCCAAAGCCGGCCAGCAACGCGAAGTGATGCACTTCGCGCGCCGAGCCGGTATCCACCACCAGGCCGGTGCTGGTACGCAGCCCCGCGCGCACCAGATGATGATGCACTTTGGAGCATGCCACCAGCGCGGGAATCGCCACGCGCTCAACCGACATCGCGCGATCCGACAGGATCAGCACGTTGTAGCCGTCGGCCACCGCCTGGTCGGCGGTGGCACACAGCGCCTGCACTGCCGCTTCGCAGCCTGCCGCACCTTGCGTGACCGGGTAGGTCATATCCAGCACCAGCGAGCGGTAGCGCCCCCGGGTGAGCTGTTCGATGTCGCGCAATTTCGCGATGTCGTCGTTCGACAGCACCGGCTGATGCACTTCCAGACGCAATGGCAGATCGGTGCCTTCAATGTTGGACGAATTAGCGATACCGAGCAGATTGGGCTTCGGGCCGATGAACGAGGTCAGCGACATGACGATTTCTTCGCGGATCGAATCGATCGGCGGATTGGTCACCTGCGCGAATAATTGCTGGAAATAATCGTAGAACGAGCGGTTTTTGTTCGACAGTACCGGCAATGCGGCATCCGTGCCCATCGAGCCGATGGCCTCCTCGCCGCTATTGACCATCGGCGCGAGGATGAACTTGATATCCTCCTGCGAATAGCCGAATGCCTGCTGGGTGTCCAGCAGCGAGGCGTTGAGCTTCGTCTCGCTCCTGGCCGCCGGCAGGTCGCCGAGAAAATAGCGCGACTGCTCGATCCACTGGCGATACGGCCTGGCCACGGCGAGCCGGCTCTTCAACTCCTCATCCTCAACGATGCGCCCGGCCTGCATGTCGATCAGGAACATCTTGCCCGGCTGCAAACGCCACTTCTTGACGATCTTGTGCTGCGGAATATCCAGCACACCCATTTCCGAAGCCATCAGCACGACATCGTCATCGGTGATCAAATAACGCGCCGGGCGCAAACCATTGCGATCCAGCGTCGCGCCGATCATCCGCCCATCGGTAAACGCCACCGCGGCAGGGCCGTCCCACGGCTCCATCAGCGCGGCGTGGTATTCGTAGAAGGCGCGGCGCTCCTCGTCCATCAGCGGGTTGCCTGCCCACGCCTCGGGAATCAGCATCATCATCGCATGCGGCAGCGAATAGCCGCCCATCACCAGCAGTTCCAGCGCGTTGTCGAA
>Ga0209317_1001935_pt1 | contig 16235 bp, 14 predicted proteins | sample RifGroB2_FD_183994 | JGI IMG/M metagenome (GOLD analysis project Ga0209317, IMG submission 183994) | Soil microbial communities from Rifle, Colorado, USA - Groundwater B2 (SPAdes) (version 2) | ecosystem: Environmental > Terrestrial > Soil > Unclassified | place: Rifle, Colorado | collected... | reverse complement strand
TAACCGCGCCTACTTCGATTACCCGTCCGCCACGCTGAACAGACAAACCGGTGGTTTCAACATCTATGACTACGTATCGTTTCAGCATGGCCCCCAATCTACCCCCCGACCTCCCCCATACAGCGTCCTACCCCAGATATCTTTTTACCGCACTCTGCATTTCCTTGATCACCCTCTCCCGTAGCCAATCCGGCTCCAGCACCTCCACCTGCGAGCCGTGCTTCAGTATCTCCATAATGATCTCTGCCTCGTGCGAGACCGGGAGGCTCAATACCAGCGAGCCGTCTGCCTCTACGATCTCCCCCTGCCCCTCGTGCCAAAGCTCTCCCCTGACCCAGCGCGAGCGCTCCGGAGTGAAGCGGAGCACTACGTTGAATTGCCGCCGGTTTTGGAAGATGCCGAAGGTGTCGGCAAGGTGCGGCAGCCATTCATCAGAGGGGCGGTTCCGGAAGGAGGCATCTTCCACTCGGGTATGAGTCATCCGTCCCAGCACGAAGTCGCGCCAGTCGTCGCGCATACGGCAGTAGGCGATCAGGTGCCAACTCCCCAGGTAGTTCACCATGTGATGCGGCTCCACGGTGCGCATGGTGCAGTCGCTTGCGGTCGGCGAGTAGTAGCGGAAGTTGAGGAGTTTCCCCTGTAAAAGGGCGGAGGTGACGATTTTAAAGGTCAGCGGGTCGGTCGGGCTGATACTTTTCCATCGAAATGAAAATGCTTCTTCGGGCCTGACACGCCCGGGCAGGCTGACGGAAAGGAGCGAACAGAGCCGTCTGGAGACACTTTCCAGTTCATCGGCGAGCGAACCGGCCGAGGCATCGGTGATCAGCTTTCGGGAAATGAGCAGCGCCAGCAATTCGTCCTCAGAGATGCGCATTACCGGCAGTTGGAAGGTGGGATCGCTGTAATAATATCCCTTACGGGAGATTTGGTACTCCAAGGGTGCCCGAAGGCGGTCACGGAAGTAGTCGATACTTCGCTGCGCTGTCTTCACGGTCAGTTCGAACCGTGATGCCAGCTTCGATGCGTTGGGGTGTTGCTCTCGCCTGACCTCGTTGTCGAACCAGAAAAAACGCTCCAGAAACAGCTGGTCGCCCACATCCCCTCCCACCGCAATCTCATCGCATTATAATTAGGAACCGCAAAAATATACGCTCAAAAGATTCGGAGGTCAAACGGGTAATGTCAGCAGGTCCCGTTCTTGTATAGGACGGCTCAGGCCCGCAATAGCCCTTCAACGAAAAATTAAGAGCAAGCCGTTGACGTTAGTCAACACATGTGATACAGATAAGATCACAAGGCTAATCTTAAGTGAGCGGAGGTTGCACATGCGGGAAATATCTGAGCGCGAAATAATCGAACGACTTTTATTTGATAATCCTTGGTGGACTGAAGGAAATATTGATTCATTTTACAAAAATATGCCTGAACGCGCCTATTTAAAACCATTTGAAAATTTATTAACCAAATCAAACATTAACCGAGCGCTAATACTATTAGGACCTAGAAGGGTTGGAAAAACAGTATTAGTTTATCAGACAATCCAGCATTTAATTGATTCAGGAATAAGCGCTACTAATATATTATATATCTCTTTAGAAACACCTATATATACAGGACTAGCTCTTGATAAGCTCATAGGTATTTTTAAAGCTAAATTCGAGCACACTAAGACTAGCAATCTGTATATATTTTTTGATGAGATACAATATTTCAGAGACTGGGAAATTCATTTAAAATCATTAGTAGATTCATATCGCACTTATAAATTCATTGCTACAGGTTCGGCTGCAGCGGCATTACGCCTTAAAAGTAGGGAGTCGGGTGCCGGAAGATTCACCGATTTCTTACTACCACCCTTGACTTTTGCAGAGTATTTACAATTCACAGGCACAGAAGACAATTTAATTACCTCGAAGGCAAAAGGAGATTACTCAACCACAAATATAGATGCACTAAATGAAGAGTTTATTCGTTATCTAAATTACGGGGGTTATCCAGAAGCTGTGTTTTCACCCATAATCCAAGCTGATAGCAGCAGATACATAAAAAGTGACATTATTGACAAAGTACTGTTAAGAGATTTGCCAAGCTTATATGGCATTAATGATATTCAAGAACTTAACAGGCTCTTTACAACCATCGCCTATAATAGTGGAGATGAGTTGAGCCTAGAAGGGCTTTCGCAATCCTCAGGAGTAGCTAAAAATACGATAAAAAGGTACATGGAATATTTAGAAGCGGCGTTTTTGATAAGAAGAATCCACCGCATAGATAAAACTGCAAAAAGATTTGAACGAGCAACTACTTTCAAAGTATATCTAACCAATCCTTCAATGAGAGCAGCATTATTTGGTCCTGTAAATTCAAAATCTGAGGCGATAGGAAGTTTGACCGAAACTGCAATATTCTCTCAATGGTTTCACAACACTGTTTTTGTCGACAATATCTATTATGCTAGATGGAAAGATGGAGAGGTAGATATAGTTGCTTGTGATAGTGCATCTCAGAAACCAAATTGGATGGTAGAGGTAAAATGGTCGGATCGATTTTTCTCAAATCCAGGAGAATTAACTTCGTTCATTGAATTTGTGCAAAAAAATAATTTGACGGAATCCCAACTTTGTACTAGTTATTCTAAAACGGGGACAAAGAAGGTTCGAGATATAACAATCAGGTTCATACCTAGCAGTCTATATTGCTATACAGTAGGCAAAAATGTCGTAAAAGGAGTCACTTTACGGTTACAAAATTCCCCTGTCAGTGCCCCGGCCAAATAGTTTTTGGTCATAAGCGAAAGGCAATACCCAGGCAATATTCAGATTCACACGTATGACTACATCCTCGAAAGAGCAAGGGCTGCGGCTTCAGCCTAACAACCGAAGAGGAAGAATAAGTTTGCGGGGACAGCCCTTGCAAGTGGAATAATCAGAAAATACGATGCCCAACAACACCGTTGGACACCGATCGGGCGATACGGCTGCCCGGACGGGTCAACGGCGCAGCCGTTGCCGCAAAGGCAGAAAGACAAGAATAGGCCGAATGGCTGAAAGGAAAAAAGAAGGAAAAGCTCATAAGAGGGAGACAGTGAAGACAGGAAGGGCAGAAAGACGAATATGACTGCCGGTCTGACGGGTGATAGTATAATCGAGCTTGCGGAGGGCCTGGGCCAGATCATTGCCGGTGATAGCACGCGGCAGCTTCATACAGCTAGGACTTCTTCATGGACAAAGTGCAGGCGGATCATCTTTGGTGCCGTCCCTGCATCAAAGTGACATATAACTGCATCCCGTACATTAGTATGAAGTTCCTCAAGGGTGTCTGCCTCGGTGAAAATTGATTCTCCAAGCGCCTTGGCAGAATAGCCCCCCTCTGGCGCATCTTCAACGACGAAAAAAATTTCGTTCATGGAAAGCTCCTTTGACGGATATATAGCAAACAGCAGGGGTAATAAGCAATACACCAAAAGATAACCCCTTTCCTCCCACCGCATCCCGCTTATAAAATCAGAGTCTTACCCTCAAAAACTCCACTTTCAAGTGTCAACAAAGTGATCTTGGCTTGTTGGCTTTTTAAGTTTTAGTGTTGAAACGCCGATAACAAAGAAGTACCTCTCAGGGATCAATATTATGACGGTTCACCCCCTCTAAGGCGCAGTTCCTTTGGTGTTGTAGGTAAGAATAGAGGTTTTGAGGGCAGCATGAAGCTGGGTACTAAGACAATCATCCTGATAGGCTCTCTTGTGGTATTGTTGTGCGGCGTTTCAAGCGGCATTATGCTGTACTTCCATGAAATATCCCTGCGTGAAGCTGTTCATGCCGGCGTGGATGGGATAGCCCGTGCAAGCGCCTTGAATATTTCAGCCTTCATTCAGGATTCTCAAAAGAACGCAGAAATCATCGCTGCAAACCTGCCGCTCGAAGCCCTTCAGTCCGGCCGCATGACTGAAATTGAAACATATCTCAAAAAAATGACCAACCTGCATCGCTTCCCTAACGGTGTTTTCATCCTCGATCGCAAAGGCGATTTCCTCATAGATTATCCCCCGCATCCTGATTTGAAGGGAAAATCCTTTGCTTTTAGAGATTATTTCCGGCGCACCGTCTCAGAGGGGCGCGGCGTTGTCGGCGAACCCTATTTTTCAAAACGCACCGGCGCGCCGGTGCTTACCTTCACGGCGCCTATTCTCGATTCCAATAAACAGCTCGTGGCAGTAGTCGCCTGTTCGGTGGATCTGCTCGCACCACAGGCCTTGGGCGGGTTGCGTACCCAGCGGATTGGCAAAAACGGGTATTTGTACGTTTTTGATAAAAGCCGTCTGATGATCTTGCACCCCGATAGCAGCCGCTTGCTGAAAAGAGACGTTCCTCCGGGAGCAAATCGTCTTCTCGACAGGGCCATCGACGGTTTCGAGGGGGTCGGGGAAACGATAAATTCGCGAGGTATCCCGATGCTGCTGGGGTATCGGCACATTCCTCACACTTCCTGGATCATCGGCGTGCAGATGCAAAAAGCCGAAGCATTCGCTTCCCTGCACGAGTCTCGCCGGATCATGCTCGCGACGGCGGTAATCGGCCTTCTTTTAGTGCTTGTTGTCGGTTTCTGTGCAGTCCAGAGGATCACGCTTCCGCTCCAGCACCTTCACCTCGCCGCCAACATGATCATGGAGGAACTGGGGAATCCCGACCGGTCCCAGGGGGGTAAGGTCATCACCCTGCTGGACAGCATCCGCACCCGCGACGAAATAGGAGACCTATCCCAGACCTTTCGGGAAATGGTGCAACGCCAGAGGCGGAGCGTAGGCATGCTGCGAAAAGCGGCCAACCAATGGGAACTGACTTTTGATTCCGTCCATGAGGCATTGCTGTGTCTGGATCGAGACGGCAACATCCTGCGTATCAACCGGACCGCTGGTGATTGGCTGCGAATTCCGCTTCCCGCCGCCGTCGGCAAGCCTGCCCATCTGCTCATACAAGGAGACTTTACTCGGACGCAACCCTGGTTAGACCCGGAGGCCCTCGATACGGAGCACAGCCTGGTCTGGCGTGATGCCCTGCCAACCCGGGCAGGGATATACGAATTCGCAGTATCGCCTATCCGCGATGGCACTGCTACCAGCGGCATTTTGCTGCTTGTGCGGGATGTGTCGGAACAGACTCGGATGGAGAATTCCATCCGTGAAATGGCCTTTAAGGATGCCCTGACCGGTCTTCCCAATCGAGTACTCCTGATGGATCGTCTGGAACAGTCCATCATCGCCTGCGACCGCAAGAAATGTCGCTGTGCCGTGCTTTTCCTCGACCTGGACAGGTTCAAGCCGGTCAACGATACCTTCGGGCATGATACCGGTGACGAGCTGCTGCGCCAGGTTGCCAAGCGGCTTGCGGGTTCACTGCGGAGAAATGATACGGTAGCCCGATTAGGCGGGGACGAATTTGTCATCGTCTTTCCCGAGTTTTCTGATCAAGAGGATCTGAATTTCGTCGCCAGGAAGATCATCAAAATCCTTGCCGAGCCGTTTGAGATATCGGGCCATGTCGTCCAAACGGGAACCAGTATCGGGATAGCTCTTTTCCCGGAAGATGGAACCGTTGCACAGGATCTTATTGCGCATGCAGATGCCGCAATGTACGCGGTAAAGAGGGATGGACGAGGAAGTTTCCGCATGTACCGGCATGATCTGAACCTTGCATCCGCCGAGACGGAGCGCGAGGGAGAAGCGTCCCGGCAGACGTCCCCTGATCCCGTCCTCCCCCTGATCCCCTTGAGTTCTTAGAGGCGCGTCAATGACGTGTCCCCCTCTCCTCCCCCTTCGCTCGGCCCTGTCTCTATCCCCTTCGGAATTCCCGCATCTCCACGATCTCCTTTCTCGGCATCAGCTCACATGTGCGAATCGCAAAATTTCAACGCCCAAGACTTGGAACCTCCGACCGGCGGCAGCCGGCGTTTTCCCCCTACCTCACCAGGAAGTGCTTGGCGAATGGCTCAACAAATATAATTGCGCGATAAATAATGAGCGATATAACTATTTATACGTCGATAAAACAATCGGACGCAAAGATGACCTGCGACCCATACCGGAGGAGATGCCGTTATGCCGAACACGCGACTCAACATCACATTGCCGACCGACATCGTGGACGACATCAAGGCGCTGTATGGTCAGCGCGGGTTGAGCCAGTTCCTGGAAGAAGCTTCCCGGGAAAGGCTTATCCAAGTGAAAAAAAAGGCTTATCGGGGGGTCGTCGAAGGGTATCGATCCACCGCCGAGGAGACCAAGGAAGTGCTCAAAAGATTCGAGGCCGCGGTCACGGAGAAACGCGATGTTTAAACGTGGCGGGATCTATCCGGTAGTTCCGCATGCCGACGCGAAGGATGGACCGGAAGTCTGCCCCTGTCTGGTAGTCAGCAACAATATCAGCAACGAATATTCTCCGATCGTGACCATCATTCCGCTCACGTTTACCGGACTGGACAGGATCTACGAATTCGAGACGTTTCTTCCCGCATCGGGGAACGGTCTGAAGCGGGACTCCAAAATCAGTTCCCAGCTCCTGATCACGATCGACAAGACCAATGTCGTGGGCGATCGTCTCGGATTTCTTAGCAAGGCTTTGATGAGCCAGGTTGACAAAGCTCTCTGCTTTCAGCTTGGCATCGAGGACACGACCCGCACCGCAAAAGGCTAGAAGAGGATGGAAAGGATGGATAGTCATGCTCCTTGACTACGTTTCGCTCTCGGCCGCTGCTGCTCCTCTCGACATTGCCGGGTTTTCGGTGCTGCTCCTTCTGGGGAGCGCCCTTTGTGCCCCGTTTCTCTCGCGCTGGGAGCGGCTGCTCATTCCTGCAGCCTTCTCTCTCGCTACGGTCGCCTCCCTCGCCGCGGTCCATGCCGGATTTACCGCGCTGGTCACCGGTTCCAACAGCGCCGCTACCGTGGCCATGGGACTTCCCGGGCTCCCCTTCAATCTCCGCCTCGACCCCCTGGCCGGTTTTTTCCTGGTCGTGATCGGCCTTTTGTCCGCCTTCGTCTCGGTCTACTCCATAGGCTACGTGCGCGGCTATTTGGGGAGGCGCCCGACCACCCAACTGGTGCTGTTCTACCTGCTCTTTCTTGCCGGGATGTTCCTGGTGGTGCTGGCCGACGACGCTTATCTCTTCCTGCTGGCCTGGGAACTGATGGCGGCAGCTTCCTACTTCCTGGTCATGTACGAGGACGAAGTGGCGGCAAACCGGCGCGCCGCCTTTCTCTACCTGGTGGTGGCGCACGTCGGGGCCATCGCCATCCTGCTCTCCTTCGGGGTGATGGCCGGCCTCACCACGGGGAGCGGCGGTTTTCAGAGCTACACCTTCGACGCCATGCGCGCGGCTCGCCTCTCCCCCGCTTGGGGGGCCGCGGCCTTCTTCCTCTCCTTCTTCGGCTTTGCCGCCAAGGCCGGGGTGATCCCCCTCCACGTCTGGCTCCCCGAGGCCCACCCGGCGGCGCCGTCCAACGTCTCGGCACTGATGAGCGGGGTGATGCTCAAGACCGCCATCTACGGCATGGTGCGGGTCGCCTTCGACCTGATCCGCGAGTTCCCCTGGTGGTGGGGAGGGATCGTACTTTGCTTCGGCCTGGTTTCGGCGGTGCTGGGGGTGCTCTACGCCCTGATGCAGCACGATCTGAAGCGTCTTTTGGCCTTCCATTCGGTGGAAAACATCGGCATCATCCTGATCGGGCTCGGCCTGGCCATGGTCTTCACCTCCTTCCAGTTCCACTCCCTGGCGGCGCTGGCGCTGGTGGCGGCGCTGTATCACACCCTGAACCACGCCCTGTTCAAGGGGCTGCTCTTCATGGGAGCCGGCGCGGTGATCCACTCCACAAACGAGCGGAACATGGAGGAGATGGGCGGGCTGATCCACCAGCTCCCCTGGACTTCGGCGCTCTTTCTGGTCGGCTGCGTGTCGATCTCCGGGCTCCCCCCCTTTAACGGTTTTGTCTCGGAATGGCTCACCTTCCAGGCCTTTCTCCTGTCGCCGGTGCTCCCCCACCCCCTGCTCAAGCTCCTGGTCCCGCTGGGCGCCGCGCTGCTGGCCCTTACCGGGGCGCTGGCCGCGGCCTGTTTCGTCAAGGCGTTCGGCGTGACCTTTCTCGGGAGCTGGCGCGGTCACCGCCGCAAGGAGCAGATCAGCGAGGTCGGTCCCGCCATGCGCCTGGGGATGCTGGGGGCCGCCCTTTGCTGCCTCGCCCTGGGCGTACTGCCGACCTTCGTCATCGGCTGGATCGACAACATCCCGCAGCAGCTCTTCGGCGGGGAGATCGCCAAGTCGGCGGGGAGTTACGGCTGGCTCTGGCTTACCCCTTACTCCCCCGAGCGCGCCTCCTACTCGGGGCCGGTGGTGTTTTTCGGCATCCTGGCCATGGTGGCGGCGACCTACCTGCTGCTACACGTCCGCCGTGCCGCCATCCGCCGGGTTCCGCTCTGGGACTGCGGCTTCGAAAAGGTCACCCCGAGGATGCAGTACACCGCATCGGCCTTTGCCATGCCGGTGCGCCGGGTTTTCGGCTTTTTCTTCGCCGTCCGGGAGCAGGTCGAGCTGGTCTCCCCCCAGAATCATCCCGTCATGGCCGATACCATCAACTACCGTCTCCGCATCCGCGACCGCTTCTGGGGCTGGTTTTACCAACCGCTCGCCGACATCTCGTTCTGGGTCGCCCGGCGGGCCGGCAAGCTGCAGCAGGGGCGGATACAGGTCTATCTGCTCTATTCGTTCGTCACCCTGATCGTACTGCTGGTGTTCCTGTGATGACACTGCATCCGATCGTCATAGAGCTGATTCAGCTCCTCATGATCCTGTTCCTCTCCCCCGCTTTCGCCGGCTGGGTCAAGATCGTCAAGTGCCGGACCCAGGGGCGCACCGCCCCCGGCCTGCTCCAGCCGTATCGCGATATCGCGCGGCTGTTCGCCAAGGACGTGGTGCTGGCGGAGAACGCCTCCTGGGTCTTTCGCTCTACCCCCTACATCGTCTTCGGCGTCACCTTGATGGCCGGCGGGGTGATCCCGCTCATCTCCGTCGATCTGCCGCTGGCCGACACGGCCGACATCATCGTACTGGTGATGCTCTTCGCCATCGTCCGCTTCTGCACCGCCCTGGCCGGCATGGACGTCGGCACCGCCTTCGGCGGCATGGGTTCCAGCCGCGAGATGATGATCTCCTCCCTGGCCGAGCCCGCCATGCTGATGGCGGTCTTTACCGTGTCGCTGGCGGGGAGCTCCACCTCCCTGACCCAGATGGTCACCGTCATGTCCGGCCACGCCTTCGTGATCCGGCCGTCGCTCGCCTTTTCCCTGGTCGCCTTCGTTCTCATCGCCCTCGCCGAGACCGGCAGGATTCCGGTGGACAACCCGGCCACCCACCTGGAACTGACCATGATCCACGAGGCGATGATCCTGGAATACTCCGGCCGCTATCTGGCCCTGATCGAATGGGCGGGGATGATGAAGCTCGTCATCTATTTCTCCCTCGGGACCGCCGTCTTCTTCCCCTGGGGGATTTCCGGCAGCGGCGACCCGCTTTCGCTCATCATCCGGGCGCTCTTTTTTGTCGCCAAGCTCGCGGCGGGCGGGGCGGTCATGGTGCTGATCGAGACCGGCTTGGCCAAGATGCGCATCTTCCGGCTCCCCGACTACCTGGGGAGCGCCTTTCTCCTCGCCACCTTGGGGATGATCGCCTTTTTCATCCTGGAGTGACCCATGTCGAACGCGCTGGTCATACAGTTGAACACGCTTCTGGCGGCCCTGATCCTGCTCACCTCCTTCGCCCTGCTGGTGCAGCGCCGGATGTTCGCCATCCTGCACCTCTTCGCCTGGCAGGGGTTCTTCCTGGGGGTCTCGACGGCCGTGATCGGCTTTGCCACCGGCGAACATCACCTCTACATCTCCTCGCTGCTCACCCTGGTGATGAAGGTGCTGCTCCTCCCCTACATCCTCTACGCGCTGATCAAGAAGCTGAAGGTCCACCGCGAGATCGAGTCGATCATGAACACCTCCTGCACCATGTTCCTGGGGATCGCCCTGGTGATCTTCTCCTATCACCTTACCGCGCCGATCCGCCAGCTCTCCACCCTGGTGACCCGCTCCACCCTGGCCGTGGCCCTGGCAACGGTCATGCTGGGGATGCTGATGATGGTCACCCGGCGCCACGCGGTGAGCCAGATCATCGGCTTTCTGGCGATGGAGAACGGGCTCTTCTTCGCCGCCACCAGCGCCACCTACGGCATGCCGATGGTCGTGGAGCTGGGGGTGGCGCTCGACCTGCTGATTGCAGCCTTCATTTTCGGCATATTCTTCTTCCACATCAACACCACCTTCGACAGCCTGGACGTCGATCAGATGGCCAAGCTCAAGGAAACGGATTAACCTAAATGCATTTGAACCGCAAAGACGCAAAGAACGCAAAGAAAAGTCCATCCGTTACACGTAGTTACTCACCCAATCGGTTTTGGGTCTTGCTCTCACAGGTATTTGAATTTCTTTGCGGCCTCAGCGTCTTTGCGGTGAGCGACTGCCGTTTTTAGGATCAATATTAGCGGCTAATGAATAAGAGGATTGTTTTATGACGCTGGTGATGCTCCTCTGCATATCGGTGCTGGTGGCCCTGATTCTCGCTTTCGCGGGGGACTGGCGCTTTGCGCCCGAGATCAACATCGCGGGCTCAATGCTCACCTTCGCGGCCTCCCTGGCGCTGGCGCTCCAGGTCTACCGGCAGGGTCCCTTCACCGCCGGGGGCGATTTCTTCTTCGTGGACCCCTTCAACGTCTACCTGGTGGTGCTCACCACCTTCGTCTCCAGCACCACCGCCGTTTTCAGCCGCCGCTACATGAGGGTGGAGCGGGAGCACGGCAAGGTGGGACCGTGGCGCATGCGCTTTTACCACGCCATGTTCCAGCTCTTCATCTTCGCCATGCTGGTCGCGCTTTTGACCAACAACTTCGGCGTCCTCTGGATCTCCATGGAACTCGCCACCCTGGCCACGGTGCTCCTGGTCTCGCTCTACCGAACCCCGACCGCCATCGAGGCGGCCTGGAAATACTTCATCCTCTGCGGGGTGGGGATCGCGCAGGCCCTGTTCGGAACGGTGCTCCTCTACTTCGCCGCGGAGCGGGTGCTGGGCGTCGGGGGGACTGCGCTGCTCTGGACCAACCTGAGCCGGGTCTCCGATCAGCTGGAGCCGACGGTGTTGAGGCTCGCCTTCGTCTTCCTCATGGTCGGCTACGGGACCAAGGCCGGCCTGGTGCCGGTGCACAACTGGCTCCCGGACGCCCACAGCGAGGGGCCCACCCCCATCTCCGCCGTGCTTTCGGGGCTCCTTCTGAACGTCGCCCTCTACGCCCTGGTGCGCTGCAAATCGCTGGTGGACGGCTCCACCGGGGGGCACTTCGCCGGCAACATGATGATGGGTTTCGGGCTCCTCTCCCTGCTGGTGGCCGCCTTTTCCATGCTGCGCCAAAAAGACATCAAGAGGCTCTTCGCCTACTCCTCCATCGAGCACATGGGCATCGCCACCTTCGCCTTCGGTCTGGGGGGACCGATCGCCAGCTTCGGCGGGATGCTCCACATGCTGGTGCACAGCCTGACCAAGTCCTGCGTCTTTTTCAGCGTCGGTCACGCCTCGCAGATGCACGCCACCCAGGAGATGTCCCGGATACGCGGTCTTCTGAGAGGGAACCCCGGCGTCGGCTGGGGGCTCATGCTGGGGGTCATGGCGCTTTCGGGGATGCCTCCCTTCGGCCTCTTCGCCAGCGAATTCCTGATCCTCACCGCCACCATGAAGCAGCAGCCGCTGCTCGCCGTCCCGCTTCTCATCGGCCTCGCGGTGGCCTTTGCCGCCCTGTTCCGGCGCGTGCAGCCGATGGTGGCCGGAGTGATCCCCCCCTGGCAGACACCGCTTGCCGCCGCCAATATCCCGGTCTTTCTGCATCTGGCCCTGGTGGCCGTGTTCGGACTGTATCTTCCCGGGTTCCTGTCCGGCTGGTTCCAGATGGCGGTGGAGTTGCTGAAATGACGACGATCCTCGCGAAAATGACCGCCCAGTTCGGCACCGTCGCCTCTCCCGGCGCCGCAAGCCACGGGGTCCCCGAACTCAGCATCCCCCGCACGCGCTTCGAGGAGGCGGCTCACCTTTTGAAGAGCGCCGGGGCGCGGCTGGTGGCCGAGTGGGGGGTGGACGAGAGTCTCCTGGGGCGCGGCTATGCAGTGATCGCCTGCTTTTCGGCAGGTCGCGATTATCTGCTGGTGCGCTGCGAACTCCCGCTGCAAGACCCGACCTTCCCGAGCCTTACCAAGAAATACCCGGCCGCCTTCCGGTTCGAGCGGCAGATGGAGAGCCTCATGGGGCTCTTGCCGACCGGGCACGTCCACTCCGACCACCGTCCCTGGATCAAGTTCGAGGACTGGCCCGCCGATGCCTACCCTTTGAGGAAGGGGTTCGATGCGTCGCAGCGCATGCCGCGGGTGGCGGGGGAGTACCGCTGGGCCCGGGTCCGGGGCGAGGGGGTCTACGAGATTGCGGTGGGGCCCGTGCATGCGGGGATCATCGAGCCCGGACATTTCCGCTTCCAGGCGATGGGCGAGGACGTCCTCCGTCTCGAGGAGCGCCTGGGCTACACCCACAAGGGGATCGAAAAGCGGTTCGAAGCGCTCTCCTGGACCCAAGGGGCGGCGCTGGCCGGCCGCGTCTCCGGCGACTGCACCGTGGCGCACGCCCTCGGCTTTTGCCGGGCGCTCGAGGCCCTTTGCGGGGTGGAAGCGCCCCCGCGCGCACAGTGGCTGCGGGCGCTGTTTCTGGAGCGGGAGCGTATCGCCAACCATCTCGGCGACATAGGCGCCATAGCCAACGATGCCGCCTTTTCCTTTCTCCTGTACCAGTTCAGCCGCCTCAAGGAAGCGATCCTGCGCAGCAATCACCGTCTGTTCGGGCACCGTTACCTGATGGATCGCGTCGTGGCCGGCGGGGTCGCCGTCGACCTGGGCTGCGACGGCTCGGCCGGCATGATCGAGGAGTTGGCCTGGCTTTCCGACGAGTTCGAGCGGCTGGTCGAGATCTACGACCGGAGTTCCTCCCTGGAGGATCGCGTGCGCACCACCGGCACGCTGAGCCCCGAACTGGCGCGGGATCTGGGAACCGTAGGCTTCGTGGCCCGTGCCAGCGGGCAGGCGCTCGATTGCCGCGTGCTGGCCCCCTTTCCCCCTTACGACCGCTTCGAGCCGGAGATGACGGTGCTCGCCTCATGCGACGTTCATGCCCGGGCCTGGGTACGGGTCAGCGAGATCCGCGACTCCATTCGCCTCATCCGGGAATTTCTGGCCACCCTGCCGGGGGGGGAGATCTCCCTGCCGCTCCCCCCTGCCGGGCCCGACAGAAGCGGTTTCTCCGTGGTGGAGGGGTGGAGGGGCGAGATCGTGTACTGGCTGCAATCGGGGTCCCGGGGCGAGATCAACCGCTGCATGATTCGCGACCCGTCCAGCGTCAACTGGCTGGGGCTGGAACAGGCGGTGCTCGGCAACATCGTCCCCGACTTTCCGCTTTGCAACAAAAGCTTCAACCAGTCCTATTCGGGGCACGATCTGTAAAGGAAAAGGAAACCTGATCATGTTGAGGATACTGCATCAGATCTTCAGGACGGGGGTGGTTACCGAACCGCTTGCCACGGAAGTCGAAAACGAGGTCGTGCTGATCGGAGCGGGGCTGGAGGAAGCGATCCGACGCCGGTTCAGCCGGAGTCTGGTGATCCGCCAGGTGGATGCCGGCTCCTGCAACGGCTGCGAGCTGGAGATCATCGCCATGAACAACCCGATCTACAACTGCGAGCGTTTCGGCATCAGTTTTACCGCCTCGCCCCGCTTTGCCGACCTGCTGCTCGTGACCGGTCCGGTCTCCGTCAACATGGAGATTCCCCTCAGGCGGACCTACGACGCCACGCCCGGTCCGAAACTGGTGGTGGCGGTGGGCGATTGCGGCTGCAACGGCGGGATCTTCGGAGAAAGTTATGCGTCCTTGGGCGGGGTCGGCGCGGTGATTCCTGTAGATGCCGTCATTCCCGGCTGTCCGCCGTCGCCGACCGATCTGCTTGCCGGCATTCTGAAGGTGGTCAGGGGGAGGTGACTCTCGGATAAATAGACTGTCGGGTACTCGACAGTTTGAATATCAGGGACGCTGGCGCCGAGGCGGGGAAAAAGATGGAGAAGTCTGTAAGCTGGGTCCGCAACTGTGCTGACTGTAGAGGGATTTCAGAAAGCGGAGAATGAGTTTCACTTCAATCAATTCCAAACCCGTTCACCTTGTTCTTTCCCTCCGATTTGGCCTTGTAGACGGCCGCGTCGGCTTGCTCTAACAATGCACCGGGAGTCATCCCCTTCCTGTAGGCGGCCAAACCGATACTCATGGTATGGAATATGGCTTTTTGGACGCCGTCCTTTGTCTCGACCGCTATTGGCTCTTTTTCATATGTTTTTCTGACCCGTTCGGCCAGAATCCAGGCCATGGTCATGTCTGTGCCGGAAAGAACTGCCACAAATTCCTCCCCGCCGTACCGGAAAGCCCGATCGCACTTCCTAAGGGTTCTCTGGAGCATGATCCCCAAAGTGGAAAGCACCTTGTCGCCGTAGGCATGGCCGTAGGTATCGTTGATCAGCTTGAAGTCGTCCAGGTCGATCATCATGGCCGTCAGGGGATCATTGCCGCGCTGAGAACGGAGGATCTCGTCATCCAGCACGGTTATCAGATAATTGCGGTTGTAAAGTCCGGTCAGTTTATCCGTGATCACCAGCTCCCGTATTTCTCTGTTCCTGGAGTCGAGGTTCTCCACCGCTGAAAGCAGTTCCTTGTTCAGGTACTCTATCTTTTCCAGATGTTTCCGGGAGGTCCTTTTCTCTTCACGCAGTGAATAAAGCAGGTTGTTAAGCGCCTCGCCTACTTCCTCACACAGGGTGGGGCAGGACTCTTTAAAGACATCGCATTGCCTGCAGCCCCCGCACTTATCGACGAAATCACCTTGGATGGTTCCGCAGCAATAGGTTCCAGCGCGATACCAGCAAGGGATCTCGGTATTGCCGTGAGCCAGGCAATCCGTCTTTGCGCACCCTTTTTTCTCCCAGCAGGGTACGACGTGCGGATTGTGAAACGTGATCTCATCGTTCCAGACCAGCTGGTACAATATGGGAATTATCTCTTCGCGGATGCGATTGCAGATGGCTTCACTCGATACCGCTTGTTTGCCAAACATAACTCCCCCTGCACAGTCCCTGTTATCTGTCCTGGGATTTCCTCCTGCGCATACAAGGGATATCATAATTAAAAAAATTTACAATTACGAGCAACAGCAAAGCAACACCCACGATTGAGGACACTTCTAAATCTTCACTTTACGCCAACAACTGCTTCAACTTCGGACTGTGAGCCGGATGCGCGCGTGTTGCCGAGTGGGATGCCGCCGCCCTTCCCAAATCTTGCTGTAAAATTTATCGACACGTTGTTCCGAAATCATGTCGAAATATTTTACAGTTCCATTATCTCTGAGATCGACAGTACCACTCCCGGCTAAGCTTGAGGGCCTTGATGCTGCTTGTTAGCAATTTTTCTACCACTTGTGGTGGTCACCATCCGCTAGCGCCGAAGCTATGGCATCGTCTATGCTTCCTCTATTTCATGACCATTTGAAGCGAAGAAGCGAGTTAACGCGTCCGCCGGAGACCGCTACTGCTATATTGCACGGCATGTATAATCTGGAGATGCAAAGGAGGTGGCCAGTATGGGAGGCATGGGCCAGGACTGCATAATTTTTATCGTGTTGTTACTCGTCATTTCGCATGTGATTTTGGATTTACTGCCTCTGTTGTACAAGCGTTTGCGCCATGCATTTGTTTCTGCACCCATCGATTTCGGCAGTCGGATCGCTCTATTGCTTACTGCTTGTTTCCTATTATGACGATTTGTGTGCCTCCCCTGGTAGAGCGCCATTTTCATATGGGCTTTCCTTATCGTTTTAGCGAGGCAGAAAAAGAGACAGGCTGAGTTACCAAAACAGCCTGTCTCTTCTTTCTTAACCTGCGTTCAAGCCTGACAGCGCTTGCCTTACGGAGCGGTAATGGCGGTTGCGTTCAAGGTAACCGCGGTCTGTGCCAATGCCCTGCCGTTCATCTTGGCACCGGTATTCAGTGATATCAGCGTTTGGCTCAAGATAATCCCCTTGAAGTCAG
>Ga0209317_1001933_pt1 | contig 16253 bp, 15 predicted proteins | sample RifGroB2_FD_183994 | JGI IMG/M metagenome (GOLD analysis project Ga0209317, IMG submission 183994) | Soil microbial communities from Rifle, Colorado, USA - Groundwater B2 (SPAdes) (version 2) | ecosystem: Environmental > Terrestrial > Soil > Unclassified | place: Rifle, Colorado | collected... | reverse complement strand
CCGCCTTTGCGCTCTTCATCCAATCACGTAATTATTTTCTTTGAAGGAACACCCATTCCCAAAATAATAAAGCTTAATTCTATTTTACAAGTCTTTCATATTCAAACATTTTTTTCAAGATTTTCAGAGCGCCTCAGGTTAACGATGGCAGCACAAGGATTCATAAGGAAACTAGGAATAAATAATAGGGGAGATACTTTATTGCCTGGATATTTCCAGTGAAATATCCAGTGCCTTTGCTGAATGGGTAATAGCGCCAGCAGAAATCCTGTCCACGCCCGCTTGGGCTACAAGATGCACATTCTCCAAGGTAATATTTCCTGATGCCTCCGTAAGTGGCTTGTATTTTCCTTTGGAAGGTTTCCAGTTTTTAACCATTTTTACAGCCTCTTCGAGTTGTGCAATGTTCATATTATCAAATAAGATTATATCTACCTCTGCTTTAAGGGCGTCTTTGACCTCATCCAGTGTCCTTGTTTCTACCTCTACCAAAATACCCTTTTTTATTTTTTGCCGTAATGCAGATACAGCCTTCTTTTCAATAATGCTGCCATGTGAAGTAGAGACAGGTTTCAAACCTGTCTCTACTTTTAGAATATCCAGGTGATTGTCTTTTATGAGTACCTGATCGTAAAGCCCCATTCTGTGATTAACACCGCCACCCATCACTACAGCATATTTTTCCAGATAACGCCAGCCGGGGATGGTTTTCCTTGTATCCATAATAGCAGTTTTTAATGGTTTTATCCGTTCAACAAACTGTGCTGTTAGGGTTGCAATCCCGGAAAGTCTTTGCAGGAAATTCAAGGCGATCCGCTCACCCGAAAGCAAAGTCTTAGCGCGACCATTTATAGAAGCAATGGTTTCTCCCTTTTTGACAAAAGTCCCATCCTTAACGTTTTGTTTTAAAGAAACACCTTTGTCCAGTTTTGAGAAAAAGTATTCAACAACGGGCAATCCTGCGATAACGCCGCTTTCCTTCACAATAAATGCCCCTTCTGCAATCAGGCTATCAGGAATGAGATTCTCTGTCGTGATGTCCCCAATCCCAATATCCTCCTGAATAGCCAGTTGAATAAGGGCATTTATCTTTTCAGGTTCAAGTTTAAAGTTCATAATCCTTCAACATATCAAAAACTTTGTGTAATTTTTTGATTAAGAGAAACATTGCTACCGCAGATAATCTGACAAAACAAATAACCAGGCTAAAAATATCTTTTTCATCACCACTTTAATAAAACCTTTAATAAGGAAATTTATATTAAAAGTATAGCTTATAACTTTTAATATGAGAAGATTTATTAAATATTTTTCCTGTTTTAATTTAACAATACTTGAAATATCCAAAGCTAAAATTTAAGGTCATTAGTTGACTTTTTATTGGTAAATTGGTATATATGTTGTATATTATTAAAGTCCTAAAATCCTTATCCACTCTTACAAGGAGTATGAATTGATGAACACCTCCTCCTTAAGTTCCATTACAACCGAATATGTTAAATCAATTACAAACAATGGCGTCTTTACCCGTGGACTCTCCTATTTCAGAAGCGGTCGTGTCCTTAATTTAAAATATCGTGATGGGGAATTAATGGCGGCAGTTTCAGGCAGCGAATCATTTCCTTACGAAGTCTCCATTCTCGCCGATGAAGAAGAAATATATAGTATGGATTGTACGTGCCTCTATGCCTCAGACGGGGAGATATGTAAGCACATCGTTGCAACATTATTGCAATGGATTGAAAATCGAAATAAGAAAAACGCCTATAAACCATTATTGCCGCGGAAACCAAAGTTTTTTAATCCTTTGCCCTTTATAATACCTAAATTCAAGGATATTGACGGACCTGATTCTTTTCCATTCTTAGACAACAACCCCTCTAATATCTTAAGTGAAATTTTTTCCGCGTTTGGCGATTTCAACCTCAAGGTAGACTTGCTCAATGGCGGGCCGCAGCTCGAACTCAAGCTGGTCTCTGAACAGGGCGATGAATCGGTATTTCACATCTCCGCTACAAAAAGTCCTCGCATCTTCGAAAAATTAAAAGAATTGGATGACGCTCAGGTGGAATTATCGGAACGGGCAAGACAGACGAAGCTTTACAAAACTCCCTTCGTTCCGCATCTCCATGCCGATATAAACGACCAGGGACACCTTGAATTATCCCCCGTCCTGAAACTGAATAATACCAGTAAAAAAGAGCAATTCCTTCCTGTGGAAAAATTGCGTGATTGCAAGATTAATGATGAATGGATATGGCTCAATAATTCCTATCGGCCGGTAGCCCCCATTCCACCACAGTTTAAACCGTATTTTAACAATGAGAAACTGCTCGTTTACAAAGAAAAGGATGCTATTGATTTTCTCAGGGAAGATTTCAACCAATTACTTGCCGAACCTTCCTTTCGTCCATCGGAACGATTAAAACTTGTGGAAGTCCACGACAATCCCGATGTTGCATCCATGCAGGTAGAGGTTTGCGATAGCGATTGGTTGTGGCTTGACCCTGTATATAAAGTAGGAAAACATACCATAACACTCCAGGAAATCCTGGCAAGCATTGATAAAAATCATTGCATCAGAAAGGATATGGCATATATAGAAATCCCCAAAGATATTCTGGATATCTGGCAGCGCGGCAGTGGTATCATAGAGAATGGGCGGCTCAAGATGCCCAAACTGGGGTATCTGCGCACCAGGGCAGAATGCGGCAAGCATGTTAAAGTAAACGCATGTGATGAAACGCGGAAATTCCTGATGAACTTTGACCGCATCACACCGCCGCAGCCAGCGCCACCTGTTGATTCATACAAGGGAGAACTGCGCACCTACCAGCAGTCCGGCTGTGACTGGCTCTGGTTCCTCCATACAAACAGTTTTCACGGCATCCTTGCCGATGAGATGGGACTCGGCAAGACACATCAGGCTATGGTAGTAATCCTCTCTGCCATACAAACAGAGCCTAATCTGCCCAACCTTGTTATTTGTCCAACCTCAGTGCTGGACCACTGGGAATCCAAGCTTCAAACGTACGCCCCTGAATTAAAATTAACCCGATTCTATGGGAAAGAAAGAAGTAGCATCCTTTCTGGCAATCTCCCGCCGGTTGTATTAACGACCTATAGTATCCTTTCTCGTGATGTGGAAGCTCTTAGCAAGGTTCATTGGAATTATGTAGTCCTGGATGAGGCACAAAAAATCAAGAACCACAAGACATATATGTGCAAGGCAACCAAATCCCTCAAAGCGCGGCATCGCCTTGCGCTCACAGGCACCCCGATAGAAAACAGATTGTCGGAGTTGTGGTCTATCTTTGACTTCCTGATGCCAGGGTATTTGGGAAGCATGGAGGATTTCAGGAAACGATACGAGAACCCGATCACGAAATTTCAGGATAATGAAAAACGCGAGATATTAAAGAAGATCATCCATCCCTTTAAGCTCAGGCGGCTCAAGAAAGACGTTTTAACTGAACTGCCGCCGAAAACAGAAGAGAAACGATATTGTACCCTGTCATCAGCTCAAATTATCATGTACAAAGACATCATTAGTGAGCGCGGAAGCCAACTTGTCGCGAAATTACGGGACGAAAGCCAACCTGTGGAATATATCCACATCTTTGCCCTGCTCACCAAATTAAAACGGCTCTGCGACCATCCCAAACTCGTTCTGAACGGAACAACACCGAAAGGAGCTTCTTCTGGCAAATTCGAACTCTTCAAGGAGATCATGGAAGAGACTTTAGAATCCGGGGAAAAGGCCGTGGTCTTTTCTCAATACCTGGAGATGCTTGATATGATCGGCGAATGGCTGAAAAATATCGGAGTGAAATTCGAATCATTACGAGGGAGTACCGTGGATCGCGGTAAGGTCGTAGAGAGATTTCAGAACAACCCTGACTGTAATGTCTTCCTGGGAAGTCTGATGGCAGGCGGTTTAGGCATTGACCTGACCTCTGCCTCTGTGGTCATCCACTATGATCGTTGGTGGAATGCCGCACGGGAAGACCAGGCCACCGACCGCGTCCACCGCATCGGACAGACAAGAGGCGTCCAAGTCTTTAAACTCATCACCAAAGGCACGCTCGAAGAAAAGATCGACGCCATGATCACCAAAAAAGCCGCCCTCATGAATTCGATAGTCGAATCAGACGATGTCGTGTTTAAGGCATTTTCAAGGAAGGAATTGATTGAGTTGTTGACGTTTTGAGTTTACAAAAGAAATAAAATCTCATTTACCCTTGTAACGATTTCAAATTTAGCTTGAGAATTACTCAGAAATGGCTTACAAAACAGGTTTTTTTAGCCGTTTCAAGATAACACCAACAGAACCATATTGCGAACCAGTTATGTCATCTAATTTAGAATGCTCAATATCCTCTAATTGCCCCAATTTGCTTGTCCAAATTCCAGAGCTTAATTGTCTTGCTGCATGGGTTGGTTTTCCATGAGTGTCAATGTATATTGCGACTTTTTCAAAACCTTCTTCATATGCAATACTGTTACACACCCTATAGCCAAAAATTTCAAAGGCCTTTATAAAGGCTTCTAAAGTTTCTGTTCTTGGAATTTCAGGAGGCCAGTAGTATAAATGTTGGGCGTCTGGCCACCACCATGCTTCACTATCCCAAGCTGCCCATGCGATGCAATTATATTCTGAGGTCTCAGGACTCGTTATGGAGTAACCGCTTATTCGTAGGTTGGTAAAAAATCTTTCGATTCCATTTTTACTCATGTTAGAGATAATTTTTTTCTCCCCCCCAGCGAAGCCATGCTTGCGTCATTTCCTTCATCCGTCCTCTTTGTTCAAGCAATATAGGGTCTTCACCTGTAATAGATTTTAATGCCCAGAACCAATGCCCGGGTCTTTTCTTCATTTCGAGTAAAATTAAACGAATTGCTGTGTGCCCCATGCCGATAATCTGTTGATAGGCCGGATGAAGCGCTATTTCAGTAACAGATGACAATATGGCTGTATCGGCTTCCCATTGGGTTTTGAGTGTGAGAAATCTTGTTTCAGGATTGGCCTGCTGTGTCGAAATTGGTAAAAAATAGTGCTTAATCATGCGTGTATACTCTTCACGCATCTTTTCAGATTCACTGCACACGGCAGTATCAACCATTTCAATATTACTATAATAATTTGGTGGATAACTTAATATCATTGGAAAAGTTCCTTTGCTTTATCGGTTATACTGTTAAAAAAAATCTCATTCTTAAAAATACGGAGTTTTTCAAATTCGTTCCACATTTCAACTTTGTTTTCCATATAAGTTCTATTTTGAAACACATCTATGTCAAAAATTAATGGTAATCTCTGGTTCTCAGTAGGATTTCCCATAGTCTGATTAATTATAGCAGTTGTCTGTATATCGGGATTTGGAATGACAAGCTGCATAAAAAATTGGTTTAAAACTTGTGGAAGTTTTGGTGCGATTTCCGGCGTTGTTAAAATATATTCTTTAAAATCCTTCATTGGCAAGGGAATTTCTATCCGATTTATATAACGTAAAGCAATACGTGAAATCCTGACAGGGTTAGTTGTTTGAAAGTAAAGATCCCAGAGTTCACGAGCCTCGTCGCGAAATATTTCCCAGGTCTGATAAGGTTTCAATTTATTGAAAGTAAAACCATCCAACCGCGCCTGAACCATTTTCTTTTCCTGTGACGATTTAAAAAAGTATCCGTCAATTCCTCCAGAAGTCGGGAGTGCAGCGGCTGTACCTTCTGACGATACCTTTACGCCTGCCTGAAATGATATGCGTTGTTGCTTCTCTGGAAAACGTTCTTTGACCTTTTCGTGAAATTCCTCCAGCATCTTGAGAATAATTTTTTCTGGTAATTCTACTCGAATATCCAGGAGGGCTTCGACAATCGGGGCATTTGTAAAAACCGTATATTCGTTCAATCTCAATCCTTTAATGAAGAAACCTATTGTACTGGTTTTAGATAGAAATAGCTCTTTGGAGTGTGGACTAAAATATTGCAAGTTGAATGTCTGAATTATAATAAAGAGGCGACAAGTTTAGCAAGCTTATTTCATTTGCCTTTTACCTTTGATTTTGTTTCTGGTTAATGATATAAAATCAAAAAATTATATAAGCAAGTATTTGGATATTACTTGAAAACAATCGTGATTTATTTATATGATGGCGACTGATTAAGAGTTATTTTAGCAGACGATGCTGTGTTTAAGACATTTTCGAGGAAGGAACTGATAGAGTTGTTGACGTTTTGAAAATTCAAAAACACATGTAAAAGGCAAGTTAAGTTGATCACATAATTATTTCCCATAATAATTAACTATCCCAACGAATATTGTTGCTCTACGGAGGAAATCATGAATAATCCTTTGAAGCAGCCAAAAATCCATTTACCAAAAGATGCACTTGCAAAGATTGACATAGGTCAATCTTTTGCCGAGTATGACTTGATTCGAAATATACCAGCGGCTTTTGTCAAGACACCTGCTATAAATGCAGCTCTTGATTCCTCTCATTCCAAATGCTTTTTTGTTGGTCGACGTGGTACTGGAAAAACTGCAATAACATATTACTTAGCAACAAAGCAAAAGACCGCTGTACTACTTACCCCTCAGATTTTTGATATTATTCACTTGCCTTGCGGTCTTTCTGAATTCGTGGATACTAGACAACGCCCCTTCAAATCGCTTGTTTGTTGCTTCCAACGTGCATTACAAGATGAGGTTGTAGCAAAATGGATAGCTATTAATCATTTTAAATTTAATAATAGAACACCTGTATTAAATAAAGAAAGGAATTTGATTGAGAATTTTGATTTTGACTTTCGCATGATGAAGCTCGTTGAGGATATCTTTGATGCCCTAAATAAACCAAATGAAAAAGAATGGTTGCGTCAGATTAATCGAACTAAGGAAATCGAAGTAGAAATGAGCAAATTAAGGAATAATGTACCTTGGGATTTTAAGATACTTATTGACCGTATAGATGAATCATGGAATGGTTCAGATGAAGCAGTAATCTTGCTGATGGCATTGATGCGTGCATGTATTCAAACAATCGCTTCATTCTCCTCTTTTCGTCCCCTTCTTTTTCTACGAGAGAATATATTTGAGCGTGTTCGTCAAATTGATAATGAATTTGCTCGCCTTGAGACTGCTGTTGTATCGCTTGACTGGTCTAAAGAACAACTCCTTGAGCTTATAGAAAGACGCCTTAATCTTCCCTTCTACTCCAAACTTCCTTTGGGGGGAGCTACTTGGGACTATTTCTTTGAAAGTATTCCAGGTCAATCTTCGCGTTCTCTTGTATTTGATTATTGTCAAGATCGACCTCGTGATATACTTACCTATTGTAGTTTTGCAATAGGAGCAGCACAATCTCACAAACATGAAATTATCAAAATAGAAGATATTCAAGAGGCAAAACGCCGCTTCTCAGATAGCCGTCTTAAAGACCTTGGAGACGAATACTCTGAAAATTACCCGCAAATACAACTCATCCTGAATCGTTTTTACGGTTTAGGAAACGAATTCACTGTTTGTGGGATAGACGCCTTTATCAAAAAACTTCTTATTGATAAGGAGATTCAACAGTATTGTGCAACATGGATCTATAAATACACACCACCAGATCGCTTGGGCCAAAATCATCTACACCACCTCCTATAACTGAAACAACGCCGATAGTTATACATCCAAGCTATGTTGATGCGTTGAACTTGCGGAATACAGTAATAGCTGCTTTGGATGATAAAATTCCATTGCAAAAGGCTGGGATACTAACGGAACTTCCAGTTGAAATCACTTTGAGTGCCTATCAGGAACGTTTACGGCAAATGCAAGAAGACCTTAAAACATTGCCTTTTGGAAAGGGGCATTCTAACAAATATGAAGAAATTGTTGGAGAAATTATCAAATTATGCTTCTTCAGAACGCTCACTAATATACAGCCAAAAGAACGTGATGTTGATGGATGTGTTATTCGAGATTGGATTGCTGCAAACCGTGCAAATAATGGTTTTTGGGAAATGGTACGGCAACGCTACCATGCAACACAGATTGTCTGGGAATGCAAGAATTATGTGGATTTAAGTGCAACTGATTTTCATCAGGCATCTTACTATATGACAAAAGAAATTGGGCATTTTGTTGTAATTACATTCCGTGGTGAAGAAACAAAAAAGCAGTATTATCAACATATCAAGAGAGTTGCAAATGAGAAAGAAGGTGGAATCATTTTATTGCTCAATGAAAGAGATTTGAATGTATTTTTACGACAAGCAATCAACGGAAAAGTCAAAGAAGACCATATTAACGATATATATGACCGCATCGTTAGAGAAATTTCATGATCTCTTAGAGAAAGTTGGTTGGTTTAAGAGTAGCGAAACCAAACAATAAATATGGCTTTTTGTTTTGATTACAAAACTGTTTCTGTATATTGTATAAATAAAATATTACATGATACTGCATACTACAATAGAGAAAGCGTAGCTGTATGCTAACCCTATCCAAAAATGTCATAGCCCTTAAACAAAATACTGATTTGAGCGAGATTGAACGCCTTGATCAAGACTTATATCATCACTTCGAGGACAAATTTCACCTAGATCCTTCTTTGTCCCGTTCAATCGTCAGTTTTCAGGCTAATAAGACCAGGGAAGTTTACCGATGGTATAAATTTAAAGAAGCCTTTTCTGCTTCCTTAGTTGAATATCTGCTCGAAAAATACAAAATCATGGGTGGTACAATTCTGGACCCATTTGCTGGCAGTGGGACGGCCTTGTTTGCAGCTATTGCAAAAGGGATAAACGCCGATGGAATCGAATTGTTACCCGTTGGCCAACAAATAATCAACACGAAAAAAATACTAGCGTTAGAATTCACGAAAGATGATTTTAACACCCTCAATCGGTGGTTACTTGAAAAACCCTGGAAAAAATCTGAGTTACGAATACCATTAAACGAATTAAGAATTACAAAAAATGCATATTCGGAGCAAACGAAGGAAGCAGTCAAAAGATACTTAGGCATATGTGAGCAAGAAAACGAACGTGTACGGATAGTTTTACGGTTTGCCTTATTGTGCATTCTGGAGTCGGTGAGCTATACACGTAAAGACGGTCAATATCTACGCTGGGATTACCGGTCTGGAAGACGACAGGGCAAAAAGTCTTTTAACAAAGGAACTATTCTCAGTTTTGAGAAGGCCATTTGCGATAAAATAGATGGGATCATTTTCGACTTACAAACCAAAGGAAAACAAAAGGCGCTTTTTGTCTCAAAACATTCGCAAGGTACGATTAATCTCTATAGCGGCTCGTGTCTTGATATATTGCCTACTATCCCCACAGGTACGTACGATGCCATTGTTACCTCACCACCATATTGTAACCGTTATGATTATACACGCACCTATGCTTTAGAACTTGCCTTACACGGGATAAGCGAACAAGCGCTAGTACATCTCCGCCAGCAGATGCTTAGTTGCACGGTTGAAAATCGCGCCAAAGACTTGCTAAAGATAAATCCTCAATGGAAAAAGGCTATTACAGTTGCAGATTGCCAAGAACTGTTACAGGCCATCTTGAAATACTTAGATGATCAAAAAGCGCACGGTATGCTAAATAACACTGGTATCCCTCGAATGGTTCGGGGTTATTTTTACGAAATGGCTTGCGTAATTGCTGAATGTTCAAGGGTAATGAAACCTGGGGCTCTTTTATTTATGGTAAACGATAACGTCCGATATGCGGGGGCCAGTATTTCGGTGGATATGATACTTTCAGATATAGCCGAAAAGCTGGGGTTCCACGTAGAAAGCGTTCTGATATTGCCCACTGGAAAAGGTAATAGCAGTCAGCAGATGGGTGAGTATGGACGCAAACTGCTTCGAAAGTGTGTTTATGTTTGGAGAAAAAATAGGTGAACAAACCAAATATTCCACACTTAAAATCAAGCAAAGACCTTGAAACCACATATGAAGCAGTTCGCGCTGGTTTCGTTGCACTGGCATTAGAAAAAAACAGGCAGGCTACACCATATATCGAAGAAGCAAGGGCATTGAAGGTTGCTGCTTCAACTGCTAAAACTCCAGGTAATTTGCTCAATATTTCTGATATACAATCAGCCCTATTAACTGCTGCTGGTGTATCAGACAAGGCGAACAATCATCTGCTTCCAGGAGATAAGAAAGAAGCAATAAGAGGGCTTATCGATAATTTTCTTGAACCTGCAGGGAAAAAGTTTGTTGAAGAATTGGTTTTTAGATTTTTATTAATACGCGGAGATACCTTAGGTGGTTCAATGCGGAATATCGGTGGAGTCTTAGCGCAAAGGAAGTTAACTCGTTCTATTATTTCTGCACTCAGAGTTGCCGGTAAATCTTATGAATGGCTTCACTCCGAAACAAACGCATGGGCACAAATGCCAGAAAATGATGCAGAAATTGAGATATTCGTGAGGGGACTCAGTTGGAAAAAAGACGACCAGAGTCGTACGGCGCTTTTTAATTTGAGCGTGCCAATTGTCGGCAATAACGTTGATTTATGTTTGTTCAATCGCGAACAAAAAGATTTTTCCAATAAGAAAATTGTCAAAGACATACTTAATTCTCCCGCTTCGTATATTGCCCTTGGAGAACTCAAGGGCGGAATAGACCCTGCTGGCGCTGATGAACACTGGAAAACTGCACGAACAGCGCTCAATCGCATTCAAGAGTCATTTAAGAAAGTGGGTCACACACCACATCTTTTCTTTATTGGAGCGGCTATTGAAACGAAAATGGCAACTGAAATATGGAATCTGCTGAAAAAAGGTGTGCTTTCAAATGCTGCAAATCTGACAGATGATAACCAAATAGCTTCTTTATCACGCTGGTTATGCAGTTTATAAGGTCTAAGTTGTTTTTAATTGTTGGGTTCACTTTGAAATTGATAATTATTTTAAAAAATTCAAATAGGTAATAGATATGATCGATCCAGAAAAAATTATCTATTCCATCAACATTGAAGATGTTCAAACTGTTGCAGAACAGGAATTAGAGAGAAAACTAACGGCAAAAGAATTAAGATTGGTCGAAGATAAAGTAGGCGATTACATAAATTGGTATGAAGCCATTCTTAATGCAATTGACGTATTAAAAATCAAGCCTTGAAATTGCTATGAAAGAAATTAGCCTTAAAAATCTCAAAGAATATCTAAAACAGCGTTCTAATGAAGAATTGATTAACGAAATTTCTGGACTCTTTACCAAGTTTGAATACGTAAAGGATTATTACCAGGCAAAACTAGGTCAAAATGACGCTCAGGTTCTGCAAAAATATAAAGACATCATCGAGGACGAGTTCTTCCCAACTCGTGGATTCGGAAAGGCACGACTCTCGGTTGCAAGAAAGGCTATATCTGACTATCAGAAGATGTCTCCCTCCAGCGAAGGCTTAGCTGACATTATGATTTTCTTCGTTGAAATGGGAGTACAATTTACAAATGCGTATGGAGATATCAACGAACCCTTTTACAACAGCATGGAAAGTATGTATGAGCGAGCAATAAAGTTTATTACCGATCACGGTATACAGGATATGTTTAAGACGCGTTGTATAAAGATAATTGAAGATACCGTTAATATTGGCTGGGGATTCCATGATGGGCTTAGTAATTTGTATTACGAATGCTTTGAGACATAATAAGTGCCTGTTACTTATCACACTGGATATTGAAAATGTCTTCTACCAGCCATAGACCGAGGCATGATATCTCATGCTATTCCTTACTATTAGCTAATTGAGAATATATGGAAGAACCAAAATTTCAGTTTTTTAACGATGACGGCACGGAATTCAACCCTGATTTGGTGCGTAAGCCAGACCTATGTATTTCCTGCAAACATGATGAAGACCCATCGCAGGAGGTATTGTGCATATTGAACAGACACGACCAGCAAGGTGAAGACAATTTTCAGTGTGGAGCCTATGAGCCGAAGGTCGTCTGAAATCTGATAGGTAACAATTCGGCTTATCGCAAAGAACGCTGAGATCGTGAAATTGTTAGAGGATAAGCAGAACCATTCTGCGGAATTTTCCTCCCCCTTTATCCCCCTCCGTGAGGGGGACAGGGGGAGGAATCCGCATTTCTCTGCGTTTTCCGTGCCCTCTGTGGTGAACTATTACAAAAATGGATTCGATATGGAAAAAATAACATGGGATGAAAGCCTCAGTGTCGGCGTTCGAGTCCTGGATGCCCAACATAAACAGATCGTCATGTTGGTAAATACATTGATTGAGATGAGTGATACTAAAGTTGATTCAGAAATTATCTCGGATACCTTGACAAAAATGACAAAGTACGCCATTGACCATTTTGAAAGAGAAGAGCAATACATGATCGAATATGGTTATCCAGAGTATTCAATACAAAAAAAGCAACACCAGGAATTTAAAAGAAAAACCGTTGATTTCTGCATGGAAACTATGGCCCATAAAGTGACAGTTCCGACAGAAATATTCAGTTATTTAAAATTATGGTGGATGAATCATATACTGCAAGAAGACATGAAGTACAAAAAGTTTTTTAACGAAAGAGGACTGAAGTAATTAAATTACGTTGGGTTTTAAAAGACAAAAACCAACTATTCCCCGTTTACACGAGGACATGTTTTATTTTTACCCACCCCTCAATCGTTCGACTGAGCTCACGACGAAGTCCCCTCCCAAGAGGGGAATCACAAAGTTTGAAATTCCTTAACATGAACAACAACTCAAGGGTTATTTACCTTCAAATCAAACCTGCACGCGGTTCTCCGATGAAGCCTGTGAGTATGGTCGAAGCCGTTGCAGAACAGGGACTCCGCAAGGACTCGCAGTTTGGCCGTTCGAAACGACAGGTACTCATCATCGAGCGCGAAACGCTTGATGAATTCGGCCTGCCGATAGGTGATGTGCGTGAAAATATCACGGTGGAAGGAATTAAGCTCGCAGGTTTACCCGCCGGAACACGCATGCAGGTAGGCCGTGCCCTGTTGGAAGTGACAATGGATTGCACACCATGTAAGTTCATTGAGGCCAAGAGCGCGGGACTACGGGATCAAATGGCAGGTCGCCGGGGCACGCTATTCAAAGTAATCGAGGGGGGCGAAATCAAGCTGGGAGATGAAGTACGAATCGTCGCTTGACTCGCCTGTCTTTAACTGCGAAAGATAAATTAATATTTAGTATATCAATTGCAGAATTATCGTGTATACTATATTTATTATTAAAGCGGTGCTGCGCGTAACAAAGGTCACAACAAATTAGTTACGGACAAAAAGTTAACATCTCATCCTCACACGCCTGACATTTTGCGGCGTATTAATTTTATGGTGTATGATGTATGCAGTGCTGCGTAAGAGTCTCTAATTGAGATTGTGAGTGGCTGTTGCATGTACATCAATACTATAAAACCATTCAGGCGTTGACTGCCAATTCTTCATGGTTCGTGCCACCATTCCAGTCTATTTACAAACTTTTAAGACAATTCTCGTTAATTAACAAATATAATAACCATCAGTTTTCCATTCCAGCGAAACATGTCCTTGCGAAAGTGGGGAGCAGGAATCCGTAACAAATATCAAACACATGGATTCTTCGTGACCAGGAATGCCTTAAAGAACAACACTTTATTAATACCATTACTATACATTTTGATACTATTTATTAGAGAGTCAAAGGTTTACTTAAAACCTGACTTACATTTTAACATAAGGAGATTCAGTGAATTTCGAATCGTTTAGTTTACATCCGAGCATCATGGCTGGTGTGAAGGAGCTCGGCTACGTTACACCCACACCTATCCAACTTCAGGCAATTCCGCCAATTCTTCAAGGACAGGACCTCGTTGGTCTTGCCCAGACAGGAACCGGCAAAACAGCCGCTTTTGTGCTTCCGATTTTACAGCGTCTGTCGCAAGGTCCGCGAGGCTGCGTCCGCGCCCTGATAATAGCGCCCACGCGTGAACTTGCCGAGCAAATACACGATACCACGCAGGGACTGGGCAAACAAACCAGACTGCGCAGCGTTACCGTCTATGGCGGCGTGAGCATGACGCCACAAATCCAGAAATTACGCGGTAAAGCCGAAATTGTCGTTGCGTGCCCGGGCCGTCTGCTGGATCATATACGTCAGAAAACTATTAATTTATCCAATATTGAAGTGCTCGTACTTGATGAGGCAGACAGGATGTTCGATATGGGCTTTTTGCCGGATATTCGTAAGATTTTAAATCACCTGCCGAAGCATCGGCAAACTTTGCTCTTTTCGGCTACCATGCCTGATGATATAAAGCACCTTGCGCACGACATCCTGCGCAACCCCGTCACAGTGCAAATAAACCATACCATGCCATTGACCACGGTATCGCATGCATTGTACCCGGTCGAGCATCATCATAAAAACACGCTCTTGATGAAGCTTCTGAAACACGCAGATACTGGGTCGGTACTCATATTTACACGCACAAAACAACGAGCAATGAGTGTGGCGCAGCGGTTGAAAAAGGCAGGGCACATAGCAACGTCTCTGCAAGGCAATATGTCTCAGAATCAACGCCAGGCTGCACTCGATGGTTTTCGTAAAGGTTCATTCAAGATACTGGTAGCAACCGATATTGCCGCCAGAGGCATTGATGTTTCTCACATTTCACATGTCATTAACTTCGATATGCCTGACACTGTCGATGCGTACACGCACCGTATCGGACGCACAGGCCGTGCTGCCAAAACCGGCGATGCATTCACCCTCACCACACAAAATGACAACGCCATGGTGCGCGCTATCGAGAATACACTTGGCATGAAGCTTGAGCGCCGCAAGTTAGAAGGCTTTGATTACTCTTCACCTCCAGCGCACAGCACATCTGCTGTTCCACTCCAACAATCACAACGTCACCACAGACGAACTGGAGCAAAAAGGGCAGGATCGCACATGTCATCAGATTCGAAACCACGATATAATAGAACAAGTTCGAAACCTTTTGGCAAGCGACGTTCTTCACACGCAGCGTATTCGTCAGGTTCGTCAGCTCGGAAACCGCACAGTTCGCATAATTAGTCACGTAGAGGCGCAAATGTAATGCGCCTCTACAAATAAACCACAATACCCGGTTCTATTTGGCTTTTCCTCGCAAGCGTATTTGAAAATATGGAAAAGTTTTGTAATGGTTTAAGGAAGTGGGCGTTATAAACAGCTCGTCAGCTTACCAAATAACGTAAGGTCTGTTACTTCATGTATCACAACACCTGCTAATTTCCCTCCCAAGTCTTGTGAACCGTTGAAAACAACGATATGGTTTTGCCGAGTCCGACCCGATAACCTATTCGGGTCTGACTTGCTTGCTCCTTCGACAAGCACCTGCATTTCCTTACCGATGATCTTCTTATTCTCTTCTAGGCTAATTTGTTTTTGTAATTCCAGCAGCTTCATATTTCTTGCCCTTTTCGTCTTATCGGGTACATCGTCCTTCAACTCTGCCGCCTTTGTTCCTGTGCGCGGTGAATACTTGAATATAAAACAGTTCTGAAAACGGATGTCTTCCATTAACTGTACCGTTTCCTGAAAATCTTCTTCCGTCTCGCCCGGAAAGCCTACAATAAAATCACTGGCAACCGTAAGGTGAGGAATCAATTCCCTTGCATAAGATATCAAATCACGGTAATAACCTGCCGTATAACCACGACGCATCCTTTTTAGGACATCTTCAGAACCTGATTGGGCAGGCATGTGCAAGTGTTCGCAGACCTTATCAAGACGGCTTATAGTACGAATGAGGTCACGAGACATATCCGCAGGGTGGGAAGTTACAAACCTGATCCTCTCAAGTCCATCTATTTCATTTAATTCTGTGAGCAGATCCCCCAGCGTAACGTTTCCACTCAAACCCTTTCCGTAAGAATTGATATTCTGCCCTAAAAGTGTCACCTCTTTACAGCCGTTCGATACGAGAGATTGCACCTCTTCTTTCACATCGGCAATTGTCCTGCTGATCTCCCGTCCGCGCACATAAGGAACGATACAATAAGAACAATAATTATCACAGCCCCGCATTACCGTGACGAATGCCTGGTAAAAATTTGGCCGATAGGTTACAGCCCTCTTCACGTTAACGATTTGATCTTCATCTATGGCAAGGACGTGCGAGCCATGATTTCTTATTTTTAAGAGCATCTCGGGCAATCGGGAAAACATGCGTGTTCCACAGACCAGGTCTACATGCGGCATGCGTTTAAATATAGCCTCGC
>Ga0209317_1001932_pt1 | contig 16257 bp, 21 predicted proteins | sample RifGroB2_FD_183994 | JGI IMG/M metagenome (GOLD analysis project Ga0209317, IMG submission 183994) | Soil microbial communities from Rifle, Colorado, USA - Groundwater B2 (SPAdes) (version 2) | ecosystem: Environmental > Terrestrial > Soil > Unclassified | place: Rifle, Colorado | collected... | reverse complement strand
CTCGACGAAGACGCCCGGGCCTTCGATCCTCGCCGGACCGGGGACCCGGAGGACCTTTCCCGCCAGGTCCAGCGTGGCGGCGGAAAGGTCGCCGGTCCACCCGTCCTCCCGTGCGATCCGGCACCCCTCGGGAAGCCCGATCGTCTGCCCGTCGAGGTCCCATGCCGCTCGCGGCGCGCGGACGGTCGATCCCGGATACGCCGCGCCGTTCCCCAGAAAGACCGTCACGCCCCCGGCGGCGAGCGACCTGCTCGAGTAGGCGTACACCGCGCCGTCCGCGTCGAGCCGGTTCCACGAGCCGTCGTCGTGGAGCTCCCGGACGTCCACGGGCCCCAGACGGATCTCGGGACCGCCGCCGGCCGACTCCGGTCCCGGCGCGCCCGCCGGCACGGCGACGCCCTTCTCCAGGAGGGCGAACCGGATCGTAAGGCCCAGCACAAGGAGGGCGATGGCGGCCCAGGGAAAGAGCCGGGCGTTCAACCTTCCGCGCCCCCGGGAAAGTATTTCGCGGTCACGGCGTCCCACGACCCGCGCGCGCGGAGGAGGAACTCGGTGATCTCCCGCACCGCCCCCTTCCCGCCGGCCCGCGAGGACACGTAGTGCACCGCATCGAGAACGTACGGCTCCGCGTCGGAGGGCGCCGCCGAGAATCCGACGGCCCGCAGCAGCGGGAGGTCCACGATGTCGTCCCCCGCGTAAGCGGTCTCGGCCGGAAGGATGCCGGTCCCGGCGAGGATCTCCCGCAACGCCGCCAACTTGTCGTATACCCCCTGCCGCACGATGTCGATCCCCAGTTCCCGCGCCCGGATCGCCACCACTTCGGAAGTGCGCCCCGTGATGATGCCGACCGGCACCCCCGCGCGCTGGAGCATCTTGATCCCGTGGCCGTCCCGGACGTGGAACCGCTTCGTCTCCACGCCCGCGGCGTCGTGGATGATTCCGCCGTCCGTCAGCACCCCGTCCACGTCCATGAGGAACAGGCGGACCCCCGCCGCCCGGTCCGCGGCTCCCTGCCGCACCACCGGGCCGCTCATCCGACGCCCGCCTTGAGAAGATCGTGGATGTGGACGATCCCCACCGGGCGATCGGGGTCGCGGGGATCGAAGACGAAAAGGCTCGTGATGGAGAACTCCTCCATCCTCCGCAGCGCCGCCGCCGCGAGCTCCGTCGCGGCGATCCCCTTCGGCGAGGGGGTCATGACGGCGCCCGCGGTCGTGCCGAAGAGGTCCACGCCCGCCGAGGTGGCTCGCCGGACGTCGCCGTCCGTGATGATCCCGACGAGCCGCCCCTCGCGGTCCGTCACGCCGGTCACCCCCAGCCGCTTCGCGCTGATGGTGAACAGGGCGTCTTTCAGCGGCGTTTCCGGAGAGACGAGCGGGATCTCGTCGCCCGTGTGCATCAGGTCGGATACCGCCTGCAGGCGCCGTCCCAGGGCGCCGCCCGGGTGAAGCCGGGCGAAGTCTTCCTCGGAGAATCCCTTCTCCTCGAAGAGGACGACCGGGCTGGCGTCCCCCATCGCCAGCGCCGCCGTGGTGGAGGCGGTGGGCGCCAGCCCGAGCGGACACGCCTCCTCCCGCACCCCCACGTCGAGGGTCACGTCCGCGTACCGGCCGAGCGTGGAGCCGGCATCCCCCGTGAGGGCGATCACCGGCAGTCCCATCCGCTGGAAGACGGGCATCAGGCGGACGATCTCCTCGGTTTCCCCGGAGTTGGAGAGGACGATCACCACGTCCCCGCGCAGCACCATCCCGATGTCTCCGTGGATCCCCTCCGCCGGATGAAGGAAGAACGCCGGGGTCCCGGTGGAGGCGAACGTCGCCGCGATCTTCCGGGCGATCAGGCCCGACTTTCCCATCCCGGAGACGATGACCTTTCCCCGGGCCGTCCGCAGCAGGTCCACCGCCTTCCCGAATCGCCCGTCGAGCTTCTCTCGAAGCCCGTCGATGGCCGCCGCCTCCACGGCGAGGACCCTGCCGGCGCGCTCGATGCGGTTATTGACCACGGCTCGCCTCCTCCTCCGCCGCGGCGCGGATCGCGAGGAGAGTCCGCAGGAGCGGCTCCACCTCGGCCAGCGGCAGGCTGTTCGGTCCGTCCGACAGCGCGCGGTCCGGGTCGGGATGGATCTCGAGGAACAGGCCGTCCACCCCCGCGGCCACCGCCGCCCGCGCGAGGGGGGCGACGTACTTCCGCTCGCCGGAGGAGACGGTGCCCGCCCCGCCGGGAAGCTGCACGCTGTGGGTGGCGTCGAAGATCACGGGACAGATCGCCTCCCGGATCGCCGGGAGCCCGCGAAAGTCCACCACCAGGTTGTTGTACCCGAAGGTGGTCCCCCGTTCCGTCACGAGGACGTTCTTGTTCCCCGTGGAGAGCACTTTTTCCACGGCGTTGCCCATGTCCCACGGCGCCATGAACTGCCCCTTCTTGATGTTCACCGGGACGCCCGTCTCCCCCGCCGCGACCAGCAGGTCGGTCTGGCGGCACAGGAACGCCGGGATCTGGAGCAGGTCGACCAGGGGGCCGACGGTGCGGGCCTGCCGGGGGTCGTGAACGTCGGTGGTGACGGGCAGTCCGTGCCGCTCCCGCACCTTCGCAAGGATCCGCAGCCCTTCGTCCTCTCCCGGCCCCCGGTACGAGGAACGGGAGGAGCGGTTCGCCTTGTCGAACGATCCCTTGAAGACCACGTTGACGGGGACCCGCGCGGCGAGATCCGCGAGGAAGGAGGCGACGGACAGGGCGAGTTCCTCGGACTCGAGGATGCACGGCCCCGCGATGAGCGCGGGCGGGCATCCCGGGCCGATCCCGAAACGGTTCGCGATGGAAACCCGGCGGATCACGTCTTCCTCCTCCCGGGTTAAGGAGCGGTCCCCTGGCGGGCCCGCGCCGTCGCCGCGCCGATGAAGTCGCGGAACAGCGGATGCGGAACCAGGGGGCGCGACCGGAACTCGGGATGGAACTGGCAGCCAAGGAACCACGGGTGGTCGGGGATCTCCACGATCTCTACGAGCCGGTCGTCGGGCGACACGCCGGTGATCCGCAGCCCCTTCCCCGAGAGCGCGTCGCGGTAATCGTTGTTGAACTCGTACCGGTGCCGATGCCGCTCGGAGACCTGGCCCGCGCCGTACGCCTTCCGCGCGAGGGACTTCTCGATGACCTTGCAAGGGTACGCTCCGAGGCGCATCGTCGCCCCCTTCTCTTCCACGGAGCGTTGCTCGGGCATCAGGTCGATCACCGGGCACGTACTCTCGCTGTCCAGTTCACGGCTGGTGGCCTTTGCTAGGCCGCACACGTTCCGGGCGAACTCCACGACCGCCACCTGCATCCCGAGGCAGATCCCGAAGTACGGGATCTTGTTCTCGCGCGCGTACCGCGCCGCGGCGATCTTCCCCTCGACGCCCCGGGAGCCGAATCCCCCCGGAACAAGGATCCCGTCGACGCCCTTGAGCAGCGCCTCCGCCCCCTGGCGCTCCACTTCCTCGGAGTCGACGTACCGGTTGTGGACCCGCACCTGGTGCGCGATCCCGCCGTGGGTAAGCGCCTCGTTCAGGCTCTTGTACGACTCCTTCAGGTTGACGTACTTCCCGACGATGGCGATGGTGACCTCCCCCGTCGGGTTCTTCCACCGCTCCACGACGCGGGCCCATTCTTCCAGGCGCGGCTCGCTCGCCCAGATGTTCAGGAGCTCCATCAGCTTGTCGTCGAGCCCCTCCTGGTGGAAGACCAGGGGCAGCTCGTAGATCAGATCGACGTCGCTCGCCGTGATCACCGCGTCCTCGGTCACGTTGCAGAAGAGGGCGATCTTCCCCTTGATGTCCTTGGGGAGCGGCCGGTCCGTGCGGCACAGCAGGACGTCGGGCTGGATGCCGATGGATCGCAGCTCCTTCACGCTGTGCTGGGTGGGCTTGGTCTTCAGCTCCCCGGCCGTCTTGATATAGGGGACGAGCGTGAGATGGACGTAGAGGACGTTCTCCTTGCCGCGGTCGCTCTTCACCTGGCGGATCGCCTCGAGGAACGGGAGGCTCTCGATGTCGCCCACCGTGCCGCCCACCTCGACGATCGCGAGATCGTAGCCCTTCGCCGCCGTGTAGATGACCCGCTTGATCTCGTCGGTGATGTGGGGGATCACCTGCACCGTGCCGCCGAGGTAGTCGCCGCGGCGCTCCTTCGTGATGACGGAGTGGTAGATCTTGCCGGTGGTGCAGTTGTTCTTCTTGCCGGTGCGGGAGGAGACGAACCGCTCGTAGTGCCCCAGGTCCAGGTCGGTCTCGGCGCCGTCGTCGGTGACGAACACCTCGCCGTGCTGGAAGGGGTTCATCGTGCCGGGGTCGACGTTGATGTACGGGTCGAGCTTCAGCATCGTGATCTTGAGGCCCCTGGCTTCCATCAGGGCGCCGATCGAGGCGGCCGCGAGTCCCTTCCCCAGCGACGAGACCACGCCGCCGGTCACGAAGATGAACTTCGGCTTCATCGCCTTTTCGGCCCGCATACCCTCTCCTCCACGGATTTCAGATCCTCGGGCGTGTCCACACCGACCGAGTCGTGCGCCACGTCGACCACGCGGATCCGGTACCCCGCCTGCAGCACGCGAAGCTGCTCGAGCCGCTCCGCCTCCTCGAGGGGGGAGGGCGGGAGGGCCGCCACGCGGAAGAGGAACTCCCGCCGGTAGCCGTAGATCCCCAGGTGCTTCCGGTACGGCCCCGCTCCCGTGTCCCGGTAATGGGGAACCGGGGACCGGGAGAAGTAGAGCGCGTCGCCCCTTGCGTCGACCACCACCTTGACCACGGAGGCGCGCGCGTATTCCTCCGGATCGTCCCGGGGCAGCGCCGCCGTCGACATCAGGACGCCCGGCTCGGCGAGAAGGGGCACCGCCACCGCGTCGATCACCGACGGGTGCATCAGCGGCTCATCCCCCTGCAGGTTGATCAGGATCTCCTCGTCCATCCCGCGGGCCGCCTCGGCGACCCGGTCGGTGCCGGAGGCGCACTCCGGAGAGGTGAGAACCGCCTCGCCCCCGAACCCCCGGACCGCCGACGCGATCCGCAGGTCGTCGGTGGCGACCACGACGCGCGAGGGGAGCTTCGCGGCGCTCGCCTTGCTCCAGACATACCATATCATCGGACGACCGTCGATTTCGGCGAGCGGCTTTCCCGGCAGGCGCGTCGCGCCGTAGCGGGCGGGGATCACCACCGCCACGCGGGCGCCGTTTCCCCCGGCGCTCACGGGAACAGGGGCATCGCCCGGAGCCCCTCCTCCTCGGGGAATCCCGACATCAGGTTGAAGCATTGCACCGCGGCGCCCGCGGCGCCCTTCACCAGGTTGTCGATGGCCGACACGGCCACCACCCTGCGGCTCTTCTCGTCCAACCGCCAGGCGATATCGCAATAGTTGCTCCCCAGCACGTCCTTGGTGGACGGAAGCAGTCCCGGCGGCAGCAATCGGACGAACGGCTCGTTCCCGTACCGTTTCCGATACGCCGCCTCCACGTCCTTCGCCGTCACCTTCGCCTTCGCCGTGGCGTAGCAGGTGGCCAGGATCCCGCGGACCATCGGGATCAGGTGCGGGACGAAGGTGATCGCCACATTCCCCCCCGCCGCGAGCGAGAGTTCCTGGTCCATCTCCGGGTTGTGGCGGTGCTTCGGCAGCCCGTACGGCCGGACGCCCCCTTCCACCTCCGGGTAGTGGAAGCCCAGGGCGGGCCCCCGCCCCCCCCCGGAAACGCCGGTCTTGCAGTCCGCCACGATCCCCTTCCGGTCGACGAGCCCCTCGGCAAGGAGCGGGTAGAGGCCGAGGATCACCGAGGTGGGGAAGCAGCCGGGAACGGCCGCGAGGCGCGTTTTCCGGATCCCGGCCCGGTGGATCTCCGGCAGGCCGTAGACCGCTTTCCCCGCGATGGCCGGGCTCTTGTGGGCGACCCCGTAGACCGACTCGTACAGCGGGATGCTCCGGAACCGGAAGTCGGCCGAGAGGTCGATCACCGGGACGCCGCGGGAAAGGAGCGGGCCGGCGACCGACGACGACACGGTATGCGGCAGGGCGAGGAAGGCGACGTCGAACTCCGCGGACAGAAGGCGCTCCATCTTCCCGAAGGAGACGCCCTGGAGCTTCCCTTTGAACGGCGGGAACGCCTGCTCGAGGGGCTGGGCGGAGTACTGCTCCGAGGTGAGGACTTCGATCCTCGCCCCCGGGTGGGACAGGAGCATCCGGATCAGTTCGAAGCCGGTGTATCCGGTCGCCCCGAAGATCGCGATGCGCTTCATCCGTCGATCCATCCTTTTCATTGTATAAGGTTTCCCCCCGGGAGACGCCCGCAGGATTCATCTCCCGGACAAAAAAGAAGGAGAAGGCGGGTTGCCCGGCCTTCCCCTTCGGGAGATCGTCCGTTTCGGGGCGTCCGGCCCCTTCCGCGGCTTACCGCTTGGAGAACTGGAACCGTTTCCGCGCCCCCGGCTGGCCGTACTTCTTCCGCTCCTTGATCCTCGCGTCGCGGGTCAGGAATCCGGCGCGCTTCAGCGCCGTCCGCAGGTCGGGGTTCTCGATCTGCAGCGCCTTCGCGATGCCGAACTTGACCGATTCGGCCTGGGACATGGGGCCGCCGCCGCCGATGTTCACTTCGACGTCCACGTTGGTGCGCTTGCCGGTCAGGACCAGCGGCTGCGTCGCGACCGCGCGGAGCGCCAGCACCGGGAAGTATTCATCGAACTCCCGGCCGTTGACCGTGATGCGGCCGGTCCCCGCCTTGATGTAGACGCGGGCGACCGCGGTCTTCCGTTTCCCCGTGGCGTATATTCTCGCTTGAGCCATGGTGCGGTGGTTCCTCCTATTCGTTGACGGCCAAAGCCTTCGGCTGCTGCGCCTTGTGCGGGTGCTCCGGTCCCGCGTAGACCTTGAGCTTGGTGAAGAGCCGGTCGCCCAGGCGCGTCTTGGGCAGCATCCCCCGGACCGCCCATTCCACGATCCGTTCCGGGTGCGCGCTCCCGAGCACTTTCTCCGGGGTGGTGGACTTCAAGCCGCCCATGTACCCGGTGTGGTGATAATATACCTTGTCCGTCATCTTCTTCCCGGTGAGCTTCACCTTGCCGGCGTTCACCACGATGACGAAATCTCCGATGTCGGCGTTGGGCGTGAATGTCGGCTTATGCTTGCCGCGGAGTATGTCGGCGACTTTCGTCGCCAGTCGGCCGAGCACTTTCCCTTCGGCGTCCACGACATGCCACGTCTGGTCGGCGGGATCCCTGGTCAGCATCTTCGTCGTTTTCATCGCGCAAACCTTCCCCTCGAAATCAAAGGAATATATCTAACAGGATATTCCGGCGGGCGTCAAGGAGAAAAACGGGCGCGGGTTACTTCAAAGCCTTCCCGCTGAAAAACGAATAAACGAACGTGCCGTCCTCCAACGTCGTTCTGTTCAAATCCCTTATCCCGCGATCCCAATCCGCCTCTCCCATGAGGCCTGACCGTATCGCCTGGTCCCGGACCCCCTCGACCATCGCGATAAAAGTGTTTTTCGTAAAGCCTTCGACCAGATCCGGCTTGCTTGAATCGACATAGACCGATCGGGGAGAGACCGTGATATCGCGATATCCTGATTTCACCAGTAACGGGTACAGCTCTCTTCCGATCAGTGAATTCCCTCCCATCGCGGCCTGGACGTCGACCAGGCACCGGATCGTCTTTCTCGCGTACGGACTTTCGGGATGAAAGTATGTCGATCCGTGATCTCCTTCGATCACGGTGACCGTCCCCCCCCGTTTCAAGACCCCTCGAAGACACGACAAAGCTTCGATCGGATTCGGGAGATGCTCCAGGACAAAGCACAGGAACACATGATCGTAGCTGTCCTCCGCATACGGCAGGTGGAAGATATCGCCTTGATGAAACGCAACGTTCGTGAATCCTTGCGAGGAGACGCACTCTCTCGCGGCGCGAAGGGATTCCTCCGACAGGTCGACGGAGGTAAATGTCGCCTTGGGGCTGTTGCGCGCCAATATCACCGTTTGCGCGCCGACGCCGCATCCCGCTTCCAACACCCTGCTTCCCGCCGGGTATACGATATCGTGGTGCAATATTCCGGACAACGTGGTTGCCTGATCCACCAACCTCACGCTTTCTCTTTCCGTATACCCATGCACGTATTTCTTTTTCATTTTACGGCCAATTTATCAATACACCCCTTGTCGCATTGCTAAAGGATTCCAGGGATATGTCGAATAACCAATAGGTATTAGATCTTATGCTAATTAATTTATTCCTGTCCTCTTCCGTGAATGCATTGTCCAATTGATCTTTTGATATTGATGAAGAAAAAGGCAGATATCTATAATAAATCGAATCCTTTGTTTTTGTAAGCACGATGCCTGCCCCTGCCGCACTCATCATGTTTTCCTCATTGCCGACAGCACTATATAGCAACATGATGTCTCCACGTTCGCCTGGCGTGTCGGTTCCTCTTAACCCGAGGTAAAATCTCCCCGAATCTACAGTGTCTTTATCAGGCGGTTCCGGTTTTCCAAATACCGCGACGTAATACGTGGGTTTCTTCATCGAAGTCCTCCTGTCCATTCGACTGTGCGTCCGAAGCTCAAGTTGCCTCAATGGTTGTCGTCAGGCTGTTTGTGAATCTAATGCTACGAAATCACCTTCGAATTCACCTACTTTTCTATTATTACAGTGCAGAATAGAATTTACTTTTACTCTGGCGCGATTCTTTCGCTTTAGTGTTGTGATAAATTTTTCCCAAGACAATAGGTCGCAAACAACAGATGAAGCTGTAAACATATCAGTAATAGGATGTTCGTAGGTCATCGTGCATTTTTGAATAACAATGCTACTGCTTATGTTTTCATTTTTTAGCCGGAGATAAAGTAATGACCAGGCTGAAAGAATTGCCACAGCCGAAGCACTGCCACCAAAAACGGTTTCTCGATGGTTAACGTTTGGAGAAAGTGGAGCAGCCAATTTGACACCATTCAATGTCGCTTCCAAGACCTCTACTCCCATTGCCTTCGAGATCGGGATGCGCTCGTGTAAATATTTTTGTAAGGATCCTGCCTTCATCATAATCGGCTCTCCTGACAGCCTCAAGCTGATCTGCGGGGCCTCACGCCCTTCCGCAGGGCAGCGGTCAGCTTCAGCCTGTGGTTATGCGGCGCTCAGTGGACTTATATGCTTGATCTTCTCCTTTATGGTTCGAGAAGCCTCCCATAGGTCTACAGCCCGCTGGACATTGAGCCAGAACTCGGCCGTGTTCCCAAACAGCCGGGAGAGTCGAAGCGCCATCTCCGGGCTCACCGCTCGGCGCTCACGAAGCAACTCGTTGACCGTCTGACGCGACACCCCAAGCGCTTTGGCAAAAGTCGATACGGTGAGACCGTAATCGGGTAAAAAATCCTCTCGAAGCATCTCGCCAGGATGAGTCGGCCGAATCTTTCGCTCTCTTGTGTTCGGAATGCTCATATCGCACCTCGCCTCGGTGGTAATCCGTGAGTTCAACATCGTAGGCGTCCCCATCTTCGAATCGAAAACCTGCGCGCCATTGGTCATTGACGGAAATCGAGTATTGCCCTTTTCTTTCCCGTTCCGGTTCGTGAAGTCGATTGCTCGGGGGCACCTTCAAATCCTCCAACCCTGTTGCGTGATCGATATATTCCAGCCTCCGTATTGCCCTCCCACGAACATCTGGCGGAAACCGTCTTGATTTCCCTGTCTCGTACAGTTCCTGCGTATGCCGGTCGGCAAACGTCTTGATCATGCTTTAATCGTAAACTGTAACGTGACACGTGTCAATAGAAGAGTGAATAGACCGCCTAGCGCTCAGGCTGAACTGCGGGCACTCAAGACCTTTGCCGGGCGAGCCGTCAGCTTCAGCCTGTGGTTAGGTGCCGATAATTTCATTTAGACCCTCTATTATTCGATCAATTTCCTCTATGCTTACCAATCCAAGCTTTTTACCGATTCGTTCCGCAGATATGGTGCGGACTTGACCCATTAATGCCCATGATTTTTTAGGAAGTTCAGCAGAATCTATTTCAAGTGCTAGAGGGAAACCAAATCTCGGCTGCTTGCTTGTAAGTGCAACTGCTATTACGATTTGCATCCTTTCGTTAAAAATATCATTGCTTAATATCAACACTGGACGTAAACCAGATTGCTCATGCCCCAACGTCGGGTTTAAATTCGCCCATCGAATTTCACCCCTTAGTATTCGGGCCATTCAGCCAACTCCCAGGACATGCCTTCCTCTGCCATCGCTTTTTCATGAGCAGGTTTTGCCTTGGCGCATTCACGCGCAAGTCGGCTCTTGTCCATGCGTGCCAGTTTCTCATCGATCGCCAGCTGAATGGCTTGACTGCGATTCGGGAACACTTGCGCCTTCACGAGCCGATCCAGGCGCCCCAACGTCTGCCCATCCAATGAAATTGCAACCTTTGCTCTCGTCGCCATAGTCCACCTCCATGGTATTACGATATATCATACCATGTTCGTTCGCAACCGGAAATTGAGTGCAACGCTACGGTTAAGCTGCGGGCCGAGGGGCACGCTTTTATGCCCTGCGGCCCAAGACTTACAACACCCGCGGAATAGCATAAAGCGTGAACCGAAGGAGCCGTCAGCTTCAACCGTTTGTTAGACGCCCTTTTTATTAGGCTCTTTAGGCAATTGAGAAGTATGCCAAACAGCCACTATCCATACTGTCTTATTCTCAATACTGTAGAAAAACCGATAGGGTAAAACCAATAATTCACGGTAAGGAAGTCCTGGAAATTCTGGAATGGTACGGCCTGATAATGGGTGGTTTTCTAACCTATGAAGTAATTCATCAGCCTTTTTTAGAAAATTTAACGCAGCTTCAGAATTTTCATTACGAATATATTTTGCCGCTGACAATAATTCGGTTTTCGCAGATGGAGTAAACCGAAGTTTCAAATAATCACCCTTATTCCAACAGTTTGTATGCTTCTGCCAATACCGTATCGAGATCATGTCCCTTACCTTCTTTAATTTCCTTTTCCCCACGTGCCAATAGCATAAGAATTTCCCGGTCATGCTCTGCGCGTTCATATTCCTCCGCGCTCACCATGACTGCGACTGCACGTCCCCTTTGAGTAATAAATATGGGTTCGCGCGAAGCGCGCACCCGCTGCAGCACCCCAGCTGCATCTTGCCTTAAATCCGTTATCGGTATAATATTCGGCATCTTCCCCATGTGACACCTCCTAATGTACCTCTAAGCGTACCATCATAAACACCGTTAGTCAATATTGGTCGAAAATCGTTTTTTATCATATTTTTTTATTTGCTCCAGGTGCATCTGACGTTCAGGCTGAGCTGCGGGGCCTCATGCTCTCCCGCAGGGCAGCCGTCAGCTCCAGCCTGTTGTTAGGCAGCACAGTCCCTCATTGTTTCCCAACAGAAATCATTGTGGCTAGCATTGTTGTAACAATCTTCTCTTTTCCGTTATCAAACGCAATAACGTCCCCTGAGCAAACAGTTATAGTCCGCCCAGGCTTTAATACTCTCCCGACCCCTTTGAATCTATCGCCCTTCGCCGGGAACATAAAATTTACTTTATACTCAATAGTTAGCACCTCGGATTCCGCTGGCATCAAGGTATACGCCGCGTACCCGCATGCACTGTCAACAACAGTAGTGATAATACCAGCATGAATATATCCATGCTGTTGCGTTAATGATTCCATAAAAGAAAATTCAATGTGTACTTCCCCAGGCATTACTTTTACAAGTTTGGCACCTATAGTTTTCATGGCTTCTTGTTTGTCAAAACTGTTTCGTATGCGTGATTCATAATTCGGATCGCTTGGCTGAAATTTATTCATCGACGCACTCCCCATTATTGTTGGCGCTAACATTATGTTCTTACTTGTATAAGCCAACGCTACGGTTAAGCTGCGGGCCGAGGGACACGCTTTTATGCCCACGGCCCAAGACTTTCTACACCCGTGGCAAAGCAAAAAGCGTGAACCGAAGGAGCCGTCAGCTTCAACCGATTGTTGGACGGCAGTAAAACCTAAAGATTATCTTTTGTTAATTTTTGCTTCATGTGTCGAATCGTTAAAATCAATATTCTTTTTGCTTCTATTTGATAAATAATTCTATAACTTCCACAAAATATTTCTCGTATATCTTTTTGTCCAATCTCTGGAACAACGCGGCCTCGCGATGGAAACTCCTTTATCCTATTTCTTGACTCATAAATATTATTAACTATAGCTATTGCCGCCTCAGGGTTTTCACGAGCAATGTACTTATTGTTCTCTACAAGATCATCTGCTGCCTGGGGGGACCAGACAATCTTCATAGGCCAAGCCGCTCAAGCACAATCTTTTTAAAATCAGAATCGGCAATGCCTTTTCCCTCTGCGATTTGAGCCTGAGCTATCTGGACGTCATTTAATATTTCAGCCCTTTCAACCAAATCTTCGTACGTCCTCACGTCAAGAAGAACCGCGGCGCTCCGACCATGTTGAGTGAGAATGACGGGACGCCGCGTTTCACGCACCTGGTTCATGAACGCTGCGGTGTTGGCCCGAAATTCAGAAAGGGGTCGAACATCTTCGGTGGGAATAACTTTCGGCATGGCACCCTCCTCGCATTGTACTCCATGTGGTACAGACCATGGTACCACCACGAATGAGGTTTTGCAAATATTTTGGTCGGCTGTCCGTCCAACGCTCAGGCAAAGCTGCGGGCGCTCACGATTTTCGCCAGGTGAGCCGTCAGATTCAGCCTGTTGTTAGGCCCTTTATTCAGAAAATAGCTCTAATAACACAGAAAATACTTTAGCTTGTACGAAAGAATCAACCTTTCCAAGTCGTTTTATCAATCTTGTTTTATCAACTGCTCGCATTTGCTCCAATAATATTTGACCTTTTTTATCATTAAATGTACACGACACTCTGGTTGGATAATTGCGTCCCTTTGTTGTCATAGGTGCGACTATCACTGTTGATATATTTCTGTTCAATTCGTCTGGAGATATAACTAGGCAGGGACGATGTTTTTTAATTTCGCGACCAACAGTAGGATCTAAATTTACTAAATATACATCGAATCTTTTCACCATTCCCATTCTTCCTCATCAAAGGAAGTTAGGCTTACAACTTCACTATCTAATAGTTTGTCATCGCCTCTTTCGGCCATCAATTTGAATTGCCTATCCCAATCCTGCCTTGGTTTCTTGATAGGACTAATAATAATTTTATCATCCTTAACCTCAAGATCAACCTCCCCATGAAGCCGGGTTTGCTCTAACACCACCTTGGGAATTCGAATTCCTTGAGAATTTCCAATACGAACAATAGTTGCTCTCATAAACGTCTCCTCCGGATCAAATCAAATTTATAGTCACATTGTAATTACGTTGGAGTTAAATGTCAACCCATAAAATGGGCCTAACGCTACGGTTAAGCTGCGGGCACTCAGGAAGTTTTCCAGGTGAGCCGTCAGCTTCAGCCTGTGGTTGGGCGGCATTTTACAGAGCATCTTTCTTATCAGGTTCGATATCTCGAACCTTTGCCATTGCGCGCTCAAACTTCCCACGGCGACCGCGCTTGGCACGCTCCCCCAAGTAATCGCTTGTCATCAGCGCCGACATTTTCTCCGCAAGCGCTGTCGCAATAAATTGGTTGATAGAAATCTCTTCTTGTTTTGCGAGATCCCTAACCCGCCGATGAAGTGACTGCGAAAGACGAAGACTGATAGTGCTCATAATCCTTCTCCTATACCTTTCAGGAACTCGTTTGGGGTTACCACCTTGATGCCGAATTTCTCTGCGCCCATAAAATCACGGCGGTTATAGGTCACTATGAATTTCGCCGAAGACTCTACTGCAAGTTCCAACACATGATCGTCTTGAGGGTCTTTCAGGATGGGTCGCCATAAGAAATGGATTTCTCGCAAGTCTGCAACACTGCAGACGTAATCCAGAATGTCTTCAATATCGGCATGTGTCAGCCCGAATTCGCGCCCCAGGCGTTTCGCCGCATCCTCATATTCGAGGATCAGCGGGACAGATACGCTGATCTCAAACTGCTTGCCACCCAGCAACATGAAAAGACGATAGGATGCGCCACGCCGCGATCGAAGAGCTGAAATGAATACATTGGTGTCGATGACAATTCGTCGTTTCATGGTGGTATCATATGCAATACCACCCCATCTGTCAAGCCTGGCTCGTTCACATCAGATTTCGGTCCGCCTAACGCTCAGGCTAAGCTGCGGGCACTCAGGATGTTCGCCAGGTGAGCCGTCAGCTTCAGCCTGTTGTTAGATTGCATCAATGTTTTTTTAAGGATAATCCTTTTAAATGGTTTTTTATGAGGTCAAGGACCCCAATTGAAAAACCCATTCTAATAAGGTTTGTCTTATTAAGGGTTAGCTTCTCTCCACTTTCAGAATAATGCTTTAATGCTTTTCCCAAGACCATCAAATACATTTTTGCTTTATTCTGCATCGACTTATCTATGTAATGATTTGCATTCTTGCATATAGTAGTAATGATAATTGACCAAGAAGCAGAGGATTTCCCATCCCCAATATCTTTAATTTCAACATCAATTTTCGTTATAGCGATTTGTTCCGATAACAATACGAATTGTATGCAGTAGTTCGTCGGGTTATAATAACTTACGGTCCAATATGTTGGAATGTTAGAACGAAAAAGAATTGGGCCAGATTTGTTCTCCTTGAATATACAGTTGTTTTCGACACCATCACTATTCGAAAAAATGATTTCACAGTCCCAATTATCTATCCATTTGTATTCCTGCACCGGACATAAAAGCGGAAATATCTTCGTCGGCGATCCTTTAATCATTTCTTTGTGCGTCTCCACAACCCGATTCCCTTTAAATGCACCGCTCCCAATATCAGTCATGTTTTCTATGGGACTCCTGTCTCATATATTTCCTTCATCTTGTCAATCTAACGCTCAGGCTAAGCTGCGGGCACTCAGGATCTTCCCCAAGTGAGCCGTCAGCTTCAGCCTGTTGTTAGGTGGCCTATTTAGCAAAAAACTCATATACTAATGCAGCACAATCATAATCACGACATTTTTTTCTATCACACGGAATAATATTGCATCCAAATTTGGCTATAGAATTACTAACATCTGTTTTTTCGATATTTATTCTTATACTCTTAAATTCTCCCCGAAATTTAATGGATCCAGCAGCCAAAGAACCGTAAATTCTTTTTATAGCGAAATATTGTGAACCGTTTAAGACCCGTTCCATGTCTCCTTTAATAATCTCAACGGATATTTTTGGGTTTATATTGAAGTCATTCGGAAGATTCTTATCTTTATATTCTGAAAGGACATATTCAATTGCATCATTTTCAATTCTAATAGTAATATCCCTATTGTACAAGGAAGAGTAATATTTTCCTTTGGCGACACGCCACATTTCAATGCTCTGCTTAATCTCCGTTGTCTTGATAAAATTATCCAATACTTCGGCTTCGATATTTGTTGAATTTATAAGGACGAAGACAATAAAAACCGAGTAAATGCCAATTCTTGCCCACATATGACTTCCTCCTTTATTTAATATCTCTAATTTTCAGTAAGCGCCATATTAAATACCATAACGAAAACAATAATAGTGGTATAAGGCCATATTTAAAGAATAACACTTGAACATATAGGACATCATTAAGAATGGGGAAATTATATCTCGATGTAGCCGTCTGAAACGTTAGGGCCTGCTTGTAAATTGATGCAAAGTATAGTGAAGCGCATAAAAATACCAAGATTGGGCTAATAAACAATAGGCCCCAGTTATCATCCTTAATATTTTCACTCTTGGGCGTGATCGTGATGGCAATTATACCGCCCAATAATAAAATCGCCCAATTTATAATTAAATTATTTGTATCATTCATTCTTTCTAGTGCTTTTTCGAAGTTTTTTAATTTACCTGGAATCATATGGGTGGTTTTTTTTGAATAATTGCTTTTTATAGTATTGTCTGGACCACTTATCTGTATTAATATTGGATTGGCTTTTGACAAAACTATAGATATTGATATTGACGTTAATAAAATAAACCCAAATATTTTTAGCAGTCGACAGCACGTTATCGAACTCATCGTTTATCTCCTGTAAAATAGTTGTTTCAAATTCTCACTAAGTCCACCTAACGTTCAGGCTAAGCTGCGGGCCGTCGTAGAAACGTTGCCGGAGCCGTCAGCTTCAGCCTGTTGTTAGGTGTCACCCTTTATTATTCTTTAATAGGTTAATTAA
>Ga0209317_1001930_pt1 | contig 16261 bp, 12 predicted proteins | sample RifGroB2_FD_183994 | JGI IMG/M metagenome (GOLD analysis project Ga0209317, IMG submission 183994) | Soil microbial communities from Rifle, Colorado, USA - Groundwater B2 (SPAdes) (version 2) | ecosystem: Environmental > Terrestrial > Soil > Unclassified | place: Rifle, Colorado | collected... | reverse complement strand
TTACCGGTTCAATTGCTTGAGAGGCTGAAACTGACAGCCGGCTCGGAAGTTGATGTGCACCTTGATGAGGAACTCGGCAGGATCGTGATCACCCCGGTGCAGCGGATCGAATTGCCGGAAGATAGCGATGCAAAATTTCCCGACCGGGTAAACGAGGTTAGCGAACCATTCCACACACCTGGCAAGAAACAACGGAATGGTCCCCGGGAGTAATGGGTCAGCTCGGGAAAATGGCGGGGGCGTCCCCCGGTCTCCGAAAAGGAGCGTGCATGGCAACAAGAATACTGGTGGTTGCGTTACGTCTTTCAACGCGACATCCCCACCTCCGCCAATAACTACAATCCGTTGCGTTACAGAGCACTGCGGGGTCAGGTCTGGACCTTCAAGGCACTGCGGGGTCAGGTCTGGACCTTGACACGACCTAGGGATCGCAGAATCTCTTTCACCTTTTCGCGGAGGGCTGTTTCGCTGCAGAACCGCGCTTCTAGCCTCGTGCTTGCCTTCACCACCGCAGAATCACCAAACCCGAAGTGAGCGCCGATATTCTTCAACCTCTCGCCACTGTATCGATGACAGATATGAAGGGCAACTTCCCGAGCAAGCTTTGGCTCATCAACAAGTTCTTGTGCTTTCGCAATTATATTTTCAACAGCAAACCTTCTGGTCAACGCCCTTATGGCAGGCACATCTGGGCGCTCGTTTTCCTTTTCCAGATGCTCAACCATGATAGTCTCAACGAAATCGGCACCACCAAGTATCGTGGATGCGACTGTGTGCTTAAGGGGTGACTCATACTCCTTTCCGATCAGGTCCTCAACAAACTCCCTATACCGCTGTTGCCTAACCGACATATTCGCGCCAAACATTTCCAGGACGAAATTAACATCAAGCCAAGGCGAGGGCTGTTCGATACCGACATATGAGGAATAACTGGACCATCTGAAATCTTCGGGGGAATCGACCATCCCTGCGCGAACCGGATTGAGATGAACGTATCGCGTTAGTTCGAGCGCATACTGATCCGCCTCAACGACGATAGCTTTATATCGACCTTGGAATAGGTGTCCCGCGTGATTCCTCTTTACATTGTAGTAGGTGGTGTAGGCACCATTGATATGCCGCATTATCTGGGACAGGTTACCGTGAGGAGTTTGCAGGAAGATGTGGTAATGGTTTCCTAACATACAATAGCAATGGATGACCGCCCCGTAGCGGGTGGTTGCTGATGACAGATATTCCAGGAATCGCTGGCGATCTGCAACCGTCCTGAAGATCTCCTTTCGCTCATCGCCTCTGGAGGTGACGTGATAAAAAGCTCCGTCGAACTCGATCCGAAGTGGACGCGCCATAGTCGGTTCCCCCTCGTCGGGGTATACCACTTATTCGGCCTTTGTCCATGTCAAGACCTGACCCCTCAGCCTCCCTCAGCCTCTCAACATCTACCGTTTAGGGAAGAGGAAATGTAGCCGCCAGTATACATGAATACCCGTTGTAATCAACAATATAGCGGGAAAGGCCTCGATCGAACAGGTCGCTAATTTCGGGCACACCTCTCCTGAGATGTGATGTCTGTTAGCACGTGTCATCGCTTATCCAGCGGTTTTTGCAGGCCAAAACGAGCCTCTAAGGCGAAAAACAGGGTGATTTATAAGTATTTCACCTCTGATTATAGCAAGTTAGCTCGGTCCGACCCCGCCACCCTCCCCCTCCTGATGCTCTTTTAGTCATACCCCGCTGACCCCATAGAGATGTTGCCGGTGTCACTGATGGTCACCAGAAGGAAGAATTTGCCATCGCGATTCAGTTGGGCTGAGTCAACCCATCATTCAATCATTACTACTGTGGACGATCATCGCGCTTGACAATTTATTGCAATCTTTTCTTATGCCCATTTTGTCCACTTCATAGTGCGAATTGTTGAATATATGATAAGGAGTGCGGTCAAATTCGTTTCGCTCATATCCATCTTTGTCGCAACCTTCTGAATTAAAACCATCTTTGTCATAACCGTTTACATTGTAACCTTGCTTATCGTATCCATATTTGTCGTATCCATATCTATTGTAATTATTTCTATCGTAACCATATCTGTCGTAACCATCTTTATTGTAACCGTTTACATCAATACCATAACGGTTATATCCATCACGATTATATCCATGTAAGTCAACTCCATTCCTTGAGTACCCGTGAATATCGAACCCTGCTTTGTTATAACCGGATTGATTAAACCCGCTCTTGTCGAATCCAAAGGAGTTGAAACCTATTCTGTCGAACCCGTCGCAATCAAAACCGCGCCTATTATAGCCGCTTCTATCATACTCGTCAGTGTCATATCCGTCTCTATCATAGCCATTTACGTCGAATCCATCATTATTAAATCCATCTATGTCGCAGCCGTTAATGTTGTAACCATGCTTATTATATCCACGTCTATCGTATCCAATGTCATTGAACCCGTCTCTGTTGAACCCATCTTTGCCATAGCCACTCTTGTCGAAGCCTTCTCTGTCATACCCCCATCTATTGAAACCATCACAGTCATAACGGTCCCTGTCATATCCTCTATGATCGTAACCGCTCCTGTCGTATCCACTATTATCAAATCCACGACTGTCAAAGCCAGTCACGACAAGAAATAAAAAATCTATAATCCTTTTCAACCTGAAGCTTTTGGATTTGTCGCGAGGCGTTGTACACTTGACAGGAGATACTTGGGCAGGCTGTTGTTCAACCTGCAATGACTCCCCTTCTGCTACTGGATTCCCTTGTTTAAGAAGATGTCCTTCAAAAACAAAAACTGATTTACACTTTGGACATGTCGTATTTACTTTGCGTGGCGGCAAAAGGTTACAAGAAACGTCTCTTCTAAAACTGCAACTGGGGCAGGACACGACAACTAAATTCGACATTGTTTATCCTCTACGCTAATTTGCAATTGGGATGAGGCAGTATTCGACGCAGTACCTTCTAATACTCCCACTCTCCATGCTCCAGTGGCGCTCGGTTCAGTTCATCCCGATACTGCGGCCATAATGGCATGTAGTGATCCATCAACGCAGTGAATCGGTCGTTGTGGTGCCGCTCCAACAAGTGAACCAGTTCGTGGGCGATAATGTACTCCAAACAGTGGACCGGCTTCTTGACCAGCTCAAGATTCAGCCAGATGCGTTTGGCTTTGATGTTACAAGTCCCCCACTTGGTCTTCATCCGCTTCACGTCCCATGCTGCCGTCTGGACGCCGATGATCCGTTCCCACTTCGCCAGCAGCTCTGGGACCATCTCTTTCATCCGACAGCGATACCAGTCATATAGCAACCGCTCACGTCGGGCTGTATCACTGCCGACTTGAACATATAGGTTGATAGTGCTGAGTCTGCTGATACTTACCAACGCCGGACCATTCTGGTAGACCACCTTTATCCGGTATCGTTTGCCACGGTAGTAATGCGTCTCACCGGTAACGTACTCCCGAGGTGATTGCCGTTCCTGCTCGGCGAATCCTGCCTGACGTTTTTTGATCCAACCCAGCTTGCCGATGACAGCCAGCCGGATTGCTTCATCACCCATCGCTGTCGGTGCAGCAACCCTTACCCTGCCGTTGGGGGGATAGACCCCCAAATGCAGGTTCTTGATCGCTTTGCGTACCACTTCTACTGTGATTTCGCTGACCGTGATATGTTGTGATTCAGTACTCATGCTGCTTCTTCACCAATTCAAGTATGCGACCTGTAGTCACTTCATCGTTCTGGAGCACTGTCTTGATCGCGTTCTTGACCTTCTTGATCTTGACCGAGTTTCCTCGCCAGTCATCCTGCATGCTCTCCCTGACAGCGTTATGCACCGCCACAGCAAGCACCTCATCCTCGTCCAAGTTGTCATACAACGCCTGTTTGGCTCTGGTATTCAGGCTGGCTGGATATGTTGCCCAGTCGGGATTCTTCACTCTCTTGGTCAACGCGACGATCTTGGCCAGATACTCCTGGTAGGTGATGGCATCCAGCCGACGTTGCTCGATCAACGCCTTCAACAGTTCCGACATCTCGTCGTAATACTTGGGATTGATGGGGTGCTCGTCTATGATCAGCTTGCGGACGTTGTTCTCGATAGTCTCGGCAACAGCCTCCTTGTTCTTACGTATCGACTTTGGTAGGGCATCGACAGCCTCCTCGCCACGCTCGACTATCAATTCGATCAGGGAGAGGTCGTCGAACGCTGATATCTTCTCACTTTCTTCCGCACGGATGTAGGTATCGATCAGGTGCCGCATTGCGGGTTCGTACATTTTCAGATCGATGTAGTCTCCACTGGCCAGCTTCACCTCGTTCCGAACCTTGTCGAAGTGGTCCACCTCGCTCTTGATCGCCTCAATCTCCACGGAAGTGTAACCAGCAGGTGCAAGTTCGTTCGCAAGACTGGCAAAGGTTCTCAGGAGAGTGGCGGTCATCTTGTAGAGTGCCAGTCGCTTCGGTTCGTTCTCCTTCAACTGTTCAGCGTTGCCAGACTCTGCAGCACAGAAGAACCGCAGGTACTCTAACGTGTCCCTGGGCGGTTCCACCGGTTCGCAAAGCGCCTTGATCGCCTCCCGTGCTTCCTCCAGATCCTCCCTCGCTTTGCCGAGTCGGTCTTCGAGCAAACCTGCAACATCCTCCTTGTCGAAACCGTCCAGAGCGCCGGAGGTGTAGTCCTTCACTGCGCCTTCCAAACTGTTGAAGAGGTCTTTGTAGTCAACGATGTAGCCGTACTCCTTGTCGTCGCCATCCAGTCGGTTCACACGACAGATCGCCTGAAAAAGCCCGTGGTCCTGCATCTGCTGGTCGATGTACAAGTAGGTGGCCGACGGCGCATCAAAGCCCGTCAGAAGCTTATTTACGACGATCAGGAGCTTCATCTGCGCCGGTGAGTCGATGAACATCTTCTTGACCTGATCCTCGAAATCCTCAGCCTTGTGGACCGCTTTCTCCGGTGGTTCATTGAACCAATCCGCCAGCATCCTCTGGTAGATTTCATACTTGCGAAGGTTGTCGGTGTCACCCTCTCCGGTGGTTTCTCCCTTGGTGTCGCTGATGGACGGCTTGTAGCTGGTGACGATGGCGCATTTACCCTTCAGTTCGGTCTTGGAGAACAGGTCGTAGAACTTGCAGGCTTCGTAGATGCTTCCCGAAACCAGCATTGCGTTGCCCCGACCATCCATCAGTCGAGTCTTGGTGTTCATGTCGATCAAGATGTCGTTGACGATCATTTCCAAACGTTCTTTGCAGGATAGAACCTTCTGGAGAGTCCCCCACCGTGCCTTCAACTGAGCTTTGGCCAGATCGGTCAGCCCCTTGGTCTTGGCATCGAACCACTCGTCGATCTTCTTCTGGGATTTGATGTTCTGATCAATGTCACGGGCTTCATAACGCAGATCCAGTACCACCTTGTCCTTGACCGCTTCGTCGAACTTGTAGGTGTGAATGTAACGACCAAATATTTCGATACTGCGTTTCTTGTCGGACTTCAAGAGCGGAGTGCCGGTGAAACCGATGAACATCGCGTTGGGGATGATTGACTTCATGGCGTCGTGCAGATCGCCGCTCTGGGTGCGATGACACTCGTCCACGAACACGTAGATATCACCCTTCGCCCTGAAGTCTGGTGGTAGTGACTTCTTTACCTCTTCCACATACCCTGACACGTCTCCAACCTCTTCGCCGTCTTCCTTGCCACCGAATTTGTGGATCAGCGAACAGAGCAACCAAGGTTTGGCGTCGTTCAATCGGGTAATCAGATCGGCACCGCTGGTGGTGCGATAGATGTCCTCATGCACTCCTTTGAAGACCTTCTCGATCTGACCATCCAACTCTGTCCGGTCAGTAATGATCAGGACTCGGCTATCGACCACATGTTCCCGAATCCACTTGGCCAACCACACCATGGTCAGGCTCTTGCCTGAACCTTGGGTGTGCCAGATAATCCCGCCTTCTCGGCGTCTGACATGGTCCTGTGCCGCGCTGACGCCGAAAAACTGGTTGTGGCGGCAGAGCTTCTTGGTTCCGGCATCAAAGACGATGAAGTTGTGAATCAGCTCTAGGAACCGCTCCTTGCTGCATATCTGGGTGAGGCTCCGGTCCATCAAGTTCTCGACCGGACTTTCTTCCTTCCACGTCAGGTAATACTTCTCCTTTGTTGCGATGGTGCCGTAGCGAAGTCCCTCTGTGTCGTTCCCAGCCATGATTAGCTGCATCGTAGAGAAGAAGTGGTCGATGAACACCTTTTTCTGATTGTCCAAATTCTGCCGGATGCCCTCGGACACAGAGACGGTTGATCGTTTCAGTTCCAATACGCCAAGAGCTATCCCATTTATGTACAGCACCACGTCAGGGCGCTTTGTATATGCCTTGGCGTCGGCACCCTTGACCGTCACCTCCTCGGCAATGGCAAAGTCGTTGGCCAGTGGGTTCTTCCAGTCGATCAACCAGACGGTGACGGTGTTTTCTCCCACCTCGGGCTTCACCTTCACCCCGTAGCGCAGCAGCTCGTATACTTCCATGTTCCGGTCGTATAGCTTCTTGCTCTGGTCACCAGCAGCCTTCTCGATCACATAGAGAGCGCGGCTGATGACAGCACCGTCGTGTCCCTGTTTTTTAAGGAAAGAACGCAGCAACTCCGGTTCGACATTGCGGTTATTCTCGCGGTCAATCCAGACGCCAAGGTGTTCGTATCCCAAGGTATCACGGAAGAGCTTGACGACTCGCTGCTGAGTCTTCTTTTCGATTTGGCCGACGGTGGTCATTGATAGCCTCGCCAGTACTTTTCCACTGTCCACAGCGGTTTACTCTGTAGAGCCAAACGGATATGCCTTACAACCTTCTCATACTGTTCCGAATTGAACTTTGACCAACGAGCTTGCCGCGCTTCGTTCCAGACTGCGCGGAAGTCGCCTACATTCTGCGAGTACAACTCATCGAGAAGGAGGCTGTCAACGGGAGGGTGGAGGGCGCAGACACGTTCATGTTCGTGGTAACCGCCACATGCGAATCCTGCTTTGAGATAGATATTGATGAGTTTCGCCGCAACGCCGTGGGTAAAGCAGAACCCTCGAAGACGTGCTGTTTCTATGATTCCAATCCTCCAGCGCCTGTGTGCCTCGTCGATCTCGTCAGTTGGGGGAAGACACTCTGGAGATGCGAGTAGTTGTTGCAAGCCAATGGCTTCAAGTATCTCTTTGCCTTGCTCAACTTTGAATCGACAACCATTTACGGAAGCTGCACTTCCAGCAGCCCACGCTGCGAATCGGTGCTTATGCTCTTCTATGCTGTAGGTCATAGTTCAAACACTCCTGTCCCTATCGCTTGATTAGACAAGCCTGATCCTTCCTGTGAGCAACTCCTGCATCATTCCATGTTTCATCATCCGAGTCTTGTCGAGCTTCTGTTCCAGAATGGTGATCTCGGCGTCCATGTCGGAGAGGAGGGCAGCGATGGCGTTGCGCTCAACCTCATCCTCTGGAAATGGTATTCGGAATGAGTTCATACTTTTGTTCGTAATCTGATTTATGGTTGCACCAAGATGCTCATGTATCTGCCGCTTGACGATATCCGACTGAAATTGCTGATAAACGAATTGGCTAAAAGGAGTCCGGAAAATGGCCATGAAGGCGCCAAAGGTCATTCCTTCAGCATGGTCATTGATCAGGGCGCATTTGCCGATTAAGTCGCGGCTACCGTTCCGAGCGCAGATCAGGATGTCGCCTTCTTTGACAATGATTTTGTCGGGGACGACTTTGTCAACGTAGACATTGTCTTCAAATCGAAGTTTCCCTTCAAAAACATTTGAAGATCTCAGCACTAGCAACCCGTCGGACTTCACATCGGTTGGTGAGTATGTAAGACCTATCAGTGATTCACCGAGTTCGCCAAGTTTCTTGACGCTCCACTCCCCTCTGAACCCCGGCAACCGTCGCTTGCCAGCCAGCAGTTCCTGCATGGCTGCCTGCTTCATGTCTCGTTTCTTTACGATCATCCGGTCCAGCGAGGCAATCATAGCATCCACATCGGAGAGTGTGACCGCGATTGCACGTTGCTCGGGAAGAGATTTCGGGACTGCAATTGTCATTAAGTTGACGATGGTTATATATATGTGTTTGATAGTCGAGCCACCAGCATCCTCAATCATTTTTTTCTGATATGCTGGGCTTTCAAGAAGGATTTTCAAAAAGTCAGGTTCGACTCTTTCGTTTGGACGGATGACAGCCACCGATTGATTAATGCAAATAATTTCATCATCAACTAAAGCGAGACGACCGAGAGAGCCATCTTTTGTTAGCAATATGTCGTTTCTTTTTGGTTTACTTTTTGCGGTAAGAAGTGTTTGGTATGCAGCTTCCGAGGTATTTCTCGCTGAGTCGTATTGTAGTTTGCCACCATGTATATCAGCAGCGGTGATCATGTAGATACCGCTTCTAACAGTTGGCATTGGATTTGTGAACCCATAGGATATGAGAGAAAAGTACTCTTCCAATTTCCCTGTTATCCAATCCTCTGGGATCAGCCCTACCTCGGTACGTTTGTATCCCGCCCTCAGTTCCATACAAACCCCATCCGCAGCAGATGCTCGTCAACCTTGGAACTCAAGGCAGCAACCTCCGAAGTCAACTGCGGCAATGTAGTGTTGTAACGTTCTGCAAGTTGCCTGATGCGAGACGTGAGAGACTGCGACACCCGATCCAATTCTGTTTGGACATCGGCGGCTAGGGTTGCCAGCCACTTGTCATCCACCACTAGCGCCTTCACATCGTCCTCAGTCAGGGAGGCGTACTTCGAAGCCACCTTGGCGTCCAGAGCCTTCACTGCATCCTTCACCGCTTTGTTGGCAGCAGTTTCCGCTTCGATCAGCTCCAGATATTTGGTCAACAGCTTCCGCTCGTCCGCAGCACCTCGGTCGTGCTTGATCTCTGTCAGACGTGACTTAACGCTGACCTTGGTCACCTTCCCCTTGTCGGTCTTGGCGTCTTCAAGCAGTCCGTCCTCGCCGCTATTCTCCTCTTCAAGCTCCTCGATCTGCTGACCGATGGCGTCACGCTTCGTTTCCAGCGTTTCAATCTGTTGCTGGTCGGCGCTAAAGTAGCGGCTGACGACCAGCGGCGACGGTATCAGATCCGGTGTCCCCAACCAGCCATCACTGGCAATTAGGTACACGTCATCTTGCATGATGTCGCTCCAGTAACTCATCAGGTGCTGGTACACGTCGTAGCGGTCGAGTAATGCCACGTCGGTGAAGACGGTCAGCAACTCCTCACTGATCTGCTCTATCAGTTCCTTGGGATGACATCCAACAGTGATCCCCTTCAAAGCTGGAGTCGTGGTCGCTCTCCATCGGTCGAAATGATCGGACACCGACTGGGTGAACGCAACGAATTCAAGATTCTCGAAGATGGTGGTCTTGATGCTGCCCGTTTCCACCCTCAGACTGCTGTAGCCGGAACGACCAGCAGGAGCAAACAGTTGTTCCTTCAGGCTGGGGCAAACCTGCCAGTATGGGGAAAGATCGGTTACGTCACGGTCGGGGATGCCGCCCTTCAAATGAGCCTCGATGTCCTGAAGATCCTCCGGCTCGGTAGCATCGATGTATCGTGGGATGTTCAGGTTGAAGTCGTTGGACTCGATCTCGGCGACACTCACCATACGGGCAAACTTATCGAACTCGATCTGCCGGTTAAACACGTCCACGATCTTGTGGATGTCCTGATGGCGAAGTCGGTTCTTGTTCCCGTCTTTCACGAATCCTTTGCTGGCGTCGATCATGAAGATGCCGGTTCGAGCAGCGGCATGCTCCTTATCAACCACGATGATGCAAGCCGGAATCCCAGTGCCGTAGAACAGGTTGGCCGGCAGACCGATGATTCCCTTGATGTACCCCTTGCGAATGATGTTGCACCGGATGGTTCCTTCAGCACCACCCCGGAACAACACGCCGTGAGGGAGAATGACTGCTCCCTTGCCTGTGCTCTTCAGCGAGTTGATGATATGCAGCAGGAAAGCGTAGTCTCCGTTCTTGACCGGCGGGATGCCGAAGCCGAAGCGGCCATACAGGTCGTTTGCCGGATCGAATCCGTTGCTCCAGGCCTTGGTGGAGAAGGGAGGATTGGCGACCACGTAGTCATGGCGTTTTATGCCCCCTTCTTTCTCCTTGAAATGTGGTGTAGAGAGCGAGTTGTCCTTCCAAATCTCCGCTGTGGGGCAGTCGTGAAGGATCATGTTCATCTTGGCCAGAGCGGCGGTGGCGTTGTCCATCTCCTGACCGTAGATGGCCAGATCCAGCCGCGTGCTGCCCTTCGCCTCGTCGTGAGCCTTCAACAGCAACGAACCTGATCCGCAAGTGGGGTCGTAGATGGTTTCGGCATTGCTCTTTGCGTTCGCTATACCGATCACCTTGGCCATGATCCGTGAAACTTCTGCCGGTGTGTAGAACTGCCCTTTGCTCTTCCCAGATTCAGTGGCGAAGTGGCGCATCAGGTATTCATATGCATCACCGAGGATGTCGTCTCCCTCGGCTCGGTTGCGGCTGAAGTCCAGCCCCGGAGTCTCAAAGATGGCAACAAGATTGGAGAGGCGGTCCACCATCTCCTTTCCCTTGCCGAGGCGGTCGGCGTCGTTGAAGTCGGCGACATCGATAACGCCCTTCAGTTCGTTTGCCTCGGCCAACCGTCCGATGATCTTGTTGATCTTGTCGCCAATCTCCTTATCACCCTTGAGAGCGACCATGTCAGCGAAACTGCCACCCTCAGGAACCTCTATCAGAGCATCGGGTTGACCAGCGTACTTGTCGCTTACGTATTTTATGAAGAGCAAGATCAGTACATAGTCTTTATATTGAGATGCGTCCATGCCGCCACGCAGCTCGTCGCAGCTCTTCCAAAGGGAAGAGTAGAGTTCGGATTTCTTGATTGCCATGCTGCTCCTTTGCGGTCTTCAAACTGAACGGGAGAATCAAAAACAGCTTCCCTGCTGGTACGGAGAAGCTGCATTATTACCAGAATTTTCGGTTAGATACCATACATATCATGCTTGGCCATGCGATTCATGACACGTGTCTACCAGGGGAACATTGACTACACGTCTATCTGATGCTACCACGCCCCCCTACCCTATCTCTAATACGTGGCGACATTTTGGAAACGCTGGACAGGCCCAGAACCACTTCCCCGCATGAGGACCGTTCTTTGCCTGCTTCTTAACCATCACAGCTGCACATTTTGGACAAACGGGCGCGGTTTCAATCGGCGATTCGACCATCTCGACGGCTTCAACAACACCAGGCTGAACAGACATAGGCTCAACTGCAACCGGCATGGCAACCAGATCTACATTGGTCCTGAACGCCTCTGCCAGCTGTAACCGGACATCCTGCAGTTCATACCCTTTCCTGGCTGGGAAGTGAAGTACCGGGATCTTTGCACTAGCTAGGACAAGGTCGACAAAATTATCCCGCCCTGCCCTGTCTTTGCGATCATGAGACTTGTCATCCAGTTCCACCACACCGACAACAGCTAGGTCCGATGCAGAGCAAATAATAAAGTCCACATGCTTCTGACGTATTTTGTTCAAGGCAGTAATTTGATTACTACGGGAGGGGTCTTTTGCTGGTTTTACGATATCGCCGAGCCGTACCTTACCGAGCACCCGGTAACGGTTGTCGAGGGACTGTTCCAGCACTCCGAGGAACGATCGCTCCGCCGGCGAAAAAAGATATTCGCAACGTTCAAAAGCAAGAGGCGGATTCTGCGCGGGTTTCTTAAACTTCAGCGCTACGAAAAGGGCGAGAATGACGGTGATAATGGCAATAGCAAATAAGAGGTTCATTAGGCAGTTTATCCTCTGGAGGGTTAGTACTTGAAACGGTGTGGGGTGATGCTTACGGGCTTATACTCCAACAGCGTTCGCATTTGAAAGCGTTTTAACATTAGTATTTATAAGTGCGATTTCCAGGCTGGAGATCGCCCGCTTGATGATAAAAGATGGCCTCAGGGGGGCAGGGGGGCAGGGGGTCAGGCATGCAATCGTGCAATTAGTGTGATGAAATTGCCGGATGGCCAGAAAGACTCGGATACATTTTCCGGAAGCACTGTATCACCTGATTGTTCGTGGGAATGCTCGCCAAGACATTTTCTTTGGTGATACCGACAGATGCCGTTTCTTATTGCTACTGCAGGAAGAGGTTGAGCGGCTCGATTACCGTGTTCACGCGTTCTGTACCGCTTACCTTGTCGGCGAAAAGGTGGAGGTGCACAAAACAAAAAAGGCTGTATCGCCCCTTTGACAAAGGGTGATGCAGCCTTTTTGAACTAGTGGCATAATGACATACTACCAGTGCTTCTTTGCAAAAGGCTTTCTTGCTGGTGGAGGTGTTTGTCGCGACAACCTCTCCATTTCAGCCTTAGCCTCTGCTGCTCTCTTTTGTGCTGCGGTCGGTTCGAAAGTAATAAAGGGCTTCCACTCTTGCGGTCCCTTGGCGGGAAATTCAGGGGGAGGGTCTTCGCCGTCTGGATAAACATCATACGCCATACATCCCCCGGAATCCTCATGAGGGAGGGCGGTACTTATTCTCCCCTCCACCTCCCCGCTATACGAAGAGTACCAGGTGACAAGTCCGGTCGGCGGGATAGCACCGACTTCGATGCACATATCAAAATAAATTTCTATTGATTCCTCGCCGAACAGAGCCTTTTTCTTCCTCATGTCCTTGATGAGCTTTTTGAACACCCGCGTTGCTGCTTCGGGGTTCTTGGCTTCAACCAGGGAGGTGAAGTGGCCGAACCTGCCCTCTTCACCAGTTTCATCAAACGAGAAATGTCCAAGGTAAATCATGGCTCCTCCTTGATTACTTCGTTACGGGCGGGGTTGGTGGCGGCGGCGTTGGCGCATGCTGTGTTGGAGCCTGGGGTGGAGTGTAACCTGCGCCCGGATTGACTGTTGGTAGCGTCGGTGGTGTATATCCCCTTTGCCCGTTATCTGTCGGATTATTCGGCATGAAAGCCCCCTTTTTGAGATTGGTTGATGCAAAAATGATTGTAGCGGCTATCGCCAGAACCAAAAACACCCCTGAACCATAGTTGAGGTAATTCGTTAATCGCTCCAACGGGTCAAGTTTCTTCAGGTTCACGTCGTTACCGGTTGCAACATATGCTTCGTATTTTTCGAGATGCCTTCTCAGGCATTTCTGGCTGGTAAGAAACGAGATAATTGTTGAGACGATGCAGAGACAGAAAAGAACCCATGACCATATTAAGATTGTAGAGCATGCCAGTGGTGTCTTGCCGAAAACTTCCTTGAGCATCATCAGAGAAATAGCAAGTCCACCGCTCGACAGGGTCAGAAGATATTTATCATATTGCTCCTGTCCCGCCCGAAGAGCGTCCCACATGTGCTTGCGGTACTCATTAACGGATGGGTCAATAACGGGATTTGGTGCCTGGCTGCTCTCTGGATTCATGGGCGCTAACTTACCACAATACCAGCCTTCTTGCATGTGTATTCTTGCCAAGGATTATTGAGGTGGCAAGGTGTCGCAGTTGCCAAGGCACCATAAACCTCGACAATGCCATTAATACATGTCACCAATGGGAAAACACTTAGTATAAATGTCAATACACCGTCATATCTTTGATAGACATCTCCATTTCCCTCTATAATGATGTGGAGGGGGGACGCTGGTCAGTTGGTTGAGTTCCTCTCAAAAAATCAGCCTTAAAGCCTCGGTACTGCACCGATTTAGCCTTCGGAATTGGACTTGACGTTGGAGTAACTTTACGAACTGACTAGCGTCCCCCTCGCCTAAGCGTCCCCCTCGCCTACGAACTGACCAGCGTCCCCCTCGCCTATGAGCCAGGCACAATAACAGTTGTGTGAGCGTTTGAAACGTAAATGAAATCAAATAAATAGGTGGCGAGTGAGGAAGGGCGTGCAAAGATTTATTTTGGGCACATGGTGTAAAAATGTTTTTTAAGCTATTCCGAGATATTCGTAGGCACCTATAGTTTTGGAGCATAATCCGTATCCCTTACCTTCATATATATCAAAAACCGCTTTAATAACCGGCAGGGGTAAGCCGATAGAAGTTTGTAGCACCTTACCATCCAGCCATTTGCCCACTTGGCAGTCCTCAACCGCTTTGATAATGGCACCCATCTTAGCATCGTCTTCTTCCAGCACACACATGTACATGACGTAAGACGGGTCGGTAAGCCATAGTCCCTCTGCGAACCTTTTACCTAGAGCGTGGCTACCTTTCAGATGCCCACGGGTTTCCAGTACAGCTAAAGCTCGGCTGTGTTCGGTGTAAAAATCATCATCGAAACGCAATTTCAAAGAGTTTTCAGTCTTCAGCTTACGGTACAGATGCCGTGACAACTCAGGGACATCGTCATGCAGCCAGCTAATGGGGTCATCGAGTTTTGAAACTCGTTTCTTTAGGCTGACTGAGTCTATTTCGGCCTGGAGTTGTACAAGTGCTGCGGCTCCAGGGAACGCCACACCTGCAATTCGTATTATCGAAAAAAACCAATCCATATCCTTCTCCAACTATCAGACTATCGGTCCCTTTCGCTCACGGAATCAGCTTTTTTACTTCGACTTCTGCGGTAGCCGGCATGCCTTGCTGCTCGTAATACCGCACGTTCTGGACGATCTGCTTCGCCCGGGTGACCCTGTCCTTTCGCCATTGCGCCCAGTCGTATGCTACAGAAAGATTGTCAAAGACGGTGAATAGATAATCTTTCTGGTTGGTGCAACTCCAGTATGATAGCCCGATAAGCCATTTTTCCAGACTGAACGAGTCAAAAACGTTACCGTTTTGGGCATTCCAGTATTTAGCGAGCCGGGCTGTGGGCTTAATTAGGAACAGGTTGTCCTTGTTCTTCTGCGTCAGAGTGCCGTTGAAGTCGTTGGGGTTGGTGTCCTGCCAACCTCCCGACCCATTGGGAATCTTGTAGGAACCACCCCACGAGTCAAGTGCCGGCACCAGGTCGAACTTGATATGGTTCAGCTCCAGGACGATAGACGGACTCGACTGCTTTATTTCAGAGGTGCTGTAATACTTCTCCGCAAACTTCTTCATGCGGTCCAGGTAGGTCTGCGGTACCCTCCCGTCATCCTTGAGCACAATCATGTAATCGATGTCGGACTTCTCGTCCATGGATCGCGGCAGGATTGTGTCCCGGGTGGAGGAGCCAAACCTAAATTGGGAAACCAGGTTTTCGCCAAAATACGATGTGATTCTGCCGCTCAGGGTGGCAACCGAAGTATTGATTGACGTCTGTTCGGTTCCTGAGAGCACTGCTGCGCTAGCCTTAGCTTGCAAATGGCCGAGAACGGACATTACGGCTTCTCCTTGTCGGTCCTGTATTGGGTTTCACCTTCATCGATGCCTTGCCGGGCCTTTACGAAAGCTCTGCGCGGGATTTCCGGGCTGCCCTGGTTCAACTCGTTGCGACGCTGGGCCAAGGATTTCAACTCTTCAGAGTGGTTACAGGACTCTTCCGACTCTAGCATCTGAATCTCCCGGAAGAACCGGGCGTCGTTTCTGAGCGCGAGGTATTGGTCCCCGGCAGTTTTGTGTGCCGAGGCTCGCTCGCTCGGCTTCAGGAACGTGACCAGGGCGGTCAGTATGGTGGCGGCCAGCGAGAGCAGGCCGGCCAATTCCGGACAGCCCTTGACTATTGCGGCACCCGTTCCGGCGCCGAGAACCGTAGCTGGGATACCAATCCAGTAATGGCGGCGTCGCCAGGTGTCACCGGCGTTGAAGTGTCCTTTTGCGGAGTGGATGCTGTCTTCCTCAATCCGTTCCGCTTCCCTGGTCAGGGCCTGTATCATTTTTGCGTTGTCTGTCATAGCCTGTTCTTATACTCCTACCTCATTAACAAAACAAGTTTTTCATCCCTTTTCCGCTGTTTCGTTTAGCTAACGAAACCTGGGCTCAAACTGTCGCCTTTACGCGGATTTACCCATCAAAACAGCTGGACTCCCCCCACTCTTGTCCCTTTCGACATACCAAGAGGTATATTTTTAAAATTGCCCAATAAAAACCTTTACTTATGCTATCGTTTGCGATAGTATTTGCTGCGTTTTTTTGAATTTGCCTTCACGGGATGACAGCCATGGGCCACGAAATCGTCGTAATCAGCATCCGGACCGAGGAAACTGCCAAGGGTATCCTGAAGGCGGAGCTGACGAAACATGGCGTTTCGTACCAAAAACTTGCGGAACTGCTTAACGAGCGTGGC
>Ga0209317_1001929_pt1 | contig 16262 bp, 14 predicted proteins | sample RifGroB2_FD_183994 | JGI IMG/M metagenome (GOLD analysis project Ga0209317, IMG submission 183994) | Soil microbial communities from Rifle, Colorado, USA - Groundwater B2 (SPAdes) (version 2) | ecosystem: Environmental > Terrestrial > Soil > Unclassified | place: Rifle, Colorado | collected... | reverse complement strand
GCCCCATGGTGGCCAGGGCGATCTCCACACCGTGAGTCGAGAGTCCGCGCGCCAGTTCCAGCACGTAGCTCCAGACGCCGCCAATCGGATCCGCCGTCATCAATATCAGCCGCGGCGCCGGAGGGGACGCCTTCTGGTCAACCGCATTTATCGAGGATGAATCGTTCAAACGCAGCCTCCTGAACATATTCAAGGTTCGGGCGAATCGCACCCGGTCGGGATCGCCTTGCACTGGGAACTCCGAAGCGTCTCCGCGTTAACGCCCGTAGGCCGCGTCCAGCACCGACGCCACCCGGACCAGGTTTTCCGCCGAGACGTTGAAACCGCTCCCTTCGAGCCTTAGCTGCCTGGCCCAGGCGACGGCGCACCTCCCGCCCCAGTCGTCGGGGGGCTCGGCGATGGTCTCGGCCGCGGTGCCGCTGAAGCGCTCCGCGACGAAATCGTAGAAGGAGCCCTGCACGTTCTTGAAACAGACCCCTCCCTTGGTCCCGTAGAAACTCGATTCGATGACCGCGTCCCGGCCGGCTGAGACGTTCCAGGAACAGGCAAGCCGGACCGCGTTGCCGTTTCCCAGCACCAGGGAAACCACGGCGTAGTCCTCCACCTTTCCCGATCCCCCCTTGAGCCTTTCCCCGGCCGAGAAGATCGAGCTGGAGACACTCCTTACCTCGGGGTAGCCGAAGAACCAGAGGGCAAGGTCCACAAGATGGCTCCCGAGATCCATGAGGCATCCGCCTCCGGAGAGTTCCGCGTCATAGAACCAGGCCTTGTCGGGACCGTAGGCGTTATGGAAGACCAGGTCCGCCGCGTAGACCTGGCCCAGTTCGCCGGAGCTGACCAGTTGGTGCATCTTTTGAACGGCATCGGTGAAGCGGTAGGAAAAATCGACCCCCAAAAGACGGTTCGCCGCGCGGGCGGCGTCAACCACCATCTGCGCCTCCTGGGCGCTCCTGCCGAGCGGCTTCTGGCAGAAGACGGCGAGCCCGCTTTCCAGGGCGCGAATAGCCTGGGAGCAGTGCCCGGCGCTCGGGGTGGCGATCACCACCGCGTCAAGCCCCAGATCGAGCAGCGCGTCCATGGAGTCGACCGCGACCGCGCCGGGAACGAGCTTTGCCGCCTCCAGGGCGGTTTCCCCGCAGATATCGGCGATCGCCGCTATCTGCGCCTCCTTGCTTTCCCTTATCGCCAGCATGCGGTGCCGGCCGATCCAGCCGGTGCCGAGAAACCCTATCCTTGGCAGTGCTCGTTTTTTCTTCATCCCTGTCCCCTTTCCTACTGCTCGATGCGGACTACCCCTTTGAGGAACCCGTCCGGACGCTGCTCCAGCGCCTGGTAAGCAAGCGCCAACTCCTCCAGCCCGAAGGCGTGCGTCACCAGTTCCCCTATGGCGAAAAGCCCGGACTCCACGGCGGCTATGCCGGCCCGGATCCCCTCCATATACACCTTCGCCTCGCGCTCGTGCGCGTTTATCACGTCGATCCCCTTCCAGTTCCAAAGCTGTATGTTCACCTGGCGCGCCCCGTCCTGGTGGAATCCGGCGATGATGATCTTGCCTCTTTCCCGAACCAGCTCTCCGGCCAGATCCAGGGGCCACTGGTAGCCGGTCGCCTCTATCACCCGGTCGCATCCCTTGTCTCCCGCAAGTTCCCTGACCCGGTCCATGACGCGCTGGTGGTCGTCGAGAACCACCGTTTCGAAGGCGCCGTACTGCCGGGCCAGATCCAGGGCGAATCCGCGCCTGGAGATTGCTATCACCCGCGCCCCGCGGGCGCTGGCGAGCGCCGTGACGATGGCTCCCAGAAAACCGGCGCCGATTACCGCGACGGTCTGACCGGGCCCGATGTCGCTGCGCCTGAACACGTTCATGGCGCAGCCGACCGGCTCGCCCGGGAAGGGGAGCCCGTCGAGCGTGGCAGGAAGCTTTACCGCCGCATCCGCCTTCACCCTGTCGTACTGGGCGTAGGCGTTGTAGGAGAGGAAGGTGACCCGATCCCCCTCCCTAAGGCCGCTCACGCCTGGACCCACCTGCTGCACCCTGCCCCACCCCTCGTGACCGGGGGCGCCCGGCAGGGCCGGATAGCTGAACCAGGGCCGCCCCTGCCAAAGCGGCAGATTGGAAGCGCAGACGCCGCAACCTTCCAGTCGCACCACCACTTCCCCAGGGCCGGCCTCCGGTCTGGGAACCTGCATCACCCTGGCCGCCCCGGGAGCGGTGATCACCGCCGCCTGCATCACATCACTCATGAAATTGCCTCCACACCCGAAGCCGGGTAAATTTCACTGTCAAAACCACCTGCAATCTTGCGAGAAGAGAGGTTCAGCGACGCGCTCAGCCACTCGTATAACCTTGCCACCCCCTCGTGGACCGAGTGCCGCGGGGTCCAACCGCTCACGGCGGAAAATTTCCTGGTATCGGAGACGTAGTATCTCTGGTCCCCGGTTCTCCATTGGTCGTGCAGGACCTGCGGCAGGCCGCCGTGCAGTGCCCGCAGCAGTTCCAGCAGTTCCAAAAGACTTATCGAGCGGGAGGGGCCTCCGCCGATATTGAAGGCGTTACCGGCAATCTCCGGCATGATGGCCTGGGCGCGGCACATGGCGTTGACCAGATCTTCAACGAAGAGCAGGTCCCTGATCTGGCAACCGTCGCCGTACAGGGTTATCTGGTGGTCCTTCAACGTCTGGATGGCGAAGTGCGCCACCCACCCCTGGTCCTCGGTGCCGTACTGATGCGGACCATAGATGCAGCTCATGCGGAAAACGGCCGCCTGTATGCCGAAGCTGCGGGTGTAATCGAGCACGTACTGGTCGGCGCACCCCTTGGAACAGCCGTAGGGGCTGAGAAAATCAAGCGAAGTCCCCTCGGGCAACCCGTTGGCCCGCAACTGCGGGTCGAGCGGCTCGTAGCGGGACCCGTTTTTCCGGATGCGGCACCCGTCAATCCCGCCGTACACCTTGTTGGTGGAGGTGAACAGCAGGGAGGGAGGCTCCTTCGCCTTGCGGATCGCCTCCAGGAGCGAGAAGGTCCCCTGGGCATTTACGGCGAAATCGGCTGCCGGGTTGTCGACGCTGGTGGTGACCGCCACCTGGGCCGCGAAATGGAAGACCTGCCGCGATTCGGCTACCGCCTGTTCCAGGAGAAGATGATTGCGCGTGTCGGCTATCCTCACGTCGAGCCTGTCGCCGCAGGTTTCCCGCAGCCAAAGCAGGTTCTTCTCCACACCAGGGCGCGACAGGTTATCGTAGACGATCACCCTTTGCCCCTCGGCGGCCAGGCGCTGCACCAGGTTGGTGCCGATAAAGCCCGCCCCTCCGGTGACCAGGATCGCCTTTTCCGCGGCGCCGGATACGGCTCCTCTAGCCGCTCCAGCCGCGGCAATCCTTTTCAACGCGCCGACATTGCCTTCTTCAAGCAAACGGTACAAGAGCTTCGAGGTGCCGTCCGCTTTCCTGAAGCCGAAGTAGTATTCCCTCTCGTCAAGGTGGTAACGGTCGACCGCGGCAAGCCCCGGATCGAGATCGTCGGCGCCGTACCAGTAGATCCTTTGCGCCGGGGCCTCCAGGAAGTCGAGGAAGACCTTGGTCTGTTTGAACTCGTCGTGCTGCCAGGTGGAGAACCCCGCCTCGGTGACCCAGATCTCGCAGCAGGATCCTTTCTCTTCCAGGATCTCCCTCACCATGGAGATGTTTCTTTGCCACCCTTTCCAGGTGTAATCGAAGATGTCCGGAAAACCGTGGATTCCCACCACGTCGATATGGTCCATGACCCCCAGCTCGAACATGCGGCAGAGCCAGTGACCATCGATCGGGCTCATGCCCCCCAAAACGGTCTTCTTGCCGCGCTTTCTGGCCCAGTACGCGGCTGCGCCGATCATCTCCCCAAAGGCGGTCCAGTGAGGATCAAGGGTCCAGTCCCATTCGCTCAGGTTGTTAGGCTCGTTCCAAAGCTCAAGGTATTCGAAGTGGGTGCCGAACTCGGTTATGAAGAGATCGATGAAATCCGCGTAGTCCCTGGGACGCCTGGGCGGAGAGGAGGTCTTCGCTTCAATCCCGATGGAAGGGGGGGTGTAAAGCACGCAGGGGAGGAGTTCAACCTCGCAGGCCAGGCGCGGAATCAGCCATCGGTACCAGTCCCTCCCCTCGCTCGTGTACCAGTCCGCCCAGGAGATCCCGGTTCTCAGACTGCCGGCCCCGATCACCTTCATGTCGGCCAGAACCCTTTCCACCCGTCGGTGCTCTCCCGGACGGAACCACTCCACCATGCCGAAATGGGCCGGCAGACCCTCGTCCACAGCTTTCACAGTGTGAGCCCCCGCAAGGTAAGCTCCGCATGGGCCTCGGTGACACGGTCTATGGCGACCTCACCCTCAAGCCAGGTGGCGAGTTCCGCGAGCCCCTGATCGAAAGCCACCTTCGGCGCGTAACCAAGGATGTCGCGGGCCGAGCTTATATCGGCAAAGCAGTGCCTGATGTCCCCCGCGCGGTAGCTCCCCGTGATCTCGGGAAGCACCGGCTCGCAGTTCAGGACCCGGGCAAAGCGCCGCAACACCTCCAGGATGCTTATGTTGGCGCCGCTTCCTATATTAAATAGCTGCGCCTGTTGCTGGTCCACCTGGAGCGCCAATCTGCAGGCGGTGACGACGTCATGCACGCTGACGAAATCCCTTTGCTGCAGGCCATCCTCGTAAATGCGCGGGCTGTTGCCGTTCATGAGCCGGGAGGCGAAGATCGCCAGGACTCCGGTGTACGGGTTGGAAAGGGCCTGCCTCGTGCCGTAGACGTTGAAAAAACGCAGAGCAACCACCGGAATGTGATAACAGTTGCCGACGATGAGCGCCATTTGCTCCTGGTCGTATTTGGAGAGCGCGTACACGGAGGCGAGCGACGGGGTTTTCTCTTCCGGGGTGGCGACTGGGACCAGTCGCTCGCTCAGGTGGTTGCACGGCTCCCAGTGCCCCCGCTGCAACTGCTCCACCGGACGCCTGATGTCGTCGTAAAAGGCGCCCCCCGCGTCGCGGTAGCGCCCCTCCCCATAGACGCTCATGCTGGAGGCTACGATCAGCTTTCGTTCGCCCTTTGCATGGGCCATCGCCTCCAGGAGAACAGACGTGCCGAGGTTGTTGACCGAGGTGTACTGTTCGATCTCGTACATGCTCTGGCCTACCCCCACCATGGCCGCCAGGTGGAAGACGGCTACCGTGCCGGCCAACGCGGCTCGCACCGTGCCGGCATCCCGCACATCCCCCTTTATCAACTCAACCTCGGCGCTGAGATGGCTAGGCCTGCCTCCCCCCGGCCCATGCACCTGCGAAATCAGGCTGTCCAGCACACGGACCCGGTAGCCGTGACGAAGAAGCTCGTCCGCCAGGTGAGAACCTATGAAACCCGCCCCCCCGGTGATTAGCACGCTTCCTGCCATAAGTTCCTCCTTGGCGCACTGTTCGCGGATATCTAATTAATGTCAAATTAATCGGTTTAAATTAGCAAAGCTCAATACTAACAGCGGCGCATTTCCTGTCAAACTTTTTGCTGCAAAAAATCGGAGATTCACCCTGTCAGATGGCGAACATCCGTCATCCTACCCCTGAACGCCGGCGATATCTTTTTCTAGCAACGCCATAGCACCCGCATCACATAACCGAGCGTTTGGCAACGATGAAAATGAACGCGTCCGGCCTGGTCCGGTTTTAAAATACCTCGATTGTGATACCTTAAATCGTGTTAATTTTTCGCGGAAGGACGGAGCTTATTTCGGCTGAAGCCTTGCCGAACGTTTTACCCGTAAGCAAACGATCAGGGGGAGGCAGGAATGGCCGGATCGCAAAGAAAGCTTCCGATTGGGGCAGAAGTCGTGCATGCAGGGATCCACTTCCGGGTATGGGCTCCGGGCCACAAGAAGGTCGAAGTGATCCTCCAGAATGAGGAGATGGCGGAAAGGGGCGCCGCCTTCCCACTGGAGGCGGAGGAAGACGGATACTTCTCAGGGATCTGCCGCGAGGCGCAAGCAGGTTCTCGGTACCGCTATCGGCTGGAGGGGAAAGGCAGTTTTCCCGATCCCGCCTCGCGTTTCCAGCCCGAGGGGCCGCACGGTCCGTCGCGCGTGATCGATTCGGCGTTCAACTGGAGCGACGGCGCTTGGCGGGGGGTCGTTCGCGAGGGGCATGTGATTTACGAGATGCACATCGGCACCTATACCGCTGAAGGGACCTGGCGGGGAGCGGCGCAGCAGCTACCGGCGCTGGCCGAGTTGGGCATCACCCTGGTGGAGGTGATGCCGGTGGCGGATTTCCCTGGGAGGTTCGGCTGGGGGTACGACGGGGTGAACCACTTCGCCCCCACGAGGCTCTACGGCGAACCGGACGACATGCGCCGCTTCGTGGATCGCGCCCACGCCCTGGGGCTCGGGGTGGTGCTCGACGTGGTCTACAACCACTTCGGCCCCGAGGGGAACTACCTGGAGCGCTACTCCCGGGATTACTACGGCAAAAAGGAAAGCGACTGGGGCAAGGCGATGAACTTCGACGGAGAGCATAGCGCCCCGGTGCGGGAGTTTTTCATCGCCAACGGAGGGTACTGGATCGACGAGTTCCACCTGGACGGCCTGCGCTTCGACGCCACCCACGCCATCCACGACACCTCGCCGGTCCATATCCTGGGGGAGATAACGGAGCGGGCCAGGCTTGCGGCCGGCAAGCGCAAGGTCCTGATGATCGCCGAGAACGAAAGCCAGGACTACCGCTGCCTGCGCCCCAAGGAAGAAGGGGGCTTCGGGATGGATGTGGTCTGGAACGACGACTTCCACCACAGCGTCCACGTCTCGCTCACAGGCTACCACGATGCCTATTACTCCGAATATTTCGGCTCTCCCCAGGAGATGGTCTCCGGCGCCAAATGGGGCTACCTGTACCAGGGGCAACCCTATTTCTGGCAGAAGAAGAGGCGCGGCTCCCCCACCATCGGCATCAGCCCGAGCTGCTTTGTCAATTACACCCAGAACCACGACCAGGTCGGCAACTCCGCCTGGGGGATACGGTTGCACAAGTTGACCAACCCCGCGGCGCTCAGGGCCATGATCACCCTTCTGATGCTATCCCCCCAGACGCCGATGATCTTCCAGGGGCAGGAATTCGCGGCAAGCGCCCCGTTTCTCTACTTCGCCGATCTCAGCCCTGAGATCTCCAGCCAGGTTCACGACGGCCGCATCGAATACTTGAAGCAGTTCACCAACATCGATTCGCCGGAGATCATCGACACCATCGACAAGCCGTATGAACCGGAGACTTTCGAGCAGTCCCGGCTCGATCTGGACGAACGGGAGCGACACCCGAAGGCGTACGCCCTGTACCGCGACCTGATCAGACTGCGACGGGAGGATCCGGTTTTCAGCGTCGGCTATTCCTGTCATATCGAAGGGGCGGTGCTTGGCGCCAGCGGCTTTTTGCTCCGTTACTTCCTGGGCGAGGAGCAGCGCCTGCTGCTGATCAACCTGGGGCGAGAGATGCACCTGGCTCCGGTCCCCGAACCCATGCTGGCGCCACCCCATGAATGCGACTGGGAGATCCTCTGGACCAGCGAGAAGCTCGAATTCGGAGGTTCCGGCACGCCGAAGCTCGATACGGAGAATTTCTGGCGCCTGCAGGGAAACGCCGCGGTGGTTCTTATTCCTCGTCCCAAGGGAGACGCATCATGATCACAGTGAAACGCGAACTCGACTTCGACGGCCAGGATCAGGATGTACGGACCCGGCAGCTTCTGGAGCGGGAGTGGCTTTTAGCCAACGGGCTCGGGGGATACGCTTCCGGCACCGTGTGCGGCGCCCTCACCCGTCGCTATCACGGCCTGCTGATCGCGGCATACCCGTCCCCCTTGGGGCGGATCGTGATGTTGAACAGGCTTACCGAAGCGATCAGGTTCCCCGACGGCGGCATGTACCGCTTCGGGGGCGACCAGAAGGAGGGGGGGCTGGAGTTCCAGGGGCTCGAGTACTTGACCGGTTTTCGCCTTGAAGACGGCTTGCCGGTTTGGCGCTACCAGATAAGGGGAACCGTCATCGAGAAGCAGTTGGTCCTGGTGCACAGGCAGAACACGGTGCACCTGATCTACCGTCTCATCTCGGGCGAGCAGAAGGTGCGCCTAAAGCTGCAGCCCTATCTTCATTTCCGCCCGCACGACTCCCCGGTCGACCTGAAAACGGAAGAACCCTACATGTTCACCGCTGTGGAGAACCGGTACCAGATCTCATCCGGAAGCCATGCACCACATCTTCGGCTCGTAATAGAGGGGGGGCGGGGCAATTTCACCCTGGAGGAAAAACAGAGCACCGACATCTTCTACGCCCTGGAAAATGCCCGCGGCTACGGCTCCCTGGGCAGTCTCTGGACCGCAGGCTATTTCGCGGTGGATCTGGAGCAAGGCCAGGACGCCGCATTGACCGCATCGACGGAGAGCTGGGAGACCATTGCGGCACTCCCCCCCGAGGTCGCCCTCGCCATGGAACGGGAGCGGCGCAGACTGCTTCTGGCCGCGGCCGACCCCAGGGCACGCAAGGGGTTGCCGGCCGAACTGGTGCTGGCGACGGATCAGTTCATCATCACCCCGGCGGGAAGGCACAAGGACAGCGTGCGCGCGCACGCCATGGGGGACGAGGTGTGCACGGTGATCGCCGGCTACCACTGGTTCACCGACTGGGGGCGCGACACCATGATCTCACTGGAGGGGCTGACCCTGACCACCGGCCGGCACACCGAGGCGGGATGGATCCTGCGCACCTTCGCCCAGTACGTCAAAAATGGGCTGATACCAAACCTGTTCCCCGAGGGGCAAAACGAGGGGCTGTACCACACCGCCGACGCCAGCCTCTGGTTCTTCCATGCACTGCACCGCTATCTGGAATACACCGGCGACCGGGCCACCTTGCACATTATCCTGCCGCAGATGCGGGAGATCGTGGACAGGCATCTGGCCGGAACCAGCTTCGGCATCGGCGTCGACCCAAGCGACGGCCTCTTGAGCCAAGGGGCGGAAGGGTATCAACTGACCTGGATGGACGCCAAGGTGGGTGACTGGGTGGTTACGCCGCGCCGCGGCAAGGCCGTCGAGTTGAACGCCCTCTGGTACAACGCCCTGCGCCTTTTGCAGCAGTGGAGCGCGGAGGAAGACGAGGCGTACTCCATACGGCTCGGGGCCTGCGCGGATCAGGCATATCGATCCTTCAACCAACGCTTCTGGTACGCCGAAGGAAACTACCTGTATGACCTGGTTGACGGCGAACTGGGCGACGACCACTCCTGCCGGCCGAACCAGCTCTTCGCCGTATCTCTCCCCTTCGCGATACTGGAACCCGACAGATGGCCGCAGGTGCTTGACGCGGTGCGCCAACGCCTGCTTACCCCGGTAGGTCTCAGGACCCTCGACCCGGGTCATCCCGATTACAAGGCTACCTACAGCGGAGACCTGCGCGCCCGAGACGCGGCTTATCACCAGGGGACAGTCTGGCCCTGGTTAATGGGGACCTTCATCGATGCCTGGCTGCGTATCTATCCGGAGCAGGTTTCCGCCGCGCGCAGTTTTCTGGACGGACTGGTGGAGCAGATGAACGAGCAGTGCATAGGCTCGATAAGCGAGGTATTCGACGCCGAGCAGCCCTACATCCCGAAGGGTTGCGTCGCGCAGGCATGGAGCGTTGCAGAGATGCTCAGGTGCTGGCTAAAAACGCACATCGAACCCGAGCCCGGACAGGATGTTTTGCATTGATCTAATATTAGCCATTTCATATAATCATCGTAAAGCACGGCAAATTAACACCAAAAGGAGAAAGTCATGGCAACCTCAACTGGACGCGGCAGTGGTCATTCACCGGCCAATGTAACCAAGAACCTGAAGGGCATAGACTTCCCGGCAGAAAAAAAAGACCTTATCAAACATGCACAACAACTGAAGGCGGAACAGGTCGTGATCGACGAGATCCAGAAAATGGAAGACCGTGAATACGGCAACATGGCGGACGTCATGAAATCCTTCGGCAAAGGGGAAAGTTCAGGCTCAAGCAAACCGAGCTCCGGCAAAAAATCCCACCAAGCCGGGCAGGAAGGACAAGCGAAATCACACGGCAAGTCCTCGCATCGCTGACGCTCATTACCCCCCCTCCCGAAGGGAAGGGGGGTCCTCCTCGCAGACACTCCTCGCAGACATAAAAAAACCCGCCGCAGCGGGTTTTAAAGTAAAGAGGCTATTTCGCAATCAAATCATTTTCGACCCTTTTGACACCCTCCACGTTCTTGGCGATCTCACCGGCTTTTTGGGCGTTTTGTGCCGAATCGACAAACCCGCTCAACTGCACTACTCCTTGAAAGGTCTTCACGTTGATCTGGAAGGTTTTCAAGGCCATCTCGTCGAAGATTGCCGCCTTCACCTTGGTGGTGATGACGGAATCATCCACGTATTGTCCTGCGCTGTCGTGTTTCGGGGTGGTTGTGCAACCAAGAAATGCAGAGAGCATGGCGGCGCAGATCAGGACCTTGACGATGCGCTGAATCTTTCCCATAACGATTCTCCTTTTACATCGGGATTTTGACTGCCCTTGCAACACATTAAGAATAGCCAACGCGATAACGGTGTCAAGGGACAGCAGCAGGCGACTTCCTTATTTGTATAGTCGATTTTTCTCTTTATACTTGCCGAGTGCTCAAGACTACATCGCTGAACCGGGAGGAGATCATGAAGACTATGGTGCTGGTGCTGAGCCTGCTGCTTGCACTTGACGTCGCACCGACCCTGGGAATCGACGCATCCGTCTGCAACCCCGGCTCAACTATCTCTTACTACCCGAACGGGCAGTTGAAGTCATGTCCTCTGAAGGACATCACCCTGATAGGCGGGGTGAGATGCAATATGCACGCAGAGGCGGAATTCTACGAATTGGGCATGCTGAAAAGCTGTGTGACCAGTGATTTCTTCATCTACGAGGGGATCTTTTGCAACGAGTACAGCACGGTCAGCTTCTATGAATCGGGGAAACTGGAGAGTTGCATACTGTCCAGGCGGGTTGATGTGGACGGCAAGGTCTGTGTGGAAATGGAACCGATCTCGTTATTTGAGAACGGAAACCTGAAATCGTGCAGTACCCCTCACTAGAGCGGCTGCGCCAGGCGTTTCATGACCTGCTGCATGTCGCTCCAGACCTCTCGCTTTAGCGCCGGATTTTCCAGCATGGCGTCCGGATGAAAGCTCGCCATGACCGGGATGCCGCCAAGGTCGTGGAACCTGCCGCGTAACCGCTCCAGAGGCTCGCTGCTTCCGAACAGAAGCCGGGTGGCCTGTTCTCCCAGGGCAACCGTCACCTCGGGAGCTAGCGCGGCAATCCGGCCCGTAACCGTCGCGCGCAAAGAGCCTGGCACCTCAGGACAGGCGTCTATGACCAACAAGCAGACCTCGCGCCTCGCAAAACCCATAGCAACTATTATCTTCTCCAGCAGTTCACCCGCAGCCCCGGCGACTCCGGTTCCGGTAATTACGAAAAGCAGCCGGGCCAGCGGGTTCCCCTCCAGGCGGCAGTCGTTTTCCTGGACCGGCGCCTGCCAGAAAGTAAGCTCGTCCACCCCGCTCTCCCCAAGCTCTTCAAGGTACTCTTTCAGCGAGCGCAGCATAAGCCCTCTCTCATCCATCTCAACCATCCGAAACCCCTTTACTTTTTCCGGTCCATTAACTATGCTCGACATCATGATCATACTATTAGCGGCAGCCGCTCTGCTCGTTTTGGCACTACCTCAAGAAGCCTTCGCCTGGGGTGCGGGAATCCACCTGCAACTCGGCATGAACGTCCTGTCCAACCTGGAGGCGCTGCGCCCCGGCGTCGCGGCGATCATCGGGAGCTACCCCTACGACTTTCTCTACGGCACCATCGCGGCCGATATAACCTTGGGGAAAAAGTTCACCCACTACCTGCAGCACTGCCACCGTTGGCGCATCGGCCACAAGGTGCTGGACAAGGCGGACGACGCCGCGCAAAAGTCATGCGCCTACGGGTATCTGAGCCATCTGGCCGCCGACTGCATCGCCCACAACTACTTCGTGCCTTACAAGATGATGAGGAGCTTCTCGGCGCTCACCCTGAATCACGCCTACTGGGAGATGCGCTTCGAGAATTACGTGGGCAAGGAGGTCTGGGAGACCGGGAAGAAGGTTTCACGCGAGCACTTCAGCGCAAACGACCAACTGCTGCGCAAGGTCCTCTCGGACACCATCTTTTCCTTCGGGACCAACAAGCGGATCTTCAACTCCATCCTGCTGGTAAGCCGCCTGGAAAAGTGGCAAAGCCTGCTGCAGGCGCTTTCGGACTCCTCCCGCTACCTGCTTGAGGAAAACGACCGGGAAGAGTACATGCAGCTGGCCCAGGAAGCGGTATTCGACTTTCTCAACAACGACGAGTCGTCGCGTTTCTACCGCGCCGACCCGACCGGAGAGAAGGCGCTGGCCGCGGCGGACGCGGTATGCAAGAACCTGAGACTCTTGTACCGAAGCGGCAAGATTACCAAGCCCCAGGCCTACGCCGAGCTTGACGAGTTGAAGCTGAAACTTCGGGATGCGATCTGCGAGCCTGAGCTGTTGCAGCATATCCTGTCCAGGTGATTCGAAAAACCCGCCCGCGCCCCTCAGGCCCGCGCCCCTCAGGCCCGCGCCGCTTTCCCGCGATCGAACCGCAACAGAACTAACCGCGCTGTACCCGGCGCAAAAGCTCCACCCGCTCCAGAATGATCCCCGCCAGTTCCTCCTTATCCAGCTTCGGCAGCTCCTCCACCCGACCGTCCCGAAACAGCAGCTTGACGATGTTGGTGTCGACGTTGAACCCCGCCCCCTCCTGGGAGACGTCGTTGGCGACGACCAGATCGAGGTTCTTGGCGCCGAGCTTCAAGGTGGCATTGCGCACCAGGTCCTGCGTCTCAGCCGCGAATCCGACCAGCAAACGTCCCTCCTTCCTGGCGCCGATCTCGGCCAGGATGTCGGGGTTTTTCTCCAGCTCTATGGCAAGGTGCGCCTGCGTCTTCTTCACCTTGTCGCCAAAGCGCGCCTTGGGGCGGTAATCGGCGACGGCCGCGGCCTTGATGACGATATCGCTCTCCTCAAGACATCCGTGCACCGCCTCCCTCATCTCCTGAGCGCTTTGCACACAGATGACGGTGACGCCGTAAGGGGGGGTAAGCGCCGTCGGTCCCGTCACCAGGGTGACCTCGGCTCCGCGCAAGCGGGCCTGTCTCGCGATGGCGTACCCCATCTTCCCGGAGGAGTGGTTGCTGATATAGCGCACCGGATCGATCTCCTCCAGGGTGGGGCCCGCGGTCACCAGGACCCGCTCCCCGGAGAGCCGCTTCGGAGTGAGCGCCGCCAGCGCCTCCTCAAGGATCACCTCCGGGGCCTGCAGCTTCCCCTCCCCCTCGTAGCCGCACGCCAGCATGCCGCAGACAGGGGGGACGAACAGGTAGCCGTGGCCTTTCAGGCGCGACTCGTTCTCACGGTAGATCGGGTTTTGGTACATGTTGACGTTCATGGCGGGGGCGATGAGAACCGGCGCCCTGGTCGCCATGACGGCCGTGGTCAGGAGGTCGTCGGCGATACCGCAGGCCAGCTTGCCGATGCAGTTCGCCGTGGCGGGGGCGACTATGAAGAGGTCGGCACGCTCGGCAAGGGAGATGTGCCCGATGCTCTGTTCCGAGATCAGGTTGAAGAGCTCCAGGTGCACCGGGTTCCCGGAAAGGGTCTGGAAGGTGAGCGGCGTCACGAATTCCGTCGCCGCGCGCGTCATTATGACATCCACCGCGGCGCCCGCCTTGACCAGAAGGCGCAAAAGCTCCACGGCCTTGTAAACGGCGATCCCTCCGGTTACCCCGAGGACGATCTGCTTCCCTCTCAGCATGCTTCCCCCTCCCCTAGTCGTTGATATACGGGTTCATGCGCCTTTCCTGGCCGATGGTCGTGGAGGGGCCGTGTCCGGGCCAGACCGTCGTATCGTCCGGAAGCGTCATGAGTTTCGCCTTGATCGAGGCTATCAACTGCTCGTGGGAACCTCCGGGCAGGTCGGTGCGACCGACCGAATCGGCGAACAGGGTGTCGCCGGTGATCACCAGCTTCTCGTTGGCGAGGAAAAGGGAGCATCCCCCCTCGGTATGCCCCGGGGTATGCAGCACCTCGATCACCCGCCTGCCGAACTCCAGCCGCATGCCGTCGCTCAGGTAGCGGGCGGGTTGCGGGGAATCGTCCACCTGCAGTCCGTACTTCTGAGCGCTCCTTGAGGCCATGGAGAGCAGGGCCAGATCCCCCTGGTGGATCAGCAGTTCAGCCGCGGTCTTCTCCTGACATTTACGGTTGCAACCGACATGGTCGAAGTGTCCGTGGGTGTTGATTATGTACTTCACCTTGATGCCGAAGCGCGCGACGGCGGCGAGGATCGCATCGCAATCCGCCCCCGGGTCGACCACTACCCCCTCGTTACTCTGCTTGTCCCCCAGGATGAAGCAGTTCACCCCCAGAGGGCCTACGACTATCGTTTCAAACAACATGGCAATTCCTCCATGCGGGGTTGACTTTTCCAGCGCGAAAATCGCGGTGCAAAGGGCGCTCCCACGGCAGATAAAAGTAAAAAGTTACTGGTTGTCGTTTTTCAGCGCGGCAAAGGGGCTGTTGCTGAAGGCCTTGCGTCCCTGATCGGCGCTGCGCGGCGGCTCCTGACGCGGGACCACCGTTTCGGGGATCAGTTCGGCCGGTTCCAGGTACTCCTCCGGACCGGGTTCCAGTTCCTCCCCCTGCAGACAGTTCTCCTTGAAGAAATAACGGTCGTAGAGACGGTGGTAGGAGGTCCAGCGCGACGGGTTGTCCGGCTCCTTGCGGATATGGGTCCTGATCCCGTTGATCTTGGAATCGAGGTCGTCCAGGTAGTTCAGGATGGTCGCCTCCAGGGTCTTCGGGCGTTTGGGCGAGCCGTACTCGTACTGGCCGTGATGCGACAGGAGCATATGTTTCAGCAGCATGCCGAGCTCCCTGGGAAAGTCGGGGAGCGACGCGATCCGCTCCTGCAGCATCTCGGTCCCGATGCTGATGTGGCCGATCAGCTTCCCCTCGTCGGAATAATCGAAGGAGCGCAGATAAGTCATCTCGCGCACCTTGCCGATGTCGTGCAAAAGCGCCCCCGCGATCAGCAGGTCCCGGTTCAGCCCGCCGTAGAGCGGGACCATGGCATCCACAAGCTTCGCCACGGCGAGGGAGTGCTCCAGGAGCCCCCCCAGGTAAACATGGTGCATCCCCTTGGCGGCCGGCGCCGCCCGGTACTGCGCCATCAGCTCGGGATCCCGGAAAAAGGCGTTCAGGAGCCGGTTCAGATCGTGGTCCTTCAGGGTGCCGACCAGCGCGTGCAGTTCCTCGACCATGACCTCTATGTCGCTGTCGGTCTCCGGCAGGAAATCGGCCAGATCGACCGATTCCTCCGGCACCTGTTTCAATTCCGAAAGGATAAGCTGCATCTTGCCGAGGTAGATGCTCGCCTTGGCGCGCACGGCGAGGAAATCGTTCTTGTCGAAAAGGGAATTCACCTGATCCGCGTTATCCCAGACCTTGGCGTCCACCTCTCCGCTTTTGTCCATCAGTTTCAGGGTGAGGTAAGGCTTGCCGTTTTTCGCCATGGCGAGGATCTTGTCCTTGACCAGGAAGACCGCTTCAACGATGTCACGGTCCCTGATGTCGGCAACGCATTTCTTTTTCAAGTGAGCTCCTTGTAGCTGATGAAGTGCATGTATTTCTGCTTACTGGTCCTGCAGGCGCGCCGCGATGGCATCCGCCACGCGAATTCCGTCCAACGCGGCGCTCATGATGCCGCCGGCATAGCCTGCGCCCTCTCCGGTCGGATAAAGCCCCCTATGGCTTGTCGACTGCAGGTCGGCTCCGCGCAAAATCCGGACCGGTGCGGAGGTCCGGGTCTCGACCCCGGTGAGTGTCGCCTCGGCGCTGATGAAACCGCGCATCCGCTTCTCGAAGCAGAGAATCCCCTCTTTCAGGGTGGCGGACACGCCGGCCGGAAGCAGCGGGGCCAGGTCGCACTCGGTGACGCCGGGCCGATAGCTGGAGGAGAGCCTCCCCCTCCCCTGCCCCAGGAAGGCCAGCAGGCTTTGAGCCGGGGCCAGGTAGCCGCCCCCCCCCGCCTGAAAGGCGCCCAGCTCCAGGGAGCGCTGAAATTCGATACCGGCAAGCGGTGAGGCGTCGGCGAAATCCCTCGGGCCGAC
>Ga0209317_1001928_pt1 | contig 16272 bp, 15 predicted proteins | sample RifGroB2_FD_183994 | JGI IMG/M metagenome (GOLD analysis project Ga0209317, IMG submission 183994) | Soil microbial communities from Rifle, Colorado, USA - Groundwater B2 (SPAdes) (version 2) | ecosystem: Environmental > Terrestrial > Soil > Unclassified | place: Rifle, Colorado | collected... | reverse complement strand
AAAGTGGAATTAACAGAAGGGCCGCGGCCTGCGGCACTTCGACCGGAAGTTATGAATGAACATTAAATCGAAAAGGAGAAAATATATGTTGAGAAAAGTTGGGTTAGTATCAGCCCTCTTGCTCGCACTTCCCGCATTCGCCAACGCATGGACCGTTACGGCGAAGATCGGCAGCGGCGCAGGGACAGTGGTAAGCGGTGCGAAAACCATCGCAAAGCCGGGCACCTATGTCGGCTACTACAAAGTTGCCAACGAGCCTCTCGTTGCCAACCAGACCTTCACCGTCGATCCGGCGGCCGGCTACTCGATCTCGTCCGTCATCGTGAACGGCGCGGCCGTAACGCCCGTCGTCGATGTTGACGGCACCGGCACCGTCATCGTAGCTGCCGGCACCCCGATCAAGAACAGCCAGTCCCTGGTTGCCTACTTCAAGCAGAACCTCTTGAGCGTCGACGCCATTCAGGCTACCGGCGGCAAGGTCACCGTGCAGCGCTGCAACGCAGCCGGTACCGAAGTCTACGGCTCCCTGAGCATGACCGGTCTTGCCGGTCTGAAATCCGGTTCCTTCGTGAAAGTCACCGCGATGCCCAACTCTGACTACAAAGTGGCAAGCGTTGACGGCGACACCCTCGCGGCAGGCCTGCAGGGCGACATCGTTTCCAAGGTCGTTGCCGTGACCGCAGCAGGTCAGGACGTGACCGCCGACTTCGATCTGGTTTCCATCGTCAAGGCCGACCTGGTCGCCTCCAAGTACGTCGCTAACCCGCTGGAAGTTGTGCAGCTGGATGCCTCCAAAACCGTTGCCAACGTGGCTGGCGCCGTTTACACCTACGCCTCCTCCGCAACCGATGCAGTCATCGTTCCGGCCGGTAACAAGGCTACCGTGAAGTTCCCGACCGAAGGGACCTTCACCGTGACGGTCACGGCAACCATGCCCGACACCACCTACTCCGAGGATGTCGTCAGCATCAAGGTTGCCACCAACAACGCCTGCATGACCTGCCACAGCAACAGGAACCCCGGGTTGATGGCCAGCGTTCAGTCCGGCAAGCACAGCTTCGGCGTCCTTACCGGTCACTCCGGCGGCACCTGCCAGCGTTGCCACTCCACCGAGGGTTACAACGCCTATGTTGCTACGACTGGCGTCAACTTCGTCGACCAGACGGGTTACACTGCCATTGCCGACAAGGATGCAGCAGGCAACATCCTCCTGACCAACGTGAGCTGCTTCGCATGCCACAACAACCACGATAGCGTTCTGCGCGACACGCCGGCGCAGTGGGATCCGAAGTACGTAGATGGCGGTGCTTCCGCTACCCAGCAGTTCAAGCTCTGCACCTCCTGCCACGGCCTCGTTAACGGCGCCGGCGCACCCATCGCTTCAGGTTCCGTCGTAAGCGGCACCACCACCGTCGCGATGCAGAAGCACAACGGCGACTGGTACCGCAACATCGCCAGCACCCACTACGACCTTCCCTCCACCGGGGTTGGCCTGACCACGACCTACGTAGAAGGGTACAACGTCCGTTACAACAAAGAGTCCGCCTGCACCGACTGCCACGGCCACGACTTCTACACCAACTCCGGCAAGGCCCTCGAGGAAGTAGACGCAGCCAAGGGCGCCGAGTTCGGCGAGAGCACCATCCACACCGACTGGGCACAGTCCGGCCACGCAGGCGGGCTGCTGAAAGCCAAATTCGAGGCCTACACCCTGGATAACCCCCTGGTTTCGGGCACCTATGGGTGGAGCAGAACCAACAACGCCACCAAAAACGCAGCCGTCATGGCAGCAGGCGTCACCGGCACCTCCGGCCCGGCCTGGGAACACTACAGCTGGGATGACAGCAGCCGTTCCGCATGCCAGAAGTGCCACACCTCCACCGGTGTGTCCAACTACCTGGACGCAGTGAACACCTTCAACAACGGCGGCGCCGACAAGGTCGTCTACAACGCAGCCAGCAACGACTTCAGCCACCTGGTTGGCTGGACCAGCACCAACAAGACCTCCGCGCAGAACGAGATGCTCTACTGCTGGGGCTGCCACAACAACGCCGGCACCGGCGCACTCCGCGTAGACGGCGCAATGACGCTCGACTACAAGGCCGCCACCACCGACACCACGAACATCGTCCTGGCTGCGCCCGTAAGAGCCGGCGTAGCCAACGGCAAATCCGCCGCTTGCGTCTCCTGCCACGCTGGGCGCGGCAACGTCGTCAGCCTCATGGGCACCACCGCTTCCGATCCGGGCAGGGTGCTTGACATCACCACCACTCCGAAGAACACCGCTTCCGCAACCTCCACCCACTACCTGAACGCGGCAGCAACCATCTTCAAGGATGCGACCAAGGTCGGCTACGAGTTCGTTGGTGGGAGCTACGCAAACCCCAGCTACTACAAGCACAACTGGCTGGGCTGCGCTGACTGCCACATGCCGAACAAGTCGCACAAGTTCGAAGTAGTTGAGAAGAACGCAACCGGTGCAGTCACCGCTCTTCTTGGTACCAGCTGCGTAGGCTGCCACACTACCTGGACGGATGGCGCTTTGGCTGTATCAGTAATCGAAGAAGAAGCGGAAGGCTACAAGCAGGCTCTCGAGCTCCTCGACGCAGCCCTGATCGCCAAGGGCTACGTTTGGACCCCGAACCACCCGTACTTCATGCTTGACGCCAACGCTGACGGCGCAATCACGGCAGCTGACAAGCTTGCCAAGTTCACCGACCCGACCACCGGTGCAGTTGCTTACTACCCTGTACCGACCACAACGGTTGCTGCGCTGACCAAGGCTGCTGGCTGGACCGATGTAGACAAGAACAACGTGATCAACGACCTCGACGTTGCCAACGTCGGTCCGCTCTGGCCGAACGAAGGTGACCTCGGTGCGGCTCACAACTACAACTACCTGTTCCACGAGCCGGGCGCTTACGCTCACAACAGGAAGTACGCCAAGCGTCTCATCTGGGACTCCATCGACTGGCTCGACAACGGCGCGCTGAACGGCTCCATCGTCATACCTGCTGAGCTTACCCACGCAGCAGCATGGCTTGGTACCGCACGTCCGTAACAACTGATCTAAAGTAATTCAATGCAATCGGCCCCCGTCGCAAGACGGGGGCTTTTTTCAAAAGCCGGTCTAGTCGTGTCAGTGAAGGAGATAGAGATGAGAAAAACCGCGATGACATTCAGCCTGCTGGCCCTGCTTTACGGTGCGACCGCGGTGCAGGCCGGCGAGATCGTCTACAGGGAGACCGAGACCGGGATCTACGTCGAGCTGACAGGCGAGAAGGGGCCGGAAGTGAAGGTGGCGAGCAGGGAAGAAATTGCAGAGAAGGCAGTGGCCGTGCCGGACCCCGAAGCCCAGAAAGCAGCCGACGAGAAGCGCAGGATGGAAAAGCTGGCGCAGCAAAAAGCGAAACTGCATGCAAGCAGGATGAAACGACAGCAGGAAGAAGAAGAGTAACCCCCCGCCTTTCCCCGTGGTCCCCGTGCCTTCCCCGTGTTCACCGTGTCGAAGTGTTTCCAGCCTTTAAAATCAAAACCAGTTACACGAAGGACACCGAGTATCCACGAAGGACACCAAGAAAACCTGTGGAGGGGAAACCCTCAACCTCCAGATCTTCAAGCCTACCCCAAAAAGCCTTTCTCAGTGGTCTCCGTGCATTCTTCGCGTTCTTCGTGTCGAAGTGTTTCCAGCCTTTAAAATCAAAACCAGTTACACGAAGGACACCGAGTATCCACGAAGGACACCAAGAAAACCTGTGGAGGGGAAACCCTCAACCTCCAGATCTTCAAGCCTTTCCCCGTAAAAGCCTTCCTTAGTGTTCTTCGTGCATCCTCCGTGTTCTCCGTGTCGAAGTGTTCCAGCCTTTAAATCAGGGAGCTCCCTGCTCTAGCTGCTGCGCCTTACGGAAATGCCGCTCCGCAAGGTCCGTTCTCCCCTCCTTGTGGTAGAGGAGGGCCAGGCTGTAGTGCGCCTTGGCGTACCCGGGGTCGAGGCTCACGGCGCGCAGGTAATGCTCCTTCGCGTCGGGGACCTTCCCCTGCGCCTCAAGGGCCGTCCCGAGATTGAAATGAACGTTGGCGTTGCCAGGTGCCACCCGCACGGCCTGCTGCAGGAGCGATAACCCCTCCGCCGCTGACTCGGGCCGCTGCAGCAGTGCTATGGCCAGCCGGGTGAGGGCGGTTACCTGGGACGGATCCCCGGTGAGGGCGAGACGGTAGTACTCGACCGCCCGGTGCGGCTCCCCTATCTGCTCGTACTCGGCGGCCAGGTTGACCAGGGTGTCCGGCGAAGCGAGCCCCCTCCTGATCGCCATCTGGTAATGCAAGATCGCCTTGCCATGCTCCCCCGCCTCGCTCAGCGCCTTTGCGTAGTTGTGGAGGGGGCGCCCCTTCCCCGGGGATTTTTGCACGGCGTCCTGCCAGAGGGTGAGCTCGCTCTGCCAGATCCCGTTGCGCTGCCAGGTGGCGAACCCAAGGGCCGCCACCAGCAGAGAACCCAGACCGAGCAGCACCCTGGGTCGGCTCCCAAGGGCGAGCACGAGCGCAGTCGAAACGGCCAGGGCGATGCCGATGGAGGGGAGGTAGAGGCGGTGCTCGTTCATCACGTCGCGGATCGGTATCAGGCTCGACTCCACGAGGAGCGTCAGGAAGAACCAGAAGATGCCGAACCCCACGAGGCGCCAGGCGGCGTCGCGCGGGCCGTTATCCGGGCTCCCCCGGTAGAGCCAACCGGCAAAGGCGAGCAGGGCGGCGAGCAGCAGGAACGCGGGGAGGACGTCGGCGATGAGAAAGCCGGTGGCAAGCGGGATGTCGTGGTCGATGTTCTGCCCGTAGGGGACGAAGAGCTGGCGCAGGTAGGCGGCGATCACCTTGAACTGCGTCAAAAGGTACTGGGTGCGCGAGATCAGTGCCGTCTCGCGGGTCATCCTGTCCGCGACGGAGAGGAGTTCGCCTGCGGGCCTGCCACTGGACAAAAGCGCCAGGGGGACGACGGATAGCAGCACAGAGAGCGGCAACAGGAGGCGGAGCCTGCTGCGCCAGGAGCTGGTGAAAAAGCTCACCTCGTACAGCAGCACGGCGAGCGGGAGCGTGGCGGCGGTCTCCTTGCAGAGCATCGCCAAAAGCGCCGAGACGAGGGAGCCGGCGAAAAGGGGGACGGCCGGGAGGCGGCTCTCCTTGCCTCGCGCCAGGGCGTAGAGCAAAAGCGAGAGGAGGTAGAAAAAGGCGGCGAGCGACGTGGTGCGCTGGACCACGTAGGTGACCGCCTCCGTCTGGAAGGGGTGGGCTACGAAGAGCAGCGCGGAGAAAAGGGCGACCCAGCCGGCGTGCCGGGCGAGACGCGACGAGCAAAGGCGCGGCGTCTTCAGGGTCACCAGGGCGAAGAGGTAGAGCGTCACGGCGGTAGCGAGGTGGACGGCGAGGTTGAAGACGTGGTACCCGGTCACGTCGAGCCCCCCCATCCGGTAGTTGAGCGCCAGGGAGAGGTATGTGACGAAGCGCCGTGGGTTGAACCTGAGCCCCTCGCCCTGCAGGAAGGAGGGGAGGTCCCGGATCACCCTGTTCTGCACGATGGAAGTCATGTCGTCGTAGACGAACGGCACGCCGAAGCAGTTACTGTAGGCCAGGGAGCCGACCAGCGAGATCAGGGCGATGGCGAAAAGCAAAGGGTAGCGTCTGGGCATTGTTGCCTCTCAAGCTTTGTTAAAAAAAGGAAAACACTTCTACGCAAAGAACACGAAGTACCGCAAAGACGGCAAGAAAGACTTCTTCTGTGTCCTTAGTGGATACTCGGTGTCCTTCGTGTAACGGGTTTAAAAGCTGGAACACCCTTCGACACGAAGAACACGAAGGATGCACGAAGATCACGGAGGAAAGGCTTTTTTTGGGTAAAGGCCTGAGGCTTAACGTCTTTTGGGTTTAAACCCCAAAGTATATCTCCGTGTCCTTCGTGGATACTCGGTGTGCTTCGTGTAACGGGTTTAATGCCTCGAATTGCCGAGCGCTCTCTGCGCCTTTTGCAGGTCAGCGCGGTACTCGGGACGGCGTGGGTCCAGGCTCGCGGCGCTTTGCAAGAACATCACGGCCTTCTCCGGATCGTTCGTGATCGCATGGGTGGTGCCGATCTTGTGGTAGATGTCGGCGTCGGTTGGGGTGAGCTTCAGCGCGATCTCGTACTGCTCCAGGGCCTGCTGCGTTAGCCCCGTAACCCGGTAGACGTCGCCCAGGTTTACATGGGCACCGACCGACAGCGGGTCCAGCCGTATCGCCTCCTTTAGGGCCGCACCGGCCTGTTCGTAGTTTCCCTCCCTCGCCATGATGCTCCCGATGAGGTTGTGGGCGTACGCCTTCTCAGGCTCAAGGCGCGCTGCCATCACGGCATGTTGAAATGCCTCCTCCGGCCGCCTCTCCTTGTCGAGCGCCAGCGCCAGGTTGTAGTGCGGGCGGGCCTTGTCGGGGGATTTCTCCACCACGTCGGACCAAAACGAGAGGTGGCTCCCCCAGACCTGGTTGCGCGCGAAGGTGGTGCCGGCAAGCGCGATGACCACCACCCCCAGTGCCAGCGCGGCGGCTCGCGGCCGGAGCCTCCGTAAGAGAAGCGACGCCAGCGCCGCGAGCGCGATGAACGCCCCCACCGAGGGGAGGTAGACGCGGTGCTCGTAGATGACGTCCGCGATCGGGATGACGCTGGACTCGACCGAAAGCGTGATGAAGAACCAGAGGATGCCGAAGGAGATCAGCCTGAGCACGCGATTCCCCCTTGCGCTGCGCAAAAGGAGGAACAGCGCGCACGCGAAGAGCGCCAGGATGAGGAGGAGCGACAAGAGGACCGGCGCGCTCGCGAGGGAGCGGTAGATCGGGAAGTCGTAATCGAGGTTCTGGTTGACCGGGAGGAACAGGAGGCGGATGTAGGTCGCGATCACCGGGAACTGGGTGAAGAGGTAGTCAAGGCGCGGGATGTCCGTGTCGACGCGGGTGAGCGTGCCGACGTCCGAGATGAGCTGCCCTATGGGGCGCCCCGTGCCGAGGAGGCTCATGGGGATCACCAGGGCGGTGAGGGCGATCGGCGCGAGGAAGAGGAGCTTCTTCATGGCCGTCATCCTGAAGAAGAGGAACTCGTAGAGCACGACCACGAAGGGGAGGGTGAAGGCGATCTCCTTCGTCTTCATGGCGCAGCCGGCCGCGGTCAGGGCGAGGAGGTAGAGCAGCACCGGCTTGGCGCCGAAGCTCCTGCCGGATGTCTCCTGGGTGAGCCGGGCCTTGGCGTAGCAGACAAGCGAGAGGACGAAGAACAACGTCGTCAGCGAGGCGAGCCGCTGGATGATGTAGGTAACCGCCTGGGTCTGGACGGGGTGTGCGACGAAGAGAAGCGCGGCGCCAAGCGGTATGAGGGCGGCGGCAGGGTTCGGGTCATCCTCCGCGAAGAAAGGCGTTTGCAGCGTCAGGCGGGAGAGTCCGTAGACGAGCCAGGCAGATATGATGTGGATCGCCAGGTTGAAGGCGTGGTAGCCGGTGACGTCCAGCCCCCCGTAGTGGTAGTTGAGCGCCACCGAGAGGTAGCCCAAGAACCTGCGAGGGTTATAGGCGTAGCCGTCCCCCGACAGGAAGCGGTCGAGGTCCTGGATCACCCTGTTATTGATGATGGACCCCTCGTCATCGAGAAAGAAGGGGACATGGAAGGAATTGGAGTAGGCGATGAAGCCGACCAGGGCGATTAGGAAGAGATGGATAGCCGGTCTGTATGAGAAGGATCTTGTGGGCATCAGCGGACCTTTCAAGCAGGAAATGTCCGCGTAATTTAACATAAAAACCCGTCAAAACCTATCCAAAACGCGAATGCTTTGCGTCCTTCGCGTAACGGGTTTAAAAGCTGAAAACACTTCTACGCAAAGAGCACGAAGAATGCGCAAAGAACGGCAGGCAAGAAAGGCTTTTTGGGGTAAATGCCTTAAGATTTTGGGGTTCTGGTTTTCCCTTCCAGAGGTTTTCCTTTGCGTCCTTCGCGGATACTTGGCGTCCTTTGCGTAACGGGTTGTAAAAACTGAACACTTCTACGCAAAGAGCACGAAGTACCGCAAAGGGCGCAAAGAAAGGCTTTTTGGGGTAAAGGCCTTAAGATCTTAGCTCTTGGTTTTTCCTTCCAGAGGTTTTCCTTCGCGTCCTTCGCGGATGCTTGGCGTCCTTTGCGTAACGGGTGTAAAAACCTTAACACTTCGACGCAAAGAGCGCGAAGTATCCGCAAAGAACGGCAGGCAAGAAAGGCTCTTTGGGGTAAAGGCCTAAGGCTTCAAGTCTTTTGGTTTACCCCCAGAAAGATTTCCCTTCGCGTCCTTCGCGGAACGGGTTTAAAAGCTCTTCGACAGTTTTAGGTTGCCAAAATGGCACCACATATTTACAATTGGACCTGCCATCTATGGAGGATCCTCATGCAGCCATCTGCAAAATCAAGAAAAACAGGGAAGCCGGCCGCCGATGACCGGATCACCGCCCGAATTCCCCGCGCCAACCGTTTGCTGCTGGAGAAGGCAGCTGCGATCTATGGCGCAACGCTGAACCAGTTCATCGTGCAAAGCGCCATTGACCGTGCCGGGGAGATCCTGCACCGGGAGGAGGTCCTTCGGCTTTCAGGGAGAGATGCTGCAGCCTTTCTCGACGCCTTGGACAATCCTCCCGCTCCGGCGGATAACCTCGTGCAGGCACTCAACGCTCACAGCCACCTGGTGAAATGCTGATCATACGCAGGCTCGATACCAGTCACGACCGTGACGGCTTCGATTGCGGCGTGAAACCCCTCAACGAATATCTCAGCAAAACAGCCCGCCAGCACAGCGAGAAGGGGTTGGCAAACACCTTCGTGCTGCTCGACGAGGCTGCTCAGCACACCATCCTTGGATTCTTCACCCTTTCCTTTCTTGAAGTGGATGTCACCGCCCTTCCATCCGCACATGCCAAGCGTCTTCCCAAAAACTTCCGATTGCCGGCAGCAAAACTTGCCCGGCTGGCAGTAGATCAGCGCTGTCAGGGGAAAGGGTATGGTGCCGTACTGTTAGCGGATGCGGTCAAGAGGATCGTGGCGACGGTTTCCGAATCGGGAGGGATAGTAGGTTTTTTTGTTGATGCCAAGGATAAGCAGGCGCAGCAGTATTATCTTCGTTTCGGTTTCATTCCGCTTAAGGACACCCCGCTCACGCTGTTCCTGCCGCTGGCGACATTGATGCAAGGAATAAAGAAAACACTTTGAAGAAAACACGGATACCCGGTGTACCCCGTGTAACTGGTTTTGATTTTTAAGGCTGGAAACACTTTGACACGGAGCACACGGGGAACGCACGGGGAGCACGGAGGCGAAGGAACCGCTTGTAGGCGGTCTCGTGCCATAGTATAGTGTGTGCATAATTGATGCGCATAGGAGACCATCATGGAAATGCATCTGTTTAATCCGAGTGCCCCCAAGAAATCCGCTAACCTGAGCATCAACGGTGATTTGTTGCGGCGGGCGAAGGAGGAGCATATCAACATCTCGCAAATACTCGAGAAAAGCCTTGCCGAAGCGCTGCGTGAAAAGAAGCGTCAGGAGTGGCTTGCTGATAATGAAGAAGCGATTGAAGAATATGGCCGCTTTGTTGCAGCGCATGGCCTGTTCAGCGATAACCTCAGGTCTTTCTGATGGCACAGTTTGATGTCTATCAAAACCCCAATCCCGATACCTCCCGCGCGTTCCCGTATCTTCTCGATGTTCAGGCCGATCTGCTTAACAAATTACCGACACGGGTAGTTGTCCCATTGATTAGCATCTCGATGCTGAGCAAGGTTACCCCGGAGTTAAACCCTCAATTCGAGGTTGAGACCGCAAAGATGTACATGCTCACTCCGCAGATAGCAGGCATCGCCGTTAGTTCGCTCGGAGTAAAAATCTGCTCTCTCAAGCCTCACCGATCAGAAATTCTTGCAGCCCTTGATTTCCTGTTTGTAGGTTATTGACAGCCGTAACAGGTTGTCACCCAAAGGGTTTTCTTCGTGTCCTTCGTGGATACTTGGCGTCCTTCGTGTAACGGGTTTAAAGGCTGAAACACTTCGACACGAAGAACACGAAGGATGCACGGAGACCACGGAGGAAAGGCTTTTTGGGGTAAAGGCCTAAACCTTAACGTCTTTTGGGGTAGCCCTGGAAGTTTTCTTCGTGTCCTTCGTGGATACTTGGCGCCCTTCGTGTAATGTGTTTAAAGGCTGAAAAACACTTCGACACGGAGATGGTTTCAAATCATTGGCTCTATGCCCTTTCTGTCGAGGATACTCAGCAGCTTTTGTGAAGGCCCCCCAGGATGCTTTTCGCCTATCTCCCATTTTTGAATTGTGGAGAGGCTGGTGTTCAGTAAAGATGCCAGCACGGCCTGGCTAATTCGATAGCGGTCACGTAAGGATTTTATCTGGTCTGCAGAATAGTCGGGCACCGGTGGAATGCACAAGGCGTCATAGCGGTCCATCGATCGCTTGTCGATAAAGCCGAGTTTGTGGAGATCCGTGGCGGTTTCATGCACCGCATCAAGGATATTATTTTGTCTTTTCATTGATCACCTCAAGAAACGTCCCGTCATTTACAGCCCTTCTGATTTGCTCTTTTCTCGGTCACGTCGGTTCGTCGCCAGCAGCGTACGCACGCTGCCGCTTTTACCTCTGCCCGGTAAGGCCACTCTTTTTTTGAAGACGCCGCCACCGAGATCGGCGTCTATGAGGCCCTCAACCATCTCTTCGACCGCAATCCGCGACGCATCGGTTAATGCAGTTTTGCGAGCCCATCGGTCGAATTTTTTAGTTTTGATGATCATAAAGTATACCACCGGGTGATATAGCTATTCAACTCCAAATTTTTAAAGTCTACAACACTTCGACACGGAGTACACGGAGGATGCACGGAGGATGCACGGTGACCACGGAGAAAAGCTTTTCCGGGTAAAGGCTTGAAGCTCGTGAGGTTGAGGTGTTGCCCTTCCAAAGGGTTTCCTTCGTGTCCTTCGCGGATTCTTGGCGTCCTTTGCGTAACGTGTTTAAAAGCTGGGGACATTTCTACGCAAAGAGCACGAAGTACCGCAAAGAACGGAAAGGAAGGCTTAACGTCTTTGGGTTTAACCCCAGAAGCTTTTCTTGGTGTCCTTCGTGGATACTCGGTGGTCTCCGTGTAACTGGTTTTGATTTTAAAGGCTGAAAACACTTCGACACGGAGCACACGGAGGTCTGCACGGAGACCACGGAAAGACTCTTTGGGGTAAAGGCTTGAAGATCTGGAGGTTCTGGTGTTCCCCTCTAATGGTTTCCTTCGTGTCCTTCGCGGATTCTTGGCGTCCTTCGCGTAACGGGTTTTAAAGGTTTTAACCTTTCAGCAGCTTCTTCATCACCTGATCGACTCTCGCCTGGAACGCCTGCTGCGAGAAGCTCGTCTCGACGTACTCCCGCCCCTTGTCACGCAACTCCCCCCACAGCTCCTCATCCCGGTGCAGCTTCACGACCGCCTCGCAGAACTCGACGGCGCTGTCGGCAATCAGTATGTTCTCCCCGTCCACTACTCCTATCCCCTCTGCGCCGATGGATGTGGTGACTACGGGCACCCCGTAGTTGATCGCTTCCAGGATCTTCCCCTTGATCCCCGCCCCGAAGCGAAGCGGCGCGACGTACACCAGCGCCTGCTCGAAAAGGGGTCGCAGGTCCTCGACATACCCGGTGAAGTTCACCTGGCCGAGATCAAGGTCCTTCAGCTCGTGGCGTGAAACCTCTCCGACGACGGTCAACCTGAGCTCCGGGACCTCCTTGACGAGCAGGGGGAGTATCTCGGCTATGAAGTAGCGCAGGGCATCGACGTTGGGAGGGTGCGTTCCGCCTACGAACAGCAGCCCGCGCCGTGCGGCGAACGCGGCCACTGCCTCACAAAAGGCGGCTGCGACTCTGCTTGGCTGGTAATCAGCATTTCAGCATGACAGTATTCTTGAAAAGGAGTTCTCTAGCGTCTTGGCTACGGCCTCCCATGTGTACCGCTCCCTTACTTTCTTGCAGGCGGTACGCCCCATGTCCTCTCGCAACTCTCTGTTGCGGTGTAATATCAGTATCTGCTCGCGTAGTGAATCGGGATCGCCGACTTTGGAGAGCAGCCCGTCCTTTCCGTTGTCGACGATGGCCGATGGGCCGGGCAGATCGGATACGATCGCGGGTTTGCTTGATGCAAAAGCTTCCAGGACCACCAGTCCGAAGGATTCAGAATGAGTAGACGGCAAGACCAGGAAGTCGGCGGTTCGGTAATAATCTGGAAGGTCCCCCGCTGGGCTATGGGGACCGGCGAATATTATCCTATGCTCAAGCTTCTTTTCCATAACCTGATGACGGTACTGCTCTTCAGCATATCCTCCACCTACTACTACAACTGCTAGATTCGGATCAGTGATTCCGGCAACGGCTTCGATCAAGACTTGCAGTCCCTTGAACGGCTGCAGGTTGCCAACAAACAGCACTACCGTCTTACCTGCGAGGCCATGTCTGTCGATAATATTCTGTGACTTTTCTCCTGGACAGAAGAGCTGGGTGTCCACGCCGTTAGGAATCTCGACCACCCGCATTGGATCGACAAAAGGCGAAGCTTTTGATGACTGCAAATGCTGATGCGTGACAGCACCAACGAGTTTTGCACGTCGAAGTATCCTGCCAGCGAGTAAGGGTTCGTATAGAGCGAGGACCGAGCGCTTGAGAAAGGTGTTTCCTATCACGTCCATGTGGTAGGTCAGGAAGTAAGGCGTGCCGGAAAAAAGTGAAGCAAGATAGACATATTCGGCGCCGCCGAAAAAAGGGTAGTGAAGGTGGACGATGTCAAACTCGCGCAAACGCCGGATCAACTGGGGGACAGGACCGCCATCACCGTGCAGGAGTAAGGGTTTTAGCCGGTTGACTGCGAACTCTGGCGGGTCGGGAAACTTCAGCGGTCGGTCGTGGTCCAGGGTGAAAACTTCGACGTGATGACCGAGGCGAGACAATTGAAGTGCGTTATGGTAGGTAACATAGCCCATGCCGCCGTGGAGTGGAGGGAAAGTCGCAATCACCTCAGCGATTCTCATTTGCTTGCCTGAATTCATCGATTTGTAGTCCTTTTAAAATCATGATGCAAGTTGGTTTGCCGAAAAAACAACCACCGCGGAACAGCTTCAAGACGTAGCGTTGCCGGTGCGTCGGAGCATCTCGAGAAGATAAGCACGCCAAAGCGCCTTTTGACATCTACAGAAGAATCTTAATTTGGGGCTGATCAGTACCAAGACAGGCGTTGCAAGTAGCGCGGCCACTAGCAAAACAGCGAATCTCATCGTCCGAAACAAAAGGGTCTTCTTGGTAAAAACAGATCGCTCCACGATTGCAGAGGAAATTCCTTGCCAGTAGCATCGGGATAATAGCCACTCTTGCGTAAGTCGTTGTTCCGGAATCAGGTGATGTACAACGGCGTATGGCAAATAAACAATCAGATATCCGGCTTGCTGAACTCTCAGGCACATTTCTCCCTCTTCACCGGAAATGAGGCAGGAGCCCAAGCGGCCTAGGTCGGGCCTGAATCCTCCAATTGATGAGAGGACGCACTTTCTGAAAGCTATGTTTGTGCCTGCGGGTATGTTGGGATAGGTGGTTGATCGTTCGATTTCACCGTACCCGGTGATGCTGTACTGAGCAACAAGAAGAGGATGAACCCAATCCGGCCAACTTACCCTCCCTGCTTCCCAGTCTGGCAATACTTTCCCCCCGACGCAGGCTACCTTTTTGTCAACAAACCCCTTCTCTAATTGCTGCAGCCAGTCTTGTTCAGGCCATGCGTCATCATCAATGAAGGCAACCAACTCGCCATTTGCTGATTCTATGCCCCTGTTCCGTGCATGTGAAAGGCCTGCGGTTTGCTCAAAGATATAGATAATGCCACATCCCACCTCTTTCACGACAGCGGGCGTATCGTCAGTCGAGGCATTGTCGACAACGATAATCTCATACTCGGAACGCGGATATTCGAGGGCGTCAAGGTGCGGAAGGTTCTTCTTCAGGTATGCGGCCCGGTTATGGGTGCAGACGATTATAGACCAGCGCATGATTCAAGTTACTCCATTAAGATCTAAACATGGTGTTGACCTTCTAACTTACTGTATTATTCAGGGGTAAAGGCCAAAGGTTTTTTCTAACATTGCCGTAAGGGAAAAGTCGGAGAGTGCTTTCTCCTTTGCCTTAGTTCCAAACAAAATTCTTTTCTCCTTGTCAGCTACTAACACTTTGATCTTGGCACAGAGTTCCGATGAATTCTTGGGCGGAATGATAAATCCAGTTGTTCCATGCACTATTGCCTCTGCGTTTCCTCCGACATCAGTTGCAATTACGGGAAGTCCCGCCCCCATGGCTTCGACTATTGAGAAAGGAAAACCCTCATTCAATGAGGGCAGCACAAACATATCGGAGATCGCCAGAATTTGTGGCACGTCATTTCTAAATCCAAGAACCTTTACATGTTTTTCTAGACGATACCTCTGTATTTGTTCAAGGATTTCCTCTTTCTTTGGGCCGTCCCCTACCAAAAGAACAGTAAGACCAGGATAGTCTTTGATAAGATCTTTAATTGCAGTTAAAAGGTATTCTTGCCCCTTTTGGCCGTCTAACCGAGCGACATTGGTTATGACGACGTTGGTTGGAGGAATTTCTAGGATGGCTCGCAGGTCAGCGGACTGCGTGAAATTCTCTGGAGCAGATATACCGTTATATATGACATGTATCTTCTCCATTGGCATGCCGTATGACTGCACCAGGATATTTTTAAGTTGTCCTGAAACGGCTATGACATGTTTGGCGCGTCTGTATATGCGTTTTTTGAGAAAATTGAAGATGCAGTAGTGCAGTAAAACGTATGGCCCGCCAGCAAGCGGTGTGGGGGGGGAGAGATGCTCTGTGATGATATATGGACGTCGCAACATATAGGCCGCCAGTAACATGAGCGGGCAGGAAGTTATATATGGCAAAGAGAAATGAACGTTTGCGTGTGTGATTTGGCGGAAAAATTTTAAGGCAAAAAAAAGGTTCAAAGGGTATAGACCCTTGAAATATTTTGCATTGAGGACTTCGACTCCTAGCGCCTGTAGTTCTGCACGAAGTTGGTAGTTTGATTCGCTGAAATGCAGAGCTACAGTGACATTCTTGTAAATATCCTTCGCCCCTTGACAAAGGAATACAAGATATTTTTCTGCCCCGCCGTATCCGCCTGATTCGGTTACATACACAATTCGCTTCTGCATCATTTCAGTCTACTTTCTTGCCACATTTTCACAAACTCCCATGTTGCTTCCATTGCTTTATGGAAAGGAGTGACTGGTTTCCATAAGAGTTGATTTTGTGCGGCCTGAATATCTAGCACAATGCGTGGAACATCAAATGAGCGTTTTCCAGTGTATTTTACAACTACGTTGGTTTTAGTTATTGTTCGAATTTCTGCAACTATTTCATTTAGGGATTTCCCCTCACCACTGCCTAGGTTGAATGTTTTAGAAGGTGTGTCTGTGACGGCCGCACGGTAGATCCCATCAATGAGGTCGTCAATAAAAATATAGTCTCTTACAATTTCGCCATCTCCCCAGATTTCGATAGCCTCACCTTTTGCGACTTTCCCGAGAAAAACCGAAATAGCACCTTGAATGCCATTTGGGTTCTGTCGAGGGCCGAATGGATTAGATGGGCGCACAACGGCATAATTCAATCCATAGAGATGGTTGAAAAGGGCCAGATATTTCTCAACTGTGAGTTTAGTTATGCCATAGGAGCATTCGGGGTTAGTCGGACTATCTTCGCGTATTGGCAACTCAACAGGGTTTCCATAAATGGTTCCACCGGATGAGGTATAAATGATTTTACCGATTTTATTCGCGGCACATTGTTCAAGCAAGTAAAGAGTCTCTATGACATTCGTTTGCACATCGTAAGCCGGATCGTCATTAGAGGTTTTAGGTAAAGTGGTATTTATGAGGTGAAAAACGGTGTCTATATCCACGAGAGCCTCAGCGAGAAGACCCCGATTGCCAAAATCACCAAAGCGATAGTCTACTGTCGAGAGCGGTTTGCGGTAATGTTCCTCGTATTTATCGAAGACTCGTACATAGGTAACCGTCAACCAGAGCCCATCTTGTCGGCGCCTTGAACTATCGCTAAACTGGCCTCCTCTGTTGTTATCAGTAATGAGGAGGCTTCATGCAGGCAACATCCACTCAACAATGGTCGGTTAAGATC
>Ga0209317_1001927_pt1 | contig 16276 bp, 11 predicted proteins | sample RifGroB2_FD_183994 | JGI IMG/M metagenome (GOLD analysis project Ga0209317, IMG submission 183994) | Soil microbial communities from Rifle, Colorado, USA - Groundwater B2 (SPAdes) (version 2) | ecosystem: Environmental > Terrestrial > Soil > Unclassified | place: Rifle, Colorado | collected... | reverse complement strand
CTTCCGATCTGGGAGGCAAACATTGCGAGCAGGGGGCGGACCCGTTTCCCGCCGTTGAACAGACCGTAATTGAGCACTTCCAGGAGCCGTGCATCCATCGCCGGTTCAAGGCGAGCCAGATCCTCCTGCATATATTGATCAATTGTCCTGGCCTCGGCGCGAAGGCCACCGAGCACCGCATCCATGTTATCGATCATCCTGTTATCAATCCCGCTTTGGCCTTCAATTGTGTTTGCCATAGAATTGTTCGATATCGCTCAAATTCCTCGTCACCGGCGAGGCCGGCAGACTGCCCAGGAACGTACGGCCATAGCCTTTGCTGAAAAGACGGGTATCCATGATAGCTATCACCCCTCTGTCGGTGGCTGAACGCATCAGGCGCCCCACCCCCTGACGCAGGGCCAGTATTGCTCGGGGAACTTGGAACTCAAAGAAGGGCTTTCCTCCCTGCTCCTTAATACTTCCGATCCGCGCCTGAATCACCGGGTCACTGGGCACTTCAAACGGTAATTTATCGATTATCACGCAGCTCAAGGATTCGCCTACCACATCTACCCCTTCCCAAAAACTGGCCACCGCCAGAAGCACCGAATGGGTCTCCTCCCGAAAGCTGTGCAGCAATGAATTGCGCGAGGCCGTTCCCTGGACGAGAAGCGGAAAGTCAACCGCCTCTGCCAGATACGCCGCCAGGGCGTCCATCCCTTTAAAACTTGTACAAAGGATAAGCGCCCTGCCGTCGCTCAGGTTGATTATTTCCGCCACCCGTTTGCAAACACTCTCGGAAAACGCAACCTCCGACGGATCGGGGAAACCATGCTCCGGAACATAGAGCAAGGTTTGCCGCGGATAATCAAAAGGTGATTTGATCTGGAGGAATTCGGCTTCGTCCGAGAGCCCCAGCCTCTCCTTGATATAGGCGAACGAGCCGCCCGAGGTCAGCGTCGCCGAGGTCAGCACGCAGGCCGCAACCGAACCGTACAGGCAGTTTTGCAGCTCGCCGGCGACCGAGAGAGGCGTTGCGGAGATGGTGACGGTTCGCTCTCTTTTTTCATACCAGTACACATATTCACGCCCATTGTGGTCGAAAAAAAAGGCGATGTCACGAAAATTATCGTTCAGTTCCCCTGCCCTTTTCGCCAGATGATGCCATCCTTCACCATAGGCTTCGCAGCTCGTCAATCTGTCGATAAGCCGCGTGATTCCGGTGGAGAGAAGCTCCACTTCCTCGATCCATTTCTCTCTGGTCATCGCATTGAACAGGGTATCGAGATGATATCTGCCGATTGGGCCGGGAAAAATGCCGGCAAACATTTCAAGCCGCTGCAGCAAACCGCCGGTGAGAGCAAGCAAATCGTCATGTGTTTCGGGACTGAGGTCCGACTCAGCCTGCCGTTCGATATCGGCAAGCAGATCGAGCAGCTGATACCCACTGAAACTCTTGCTGAAAAAAGCTGTGGCGGTATTCTCGAGATGATGAGCTTCATCGAATACCACCGCCTCATACCGGGGCAGCAGATCGCCGAAGCCGCCCTTCTTCAAGGCCAGATCGGAAAAGAAGAGGTGGTGATTGACAATTATCAACCTGGCATTCCCGGCCTGCCGCCGCAGCCCGTTGATAAAACAGTCCGGCGATTCGGGACAATCTCCGCCAAGACACTGGTTCGACTGGCAGGATATCTTCGGCCAGAGCCCCGATTTTTCACTCAACCAGTCGAGTTCGGCCCGGTCCCCTGTTGCGGTCTGCTGCAGCCAAACATCTATTTTGTCGAGCCAGGGATCATTATGAAGCAGGTATTGGGGGTTGCTCCGATACTGGTACCAGCGATACAGGCAGAGATAATTCTGGCGCCCCTTGAGGCAAACGGCCGGAATATCCTGACCCACAATTTTAGCCACAAGGGGTATATCTTTGCCCACGATCTGATCCTGCAGATTGAGCGTTGCGGTCGATACCACCACTCTCTTGCCCGACAGGACCGCCGGAATCAGGTAGGCCAAGGTCTTGCCGATTCCCGTCTCTGCTTCAACGACCAGTGTTTTTGCGTTTTCTCCACGGAATTCCGTGTCTTTTCCGGAAGAAAGCGCTACAGCGACGGCTTTTGCCATCTCTATCTGGCCGTCCCTGGCTTCATAGCGCAGAGCGCATTCGGATAATCGCCCGTCCGGTTTGAAAATATCGTCCAAACTTTCCATAATCTCCTCTGGTCATCGATGCTGCCCAAGCGCTCAAGACTATACAACAGTATTGCCGGCCAGGGGAATACGATTTTCATGTCACAAAGCGACTCGACCAAGATAATGATTGAGAATTATTCACTTTGCAGAAGACTTCATTTTTGTTAAAACGAAACATGATCTTTTCTTTTCAGAGTGAGCTTCACACCCGTTTTCCCGGATAACGTATGGTAGAAATTCTCTTACCGGAACAAGCAGCTTCAACACTTTCCTCCTCTGACCTTCTTGGACCCGGGGAAGTCGTTGCGGTTGTCGACGACTCGCCGGAAATCGTTCTGCTTCTATCCCATTACCTCGGCACTCAGGCAATCTCCATCGTCAAGGCCGGCAGCGCCCGGGAACTGCTCTCGCTCCTGGCCACGGAAAAGATTGCGCTGGTCCTTCTGGACATCGGCCTGCCCGACCGTAACGGCAACGAAATACTGAAGGAAATCGTCCCCGCCCATCCCGATCTCGGCATTATTATGGTCACCGGTACCACCGATATCGAGGTGGCGCTCGACTGTCTGCGACACGGTGCCGACGATTACCTGACCAAACCTATAAATATTTCCCAGTTCACCCATACCGTTCAAAACACCTTGAAAAAGCGGCGCCTGGCCATCAGTAGCCGCCAATTTCAACAGGAATTGGAAAAGACCAACGCCAGAATGCGGTTTCTCCATCATCTCAACCTGAAGATGAACACCGCCTATCTGAATACCTTCGAACTTCGGGGTATTCTCCAGGCCATTCTGGTCGGCATAACCTCCGAAGACGGTCTGCGCTTCAACCGAGCCTTCCTGGCACTTTACAACGATAATACCGGTCTTCTCCACGGAACGCTGGCGATCGGCCCTTCTTCACGGGAGGAGGCGGGCCGGGTATGGAGCGCCCTCAAGGAAAAAGGGTTGCAACTGGATGATATCTTGAGCTCGATTCAGGAAAAGGGTCTGAACGAAGATATCGAAGTCAACAAAATCATCCAGACTCTTCGGGTGTCACCGGCTTCCCACGACCATGTTCTCATTCATGCCAGCAGGATCAATAAACCGGTGCATGTGGTGAATGGCAAGGCGCCGAATTGCATCGTTCCCGATGATCTCATCAACCTCCTCGGCGAATCGACCTTTGTAGTGGCGCCGCTCCGCTCCCCGAGTAAATCGTTGGGGGTAATGATTGTCGACAACTTCATTACCGGAGCCCCAATCTCGGATGACGACATTGCCGGTCTTGAGATTTTTGCCAGTCAGGCAAGCCTGGCCATCGAACACAGCCATCTCTATGCCGCAATGGCCGAACAGATCGCCGCGCTGGAACTGGTGACCCACGAACTGGAGAAAAGCAAGAATTTGCTGATCGAGGCTGAACGAACGGCGACAATCGGCCAGATGTCAGCTCAACTTTTACATGCGATCAGAAATCCCCTCACCTCGATCGGCGGCACCGCCCGGTTGCTCACCAAAAAATCGAGCGACCCCTACATGACCAATTTCCTCAATATCATCACACAGGAAAGCAATAAAATAGAGACGATCCTGGAAGATCTCTTCAGTTTTGTCGAAGATAATAAAATCCAGCTTGAGATGCGACAGATTTATACCCTCATCCGCAAGACGGTCATGATCTTCTACATTACCATGAAGCAGAACAATATCGAATATACTCTGGATCTCGACGGACCTGGCCCGACTTTGCCGATCGATGAAAACAAGATCCGCCAGGTCTTCCTCCATCTCATCCGCAATAGCCTTGAGGCAATGCCGACAGGCGGTTCCCTGCGTATTGCAGCCGAAGAAACCGATAAATCCGTGACCATTCACATAATCGATTCGGGACCAGGGATCCCAATGGAAACCCTCCCGCATGTCAAAGATCCCTTTTTTACCACCAAAACGTATGGGAACGGCATGGGCCTGGCATTGGTCGAACAAATCGTCCAGCAGCATGGAGGGACCTTTACCATTCGAGACGCACCGAAAGGGGGCACGCTGGCCACAGTGAACCTCCCAAAACACTCTCCTATTGCCGCTGAACAGAAATAATCCCTCCCAATAGAGCAAGACTTGCCGTCATCAACAAGGTGGTCCGCCAGGCAAGGATAAAGAAACCTTCATCCGCCATCGTATACTCACTGATCAGGCTGCCGCCGCTGAAATAACCAAACCACCAGGCGAAAAGGGCAGCCGCGAGCGTCGCCCCTGTGACCATGCCGAAATTCCTGGCAGTTGCCAATATTCCCGCCGTCACCCCCGAATGCTCCTCATCCACCCTGGAGAGAATAGAGGCACTGTTCGGCGACAGAAAAATGGACTGGCCGGCACCAAGCAGGGCGAGTTTGCCCATCACTTCGACCGTCGAGCTCTCCGGCGACAGATACGCAAGACTTGCCAGGGCAAAGGTGCTGATACCCATCCCTGTTGTCGTCAAAAACCTGGCACCGATTTTGTCGTAGAGTCTTCCCGAGGCAGGGGAAAGAACAATGAGAGTTGCCGGCACCGCCATCATAACCTTGCCAACCTCCTCAATGGGCAAATCAAGGATGTACTCAAGGAAAAAAGGCACCAGAACGAGGACTGAAAACAAAGCTGCAAAGGAAATGACCGCCGTGAATACCGCCACCCAGTAGTATCGGTTACGGAACAGCGAGACGGGGACGATCGGATTTTGAGACTTTCTCTCCAGTCGAATAAAAAGAAATATGAGGACGACAAGGAAAATAAATAGCGCAATATTGGACGGGGCCAGCAAGATATCGACTCTGTGAAAGATCCACACGCACAAAACCGCCATTATTACCCAACAGCTGCTGCCTTGCCAATCGAAGGCGACAACAGCGGAATTATTCGTGGGGATGCGATCCAGAAGATATATCCAACCTGCCAGGAGTACTGCCCCACTGACCGGCAGAGTAACCAGAAAGATCGCCTGCCACGAAAAACTGGCGAGAATGAGCCCGCTGACAAAGGGTCCGGTTAACAATCCGCATGCCGTTGCCACCCCTACCATGCCAAGACTCCGGCCAAGGTATGCGGCTGGAAAGACCATCTTGATAATAGCCGGGCCGGAGGCCATCATCATGCTTGCCCCAAGCGCCTGAACGAATCTGCTGAGTAAGAGGGTATGAAAAGTCGATGAGCCGTAACAGGCGACAGCGCCAAGGGAAAATACCGCCATGCCACCCAGGTAAACCTTGGCTCGCCCCAACCGGTCCCCCAGTTTTCCCCAGAAGACCAAGGTGACGGTGATGGTAAGAAGGTACAGCGAGACGATAAATTCAGCGTGTTCAAGGCTGAGATCGAAAGAACGCATAATCGTCGGCAAGGCCACATTGATCATGCCGCTGTCCATGGTGGAGAGGAATACCCCGCTCATCACCATCGCCAGGACCCGCCAGCGTATGGATGGTTCTGTCATGCTTTTCGTGCGTGCACAAAAAAGATAAAAAAAGCCCGGTGGAGCATGCTCCACCGGGCCGGTTACTGCGTGTTGTCAGCTAAATCGTGTTCGTCCCAGAATTAGAACTTGAGGGATACACGCACACCACCTTCGATCACGTCCTCGTCACCGGTAGCGTCGCCGGAAATGAGGTATGCGAAGATAAACTCAGAGGTCAAGTTTTCCATAATGGTGTAAGTCAACTTGCCATCGAATTCAACGCCCAGCTCGGTGTCGCCAGCAGCATTGTCTTCAGCCAGAGCTGCATACCAGACGTCGGCATCGATTTTCACTTTGTCCATCGGCTTGATGGTCACACCAGCGTTGGCTGCCCAGATGTTGGTGATATCGTCAGCGGGGCTGCCGTTGGATGCTGCATTATCAAACGCACCATAACCCATGATCTCTGACCAGTAGTAAGAACTACCATAACCGGGAGAAAGAACGCTCGTTATATTACCGCCACCCAAGGAAGCCGGGGCAGATACGAAGGCGTCGTTATCACCATCGGTTGGGTCGTCATCGCCAGTGGCGTAGAAAGCCTGGCCATGAACGATACCTGCATTGGCACCAGCGGCAGCCAGGAAGGCTACGTTGTCAGCGCCGTCAACTTCGCCACCATTGAAGATACCGGTAGCCCAGGCACTTACCGCACCAAATTTAGCATCGACGTCAGCACCGAGATAGAAGAGATCAGTGCCATCCGGAGTGTCAACATAATAGTAAACACCGTAGGGGGTGACGGTTAAAGCATCGCTGATCTTGGCAACGACCAAACCACCGGCAATTCTCGCATCTACCGGGGTAAAGGTTGCAGTAGCAGTAAGAACATCTTCTTCCTGAACAGCAGCATAAAAGAGCGGTACGCTGACATTACCGAATTTCATGGTGAGCATTGCACCGGAGAAATCGTCGTCAAAGATGAAACCGCGAGCGATCGTTGCAGCCTGGATACCAAGTTTCACATTGGCAGAGCCAACATTGAAATCGGCGTAGGAGTTTTTGATTCTCCAGATACCCATACCGTCAGCACCGATGTCACCACCGACAGTATCGCCCCATGAGGTGTTGAACTCAAATTTATTGACGAATTTGAAATCATCGTTGAACTTAGCGGTATAGAACAGACGGGTACGGTTGTCGGTTCTCCAGGTATCGTTACCATCCTGTTTGAATTCATCCTGAATGTACGAACGAGTCCGCCAGTAACCACCAAACTGATTTTCTACAGCGGCAGAAGCGGTAGTTGCAGCAATCCCGCCGGCCAGCATAAGACCTACAGCAGAAGCGATAATCTTCTTCATTTTTATTCTCTCCTGAATACATTTTTACCCCTTCTCGGGGATCACTTTCCCTTCATCCGTTTTTTCAGGCTGACCACCAGCTGTAACTTCCTATGAACTCAAGAAGAAAAACGGCGAAGACATTGCGCTGATGCCGTAAGTTATACTTGGCAAGTATCTTTGTCAAGTTTTTTTTACCCTGAAAGTATAATTTTTTATACTCATTCCTGCTATTTTATCATTTTGATTTTTCAACAGAAAACTCCAGCTCGTAAACCGTCAGCTGCGAGTTGTCGGAACCGGGTAACAGCGAAGCAAATGACCCGCTGTTAGGGACTTGACCGACAAAGAGTCTGCCGATAGTTTTCTGCGTGTCCGACACGACAAGCTGGCTGGTCCCTTCTGCCGCCTTGTCCAGCTGGGAGAAGCCGTGATCGGCGATATAACCGCGGAATTTTCCGGTCCGCCAGATCTCGTTCATGACTTCGCCGTTCCAGGTCAGCCCGACTATCATCCCCTCTTTATAGGTCTTCAACCTGCTGAAAAGACTCACCACCGAGGTGTTGAACAAGCCAAGGGAAGGCATGGTATTCTCACTGACAATGACTTCCTCGCGACCATCGCGGTCGACATCGGCCACGATCATCCTGCCCGGGACAAAAATCAGCTCGCGATCGGAATCCTCATCCACCGTCAGGTTTCTGCGATCCTGCTCGTTGACCGCCTCGCCGTAACTCGGGCCCAGATAGACCTTGCTGCCGCCGAAGAACCGCTCGCTGACCCAGAGGAGTTCATTTGCCTGGTTGAAAACCTTCATTTTCTCTCTTTGATCGATGGTAACCGTCTCAGGTTTGCCATCTCCGTCGAGATCCGCATAGACGAAATCGAACAGATTGATCCTTTTGGGCAGAGGCAGACGTTCCCCTTCCTTCAACTTGAACTGAGGGTCGATATCGAGGAGATAGATACCATCCCGGACAAATTGGATCTTCTCCACTCCTCGCTTCTGACCGGCAAGTCGCCAGCCCTTGCCCGGCACATACAGCGGCCGCAGATACCAGCCGATGTTCCGGGAGACGACGACAAAACCATTGGCTTTATCCCATTTGATGATCATCGACGCCACATCCAGGCCTTCCGTCGCACTGAGATAAATCTCCGGCTTGCCGTCACTGTCCAGGTCGGCCGCATTGACTGCATGTCCCAGGACGTTCTTCGGCAGGACGGTGCTCGCCACCTTATCGACACTCTTCCCGTTCAGTTTGTAGAGCTCAAGCTTTGATCCCGCCAGGACAAAAATCTCGCCGATGCCGTCGCCATCAGCATCGGCGACCGCAAGGCCGGTCATCTCGGTGGGGAGGGTGATATTGCGTTTACTGCCCAGGGCGGTGGCCTGCACGACACTGCCCGGCGTGCCGAGTACCGTCCCCGTATACAGGCCTTTTTTGAAAGCCGCCTCGGGATGAACGGTGACAAAGGACTTAGTTTCACCTTCCTCGGTACTTTTCAGCGGAATTGCCGGCTGTGCCGCTTTTTTGCCGATTGCCGCCTGGACTATTTCACCGGCAAGCTGTTCGACATCGGTAATCAGGGTATCGGGCGTGTTGGTTATGATGGAAAAGCGCAAAATCTCCTTGTCGGCCGCCATCGGATAGAGCACGACCTGGACGTTCAAGCCGCTTTTCAAGCCATACAAGGCCCCATCAACCAGGAAATCGGCGATGGGCGGCTGGCCCTCACCTTCGCTTTTGCCTTTTCCGGTTTTCAGCCTGTTCAATTCCTTTTCGCCGACGGCACGATCGACCACCTCAATCCTGTCTTTGGCAGCAAGTCGACTGACCAGCATGCTTTGCACGCCATCCCGAAGGTAGGCATAGTTGCCGGCGGAGCTCACATCGAATGGGGAAAATATCAACCGATATTTCTCTTTGTTCTCCTGGCTGCACAATGCAGCTTTATCCCCCAGCAGAAAGCAGAACAAAAGGACCACAATCACCTTGTTTCTCATAACATCTCCTCATTATGAATAGCCCGCAACCTGCAATAAAAACAGGTCCAAGCCGATAGAACCACCCACGAAATGCTATCTATATAACAATTCGCAAAGACAAGCAAGACGTCTGTCGGGACGGCAAATTTCCACACGATTCTTGTCGTGCAATGTTCCTGCTCCTCCGGGGAGACGCCGAAACGTAAATTTCCTCTTGACTTTTTTCGGTCGAATAGACAAAATACAGGGTACAATTTTTTGAACCCAAGGCCACCAGTGAGTCAGGCCATTACCTCCCGATGTACGCGGGAACACCTCCTCAGCAGAAATGAACAGATCCTTTGTTTGCCTCCTTACTGTTTTTCTTATTCTCAGTCACGGGCTTTCCGGTTATGCCGAGGAAGTTACCACCCACGTCTACAAAGTAACATCCTACAACCTCGGAGCTCTTGTCGATCAGGGAAATCTAGAAAAATCACGCTTCTCGCAAGACTACTCGCCGCTACTCATTACCGGTTCCGCTGCCGACATCTTCAACAGCGAACATAAGGAGACGGTGTCCCTTGGGGAAACGACGAATCCTTCAAGCATCAACGGCTTCGCCCTTTCCGCTTCCTTCGATGCCACGCAGAGGATCTCCCTGCAGGGGGCGTTTGGTCTTACCCGCAATCTCTGGGCCCCCGACTCCATCAATTATGAAAGCGAATCGAGCTGGGAAGCTAATCTCGGCATAATTTACAAACTCCTCGACAATCTTTCCTACGAATTGCACTTCGGGTACATGGATACCGGGGACATCTTTACCGACCGGAGCAGTTATACTGATGTGGAAAACATCATCATGATCAGCAACAAACTGACCATGGGCTTCTAGACGGATCATCCCCGTCCGGAATTTGGCCGCAGAAGCCCGGAGGACCTTGTTCTCCGGGCTTTTTCTTTGCTAGACACGCCGCCGTACTCTTTGACTTTCTTCCCGCTCCTTCCGCACGTCGACTTGACAAGACAACATCCGTTTGCGATAAAGGAATTGTTTTCGATGTGTTGCGAATGACCGGCTCACTTTTTCCTCTCACGACAGGTTATGCCTATGCCTAAGCAACCCGCGGCCTACAACATTCTTATGTATTCCCATGATACCTACGGCTTGGGACATATCCGCCGAACGATGGCGATCGCCAATCATCTCCGGGATTCCAACACCAATGTCCTCATCCTCACCGGATCACCGATTGCCGGACGGTTTCAATTCCCCCAACAGGTCGATTTTGTCAGGATTCCCGGCATGATCAAGAAGACCAACGAGGACTATCAACCGTTGTCGATCCGGATCGAGCAGGAAAAGGCCCTGGCCATCCGTACCAACATCATCCTCGCCACCGCCAAAGCGTTCCAGCCACATCTGTTCATTGTCGACAAGGAACCGCTGGGCCTCAAAAAGGAAGTGCTGCCGACCCTGGAATGGCTCAAGGAACACAGTCCCTCGTCTCTGGCCATCCTCGGCCTGCGCGACATTCTTGACGAAGCCCAGGTGATCCGGCGGGACTGGCTGGAAAGAAATATCTATGATTGTCTTGACCGGTTGTACGACGAAATCTGGGTCTATGGCAACCAGGACATCTATGACCCGATAGAGATGTACAATATCCCGGCCAAGATCCACGACAGGATTCAGTTCACCGGCTATATTCCAAGGAAAAAGCGTAATCCCGAGATCCGCGCCCGGGTCAGGAAGCGCTACCGGATCCTGGAAGAGGACAGTTTTGTTCTCGTCACCACCGGCGGCGGCGGCGACGGCTACGAAGTCATCGACCATTACCTGTCCATGCATGACTACTATCCGACATCCCTGCCTTTTAAAAGCATCATCATCACCGGCCCCTTCATGCCGAAGGCGAAAACCGAGGAACTGGAGAACAGAGCCAGAATGCACGGCATCAAAGCCATGGCCTTCAACCCCCGGCTTGAAGACCTGATCGCAGCCGCAGACATGGTGATTTCCATGGGCGGTTACAACACCATTTGTGAAATCCTTACCCATCAGACGCCGGCCCTGATCATTCCCCGGGAGACGCCCCGCAAGGAGCAGTTGATCAGGGCGACACAACTCAAAGCCGAAGGTTTGCTCGATTATATTCCTTTCGGAGAAGTGACGCCGCAGCTGCTCAGGGAGAGAATCATCTCTCTCTTTGCCGACCGTCAGCAATACCGGGAAAAAATGAAAAACTTTCATCTCTCCGGGCTTGATGCCATGCAGGCCAGGTTGGCCCATTTCAAGGCGGAAAAAAGCAATTCGGAACGAAACCAAACAGGACCGAGATGAAAAGCGGTTTTACCATCTCACGGAGCACGCAATGACAGCGCCCCAGTCGCCGGTTCTTGGCTATGTTTTGAAAGGATATCCCAGAATATCCGAAACCTTTATCTCGAACGAAATTCTCCTCCTGGAGAAGCTGGGCTTTACCATGCGCCTCTTCTCCATGCGCCAGCCCCGGGAATCCTTCTCTCACTCCTCGGTGGGTGAGATCAAAGCCCGGGTGGATTATCTGCCTACTGAGCTGCTGATCGATTTTTCCCGGTTACTGCTACCCACTATCCTTTTTTCCGTGAAACGGCCGAAAGAATTTCTTGCAGCTCTGCGTATGGCGGGCTCCGGCATCGCCGAAGGTCGTGAGTTGGCCACCCTGAAACACCTGATGCAGGCCTGTTATCTCGTTAACAGCCATCTCCTGCAGGACCGCAGGGTCGTCCACCTCCACGGCCATTTCGCCCATTCGCCCACCTCGGTGACCATGTTTGCCGCAGGCCTTGCGGGCATGCCCTTCAGTTTCACCGCCCACGCCAAGGACATCTATACCTCCGACCCTGAAAAACTTCGGCGCAAAATTGCCCGGGCGAAGTTTGTGGTAACCTGCACCGGCCATAATAAAAAATACCTGCAAAATATCGCTGGGGACTGTCCCACGCCAATCTATTGCATCTATCACGGCATCGACCTGGATCTCTTCCGCAATGGCCTTCGCCTGGACCATGCCCCGAAGGACGAATTCCAGCTTCTGACGGTTGCCAGGATTACCGAAAAAAAAGGGCTGCCGACCATCTACCGGGCCCTGGCTCTCTTGCGGGACAAAGGAATCCGTTTCCGGCACACCCTGATCGGCGACGGCGAGGACCGGGAAAAGGTGGCTTCCCTCATAGAATCTCTCGCCCTCGACCGCCATTGCCGCTGCCTGGGCACCCAGACCCATACCGAGGTGCTGCGCCATTTCAAAGAGAGCGATCTTTTTGTCCTGGGCTGCGAAATCGCCAAAAACGGCGACCGCGACGGCATCCCCAATGTGCTGGTAGAGAGTCTCGCCATGGGCGTCCCGGCCCTTTCCACCCACGTCTCGGCTATTTCCGAGCTTCTGATCAACGAGGAAACCGGCCTGACCGTGCCCCCCTCGGAGCCGGCGGCCATGGCCGCGGCGATGGAACGACTGCTGAACGACGACGCCCTGCGGGAACGGCTGCAGGAGGGCGGAAAGAGATACGTGCAGGCCCATTTCGACAGCAGCCGCTCGACCCGGGAACTTGCCGGGATCTTTCGCCGCCACAACCCTCTCTTCACATCACGCCCAAGTGTTGAACCATGACTCCCGCTATGGCCGATACCTTCAACGAGCGGAATAACACTCCAACCCTTTTCGGGCTGTTGCGGCACGGTCAGACCGAGTGGAATACCGAAAAGAGGATTCAGGGCTACGGCGATTCGCCGCTCACCGCCGAAGGGCGTGAACAGACGGCGAAGTGGGTACCGACCCTGCAGGCCTACCGCTGGGACCGGATCTTCGCCAGCGACCTTGGCCGGGTCCGGGAGACGGTGGCCATTATCAACCACCACCTCCAGCTGCCCGTCGACTACGACCCGCGTCTCAGGGAACAGGGCTGGGGTGAATGGGAGGGGTTGACTCTTCCATATATTCAGGCAAACTTTCAGGCGGAGCTCGCCAGGCGGGTGGCCATGGGCTGGAATTTTGCGGCGCCCGGCGGGGAGAGCCGGCAGGCGGTTAAAGATCGGATTTTTTCCGCCCTGCACGAAACGTCCCTGAACTGGCCGGGCCGGCACATTCTGGTCGTCTGCCATCAAGGGGTGATCAAAACCGCCCTCTACCATCTCACCGGCCGGGAATTTCTGCCGGGCGAAGATCCCCTGCTGCACCATAACCGTCTGCATATCATCAGCTTTTCCGGCACCGACTTTACGCCGGTGCAACTCAATATACCGCAGAGCTTATGAAAGTCTCCTTCTACTGCCAGCATGTCCTCGGCATCGGCCATTTTCATCGGAGTCTGGCGATCTGCAGGGCGCTCGCCGAACGTCACCAGACCACCCTCATTCTGGGCGGCCCTCCGGTTGCAGTCGACGAGGGAAAAATGAAAACGCTGCTCCTGCCGGGCCTGGAGATGGACCCGGAGTTTCAAAACCTGGTACCGTGCGACCCGGTCCTGACCCTGGCCGAAGTGAAGACCCGGCGGCGGGAGATGCTCTTTGCCCACCTTCGGGAGGAACGGCCGGATATCTTCGTAACCGAACTCTATCCCTTCGGCCGCAAGGCCTTCAGGTTCGAACTGGAACCACTGTTTGCCGCCATGCAGGACGGGTCCCTGCCAAAGAGCCTCTGCTGCTGCAGTGTCCGCGACATTCTGGTGGAAAAGGTCGAGGGCCGGGAAAAATTCGAACAACGGGCGGTTGAGACGCTGAATAGGTATTTCGGCGGCGTTTTGGTCCACGCCGACGCCGATGTCATCACCCTCGGCGATACCTTTTCCCGCCTCAACGCCATCAGCATTCCCATCCATTACACCGGCTTTGTCACCAGAGGCGACACCGAAGCAGGAGATTACCGCATTCGGGAAGAAAGAGGGCTTACGTCAACGGACAAACTCATCGTGGCGAGCATCGGCGGCGGCAACGTCGGCAGCGAACTGCTTGTTGCCGTGGTGGCGGCCTTCGATGCTCTGCCGGCCGAACCGCCATGTCAGCTGCAGCTGTTCTGCGGACCATACTGCGATGAGAGCAGCTATCGGCAATTGAAGGAGGCGGCACAAAACAGCAACAGTCTGCATGTCGATCGCTTCACCGACCATTTTCCCGCCTGGCTCGCCGCGGCCGACCTTTCCATCTCCATGGCCGGATACAACACCTGCATGAATCTGCTCCAGGCAGGCATCCCGGCCCTCGTTTATCCCTATAAACAGAATCGAGAGCAGCGGCTGCGGGCGGAGCGGATCGGCACCAAGGCGCCGATCACGGTGCTCACCGAGGACGACCTTAACCCTCAGCTTCTCGCCGGCCTCATCTCCCGCCAGCTGGCCCGGCCGCGCGCCAAACCGGAAGTGAAGCTGAACGGGGCGGCAGAGACGGTTCGCCAGCTGGAAGCCTGGTACGGAGAAAAGGAGCGGCAATGACCAGGTCCATCTCCTCTCTCTATTTCATGACTCATGACGATGCAGCCGCCCGGATTGCCCGGCGCATCGAAGCGGGCTGCGAAAGGGCAACGGGACAGCCGCAGGTCTTTTTCCGGGCCGACGATATCGGCATCCCGTCCCGCAGTTTTGCCGGTTTCATCGCCCTTTTCCGCAAGCACTCGATACCCCTCTGTCTGGCGACTGTTCCCACCTGGCTGAATGAAAAGCACCTGGCCGAACTGCGGCTCATCACCGGCACCGCTGCCGGCCCGTCCGGCCAATGGTGCTGGCATCAGCACGGTTACATCCACCACAATTTCGAACTTTCCGGCAAGAAACAGGAGTTCGGCCCTGCGCGGGAGCCGGCTGAGTTGCGCAAGTGTCTCGCGCAGGGCCGCGACCGTCTGCTCCGCCTCCTCGGCGACGACTTCTGTCCCGTCTTCACCCCGCCGTGGAACAGATGCGGCGAGGCAACCTTGCGGGCGCTCGCCGATCTCGGTTTCCAGGCGGTCTCCAGAAGCAGGGGCGCGCGTCCGGAAGCACCGGCCGCTCTTCCCGACTTCCAGGTCCAGGCCGATCTGCACACCAGGAAGGAACAGTCGCCTGAACTCGCCTTTGCCGCACTGCTGAATGAATTGGAAGACAGCCTTGCCTCCGGGCGATGCGGCATTATGATTCATCATCAGAGGATGAATGCCAGAGCACTTCAACTGCTCGACATCCTGCTTGGCCAAATCAAGAATAAGCGAAAACTCATCCCGGTCCACTTCGGGGACCTGCTCAAGGAGGTACCATGACCGATCGTTACCAGACACTTGAGAACCAATTCAAACGACTCGCGAGAATCGACCACGCCAGGACCTTCCTGCAATGGGACCACATGGTGATGATGCCGCCCGGCGGCAACCCGTCTCGGGCGGAGGCGATTGCCGAACTCACTGCGCTGCGCCACGAACTCCTCACTGCGCCCGAGCTGGGCGAGTTGATCGAGAAAGCGGCCGGCGAGGCGCAAGACCCCCTGCAGCAACGCAGTCTCACGGAGATGGAGCGGATGTACCGACGAGCCGTCTGTCTCCCCGCCGAGCTGGTGAAGGCCAAGACGCTCGCCGGCTCGATCTGCGAACATGGCTGGCGCAGCCAGCGCATGGCAAACGACTGGCAAGGGTTTCTCGCCAACTTCCGCGAAGTCGTCCGCCTTGCCCGGGAGGAGGCGGAGGCCCGTCGCAATGCCGAATCCGGCCGTTTTCCCACCCCCTACGACGCCCTGCTCGATCTCTACTGCACCGGCGACAGCAGCATCTTTCTGGCCGAGGTTTTTGCCCGGCTGAAGCGGGAACTGCCGGGCCTCGTTCAGGAGGTTGTCGACAGGCAGAAAAGCGCAGCCGTTGTGGACCTGCATGGTCACTATCCCATTGTCGATCAGCAGCAGCTCAACCGGGAACTGATGCTGTGCCTGGGCTTTGACTTCAACCGCGGCCGGCAGGACGTCAGCGCCCATCCGTTCAGCACCGGCGGCCGCGGCGACCAGCGGATCACCACCCGCTACCGGGAAGGCGAATTCATGGAGGCGCTCCTCGCCACCGCCCATGAGACGGGCCATGCCGCCTATGAGGACGGCCTGCCGGAGGAGTGGGACGGCCTGCCCATCGGCCTTGCCCGTAACATGTGTCTCCATGAAAGCCAGAGCCTGCTCTTTGAAAAGCAGCTCTTCCTGTCGCGCCCCTTTCTCACCTCTTTCAGCGCAACCATTCATGGGCTCCTGCCGAGTACCGCCCGGCATGACGGCACAGCCCTCTGGACCGCCGCCACCCGTGTGCAGCCAAGCTACATCCGGGTCGAAGCCGATGAGGTCACCTACCCGCTCCACGTCATCCTCCGCTACGAGATCGAGAGCGGCCTG
>Ga0209317_1001926_pt1 | contig 16288 bp, 22 predicted proteins | sample RifGroB2_FD_183994 | JGI IMG/M metagenome (GOLD analysis project Ga0209317, IMG submission 183994) | Soil microbial communities from Rifle, Colorado, USA - Groundwater B2 (SPAdes) (version 2) | ecosystem: Environmental > Terrestrial > Soil > Unclassified | place: Rifle, Colorado | collected... | reverse complement strand
GAGGAGGCGAGGTCTTGAAGCCGCAGCATTCCGGAGTAGATAGAAGTGCTCTTTTCGATTTCGAAGGCGCAGGCAATCTCGCAACTTTGCCGATCGATCCAGATGACGTCTATCAGTGAAATCGTCCGCATCACCTCTGGCGGCAAATCGAGCGACGGAAGTTCAGTTACGGTAAGTGGACGAAGGCTCACCCCGTTGCAGGAACGGCCACGGTCGTTGGTGGCCACCCAGACATCATGGCCCAGACCGCGTCCCATGATTGTCAGTTTAAGCTGCATCTCAAGGTGTGAATTCTCTTCCTCCTGCCTCGTCGTGCCTCTTCTTCATTGCCTTCTCTAACTTGGTCCGATCCCAATTCTCAAAGAACGGATTAAGGGGGCAGACGACAATCACATATCACTAAAGCCACTCACTTCCCCGCAAAAGAACGGCCCCTTCGTCTGATTCCCGTCCCATGTGGAGAAAATCTTGGCCAAGGAGATAGCTCCTCACTTGGCATTTACGTCTTCGAGTCAACCCGCGACTGATGCTCCTTGGATGCGAGTTGGGCTGGTAACAGTACTGCCAGTCGACGAGTTCGGTCGGATAGCATCGCAAGACGCTCGTAGGCGCTACGTCCCGACAGGGTCCTCGTATCAGTCATGCACGCTAACAACGAGATAGGCCCCCTCCAACCGGTGGCCCAAATCGCTTCAATCGTGAAGGGACTCGGGGCCTTGCTTCTACTGACGCAGCCCAGTCGGCGGGCAAGGTGCCGTTGGACGTCGAGGCGCTCGGCGTCGACCTCCTAACCTTGGCGGGCCACAAGTTTTACGCCACCAGGCTTGATTGTGTTTTGTAGGTAGCTGCCATATCGTTCTTGCAGAACAATACGTTACCAGTAGTCAGGAAATCCTCCGTAATGTGGCACATATGCTAGAGCACGTTTTCAACACCAGTCACAGTACAATCCTGGTCGAGGTTGGTGGCTGCGATGGACATGCTCACACAGCAAAACCGCCTATGCGGGACCTACCGTCCCAACCAGAAGAGGGACATGAAGGTACAACTACGTCCTCCAAGTGGACCATGATACCGAGTGGCGAATCAATGGAAGAAAAGGGGCTCGGAACTTCTATGTCTCCTCGCCAGTACTCTGCGGGCTCGCAGGCGTAAATACGGCATTGCCCGCCAGTAACGGAGAAACGCCGAAACTGGGACTTAAGCCACCATATATGGTTGAATGGTCGAATATGATGGTTCCGTCGAGGAGCATCCCCTTCACCCTGAACATCCTCTGCTTTTTTTCATCAGTACAATCAGCCGGTTACTCTCTCAGTGTCCGCAGGATTTATCTGGCATGGTGGTTGCGATAAGCCTTCAGCAGTACATGAGGGCAACATCGTCCGACCCCCAAAAAGAGGGGAAACGCAATAAATCATCAACTGGACCAGAACGTCAAGGACTGCATCAAAGCTTGTAACGAATCTGTAAGTGCGTGTGAAATTTGCGCTACAGCTTGTTTGCATGAAAAGACATTATGTCGAGGTGCATCGAACTCGACCGGGACTGCGCCGATATTTGCGGCCTGGCAGCTCGATTCATGTCACGCGGCTCATCCTTCGCTGGTAAACTCTGCGCGCTCTGTGCTGAGATTAGCCAGGCGTGCGGCGATGAATGTTCCAAATGAAAGCGGAGCATTGTCAGCAATGTGCTAAAGCCTGTTTTAAGTGTGCGTGAAGAATGCCTGAAAATGGCAAGTAAATAACAAATACCCTTCCATTGCCGGCGGAATTGCCGTGGAACACCCCACAGGTTTAGCGATGACATTCTATCGAAAAGAACGACCCAGTATGAAAACAAACCGCAAGATCTCTTCTAAAATCAGCCTTGGGTTGGGACTGGCCGCCGCGTTGAGGTTCTGGGTGTGGTCGCTTGGTGCGACCCGCGTAGCAGAGCAAACGAAAGAGGTGCAATGATGGAGACAACTTCTAGTGGCGTTCAGCTTCTCGACGCAGTAATGTGGGTTTGGTTCGCGCTTACTGCTCTCTCGGTCGCCTATGTCGCTCAGGATCAGTTTGGTGGCGCGTCTGAGGAGAAATCGTTGGCGATGAAGACGATGAGGTGGGGCTGGGTTCTCCTCACGCTTTATACCGGGGTGCTGGCGCTGGTTGTCTACGGGTTCCTGCACCGGGCATCTGCGCAGGAGACGGGCGGGCAGTCTGGGCCGCCGCTCTGGAAACAATCCATCGAATCAACAATCCACTGTGTGGCTGGAGATGCCACCGGCATTCTCCTCGCCGCAGTTGTCACGAGTTGGCTGCGGTTGCCGATGAGTCTGGAAGTTGTTGTTGAATATATCGCCGGATTCGCCGTGGGGGTGTTTGTATTTCAGGCGCTCTGCATGAAGGCTGGCTTCGAAGGCAGTTACTGGCGAGCGGTGAAGGGCACTGTGCTCGCCGAGACGCTTTCCATGAACGCTGTAATGGCCGCGATGATCCCGGTCATGGTCATCCTGATGTCGCGAGACATGAGCGCGATGGATCCGGGTTCTGCCCGCTTTTGGTGGACGATGTCGCTCTCGTTCGTTGCTGGCACGGTGATGACATACCCCGTGAACTGGTGGCTGGTGAAGTGCGGAATAAAGCACGGAACGGGCGGTGAGGCACGGGCCCGTCTCTGCAGCAGCGTCTCTGTCTGGAGCAAGCTGTCCGCGGCGTTTCTGACATTTGCGCTACTCGCGGGAGGCGTCGCGCTTGCAGGCCACTACGGCGACTTCGCTATGCGCGCCGGCGACCACAAGGAGATGGGGGCAGATTCCGGGCAAATCCGCAAAACGGTACAATGCGCCAAGGCAGGTAGCTTATTGCCAAGACAAGGAACACAAATAACTTTGCCCGCGGCCTCGGCCCGTCAAATACGGCAGTAACGCCAAACATGGCAGATTCCGCAGACAGTTTACCCCAGTCCCTGAACTGCATGTGGCAGCTTTGATATGTAGAATCAGCTTGTTACACTTATAAAGATTGGCAAGTTTTATCTGGCTCGTTAGTTGCACATATGGAGATAGAAAAAGAAGTGATTCCAACGCAAAGGGAGAACAAACAAATGGTAGACGGCAAAGAGAACAACGAAGAAAAAGCACCTTGCTGCACTGAGGCCCCCAAAGAAAAAGCACCTTGCTGCACAGAACCTCACAAAAAGTAGGATCGCTTGGATTTGAAACACAATAAAGCCTCTGACTTTAAGTTAGAGGCTTTATTAGCATAAGAAGCTCGGGTTTTGCATTAAACACCCGATCTGCGACAGATGATGAGTGGCCAAACCAAAGAAGGAGCATGAAAATGACAGATCCGAAAACCGTGACCAAAGACCCCATCTGCGGAATGCAGGTCGACGAAGTTACCGCTCTCTGTGCCGAACGCAATGGCGAGAAATTCTATTTTTGCAGTGACAACTGTAGGCAAAAGTTCCTGCTCACTTCTGAATTAAGCAGTAGAAGGACATAGCCTGAAGAGTGCTGTAGAACACATCTGACCAACCTGGTGTCGCTTGAGGAAGGAATCTTTCCTCGGCTGAAATCGATCGATCCTCGTGATGGTCAGAGAATTTGCCAAAAGTCTGAATCCGGAAACCGATTTTCAACGGGAAACGCGCTCCCTAGTGCTTTTCCGTACCGCCCTGGCGGACGTCCCCGACCTCTGGATACCGGATGTCGTTGGCGGAGTGCTCGACCCAAACGTGCTCAAGATGGAGTTTCGGACGGCGAACGGTTGATGTCTACGCCAAAGAGCACCAGGAAGCGATGCCGCACACGATCAAAACCCTGGTAAGGCTGATGTTGCAAACGATCTTCTTAGAAGGGTTGTTTCATGCAGTCCGCAGCCAGGTAACGTCTTAGTTCTGCATGACCCGGCAGGATCCCTTTAGTGGAGTGAAAACCGCGCTGCCGCAGTTTCAGAGGTGAGTGTGCCGTAAGGAGAATAGCATGTCAGCAATAACGTTAACTCGAGATCCTGTCTGCGGCATGGAAGTGGACCCGTCGACTGTCGTTGAAACCAGCAGCTACGGAGGGAACGAGTATCATTTCTGTTCCACCGGATGCAAACAACAATTCGATACTGCCCCCGATCAGTACCTGGACCCGATCGCTGCTCCTTCCGCAACTGCGGCACCCGCTGCGCTTGCCGTTGCAGCCACAACGGCTCAACGCTGCGAACTGCCGTTGGTGGGGATGCACTGCGCCTCCTGCGCCGGCCGCATCGAAAAGGCGCTTGGCAGCGCCCTCGGCGTAATAACTGCCAACGTTAATTTCGCGACCAGCCGCGCCACGGTCCAATATGACCCGAAGGCAACGGGCGTTGAGAAGCTGAGCCAAGTGGTGCGTGATTTGGGGTATGACGTGATAGCGGCCGAGCAAGGGGGGAACAGTGCCGGTACGGAAGATCCGCAAGCTGCAGAGGTAAAGGTCCGCGAGGCTGAATACCGGCAGCAGAAGGTCCGTTTCCTCATCGCGCTGGCTCTCACCATACCGGTCGCTGTTCTTGCCATGGCTGGCCACCTGGTCCCGGCCCTCGAGGACATGATGAACTTTCCCGGCCGCGTCTGGCTGGAACTCGCCCTTACCACACCGGTGCTGTTCTGGGCCGGGCGCGGCTTTTATACCGGAGCTTGGGCCGCCGCCCGGCACCGCTCGGCTGACATGAACACGCTGGTCTCCCTAGGTACCCTGTCGGCATATTTTTATAGCGTCGTCGCCACAGTCGCTCCCGGTTGGCTCTCCATGGGCACAGGCACCGATCACGGCGTGGCGCACGGAATGGCGATGTCTGGCGGCGTCTATTATGAATCGGCGGCGATCATCGTCACGCTGATTCTGATGGGACGCCTTTTGGAAGCCCGTGCCCGGAGCAAGACAAGCGGCGCCATCCGCGCCCTTATAGGTCTGCAGCCAAAAACTGCGCGCGTAGAGCGCAGCGGTGTCGAGCAGGATATCCCGGTCGCCGATCTGCAGTTGGGCGATCTCGTGCTGGTCAGACCCGGCGAGAAGGTGCCGGTTGACGGGGAGGTTATCGAGGGGGCATCCTCGGTGGATGAGAGCATGTTGACCGGTGAGCCTTTGCCAGTGCAAAAAAAGACCGGAGACACGGTTATCGGTGCAACCCTCAACAAGACCGGGTCTTTCCGTTTGCGTGCCACAAGGATCGGCAAGGACACGGTGCTGCAGCAGATCGTGCGCATGGTTCAGGAAGCCCAGGGGAGCAAGGCGCCGATCCAGCGACTGGCAGACACCATCGCCGGCTATTTCGTCCCGGTGGTGATCTGTATTGCGATTGCGACCTTTGTCCTCTGGTTCGACCTCGCGCCGCCGGAGACCAGAACAACCATGGCGCTGCTCACATTCGTCTCCGTGCTGATTATCGCCTGTCCCTGCGCCCTGGGGCTGGCGACGCCGACAGCCATCATGGTCGGCACAGGTCGCGGTGCCCAAAGCGGGATCCTCATCAAAGGAGGGGAGGCGCTGGAGACCGCCCACAAGCTGACGACCATAGTCCTCGACAAGACAGGTACCATCACCCGAGGCGTGCCGTCGGTGACGGACATCGTGACGCATGGGGTGGATGAAGCAACGCTGCTCCGCTTGGCTGCTTCGGCGGAATCGGGGAGTGAGCATCCGCTCGGCGAGTCGATAGTGCGCTCGGCTGAAGAACGGGGCTTGAGGAGGGAGCCGGCTTCCGGGTTCAATGCCATCCCGGGATACGGGATCGAAGCGACCGTGGAAGAGCGACGCATACTGATAGGTACCGCGCTCTTTCTGCGCGATCGCGGGATCGACTTCGAAGAAAATGCTTCGCACCGGTTGGCCGAGGAGGGGAAGACACCGATTTTCGTCGCAATCGACGAGGCCTTTGCCGGGATTATCGCCATTTCCGATCCGGTAAAAGAGGGGTCCCGCAGCGCCATCGAGCGGTTGCACGCACTGGGGCTGGAGGTGATCATGCTGACCGGAGACAATAAGCGCACTGCCGAAGCCATTGCCGGTCAGGTGGGTGTCGATCGGGTTTTGGCGGAGATACTGCCGGAAGGGAAAAACGAGGAAATCAAAAAACTCCAGGCCCAAGGGAAGGTGGTGGCCATGGTCGGCGACGGTATCAACGATGCCCCAGCCCTGGCTCAGGCCGATGTCGGCATTGCCATGGGTAGCGGCACCGACGTCGCCATGGAGGCCGCCGACATTACGCTGGTGCGGGGCGACCTGAACGGGGTGGTGTCGAGCATCGCCCTCTCCAGGGCAACCATCGCCAATATCAAGCAGAACCTGTTCTTTGCCTTCATTTACAACATTCTTGGCATACCCATCGCGGCTGGGGCACTCTATCCGATGACCGGCTGGCTCCTGAGCCCGATCATCGCTTCACTTGCCATGGCGCTTTCCTCGGTCAGTGTCGTGAGCAATGCCTTGCGGCTGCGCGGCTTCAGCGTAGAGAGGAGTTGACCAAATGGACATCTCGCAAATCATCGTATCGATTACCGGAGTCGCGCTTATCGGGCTGACACTCTGGTTTTTCTTCGGGGGGCGGGCGAAGCCTCCACAAAAAGTTGCCGGCGCTCTATATGCCTGCCCGATGCACCCGTGGATTACCAGCAACGACCCGGCGGCAGACTGCTCGATATGCGGCATGAAACTGGTGCGAAGTGAGGTTGCAAATTCTTGAGCAGGCAAATCTTGCGGGCAATCAGATTGAGGAATAGTATGCACCCAACGCACTATATTCCAGATCAATCTTGTTCGTTTGCAATGGTTCCTCTATGGCAACTGAAAGTGACACCTGGTAACTGGTTATCATGATGAACTTTCTGTGCGTAGAGGTTCTCGACGATCTAAAAGAGATCGGGCACGGAGGCTTTCGCGGTAGGCTAATGGAGCGAGGGTGGATCTTGGGAGCTTTTACTCTGTCCCGCTTGAGCGTATCATCGCTGCCGGCACACCGGGCGAGGTGGCCGAAAAGTTGAGGACCGCGGAGCAGAACACCCAGCCGGAGTCGCCACGGCGCCCTATACCCAAAGTACACCGATTCCAAGGCCCCAGCACCATGGCTCTATGCCTTGTCCGGCTCCATGTGAAAGAGACGCAATTTCTCTTCGTAACGCCAGCAGAGAGACTTAGTGACGATCATCGCGACGAAACTATCTTCGATATCGCTTGAACAGATTTACGGAACTGTGGGTTCTTGGAGTTGGGCGGTGAGTGTTGAGCGTCGAAAGCAATGGGGCTACCGCTCCCTGCCCGGCAAAGCTCGAATATGTGTTGATAAACCGGGGCAGAGATCGGATTTCTGCCGATATGAATGGCGCAGTCGAACCGATCATTAAATGTCGCTGGGGCGCGACCGGTACAATGACGTCCCGGCTTTCTCGTCATCCCTCGCGGCTAACACTTTCCCCGAGCCACCTTCAGAAGTATTCGATAATCATCCCCAAATCGCGCCATTGCTTCACAGTTACAGGTAATGTCTGAGAACAGCAAATAACGGAAGGATATGCTGCCAAGGTTGCTAAACGACGGGCGCTGTAGTTGGGCGACGATCTCTTTTTCCCGATTGTCCGGTGCTACCAGGAAAAAGTCGTATCTACGAACTCCAAGCGAGGAGGCGAGGTCTTGAAGCCGCAGCATGCCAGAGTAGATAGAGGTGCTCTTTTCAATCTCGAAGGCGCAGGCTATTTCGCGACTTTCCCGATCGATCCAGATTACGTCTATCAGTGATATCGTCCGCATCACCTCTGGCGGCAAATCGAGCGGCGGAAGTTCGGTTACCGTAAGTGACCGTAGGCTCATTCCGTTGCAGGAACGGCCACGGTCGTTCGTGGCCACCCAGACATCATAGCCCAGACCGCGTCCCATGATTGTCAGTTTAAGCTGCATCTCAAGGTGTGAATTCTCTTCCTCCTGCTCTCTACGCACCTCGTCGTGCCTCTTCTTCATCGCCTTCTCAATTTTGGCCCGGTCCCATTCCAAGGCCGTTTTGAAATGCCCTTGCAGCGCTATTTTCCCCACCCCCACGTCAAACAGCAGCCCCGAAATGGCACCGAGATCTTTCGAGAGGGCGGGTTGCAGTTCTTCATTGGCCCGCAACAGGGTTTCGCGCATTTCCAGGTATGCCGTCCACGAGCCGAGCTTCTTGTTGTCTTCGAAGACAGCATTGAAGCCGTTCACCATTGCCGTGTTGAAAGGGGGCATGTGGGTGGGGTGAAGGAAATAGAGGATGTTGGCAACAGCAGGTCCAAGTCCCTTGATACGGCGGTCGTCAAGGGTTAGGATTTCACGCGTCAGGCGGTCGGCGCTTGAGGTGGAAAGGCAGCTTTCGAGGAAGCGGCCAAAGGCTTGTTTGTTTTCCTCGTTTTCATAGATATCCGGGATGCGGAGTTTTGGTTTCCAGTAGAAAGGGTGCGCCGCCCCCTGGAAAACCTGCTTCTGTTCCGTTATGCACGACAGCACGAACTCAAGTGGAGACCCCTTAAAGTCGTTTCCGAACGTTTCGGTGCTGATAGCCTGGATAATTTCCATTACCCCGCGCCGAATTGAACGAAATGCCTTCATCCGCGCCTCGCTCTCAATGAACCAAGTATTGTAAACCGATTCAGGGTCCGCCTTATAGCCTGCCACCAGTTCCTTTAGGTTTGTTGCCATAAACATCCTCCGCCGCATGAATTAACTAACGGTAACTACTACTTTCCACAAACATCGTCAAAGGAATTCTCTGATGAAAGGCCGGAGGAAGCGCACTGGATGGTTGCGAGGACATTTGCCAAAGGCATGGCTGACACTCTCGCCGCCTTAAACGCATTGCCTAATCCCACGGACGAGTTGCTGGATCACAGGGAGTAGATCGGGTGCTAAGAGCGAAAAGCTTAGCTCGGAATGGTCCCGGCTTGGGTGAGGCAAAAGAACCAGATATGACTGCCCGCCTCATTACAGATTGTCCCTTTGTATATAGAGGTTCCACCAAATATTGAGGCTAAGGCGAATCGTATCACACGTCTCAGAAGCTCCTCGTTAGCGTAAGGGCCTGCTATATAATAGAAATTAAATGGTCTACGTTTTTTCTGACAAATGGCTCGGCACGTGCAGAGTGTCTAAACGATGTCTACGAATGCAGCATTCTACACCTTGAAAGAAGCAAGAGTCTCACAACATCTGAAAAAGAAAGACGAAACTTTCCGTATCATTAACGAAAAGCCAGATCTCTCGATCCGGTTATTCCCCACCGGAGAGACCCTTCTCCGAATCACCAGAAGGAGCACAGACATGAAGAAATTGGCCGCAGTATTGATGGTAGTAGGGATGTTTGGTGCAATGCCGGTATTAGCTGCCGACCATGCCGGTATGAAGATGGACACCACTGAAGGCATGAGAGAATGTGCTGTCCAGGCTGAAACGATCCAGCACAAAATCACGCGGATCCAGAGTAACCTCAACGATGGCTCAAGGAAGTACACTCCAAAAGAACTGAAGAAATTGAACGCACAACTGGCTGATGCCAACAAAACTCTGGATAGCCTGGTCAAACAGTAATCGAACCGCGTGAGGCGGGCAGAAAGTCCCGCCTCACGCTCATGCTTTCCGATTTGTCCCCCCCATGCGTTCATCTGCCAACTGTATAACACTCTAAAGGAACAGACATGACTGTTGCGCGCCACAACCAACGGCAGCACGATCTCAATGTTAATCAGAGTGGTAATGCCGGAGAGTTCACACGGTGGTGCCAGTTCTTTGCGACGATGGTGATAGCGAGTTTCGTTTTGAACGAGCTTTGGGAAATGGCGCAGATGTCTGCCTACGTCGAAACGGCCGGACACTCCTGGGCAAGCACGCTCAGTCTTTGTACGCGGGCGGCGGTGGGTGATGTTGGCATCGTCTTGGCAACTTACGCGGCGGGAGCGCTGGCCGCTGGCGATCTGGGATGGGGTTTGCGCGGCCGCTGGAACATCTACGCTACGGCGGCTGTTTTTGGCCTGGCTTATGCGGCGCTGGTGGAACATGCGGCGTTGGCCGTCGGGCGTTGGGCCTATACGGAGCATATGCCCGTGGTGCCCGTACTTCGCGCCGGCCTGTGGCCGCTGCTTCAAATGATGCTGTTACCTTCTGTCGCGTTCTGGTTCGCCCGATGGTGGTCTGGTCGTAGCCTATCGAGAGGGGCTTTTCGATGAATACCCGGTGGCCAATTGATATTGCAGGAGCCGGGAGGTTGCCAACTCCCGGCTCTGATTCATTGCGGGGATTGTCTAACTGCGGCAGCAGGACGAAATCCAGTATTTTTGCTCTACGATTTTGATCTTGCTCTTCAGTCCTTCGATTTCGGACTCAAGTTTAGCTGCTTCTTGACGGTCAAAGCCATCGTATCCATACAGTTCACGCAGTTTGATCTCCTTTGCATTCAAGATGCTGGCAGTCCCCGCCGTCTCCTAAACAACCTTTTCAACGACTTGCCTGTCTGTACATTTGCCATCGTTGCAGCACGAACTTGCAGCCGAAGCTGATATCGTTCCAACTGAAAGCATTCCCCATTACCAACGCAATCCCGACTATCGTATGCTTTTTCATTTTTTTTCACCTTTTATTCCGGTTTGTAGGTGCACGCCTAGGCTCGTTATGTTAGAGGTATTTTCAACTTGCGTACCACATTCTGGGCTGACCCTTAAATGGCTGAATTCATAGGGGACAGGTGCTCAAGATCGGTAACGAATCCTGCATTGCAGGCACTGCATTGGAGAACTTTATTCAATTATGTGCAGTGGTGTGTTCGCATAAATAAACGGGGAGTGAACAATGGCGACACTGGCGAGCAGAAACGGATATCGAGCAAAGATTATTTTCCTAGCGACAATAATCGGTATAGTCGCCTTACTGCATTATTTGACCCCAACCGAGCCACATGCGTTTCACAAGCTGCACATTATTCTGAGGAAACTCTACTTCCTGCCGCCGGTCATAGCTGCAGCCTGGTTCGGGCTCCGGGGAGCATGCATTACGACGCTGATCGTCAGCGTCTTCTTTGTCCTTCATGCCTTTTTGGATTGGCCCGGCAATTACATGGAACAGGCTAATCAGGTTGGGGAAGTGGTGGGATTCTGGGGGGCAGGTGTAATCTCTGGCTGGCTTTTCGACAGGCAACGGGCACTGCTTCAAGAGGTGGCTAATGCCAACGAGGAGACCCTGCTCGGCCTGGTTTCGGCACTGGACCTTCGCGAGCACAATACACGCCTGCATTCTCAACGGGTGCGAGAATATACCGACCTGCTTGCCAGGCGTTTCGGCCTGAATGAAAAGAACCGGAGGGAGATAGGTTTTGGGGCGTTGCTGCACGATGTTGGAAAGATAGCAGTGCCAGATCGAATTCTCTTGAAACCCGACAAGCTGACTGATGATGAATGGAAGGAGATGCATAAACATCCCGAGGCAGGATACCGCATGGTAAAACGGATCGGTTTCCTTAAGGAGGCAGCGCAGATCGTCCGCACCCACCACGAACGTTACGACGGCAAGGGGTATCCTCAAGGGTTAAAGGGAGGCGAAATACCGCTGGGAGCACGGCTTTTCATGGTGGCTGACGTCTATGATGCACTCACCTCTAAGCGTCCCTATAGCTCTCCCATGACATACGAAGCGGCGACTGCTGTGATGCTTGGTGAAGGAGACCGCCACTTCGATCCGGCTGTGCTTGCAGCATTTATGGCAATTGCACCTGAGGAACTACGGCTGATTGCTGAACGATATCAGGAACTGGACTGCCAGTCTGAATAATGATATCAGCATAGCCAATACGAACCTTTCTCCGTCGTGACTGGAATTCTCTGAGCGATAATTGCACTGTGATGGCAGGAATGGGAAGGATCACCAGCAGGGCGATCTAGATGAGAGCCGGTTACAATCTCATAAGCTCGGCGAGGATTTTCTTGAATGTTGATGAATAAAGAATGGCCGGGACGTCGTTCAGAAATACCTTGAACCGATCTATTCCCTGGTTGAAGCACGTCTGACCATAAAAACCAGGGCCTCTGTTTTCCTTGCGTTCTCCCGTAGACAGGCACGAGCATAAGAGTTTTCATACTTCCTCCGATACATTAATTTCGCTCACAAAAACAACGGCGTCATCGGGATGCAACGGCAATTCTGGGACGGCCGCCTTGAGACTCACACCCTTCCTGAAGTTGTACCGTATCCCTACGCCGGTTTCCGGGTCTCGAAAAAAACGGGATTCGCTAACCCTACCTTCAATTCCCCCTCCAACCGTTGCCTGGCCGATGCGTCACCGAGCATAACGGGTGACGCCAATCTTGCGGCTCCATGCCCTAATTCGTGTTTATTCACGGAGTAGAAGAATATTCCTCCATCAGCTTTGAATATTCTCCAGTATTTTGATTGAACCGAAGATGACATTCTCCCGCTTGCTTTGTAATGTTCTGTAATCTCAATAGTTTGTATTGTTTTGCGCGATTGGCTCGGTATTTGCTTAGACCTGAGAAGTCAACTTCAGGAGCCCACATGTCCTTGATTAACGGCAGCAGTGCTATAAGCATCCTCGAATGGGCAGGAGTGGCTGCTTCGCTCGCCGGATCGGTTCTCAACGCTCATGGTCGGCGCAGCTCCTTTATTTTTTGGACCCTGTCGGCGCTGCTACTGGGAACGGTGGCATTCTATCTCGGCCGGTCCGGATGGCTGGCCCTGCAGGGTGCCGGAGTTGCCATAAACCTTTACGGCCTGCGGAACTGGCAGGGGAACGCGCCGACACGTGCCCTGGCTGAAGGGAATTGACGGAGGTTTATCATGAACGCAAAAAAGATATCTACCTCTTTTCTCGTCATCGCGGCCGTTACCGTTTTGGTGGTTTTCGCGTTTCGCGTCAGGATCGGCGCGACAGCTGATTCCATTGCCGTTCTGAAAACGACCGGAATGACCTGTGGCAGCTGCTCAAGCAGGATCACCAAAGCGCTTGAAACAGTGAAAGGAGTCGCGGTTACTGAGGTGGATGTGAGTGGTGGCTGGGTAATCGTCGGCTTTGACACGAAGGCTGTCAAACCGGAAAGCCTAGCTGAAAAGGTCACCGGTGCCGGGTTCAACAGTAAAGTATCCGAGGTACTTACCCCGGAACAGTTCAGACAGATAACCGGCAGGAATGTCGGGCAGAAACCCGCACCCTCGTCTGGAGGCTGCGGCGGTGGTTGCGGCGCAAATAAACCAAGTTAAGAAAAGGAGCAGAAAATGGTATCGATCAACTCGAAGCGTATCGTAGGGGTAGCGGCAATTGTGGGCGCATTGTTGGTAGCGGTCGTGAGTGCATTTGCTCTCAATATTCCCGGCTTGGGCAAGTACCAGTCGGTCAAGGCTGTTAACGGCTCGGTGACCATTCCGCTGGCCAAGGTATCCGACGGCAAGGCGCATTACTACCATTTTGAGGACGGCGGCAAGGATATCGCGTTTGTGGTCGTCAAGGGATCGGACGGCGCTTACCGTACGGCCTTTGACGCCTGCGACTCCTGCTTCAGAGAAAAGAAAGGGTATGAGCAGAAGGGTAGCGTGCTGGTCTGCAAAAACTGCAACAGGCAATTCGCGATCGACCGTATCGGGCCGCACGAAGTCGGGGGTTGCAATCCTTCTTACCTCCCCAGCAAGGCAAGTGCAACCAGCATAACCTTCACCACGGCCGACCTGAAAGCCGGAGCTCGTTACTTCTAAGTCTTGGGAGGGACAGCGGAGACTCTATGAAACTGCACACCATATCCATTAACAACCTGAAACGCCGCAAGGCCAAAATGGCTTTTCTGACCATCGGACTCATGGTAGGCATCGCCACCATCGTAACCCTTGTGACCCTGACCCACTCCATGTCGAGCGACATTGAGCGCAAGATGGACGAATTCGGCGCAAACATTCTTATCACCCCTCAAAGCAATGGTCTATCCATGAACTATGGCGGAATCAGCCTGGGGGGCGTGACTTTCGACCAGCGCGAGATCCTTGAAGAGGATCTGGCTCAAATCAAGACCATCAAGAACAGCAAGAACATCTCGGCCATCGCGCCGAAGGTGCTGGGAGGAATCAAAGTAGGCTCACACGATGTGCTGCTGGTCGGCGTCAACTTCGACAGCGAACTGAAGATGAAGCAGTGGTGGCAGATCTTCGGCGACGCCCCCAAGGGTGACAACGAGGTGTTGCTGGGGAGCGATGCGTCAAAGGTGCTCAATGCCGGGCCTGGAGACAGCATCAATATAGGCGAGGAATCGTTCAAGGTAGCCGGGGTGCTCGACCAGACCGGCTCGCAGGATGATGCACTTGTCTTCGCCAGCTTGCCCAAGGCCCAGAAACTGCTTGGTAAGGAAGGGAAGATAACGCTGGCGGAGGTGGCGGCACTTTGCTCCGGTTGTCCCATAGGCGACATGGTGACCCAGATCGCCGAGAAGATTCCGGACGCAAAAGTGTCGGCCATCCAGCAGGTGGTGGAAGGACGTCTTAAGGCCCTGGATCAGTTCAAGCGCTTCTCCTATGCCATGTCCGGCGTGGTCGTCTTCATCGGCTCCCTGATTGTCTTCGTTACCATGATGGGCAGTGTGAACGAGCGAACCACTGAAATCGGTGTTTTTCGTGCCATCGGTTTCAGGAAGAGCCACATTATGCGGATCATCCTGCTTGAAGCCGCACTTGTCAGCCTACTGGCCGGATTCCTGGGGTATGCCGCCGGCATGGGGGGCGCCAAACTGGCCCTGCCGTTCATGGCGGAGAGCAAGAATGCCCACCTGGTCTGGGACTCGGCCGTGGCTTTTGGTTCAATCGGGCTTGCCTTGACGCTCGGCCTCCTGGCGAGTCTCTATCCGGCGCTGCATGCCAGCAAGATGGACCCGACTGAAGCCCTGCGGGCACTTTAATACGAGGACATTATGGCACTGATCGAAATCATCAATGTGAAAAAGCGCTATACCAGCGGCGATGACGTTGTAGAGGCGCTGCGCGGTGTGGACATTACCATCGAAGCCGGTGAATTCATCACCATCATGGGACAGTCGGGTTCAGGCAAGAGTACCCTGCTCTCCGTACTGGGGGGGATGAACCATCCCACGACCGGCGAGGTCGAGATGGCCGGGGTGAAGCTGTACAAACTTCCCGGCGAAAAACTGGCCGACTTCCGGGCGCAGAATCTGGGGTTTGTCTTTCAATCATTCCATCTGATTTCCTATCTGACTGCCATCGAGAACGTCATGCTGCCGCTAGCTATCGTTAAGATGAGCACCTCGGCAAAGAAGACCGCTGCACGTCGAGCCCTGGAAAGGGTTGGTCTCGGCACAAAACTTGACCGTTTGCCCAATCAGCTCTCCGGCGGAGAGCAGGAGAGGGTGGCTATTGCCCGGGCAATCGTCAACAATCCGCACATCTTGTTGGCCGACGAGCCGACCGGCAACCTCGATTCCGAGACCAGCAAAGAGGTCATGGCGCTTTTCCGTGAACTGAACGACGCCGGCCAAACCGTTGTGATGGTAACGCATAATCTGGAAAACGGTGCCTACTCGGATCGTACCATCAACCTGAAGGACGGTATGGTGGTGATGGCCCACGCTTGACAAGTCTCCGGGGGGGATGAAAGACCTTGGCGTGCTGGTGGTCGATGACGACAGCGACGTTCTCTTGATCATTGAACGGATGAGTGGTCACTTCTAGGTCAAAGTCGATTGCGTCACCAGTGCGATAGAGGTACTCAACCGCCTGAAGACCAAAGACTACAAAACCATGATCACTGATCTCGATATCCCGGAAATGGATGGACTTGAGCTCGCCCGCCAGGCGCGAGAGCTGATCCTCCGATTTGAACGTCGTGCTGTTCGTCGGCAACACCACTGAGGATGTCTTAAATCTAGCTTTTGACCCCAAGGTGTCGGACATATCTGTGCACTTCAAACCATGCGGCCTTGGCGACATGCTGATGGGTATCATGAAACGAGAGCCCGGTAAGACATTTTTTACTGGAAGGTTCCATTCCATAAGTAAACCGGGAGGTATTAGATGGATGCGATGGAAATAAGCGCCTCTGCCATGACCGCGGAACGAATCCGTATGAACCTGATTGCGTCGAACCTTGCCAATGCCAACTCCACTAAGACTGCCGAAGGTGGGCCGTATCGGCGCAAAGACCCGGTCTTTGCCGCTACGCTAGATGAGGCAAATGCCAAGATGAGCGGAGGTGTCAAGGTCGTCGACATTGTCGAAGATAAGTCACCTCCCCGGCTCCAGTACGATCCATCACACCCCGATGCTGACACC